>Ga0272448_1000301_pt1 | contig 78350 bp, 61 predicted proteins | sample YNPCB0191_FD_202220 | JGI IMG/M metagenome (GOLD analysis project Ga0272448, IMG submission 202220) | Hot spring sediment microbial communities from Yellowstone National Park, WY, United States - YNP-CB-019-1 | ecosystem: Environmental > Aquatic > Thermal springs > Hot (42-90C) > Sediment...
ATGCCGCGTCTGGAAGCCGCCGGAATTCGGCTCCCGGCCGCGACGTTCCGGGAAAGAGTGATATTGGAGGACTAAAACTTTGCATCCCTTATTGGTCGGCATTCTGGCTTTTCTCGGCGTAACCGCCTTGGTCGGCGGAGCGGCGCTGCTCTGGCGTGAAAAGCCGAAAAACAAGATTGAGGACCGCCTTGAACAATTGACCGGCGCACATCCTACGGCCGCCAAAGAAGCCTTGACCCAGTCGAGCAGCATCCTTGCCCAGCCTTTGGACGAAGGGCGCGGAATGCTCCAAGCCTTTCTGGAACGTTTCGGAAACATCCGTTTGCTGTTTGAACAGGCGGATACCAATTTTACGCTGGCCAAATTGTTGATCCTTTCGGCTGCGTTCGCGGTGGTAGGGCTTGTCGGCGGCGTGTTGGTCCGGCTGCATTTCGTGTTGGTGCCGCTCTTAGGCCTACTGCTGGGCAGCCTCCCCACCTTCTGGTTGCTGATGCGGCGGAAGCGGCGACTGAAGGCCTTTGCCGCACAATTACCCGACGCCCTGGAAATGCTCGCGCGCACCCTGCGGGCAGGTCAAAGCCTGTCGTTCGGCTTCAACTTGATAGCCACGGAAATGCCGCCGCCGATCGGAAAAGAGTTCGGCCGCGTATTCGAAGAGCAGAACCTGGGCGTGCCGTTTGAAGAAAGCCTCCGCGATCTCACCAATCGCATTCCTAATTTGGACCTGAAGTTTTTCGTTACCGCCCTCATTCTACAGCGTCAAACCGGCGGCGATCTGGCGGAAATCCTCGATAAAATCGGCGAATTGATCCGCGAACGCTTCCGCATCTGGGGACAGGTGCAAGCACTGACCGGAGAAGGTCGTTTGTCCGGCGTGGTGCTGATGGCTCTTCCGCCGATCCTCCTGGCCGCCGTTTATCAAATCAATCCGGATTATATTATGATTCTCTTCCGCGACCCGATGGGCACGAAAATGCTCACCGTGGCCGTGATCATGCAAATTATCGGCGCCCTGGTAATTCGGAAAATCGTGAATATCAAGGTCTAAACAAAACATCGGCAAGAGTCAAAAAAGATGGACGTACTTATTGCTGAAAAATTGTTTACTCTGGAGAGCTTGGTGCCCTTGGCGCTCTTCGGCGCCTTTGCCGCCCTCACGTGGTGGGTATTGGAGTTTATGGGCGCGGCGCGAAACCGCACCCTCGAACGGCTCGAAGAAATGAAGGACCCGGGCAAGAAACGGGTCAAGGCCGCCGAAACCGCGCTGAAGAAATCCGCCGCGCTGACGAAAGTGCTGGAGAAAGCGTCGCCTTCTCTGGCCAAGCCCTTACAACCGAAAAGTGAACTGGAACTCAGCAAGCTGAAAACCAGACTCGCCAACGCCGGCTTTCGCAGTGAAGCCGCCGGAAGTATATTCCTCGGGCTAAAATTCATCGGACTGCTGGCCGGATTGTTTCTCGGCGGCGGCATTCTTACCACCATTCTCGGCGTAAATCAAAAGTCGCTGATGTGGTCGGTTGCGGCAGGCGGCGTGCTCTTCTATTTGCCGGACTTCATCGTCAACCAGCTCGGCAAAATGCGGAAGCAAGCAATTTTTCTTTCGCTCCCCGACGCTCTAGACTTGATGGTCGTCTGCGTCGAGGCCGGATTAGGATTGGATCAAGCCATGCGGAAAGTGGCTGAGGAAATGAAATACTCTTGCCGCATTCTCGCCGATGAGTTCGCCTTGTCCAATTTTCAGCTTCAAATGGGCCGGCCGCGAACGGAAGTGCTTCACGAGCTGGGCACGCGGACCGGCGTAGCGGACCTCAGGGCTTTGGCCGCCGTACTGATTCAGGCGGACCGCTTCGGCGGCAGCATCGCCCAGGCCCTGCGCACTCAGAGCAGTTCCATGCGTATTCGTCGTCGCCAGCTTGCGGAAGAAAAGGCCGCCAAAACCGCCGTAAAATTGATCTTCCCTCTTGTGCTCTTTATCTTCCCCGGCATCTTCGTAATCCTCGTCGGCCCAGCCGCCATTACGATGGCCAAGCAGATGTTCCCCGCTTTCGGCGGCGGGTGAAACACGGGCGACAAAACAATTCGGTTAAAGCCGATCAGCTTCAGGAATGTTTTTCAGCGGCTGAGCGCCAGCGGGCTGCGGGGCAGGTTCAGGAAACTGCGATAGGCGCCGACGCCGCCGCGAACCACGAGAATGTACGTCAAGGCTTCCTCTTGCCAGGCTGCGGCCGAGCACCCGCCGGTGGAAAACGGCGTCGCGGGGGGCAGGTAACTCAATTCCGACACTTTTCCGGCTACTACAAACAGTACTCCGCGGACGCCTCGCAGGCCGTCAAGGTAGTAAACCACGCCGGAGAGATTCAAGAAATTACGTAACGGTTGCCAGTGGGCGCCCAGGGCGTTTGGCACTTTCTCGCTGGGCGGATACTCAGCCGCCGGTGGGAAATCTCTCACCGCCACTGCCGATTCACCGCCCACCAATTGCAAGTCATCTTCCAGGACGTTTGTGAACCAGCGCACGGCCTCGAAGAGAAGCTGTTGTTGCGAAAGTGGCTCTTGCCGAGCGCCGCCAAGCCAGATGGCAGCTAGAAGCAGCGCTGCCGCGGCCGTCAGCCCAAAACCAAAAACCACCCACCGACGCTGAAACCCACGAAACCGCGCAGGCTGATTCGCCGCCGGGTGGGACGGCAGGTTGGTTCGGGCAAGGATTCGTTCGGCCAGCGATTCGGGCACGAACACTTCTTGCATGGCAGCCGAGATTCGCGCGTCCAGACTGTCTCTCATGGTATTTTGCCGGCTTTCATAATGTCGCGCGTTGGCGGAGTACTCTTCGCACCCAATTCCATCTCGCACGCCAGGCGCCGCAGATATGCCCGACCCCGAGACAAACGGCTCATCACCGTACCCAGCGGGATTTTTAATTGTCGGGCGATTTCTCGATATGAATGCTGCTCAAAGTAGTACATCACCACCACCAGTCGATACTCATCAGGCAGCCGATTAAGTGCGCCCTGAAGCCAGTCGCTCTCATCGCCGTCGAACCGAACCCTATGCACCAAGGCGAAGCTCTCCAGCTCCATTGCGGCATCTGTGGCCGGAATCGGTTGTTTGTGCGAAGATTGTTTCAAGAAACAATTCCGAAGAATAGCAAACAACCAATTTTGGAAAGCTTCTATTTTGCGCAATTGCCCCAGCTTCTCTTGCGCTATTAAAAACACCTCCTGTGTCAGGTCCTCAGCATCTTGCACCGAGCCTGTCAATCGGAATGCGTATCGGTAAACAGCCTGATGGTGTTCCAAAACCAGGGCTGTAAAGTCCGGCGCCGCTATTCTCTCAGGCATAAGTGCTCTAATTATACGAGGCCGAAAGGAACAAAGATATTCCCATTGGATGGGGGAAGTCGAAGAATCTTGGATTTTTTCTACTTTTTTGGTTGACCGTATGGAATAATCGCCGAGCAATGAGTATCTTACTTATGAAAGGCAGGCAGGTAACCTGCCGTTGGTTTTTCAAAAAGTTGGATAGAAGAAGGGTGAGCACATGAAAAAGTTTGTGGTAATGCTGATGTTGTTGAGCTTGGGCGTGTTTTGTGCAATCGGCTGTACGAAACAGAAGATGCCCAAGCCGCAAAAAGTAACCCCAACCAAACCTGAAAAGCCGGTGGAAACCGGGCCTGCTAAACCAGCAGAGAAGCCTAAAGCAGAACAACCGCCTATGGAAGTTCCTTCCGAACCGGCCCCGGAGAAGGCTGCTGAGCCGCCGGCTGAACAGCCGGCGCCACCGGAACAACCGGCGGAACCGGCGCCACCGGAAAAACCGGCTGAGCCGGCCCAACCCGAAAAACCGGCTGAAGGTTAAGCACTTTTCCAGCCCCTGCTCGACTGATAACTAAATCAGGGAGCCGGCGCACCTCGGAAAACAAAGCAACGAGGGGAAGGAGCGGCACGTAGTCGCCCTTCCCCTTTATTATTTCCAGTTGTAGCATTTTGCCTCACTGAGCGCCTGACTTGCAAGAGGCGAAAAGGTAAGCATTATTTTGCCGATTCTGTAACTTTTCTCGCTTGTGTATTGATCTTGCCGAGATTTTCAGTTCCGCACGTGCCGAAGGACTAACCGCTTATAGCGACTGTTCCGAAGTCGTTTTTCTTGGCATGACCCTTACGGCCTGCTTTTGCTTAGCAGAGATTGAATATCCAGCCGATTGATGCCAATAAGAATAAGCCGCGCGAATGTTATTTTTGATAGTGGTCAATCTTCCGAAACGAACAATCCGGCAAAAATAGCCAAGGAAACCGGCAATGCAGCTTTTGTGCTTCTTCTGTGGGGCGGCCCGCTTGAGTATGGCGGCGATCTTAGCAGGTATGCTGAGCCTTCTGCCCGTCTTCGGCTTGGACGGAGCAGAAGCCTCTGGTCATATGGCTCAAGAGGAAGCGCCGAAGCTATTGCCGCCGGAGATTGCCGACCTCTCCATGCCGAAAGAAGCCGACGCTTCCCCGCTATTGCTTTCTCCATCTGCGGTTTCGACTTCGCCGTTGAAGATTTGCGAGCCGCTTAAGGAGCGCACGTTGCAACTTGAATTGGTCGCCCGCGAAGCCGACAACCATACCCGGCACGGCTTTGAATTGGCCGGCAAGGGGGCCTACTTTGCCGCACGGGCGGAATTTTTTCTCGCCTTGCGGTTGATCGCTGAAGGGCTGGATGCGGAACAAAAGACGAACGTCCACAGCCGCGCTTTTTTGTCAGCAAATACGGCGCTGAAGGAAGCCGAAGATTTTTTGCCCTCCTCCGCCGAGATTGAGCCGGATGTAGCGCGACTGGTTGCCGCGCATGAAACGCCGGTGCTGAAACAACACCCGGAGAACATTACGCCGATGCAGGCATTAAGCCGTTACTTTACCTTTGCCCAAGAGCAGTTCGCGGCGGCGGCAGGCGAAGAAATCGCCGGCTCCATGGCCCTGCATGCACTCGGCAAGCTGCACGACGTGCTGGCGGCAAAAAAGAACGCGCTCACTCCGGCAGCAGCGGCCAAGGCTATCGTGTTTTATCAGGCGGCGATGCTGGTCTATCCGGGCAATTACATGGCGGCCAACGATCTGGGCGTCCTCCTGGCGCGCTGCGGCAATCCAGCGGCTGCAAGGAACTTTCTGGAGCACGCCCTGAAAATCTCGCCGCAAGCCGCTACCTACCATAACCTGGCGGTGGTGTATCAACAACTAGGGCTAAGAAGTGCATCCGCCTGGGCGCAACAACAAGCCGCGCTCCTGGCAAGCAATCTTTCGGCGCAGCGCGCCGCCTCGCCGACCGCCGGAAATATGGCCGTGCGTTGGGTGCAGCCTCAAACCTTAGCGGAAAATCCGGCCGTCGAGCCAGGTTCAAACCCGCCGCCGACTGCAATTCCGGCGGAATCGCGGGCCGCCAAGCCGCTTTCCGCACGTCGTGCAACCACACCTTACAAAAGATGATTTCGCATTTTTCATGCGTCAGGGAACAATGGAAAATACACGTTGGTTGATGCCGAAAATCCTATGCCTGGTAGTGCTTGGCTGCCTGGCAAGTTGGGGAGCAAAACCGCACGTCGCTCCACCGGGCGTGGCCGCTCCGGCTGGGCCTCGCCATGCCGATTCCGACTCGGCGCGCGTCGTCTCCGTTTTCCCGGAGGAGCGACCCTCTATTATCCTCTGCCAGGCACTCGGCCCGGCTGCTCCCTGCGACATCTGCGGCGTGGATTGTTCCGTCTGCAATTGTCGCCGACGCGGTGGTTGGGAAGCCGCCCGCGCCATCGTCTGGCAAGCCTACGCCCAGGGCGAATATGTCGGCCATGAACGCACGGCGCATGTCAGCCAGTATCGTCTCCGCGTGGACGATCAACTGGACATGATCTACCGCCTGACGCGCGAAGAAACCGCCGTGCCCTATCGCTTGAACGTCGGCGATGAAGTGTTGGTGGAATCCTTCACCGACCCGGACCTCAACCGGACGCTGCTCATCCAGCCCGACGGCACCATCACCTTGCGACTGCTGGGCCAAGTGAAAGCTACGGGTCTGACGGTCAACCAGCTCCGCGACCTGCTGGAAAAAAAATATCGCCGCTATTACAAATTTCCGGCCATTACCGTAACGCCGATTAAAGTCAATACGAAGTTGGAAGACCTTCGGGCAACAGTGGACCGGCGCCAGGGCATCGGCGGCCAAAGCCAGTTGGTCCGCGTTACACCCGAGGGAACCATCGCCCTGCCGGCCATCGGCTCCGTGCAAGCCCAGGGATTGACGCTCGAAGAACTCCAAACCGAACTCAATGAATGCTATCGGCAAGTCGTCGAAGGCATTCAGGTGATACCCATCCTTGTCCAACGTGCGCCGCGCTACGTCTATGTTCTCGGCGAAGTCAACAATCCCGGCCGCTTCGAACTCACCGGCCCGACCACCATAATTCAGGCCATCAGTATGGCCGGCAGTTGGCGTGTGGGGGCCAATTTGCGCCAGGTGGTCGTCTTCCGCCGCGGCGACGATTGGCGCCTGCTGGCGACGATGGTCAACCTGGAAGGAGCACTGATGGGCAAACAACCCTGCCCGAAAGGCGAAATCTGGCTCTCTGACAGCGATGTCGTCATCGTTCCCAAAAGTCTGATACTTCGTGCCGATGATTTTATCGAGCTGGTCTTCACGCGCGGCATCTACGGCGTCTTCCCGATGAACGCGACGCTGGAATTCGCCAAACTCAACGTGCTCTAAAAGAGCCGCTCATACGCGAAGGTTAACGACGTTCTGCGGGCGGCCGGCCAAAAACGCGCGGATGTTTGCCGCCGTGATACTCAACAGTCTTTTTCGCGCGGCGACGGTCGCCCAGGCAATGTGCGGGGTGATACAGCAGTTTTTCGCCCGCAGCAAAGGATTGTCCGCCGGCGGCGGTTCAGTGGAAAGCACATCCACCCCTGCGCCTGCCAAGCGTCCGGCATTAAGCGCCTCGGCCAGCGCTGCCTCGTCGATAAGCTGGCCCCTGCCGGTGTTGATTAAATAGGCGGAAGGCTTCATCCATGACAAGCGCTCGGCGTTAATGAAGCGGCGGGTTTGCGGCGTGAGCGGGCAGTGAAGGCTTACGACATCGCTGTTGCGGAACAGCTCTTCCAGAGAAACGAAACGGATAAAAGATTCATCCGGCGGCGGGGCAACATCGTAGGCCAGGACGTTCATGCCGAAAGCCCGCGCCACGGCGGCCACTGCCCGACCGATACGCCCATAGCCCACGATACCCATTGTCAGCCCCGACAGCTCCACCAAAGGAAATTCCCAATAAGCGAAATCAGGCGAACGGGACCAGCGCCCTTCGGCCACGGAACGCCCATGCTCGGCCACGCCCAACGTCAGGTTCAGCAGATGAGCGAAAACCATTTGGGCGACCGAAGGCGTGGCGTAGTCCGGCACGTTGCAGACCGGTATGTTTCGCTGGGCGGCAGCCGCCACATCCACAACGTCATAGCCGGTGGCCAGCACGCCGATATATTGCAGTCGCCTTAGCCGACCGATAACGTCGCGGCTGAGAACAGTTTTGTTTGTGAGGACGATTTCGGCGTCTTCAGCCCGCACGACGACCTCGGCCTCCGGTGTGCGATCGTATATCGTACAGGGTGCAACGGCCTCCAGCTCCGCCCAACTCAAATCGCCGGGGTTCAGCGCGTATCCATCAAGCACGACAATCCGCACGCTTCATCCTCCTTCAAGGTTGTGATTCTCTTTTCGTTCGCTGCGCTTGAGGAAATAATATATCTTGGTTAACTTCCCTACAAGTGATACAATATACACTTAGAAGTGAGTCGCATCTAGAAACTGTTTGAGAAGTGTGTTCCTATGAGTACGAAGGATTCTCATGTTCAAGTGGCGGCAATAAAGGAGGTTTTGGCCGCCAAATATGAGCGCCTGGCGCGCGTAGCCGGAAGCGTGGTCAAGCGGAAAAAATATCAGAACCAAGCCGCCAAGTTCCGCCGACAAGCAGCGGACCTCCACAGACGGTAACCCTCCACGGCAAGAACCAGTCAGAACATAAGACAATGGAATCACTGGCAGGGCACATCTTGATTGCTTCGCGGCAACTGCTGGATCCCAACTTCGTGCGCACGTTGGTGTTGCTCATTGAACACAACGAGGAGGGCGCTTTCGGTTTGATCGTCAACCGTCCACTCAATAAAACCGTGCAAGAGCTGTGGCGCGAAGTGGGCAGTGCGCCGTGCCATAGCCGGCAGCCGGTGCATCTTGGCGGCCCCGTGCCCGGCCCGCTCGTGGCGCTCCATACGCAAGCCGGTCTGGCGGAAATAGAACCGGCGCCCGGCATCTACTTTGCCGCCAAAAAGCAACATCTCGACCAACTCGTGCTTAGCGAGGAACCGAGCTACAAAATTTTCGTGGGTCATGCCGGCTGGGGCGCCGGCCAATTGGAAAATGAATTGGCGGAAGGCGCCTGGCACACCATGCCTGCTACGGCCGATTTCGTCTTCTCTGCAAATGACGCCGAGTGGGAAAACGCGTATCGCTTGCTAGGGCTGGAGGTTTTGCAATCGTTCTTGAAACTGAAGGACCTGCCTCCGGACCCCACGGTCAACTGATTCCCTGTCGCCTTCGCCCTTAGTTTATGCACCCGGCGGCGGTGGAGGCGGAGGCGGTACGTCGCGCGGCGGCTGCTCCTGGGTCGTAGGTGGCTGAGCTTGCGCCGGCGGCGGAGTCGATGGTTGCTTCTCCGGCCGCGCCGCCTCGTTATAGTCCAGCAGCGGCGCAATACCCGGCGGATTCAGCGGCATTCGCTCAGGAGATGTATCGCCGATGTCGCAGCCCAAAATGCCCAATAACACACCTGTAAAAACACAGAGACAGAATCGTTGCATAGCTACCCCCTTATTGATGAGAAAGTGAACCGAGCTCTTCACGTTCTATTGCCGGTTACGGTGCACTTATGCTTCCGGCGACCAACGGGGCCAACCGTGCCAGTCCGGTGTGTTGTTCAATCGCAGCCGGCATCCGCCAGGCGACGATCAGCACCTGCCCGCCGGATTCACACAAATAAATTTCCAACACCCCAGGCATAGTAGTAAACTGCTCCTGGCCGTCTTTGGATTTGTAATAAAACTCTTGCTGACCTGTTGCGCGGAGCCGCCGCCAGGACAAAGTCTTGCCGGTAGAAGAAGTAACGGGAAAATCCGCCCAACCGCTTTCCTGTTGCGACTGACCGGCAAGCTGCATTCGTAGCTGTTCGGCCACGGTCTGAGCAGAGCCACTCGTGGCGGCGAGATAAAGATAATATGACATTTGCCCGCCGGCGGCGTCGGTAATATAGGCCTCGTAAGTAAACTTCAAGTCCGGCAAAGTAACCGGTCCGGCCTTTACCCGACGCTCGTCTGCGCCGCCGGGAACAAAAGGCTGATTAACGAACACCCGCGGCACACAAACCGAAAAACCCGATCCCGGCAGTTGCAGCGGTGCGTATAGCTCAGCTCCGGCGGCGGCAGGTTGTCCAAGCGTCGGGTTAGCAACGCCGCCGGCGCCTCTGTTGCGCAGGCGACGTTCGTACTCGCCCTTTCCGCAGCCTTCAGAAACCACAATCACCACGCACAATAAGCCGCAAACCACCCTGAAAAAACGCATTGAATCCTGCCGGTTGTCGCTTGGTTTCATATTCAGACCTACATCGCAATAAGGACACGAGCATTATACCCAGCAGGCTGGTAACCTTGCAATCCTGCGAGGGCCGCAAGGAAAAGCCTGTCTGTGCGATATGAAGACAACCTCTCCTTCTTTCTCTAGGTGCTAACATACTCCGATTGCCCATCGAAACCCAAGCAGGGGGATATACGGTGGCAATCAAACGTTAGCTTGAAAGTAAGAGTAAATCACCATGCAGGGCCAAGAAGAAAGCCGCGTTTATATTAGGGTCTAGCCCTTTGTGCGCAAACGACGCAGCGCGAGAACCATAAGCCCTGCGCCAAGCAGCAGAACGAGCGTATTCGGCTCCGGCGTAATCACAAACGCCATGTCGAGCGACTTGCCGGTAATTGGCTCGCGTATCTCACGCCAATTAGGCGCTCCCATAGTGATTTCGCGCCACACGGCGTCGTCCTCGAACTGTGGAGAGATTGAGGTCTTCCACCCGACTTGAATGTTCGGCGGCGTACCGAGCGGGAACTTCACTGACAATTCCAGCCAATAGATATTGCCCTGCTCTTGAACAAATGCTTCGGTCGGATCGATCAACACGTTGAGTTGAAAGATATTTTGGTGATCGTGTTGCACAAAGGAGCCGGTGGAGGGATCATACCAGCCTTGATCGCCTTGACCCCAAAAACGCACCTTCAGATTGGGATCTTCGGCCGAGAAATCCTTATGCCACAAGGGTTGGCCCGGTTTGCTGAACTGCCCACTGCGATCGTCCGACCAGATTTGCACATGGACAAACTCAGGCGTCGCATCCTGATCGCCGCGCCAGGAGAACCAGGCGTGAATGTCGGTTACCGGCCCGCTGCCGGTGCAAAGCCAATCGTCGGCTACACCGATATAGTACGTGCTGTTGACATCCCAACCATTAGGGTCGGGTAGTTGGGGATAGTGCATCTTGTAAGGGTCCCCAATGTTCCAATCCGCCCACGCCGGAGCAAGGGCAACAAATGATAACGCCAGAAAAGCCGCACTTAAGCGAAAAGTGTTCATAAGGAAACCTCCACAAAAAGGGTTAATCATTCTTGAGCTATTGGCATGGCAATAGACACTCACAATATATCGAAAGAGTCGAGAAAGTCAACCAAATTTCCGCAAAAAAACAATTTTCCCAATCCCTCCTACGAAGGGGGGCCTTTTCTCAATTCAGGCTAATTATCGCCCTGGTCTGACACTTCGCCCGGAGATTTGTTGAGCAAACGAGCACACTGAACACGGCACTCGCCGGCAAGTTCCAGGGCCGTGGCCAGAATCCGCATCGCTTCTTGCGGGGAATGAAAGCCCATCGAGTTGCTCGCCGCTACATAGTCCCAACGCAATTGGGCAGAGCGAATCAACATTCGGATGGGCACAAGCTCTTCTTCGCTTGCTCCGCCTTCTGCCGCCGCAGCGATTTCACGATGCGCTTGGGCCAGCACGCTTTCGGCCAATTCACGGACTTCATGCACCTTGTCCTGGATCTCCTCGACGCGGCGGCGAATCTCCTCTTCCGGCCAGCGATGGCACACGCCGCAGGAATCCGCAATGTTCAGCAGCGGGCTCTGCACATGATGATTCGTAAACTTTACACCACCTTCAGTGCGATAAGGCATGTGGCAATCTGCGCAAGCCACGTTTCGATAAGCATGAATGCCGGTGCTGTATAGTTCGTAGTCGGGATGCTGGATTTTGATCATCCGCGACTTGCTCATGCCGTGCGTCCAATCAGCGAAATCCCGGTGGGCATAGTATTTATCCATGTCTTCCGGCCTCATACCGCAGGCCCACGGTAAGGTAAGATAGTTGCCGGGTGAGCGAAAATAATACTCTATATGACATTGGGCGCAAACCAGAGAACGCATCTCCTGGTGTGAAGCCTGATCGATGTCTTTGCCCTGCCGCTGGAAGGCTTCGCGCAGGGCCGGACGCGTGATGCGAAGCCGCATAGTGTTCGGTTCGTGGCAGTCCAGGCAGCCGACTGGGTGCTTTATCTGCGGCTTCAGTTCGGCAAAGGGAAGAGCATAGAACTTTTCCGGCCCCAGACTATTCATGAGGCGTGGAACATCCGTGCTTTTGCAGGTCCAGCAGGTGGCCGGCGTGGACTCACTTATTCGGCGTGTCTTGAGCACGTCTTCCACCGAATGAATGTGACCGCGCGCCTGGAGATATTCCGTCGCGAAGCTGTAGCCGGCGAAAAGCACTAGATTTACCGGCGTTTCTTCGAGATAATCTCGCGGAAAGCTCCCGCCATACTTAGTGCGCGTCGTCGAATCGGCCGTGCGTTGATACGAGGCGTATTGTCGGGGATAGTTATCCGCCCATTTCCGGCTGTCGGCCTCCCAAGGATCAAGCGTAATTAGCGGCAATTTTTCGCGGGCTTCTTCGCGGCGCTGAAGGATGGAAGCCGCTACCACACCGAGCAGAAACGTGATCGTGGCGGCAAGGAGCATTAACGCCCAACCTTGCCAGGCCGACAGTTTGGCGATTTGGTTTTCCGTGCTCATAACAAGGTTCCTGTATATCGGCTATTGAATTACGGGATTAAACCTACAAAGGCCGGCCCCCCACAGTTGGCCGCTGACGGGGAACAAGAAACGACGGCAATCGCGGCCGGAACACATCCGGCAGCGTGGAAAGACTGCGTACCGAACCGTGCGGCGTCTCGCGATGGCAATCCCAGCACCGCAAATCGCCCGCTTGATGCCGAGCTACGGCCGTATCCACCAGTAAGTCCGCATGGCAACGGCGACAGTTAGCTTCTACGACCGGCACGGCATGGGCTGAAAGACGGATTACTTGCGGCTCCCACCGCATCGTAAACACCGTTGCATGCCACAAGCCGTCGCGCACCTTAAAAAGGTAATGCTTCAGCAACGAATCGTGAGGCACATGACAATCGTTGCAGCTTGCAATTTGTGCATGGCTGCTATGTTGCCAGGAGAGATATGCCGTGTTCATTACATGGCAGTTGATGCAGGTGTCCGGCCTGTCGCTCAGATAGGAGGCGGCGCGCGAAACGTGAAAAACGAACAGCGCGGCTCCCGCCGTAACGCCAAAGGCCGTGAAACTCGCCGCTCGCCAGGCAGGGCTAAACGGCTTCAGCATAAGCCACGCTCTTGCCCATCTCCAACAAGAGAGAAAACTCATCGCGGTCGATTATGTCGCAGCAAGCAGTTTTGTCAAGCGAGCAAGACAGATGCGGTTGACTTCCTGCCAGTCGCGGCGAAAATGTTCTTAGGCGCAAGATTTTACCTGCTATCCCAGGAAATACCAGATTCGCTAACAAACAGAGAGGACCTTTACGATGGACCGACGCAGCTTTTTCGAGCGTTTGACGGCCTGGTCTGCCGGCTTCTGCCTGGCCAAGCCGATTTTCGATGCCCGGAGCATTTTGGCCGCGGAAGCAAATTCCCGACCCGCCCGAAAGCCGGTTTTGAGTGTGGCAAAAAACACGGACTACGAAGCTCTGGTGGGCAAGGTGCTGCGGCCTTTGGGAGGCATGAAGGCGTTTGTCAAGTCGGGTGATCGCGTGGTGGTAAAGCCGAATATCGGCTGGGACCGTACGCCAGAACAAGCCGCCAACACTCATCCGCTGGTGGTCAAAGCTGTGGTTCGCGAATGTCTCGCCGCCGGCGCAAAACAAGTGCTGGTGTTCGACCGGTCGGTCAATGACGAGCGACGCTGTTATTCCCGCAGTGGCATCCAAGAGGCGGTCGCCTCACTCGGCGATAAGCGCGCCAAGTGCATCTTCCAAGACCGCAAAAAATTCCTCCCCGTCGAAATCAAGGGCGGAAAATCGCTGAAGCAGTTCGAGTTCTACGCCGAAGCCCTGCCGCCGCACTGCGATTGTTATATCAACCTGCCTGTGGCTAAACATCATAGTCTCTCAAAGCTCACGCTGGGATTGAAAAACACGATGGGCGTCATCGGCGGCAATCGCGGCGAAATCCATCACGACATCCATCAACGCATAGCCGAATTGAACCTTGTTATCCGTCCGAAATTGATCATCATCGACGCCACACGGATACTCTTGCGACACGGCCCAGGCGGCGGCAATCTCGATGACGTGAAAGTGCTCGACACGCTGATTGCTTCCGCCGACCCGGTGGCCGCCGACGCCTACGCCACTACGCTGTTTGATATGAAGCCGGAAGAACTCGGCTCTACCAAGGTCGCCGCCGCACTGGGCTTGGGCGAAATGGACTTGGCGAAGGTGGAGATCGTTACCGCCTAGTCGGCCTTTGAGTACCTGAGCGATTCGAGATAATTTTAGACGATATGCGCCGATTGCTGTGGATTCCCTGGCCCTGGTGGCGCCGGGCGACGCAACTTGCCCTGCTCTTGCTGTTTCTGTGGCTTTTTCGCCGCACGGAATACAGCGGTTCAGACCAATTAGCCGGCGGCGAAAATCTATTTTTTCGACTCGACCCTCTGGCTGCTCTTGCTGCCATGCTCGGCACGCGACAATGGATTTTCGCTTTCTGGCCGGCGTTAGCTGTTGTTATTCTCACTACCCTGCTGGGCCGCTTTTTCTGCGGCTGGGTGTGTCCGCTAGGCACGTTGCTCGATGGGTTTCATCGGCTGTTTCGCCCGCTTTCGCGCCGCACGAATGTCCTGTGTCAAAACATGCCGGCTGCAAGTGAAAGGCGCCTTCGGCTCATCCCCCACGTCTTGCTTCTAGTCGTATTGACGGCTGCGCTGTTTGCACTGCCGTTGGTGGGCTTTGTGGACCCGTTTGCAATCTTGACGCGCGGTCTGGTATTTTGGGGCGACCCGCTCTTTTTCCGCACTACGGATGCCGCCCTTTCCTGGTGGGGCAATGAAGCGGTACGCAGCTTCGTGCGAGAAAAACTCTTGCCTTACCGCGCCGCTGTGTTTCAGTTTGCCAGCGTCTCGGCGGCGATTCTCCTGGCCCTCTTCGCCCTGGAGCTTGTAGGCCGGCGGTTTTGGTGTCGCTATCTTTGCCCGCTGGGCGCAATGCTTGCTTGGTGCGGCCGGCGGCCGTTGTTGCTCAGACGTATGCCGAAAAAGGTCTGTGCGACTTGCGGCCTGTGTGCAAGCGACTGCCGCTTCGGCGCCTTTTCAGCCGGCGGCGACTTTCTGCCCGGCAATTGCAACCTCTGCTTTGCGTGCGTCGATTTTTGCCCAAACGGCATCGTGAGTTATGGTTTTCGCGGAGCAAGGGGTTCGTCGCGTGCCGTGCCGGTGGATATGTCCCGTCGAGTGGCAATTGGTGCGCTGGCGGCCGGCGCAGCCTTGCCAGGAATGCTTGCTGCAAAACGTTTTGTCCGCCCGAAGAAAGTTGATCCCTTCTTGCTTCGCCCGCCCGGTGCGGCCGACGAGAAAACATTTCTTAATCTCTGCATTCGTTGCGGCGAGTGCATGAAAGTTTGCCCTACAGGCGTGCTGCAACCGGCCGGCTTGGCATCCGGCATAGAAGGTATCTTTTCACCGCGCCTTATGCCGCGACTGATTTTCGAGCAAACCTACTGCGAATATGCCTGCACACTTTGCGGCCAGGTCTGTCCGACCGGGGCAATTCCTCTGCTCGACGAGCAAGCCAAACACGCCCACCCCATCGGCAAAGCCTATTTCGATCATGCTTTGTGTCTGCCCTGGGCGAAACAAACGCCGTGTATTCGCTGTGAAGAGATGTGTCCGGTTCCGGAAAAGGCCATCAAAATCGTACGCACCTTCACCGTTAAAGGCGTGGACGGCACGGAGCTGGAAATCCAACAGCCCGTCGTGGAGCGGGAATTGTGCGTCGGCTGCGGGATATGCGAAAGCAATTGTCCTCTGGAAGGACCTGCGGGAATCCGCGTGTATCGCCTGGACGCTCCGCCGCAGGAAACCGAATTCCTGCTGGACGAAATCAGCAAGGGAGGTGGAAAACCGCCCTCCACGACTGGGCAAGGAGATTAGAACCGCGGCCCGATGCGTTCCAGCCGGCGGCGCGTTTCGGCCATTAGCTCGTCCTCGGCGGCCTCGTTTGCGGCTTCATAAGTAACCGAAAACCGCAAATACGGCCCTACGTCGTCCCAGGGGACCGTCGAAATCGAGTGCTCGGCAATCAGATACTGGCTGAATGCTTCGGCCGTAGGAAACTCTGTGCCATCGGCAACGGCCTTCGGCGCGCGTGCGTAGAGAAAGTAAGTTCCGCCGGGCATCCGACAATCGAAGCCGCAAGCCGAAAGGACCGCGACCAGTTTTTGCAACCGCCGACGATACTTTTCCCGTGTCCGGCGGGGAATCTCAGGATCGTCCAGGGCGGCGATGCCGGCCTTCTGAACGGCGATAAATTGTCCGGAGTCGTAATTGTCCTTTACATCAGCAAAAGCGCGCACCAACCGCTCATGACCGCATACCCAACCCAGCCGCCAGCCGATCATGTTCCAGCCCTTGGAAAGCGAATGTAGCTCCACCCCCACCTCTTTTGCGCCGGGCACTTGCAGAAAGCTCAGCGGCGGACCGTCGTAGGTGAACATCAGATGGGCGGCATCCTGAACTACGACGATTCGATTTTTCAGCGCAAACTCTATGACTCGTTCATAAAACTCGCGTGTGGCCGTCTTGCCGGTCGGGCTGTTGGGATAGTTCAGCACCAACAATTTCGTCCGACGAAGCACCTCCGGAGGAATCGCTTCCAGGTCGGGGAAAAAGTCATTCTCCGGCCGAAGCGGCAGCCGCCACACTTCGCCGCCCAAATATCGCGTATGATTGCCGGCCACAGGATAGCCGGGAATGGTCATCAGCGTTACGTCACCAGGGTTGATAAGCATCGCCGGAATCATCGCCAGGGCCGATTTTGTGCCGATGCAATGATTGATTTCCGTAGCCGGATCGAGCCGGACCTGAAACTCGCGGGCCATGAAACGGGCGACGGCTTCTCGAAAAGCCATAATGCCGTTGTCGGCATATCCGCGATTTTCAGGCTTGTTGATTTCTTCGGCCATCACCCGCCGGACCGATTCCGCCGCCATTTCGTCGTTCTCGCCGATGCCGAAGTCCAGAAGTTTTCGTTCGGGATGTTCGGCCAGGGCCTTGCGCTTCGCGCGTTTGATTTTCTCGAACTTATAAATCTCGGCGGTTTTCCCATAAGCCGCGCCGCCGATACGTTCCGCAAATAGTTGCTGAAAATAGGGGTCGCTCATCTTGCTCAATATGTAGGAAAGACGTTCTTTATACAACTCGCCAAGATGGTGCTTTGCTTAGCAAAAACAGGGTTAGTCTATCGCATGACCAATGCAGGAGCAAGGTCGTAAGTCAGGCAAGTTTTCTCGCTCCAGGAAAAAAATTGATGAACGCATAATAAATGCCCTTTGTTGGAAGAAGAAATTCGTGATATGCTGGGGGCATCGGTGGTTTTTACCGCCCGGCTGCCTTGCCCTACACTATGGTAACCGAAAAGTTGCCGAGAGAGGCTTCAGTTTTACTCAAGTTGTGAATAAAAAATGGCTGCGGAAGCTGAGTACGTCGCACCGCGGGAGCATCAGGAAGAAGTTAAACGGCATGTACTATTGCCGTTGTTGCTGTTTGCAGCGACGTGTCTCTCGACTTTCTGGGTGGGAGCGGTGGATTGGAAGCCGCTGGTCCATCTGGAAAGCCTCGTTCGCGGCGTTTCTTCCTTCTGGCAGCAATTGCCGCATAATTCCCCGGTCGCCGCACTGGAACAAGGCCTGGCCGTGGCCCACATGAATTGGCGTCAAGGGCTGTTGTACATGGGCGTGGTGCTGGCCGTGTTGTTGATGCACGAATTGGGCCATTTCTTCGTCGCTTTACGACATCGGGTGCCGGCCAGCTTGCCCTACTTCATTCCTGTTCCGGTTATCCCTTTCGGCACATTAGGGGCGGTAATCGGCATGGAAGGCGCGCAAGCGGACCGCCGACAATTATTCGACCTCGGCATCGCCGGTCCTGTGGCCGGCTTGATGGTAACCGTGCCCATTACGGCGTTGGGCGTGCTCTTGCTGCCGAACATCGCCCCGCCGCCGGATAGCCTTTGTTTTCACAATCCTTTGCTGATGCAATTGTTGATCGCCTGGCTCAAGCCGGATTATCCCACACCCCAGGCGTTTTATCTCAGCCAGTTCAACCCCTACTTGATGGCCGGATGGATGGGTATGTTGATTACCGGATTGAACATGCTCCCCATCAGCCAGCTCGACGGCGGCCATGTCGCCTATGCTCTGCTGGGCCGACGGCGCGCTCATTTCCTGGCGCGGGGGCTGCTCGTGGCGGCTATCCTCTTTGTCCTGGCCGGCGAGCAATATGGCTGGGTAATCTTTCTGGTGTTGATTATTCTCTTAGGCGTGGATCATCCGCCTACAGCCGACGACAGCCGTAAGCTGGGTCGGATGCGGCAACTGCTCGGTTGGGTGGCGATTCTGATTCCGATACTTTGCTTTCCTCCCTTAGGGATTACCCCTGCTGTTCGCTGAGTTGCTTGACCTTCCCCTGAGCTTGCCCCTATAGTTCAAGTATGAAAGATGCCTATAATAATTTATCCAGGCTTTGTATTTTCCATATATCTGCTATTTTGCCGACATTGACTGTCATTCTTGAACCTGAGCAAAGATTTTTCCTTTTAGTGTATCAAGAATATGAGACCAGCAATGGTTTTCTTTTGGCCCTCGCCCAATGTGCTCTTGTATGAAAAAACACAGGGTAGAGCTTGCGAGAGTCGTTCAGATCGAGGAATAGCCAGAATTGCTTCCTTGTGCCTTCCATTGTCGAGATTGCCACCAGCGTCTTAAGCGTAGAAGCTGGACTCGAATCGAGCCGCCGGGAAAATGGCTGTAGCGGAGGATAGGGAGCAAGTGAGTAAGAAAGTGGCGTTTGCTTTCCAGTGAGCCGACGCCCATGTCGTAATACCGGTCGCCGCGCAGGAAGCTATCGCGTATGGTGTACATTAGCAAAATGTTTCCGGCTCCTGGCGGGGCAAGGATGGGGTCGTAGCCTCGCCGCAATCCAAAAACGCGGCCCTGCCAGCAGTAACCATAAATAAAAGCGATCGGAGAGCCGTGGCGCATAAGCAGATTCAAATCAACGGCAGCGGCTGCGACTGCCGCGCGGTGGACCTCGCGTAAGAAATCGCGGACAGATGGATGGGAGAGCGTAGTTCCGGTGGACGAAGCGCCTTGCCAGCTTCGTTGCGCAATCGCTTCGCAGGCATCGTAGAGGTCCCATCGCGACTCTCCCTCATTGAGATTTTCTTCCTGGGGCCGATAGCGGACGTAACTTACTTCGCCTAAAGACTTTAGCTTTCGTAATGCTTGCTTCATGCGGCGGCGCCAAGAACCTTTGCGACTCGCCCAATATGATTCCCATGTGCCGCGTAGCTCGACGATCGCCGTCCGGTCCCACAGGGTTTGATAGCAATGCAAACCGGCTGCCTCCATGGCTTCGGCGGCTTCCAGGGGGTTGGTCTTCGGGGCGCCTTGCCAGCGGAGGTCCAACCAATCCCAATCTCGATTGGTACGTTGGACATGCTCCAGAGCGGCCTTCAAGGCCCAGGAAGTATCCGTTCCAATCGGCCCATAAAATGAACCCCAGTCGTGAAGAGGGTAAGTCAAGACCCGAAACCGGCCCAACTTGGTATTTTCCTTGCGTACCGTAAGCGGCACGATGCCCGACAATACGCCGTCATCGCTGAAGACCAGCATCGTGCGAAGCTTTTGCCCTGGGCCGAAGTGGCGCCAATAGGCTTCGAGCCATTCCAGGGATTGGAAGAAAGCGGCTCCTGGCGTCTGTTTGAGCAATTCCGCCCAGCGAGAACGATATGGGGCCAGGTCTTCGATACGGTTGATTTCGAAAACTTTCGGCATGCCATATCAACAGTAGGTTAGAGAAAGCCGGTCGGAAGATTCCCCAGGCGGTATTGTCGAAAAAATTGTGATCCAAGGGATACTCCTTTCGGGCGGGGGGAACTTGACGTTACGTCCGTTATTGATAGACTAATCCTTAACCTTTGCCCGGCTGATTTTTTCCTTCATGCCACGCAACGGATTTCAGGGAAAGGGGAGAGCGGGATGCTCAAGCACTTAGGCGTAGTCCAGGCGTGCTGCCGACTGCCGCGCTTCCGCGAAAATGCGGTGCGGAAGATGGGGGGACGTTCGTTAATGGAATGGGTGATCCGTCGCGTTACGGACGCCCTACGATTGGACGGCGTGATCGTCGTCGGCTGCTCTTCTGAAACCTGCCGCGAACTTGCCCGACTGGTTCCCAGCGATGTTCCTGTGCTTCATACGGAGGGCAAAGACCCGTTGGAGCGGATATGTCGGGCGTTGGAAAAGTGCCCTGCTGAAAGCGCGGTTCTGGTGCGCGGCGACAACCTGTTCGTCGATCCCGTACTTATCGACCGCCTGGTAACCGCCGCAGAAGCCCAACCAGATTGCGACTATGCCAGCTATTGTCTGCGCGACGGTCGGCCGGCTGTTCTTTCGCCGGTGTGCGTCTATGCGGAGTGGTTTCGGTCAAGAGCTTTGCACGAGGCCAACCGATTGGCACGCGACGCGACCGACCGCGAACATGTTACCCGTTTCCTCTATACGAATCCTCATCGTTTCAACCTCTGGTTGATACCTGCCCCGCAAGAAATCGACCGCGAGGATTTGCGGCTGACCTTAGATAGCGAAGAAGATTGGGACCATGCGCTGGTGATCTACGAGGCGTTAGGGCCGGAAAAGCTGGAATGGCAACGTATCGTCAGGCTTCTCGACCACCAACCGGCCATACGTAATCGCATGGCGACGCTCAACCGGACATGCGCACGAGCCTGAAGCAAAGCCGGTCATAGAGCGACACCAGGCACTGAAGCAGAAGCGGCTAAAAGCTATCGCTCCAAAGCTCATCATCCACTGCTTCGGATAAATCCGGCACGCGGAAATATGTGGCCACGCCGGTAGGATCAATGAATTCGCTCAGTACGAGAGTAAGGGAGGGTGAATTCCGGACCTGTTGTTCAGATGGCCAGGCTCGAGTAATTACCTTTACTCCGTGCGGACGAAACGAATCGTCACGCACAGGGTCGCCAAGTGAGGCGGGATCAAGAACAAGCTCCCCAGGGTTTTTGTAGTTTTTCAGTAAATCGGCATTATGCTTGGCCCCGATACAGAAGACCACCGGGCCGCGCATTAAAGCTACTCGTCCCTCTTGAAGCTTACAACCGCGAACCAGCCGCCAGGGCATAGGCATATCGAGCGTTATCGTATCTCCCGGCCTCCAGAGGCGACGGATTTCGTAGTATTTTCCTCCCGGTGAGACCTTCTCTGGCGGCTGGTTGTTAATCACCAGATGGGCTTGAGTACACCATCGCGGAATTCGCAGCCACAAAGGAAACTCCAGCGACGCAGAAGGGGAAACGCTGATTTTCACAAGGCCGGTGGTAGGATAGTCGGTCTGTTGTTCAATCGTTACCTTATGGGAGTCTTGCAGTTCGATCGTCTTCACCGATTTCGTGAAGAGGTTGATGGCGACGCCCCCGTCTTGCGTGCGATAATAGACCATCTCCGGCAGTTCGGCCATGATTCGACGGTGGTTGCCGGGACAGCAGAAACCGTCGCGTTCATAGTACTCGCGGGGGCCTGTAAAGGGTGTAAAATATCTCAAGCGCCGTCCGGCAGGGTCTTGTGCCGCAAACAAGGCGTTGTATATCGCCCGTTCCATTATGTCACCATACCGAAGATCGCCTTCCAGCCGCAAAAGACTATCGAGCCAGCGAATAAGATAGGCGGTTACACATGATTCGCCGGTTTTGCCTCTGCCTTCCTGAGAATAGGAGAAGTGCTCGTCTTCGGAAGCAGAACCGATGATGAACAATCCGCCGCCCTTGCGGGTAAGCTCTCGAAGAAAAAATCTTGAAGATTTCAGCAGTTTCTCTTCCGGCTCCCAACGATAGAGCAACGTTTGGCTGTAGCAGCGAGCGAGGTTAACGTACACATGGTTGGTGTTAAAGTTTTCGAGCGAGCTTTTTTCCCATTCGCGCAGGCTGCAACACTCGATTTCCCCGTGTGAGTTGCCGTGTCGTACATCGGCCGCGAACTCCAGATAGCGCTTGTCGCCGACGGCGGCGTAAAGCGCCAGCATGGCTTCCGGCAATCCGGCCGTACAAACATGCTCCGGATGCGGATTTTTTGGAAAAATATCCATCACGTAGTCGGCCAACTGTCGGGCATATTGCAGCGACTTCTTGTCGCCTAGATAGCGCCAATGATTCACCAGACCTAAAATCACGTACTCTTGATCGTGGAGAATCCAGTTGTAGTAGTTTTGCCATCCACCAGGTTCCGGTTTTATGTGCCCTAAGTAGCCGTCGGGATCGCGGGTTTTCATCAACTCCTCAATCAGCCAGGCCGTCCGCCTGGCAACCTCTGGATCGCCGGTGTATGCGGCAAACTTGCTGCCGGCGTCGATTACCTTTCCTACGCCGATGTAGCGCGGGGCATTGGCTTCCAACGGCGGACGTGTGCGGAACGGTGCAATAAAGTCTTGCTCGAGATTAAGCACCATGAAATTCTTGTAAATCACGTTGTTGATACGCCGCCCTATCTCGCCGGCAAGTTCCGCTTGTTTCAGTTGCAGGGGGATCAAGGCATCCCGCACTTTCGGTTCCGTGTCGCACCAGGCTCTGGGGCATGCGCACAACCAATACAGTCCAACAACGATAATTTGGAAGCTCCAAGCCGGCTTTTTTGTTTGCATGATAGTGAGCCTTTTCTCCCACTAAGAGTTGAGGTAATTGCTTTTTCTCTCCGAGTCATCAATTCCGTGGATAAGCGCCGAACTCGTGGATGGCGTCGAACATGGCCAGCACGTTTTCCACCGGCGTTTCTCCGAGAATCGTATCGTGGCTGGCGCCGGCGACGTAGCCGCCGCCGGGCATCATAATCTCCAGGACTTCCCGCGTGGCCTGGCGAACCCCTGCCGGCGTCATCCTCAGCAACACATAATGAGAGTCGATGGCGCCGTTAAAGAGAATCCGACGGCCGAATTCGGCCTTCAAGCGGCGCAAGTCCATGCCGCGGCAACTCGGCTGAACGGCATGGATGCCGTCCAGGCCGGTTTCAATCATTGCCGGCAACAGCTCGGCGATGCCACCGCAACAATGCAGCATCACCTTCAGGCCGAAAGCATGGCCTAATTCCACAAGCCGGGCAAGGTGCGGCATGATGAAACGGCGGAACATGGCCTCGCTCAGCAGCGGTCCTTTCTGGCTGCCGAAATCGTTGCCGATGAAAAAGATGTCGATGGCTGAACCGGCGGCCTCGAAGATTTTCCGGCTCACGGCAGCGTAGTAGTCCACGACGTGCTGCAAAACGGCGTCGATCAGCTCCGGCTGATCGTACATCAAATAACACAGTCGCTCCATCCCGAAAAGGTCGATGAGATCATGCCAAAAAGGCGACCAATCGCCGCCTAAAATGGCGTATCGTCCGTCGTAGCTTTCGGCTTCGCTGCGCAGATGAGAGACATCGGTCCAGGCGGGATCAGGCCAGGGATAATCGTGTACGTCTTTCATCGCGGCCTCGGCCAGCGGATGCGAAAGCGGCTGGCCGTAGCCGAAACCTGTTCGCAGCACGCCGAAGACCGTGGCCGAAGTGGCCGGAGGCGTCAAAGGCGGCATAGGTCCGGTATATCGGGCGAAGACGCGGCGGAAATCATCGCCCAGCCGCACGCGAAGCCCTTCATCATCCAGGCCTAACTCCTGTTTGGCCTTTTCCCAAAATTCGACCTAAGCGCCGCACCAAGCCGGCACACGATCCGGCTCCTGATGAGCAAAAGCCGCCAAGACGCGCCCGCGGGAATTCATGGTTCTTACTCCATGTGGAACACTTCTTCCATCTCAGCCCACCATTCTCCTTCTTCGCGGCTCGCCAGCGGGGCTTGGCAAGGTTTGCAAAAGCTCCACCATTGCTGCGTGATGGAGTCCGCCGCCATTTTGGCCATGTCGGCGGCGAAGTCGTTGCCGGTGTATTCAAAGTAGCTGAACAAGTACGGTCGCCCATCGTCCAATGTGCGCAGGAAAATCGAATAGTTGCGAATGTTACATTCCCGAATCATCTTGAGCACCGCCGGCCAAACAGCGGCATGAAGCCGTTTGTACTCTTCGACTTTATCCGGTTGCAGGCCGATGACCATTCCGTAGCGTTTCATAGGTCGGTTCCTGGTTTTAGGTTGCTGGAGAGGCTTTTTCTGCCGCTTTGATAAGCTCCGGCGGCGGTCTGAGCGGGCTGCCGTCGGCGGCATGGCCGATCTCGAAAGCACTCAGCAGCCGCATCATCCGCAAAAAAGTTTCCGGCTCAAAAAGGCTGCCTAAACTGGGATGATTCAGATGTGCAAAGACGATCTCCGCTTCGGCTTGCAGAATGTCGCCCTTGTGACTGGTGGCCGAAACCATCGCTCCTTCCGAGCGGACGTATTCGATTTTGGCGAAATAAGTGAGTGTATCACCCGGCCGAACATGACAGTAAAATTGTGCCTTGGGGACTTTGGCCAGGACGACTTTTTCGGTGAAATGATTGTACTCGCAGACCAACAGTCCGCCGGTCTGGGCCATTCCCTCCAGCACCAACGAATTGGGGATAATGGGAAAACTAGGAAAATGGTCGTGGAGGTAATCTTCGGCCAGCGAGACGTTTTTAACCGCTCTGGCGTACCGGCCGCTCTCGAACTCCAAAAACCGGTCGATCCAATACCAGCGCATGGTGGTCGCTCGTTCTCAATCGGTTACCCCTACCTTGCTTTCCACGAACCGACACATATCGGCCACAGTAAGCAGAGTGCCGAAATCTTGTACGGAAGGATTTTTGGCGAATTCGTCAAGATTGGCAAACGGCATCCGTTTCCGCAACTCAGCCAAACCCAACTCGGTTACTTTTCCGTCCTGAACGTATCGCGCATCGGTGAGAATATCTTCAGGGAACAATTCTCCGCGAGGGATTTTAATGTTGAAGGCCTTTTCCAGACGGAAAACGATATCCAGAAAATCTATGGATTCCGCACCCAGGTCTCGCACGAGCGTAGCCTGCGGCGTAACATCCTCTTCGTCCACGCCGAGCGCATCAACCAAAGCAGACCGAATCTTCTCAAAAATCTCTTCCTTAGTGGGCATGAAACAAAACCTCCACGAAAAATCGGTGTCGTAAAACAATACTTATTCTAGTAACTGAGCTGGTAAGATGGCAGCGGTGCGAACGCCTTGTGCTTTCTTCTCTAAACTATTGACAATGGTTTATGTTTAATGGCTTCCCAGGCTCAGCCCTCCATCAACGCGAATCACCTGTCCCGTTAGGTAAGCGGCTTCGTCGCTGGCCAAAAAAGCGACTAAGGCGGCGATTTCCTCCGGCCGGCCGATGCGTCTCAGGGGAATGGCCTTAAGGATTTGCTCGCCGGCAATACTCCGCACGGCCTGGCTCATCTCCGTATCGACCATGCCCGGCGCCACGGCGTTGACGCGGATATTGCGTGGGGCCAGTTCCTTGGCCAGCGCGCGTGTGAGTCCTTCGATGCCGCCTTTGCTTGCGGCATAGTTCACCTGCCCTCGCGCCGCAAACTCGGCGGCAGTGCTGGAAAGGTTCACGATGCTTCCTTTTCTGGCAAGCATCATCGGCTGGGTAACGGCGTGGCAATAGTTGAACGTCCCCCCTAAGTTCACCTCCAGCACTTCGCGCCACTGCTCATCGGTCATAGCGCCGAAGAGGCCGTCGCGGACGATGCCGGCGGAATTGATGAGGATATCGATGGCGCCCCATTCTTCAAAGAGCTTATTTACCAGCTCTTTTGCCCGAGCATGGTCGCGGACATCGGCTTGCAAGGCGCAAACCTGGCCTGGGGCGTTCTGCAACTCCGCGACCAGTGTTTGCGCCGCCTGATGATTGCTCTGATAGATGAAGGCCGCTTTGGCCCCTTCATTGACCAGCCGCATGACGCATGCCCGACCGATGCCGCGGCTGCCGCCAGTGATGATCGCCGTTTTCCCTGTAAACCGCATCAAGGTTAATCCCTCCGGGACCGTAACTTTCCTGGTGGCAATTATCTAGGTATTCGAAGCAACAGTTGATTCCGACCGCGGCTGATACAACAAGGCAAACTGGCGTCGTAGGTCGCGGCGGATGGCCCTGTCCGTATCGGCTAATTGTGGGTCTTCGTCGGCCAGGTTGTATGTGGCCAGGGTAAGTCGCGCGCTAAGAATGGTCCGCCCTGCCACTGTGCCATGAGCTTTGAGTTTTGCCTCCCCCGGCTCGCGCTCCAATAGTTCGGCGGAAACGACCAGCGTCTGCCCCGGCTCAATGAATTGGGCAAACTTCACGTTAGCCACCTCCTTCAGCAGCACCATACTATGGGCGAAATCCTCACTTATGCGTACCAACCATGCGCCGGCCTGGGTAAGCGATTCGAGCATGAGCACGCCGGGCATGACCGGAAAATGGGGAAAATGGTCCGCCAGGTATTCCTCTGCTAAAGTCAGTGTCTTTATCGCCGAAAGTTTCTTTTCCGGCTCTAATTCCACTATTCTGTCCAACAACGTAAATCTCATGCCTTAAATCCCAAAGCCGGACGCTTGGTTTCCGAAAAACTTAAGCTACTTAATATACCTATCAGCTTAAACCCCTACAACCACAACAATTACCACTATTCAGCGCTGAACCGCCGACTCGTTCTCCACCAGCCGGGTTTCGATTAACGTCGGTCGGAAAGGAGAGGGGAGATAACAAGGGACTGCCAATTTGACAGCTCATTGCATTATGCTGACTTTACATGATAATCGCAACTCTTTTTAACATAAGAGTTTATTGCTTACAAAGACTATTTGGCACGAACTTTGCTGCTTGAAAAATTAGTCAGTTTAAACCCTTCTTTTACCTGGAAAACTTAAGGAGTAATGTCATGCGAAGAGGTTTTCAACATGGTCTGTGGAATCCATTTCAGCAACTTCGCAATGAAATGGATCGGCTGTTGACGGATTTTTTCGGAGCCACGACCGAGGAGTTCCTGCCTTCGATGTTCCGCGCCCAACCGGCCGTGAACGTCTGGGAAAAGGACGATGCCTTGATCGTGGAATCGGAAATTCCTGGGGTGAAAAGTGAAGAGCTGGAAATCTCCGTAACCGGCAACCAGCTCAGCATTCGGATCAACCGAGCGGAAACGTCTGAGGAAGGCGTTACGTATCATCGTCGGGAGCGACCGGTCGGGGCTGTGTGCCGTGTCTTGCAACTTCCGGTAGAGGTAGATGCCGAAAAGGTCGAAGCGGTGCTGCGCGACGGCGTGCTGACGATCACCCTACCGAAAGCCGAAAGCGCAAAACCGCGAAAAATCCAGGTTGCCGGCAACTGACGGGAAGGTTTCCGGCGCGAAAAACTCAAAGCTTGAAATGAAGGAGGACTTTCCGCCATGAAAAGCGAAAAAGGGAATGCCAAAATCAAGGCCGAAGGCAATGCCGGTCGCGAGCCTACTCGGCCCGGCCGTTGCTATCGGCCCAACGTGGATATTCTCGAACGCGACGACGAGCTGCTGGTGTTGGCGGATGTTCCGGGCGCCGGCCGCGAGTCGATTAACGTGAAGTTCGAGGACGGTACGCTGGAGATCCACGCCGTGGTCCCGGCGCGGCAAGACGAGGGTCAGGACTATCTGATTCAGGAATATGGCGTCGGCGATTACTATCGCACCTTCCAGGTAAGCGAAGCGATAGATGCCGAGAAAATCTCGGCCGCCTATGCCGATGGCGTCCTTACCCTGCGTTTGCCGAAGGCTGAAGCCGTAAAACCGCGGCGCATCCCCGTGAGTACCGCATAAAGAAAAACCATACGTGGTTCACTTGTAACAGGGGTTTGTTTCTTGTCAGAACGGAGCGGTAGTCGCCCTAGCGGCGGCTGCCGCCGGGAAGGTTTTTACATTACGAAGGAGGACGAAAATGAATCTGATACCTTGGCGTAGTAAACGTGAAAGTCGGTCGGGAGAGCTTTCGCCGATGCTCGCCTTACGGAATGAGATTGACCGGCTGTTCGACGCCTTTTTCCGCGAGCCTTTCGGCGGTTGGGATTGGCCCATGTGGCCTTCGCCCGCCAAATGGGCTCCGGCTGTGGACATCGCTGAGGATGAAAAAGAGGTAACAGTTCGTGCGGAACTGCCAGGCATCGACCCCAAGGAGCTGGAGGTTTCCGTCCTCGGGAACCAGCTCGTTCTTAGCGGTGAGAAGAAGCAATCCAGTGAGCGGCAGGAGAAGGGCTATTATCACAGCGAAACCCGCTACGGTGCGTTTCGACGTGTAATCCCTCTGCCTGAAGGAATCGACACGGAAAAAGTCGATGCCCAATACGCTCACGGGGTGCTTACGCTCCGTATGCCGAAGACTGCGGCCGCCGCCGCAAAGCGCATCGAGGTAAAGGTGCAGTCCTAAGCCTCTCTTGAGGCCGAAAAACCCGGCCCAACGTCTGCCTGGGACCTTCCCAAGTCGGAGGTTGGGTCGGCGTTTTTATTTTGGGGCGGTTTTCCTCGAGTGCTCTCTTGCCGCAAAGCGTTGACAGTTGGGATAGCTGCTTCTAAAGTGTGGTTTTGTAGTAGGCAGTTAAACTCCGCCGGAGATGTCTGATATGAAACATCACCTCGCCTCATCGCGGATTACCCCCTCTTTCGGCCATCATCACCTGCGACCTTTTCTTCTAAAGGCCGCAATTTTGGCTGTTTTCGGCCTGCTGGCAGGTGTTTTCGCCGGCTTGTCGGCCTGGGGACAACAGCCGGAGGGCGAAACCACGTCCAGGCCGGCGGACGATCCCGCCGTAGCAGCGATTCTGGCCCTGAAGCCCGAGTCGCCGCGCGAATGTTTGCGTGCGGCCCTTACCCTGACTGATTTGAAACGGCCGGATTTGGCAAAGAGTTTCCTAAAAAAAGTCCTCGATGCCAAGCTCACTGAGAAACAACTGGCCGATTTAGCCGAAGAGTTCGGGAGCGGAGCTTTACTGGCTCTTTCGCTGCGCGAGGAACTGCAACCGGAAGCCAAACAACTGGCAACTGCCGCCGCAGAAGCCTTAAAAAAGCGGCGGGAAGATGCAAAACGCATCGAGAGCCTCATTCGGCAATTACAAGACCCCGACGAGCAGAAGCGGGCTGAAGCGCTGGCCGGATTGCTGGCCGCACCCTCTGCGGCTTTAGGCCCGCTCTTGAAAGTATTATCTGATTCCGACCGGTCGGCGGAACGTGCCGGCATCCGCACCGTGTTGAGTGAGTTCGGCCCGCTTGCCCAGGCTCCACTTTTGACCTTAGCGGCCGAAGGCCCGCCGAAACTAAAAGCTCAGGCCATTCTCACGCTCGGCGAGATGAAGGACCCCGCGGCAGCCGTTTGGCTGTATGCACCATTGCTGGCAGAGGAAAGCGACGCCGTAGTGCGTCAGGCGGCGGCGGTTGCGATCCGTCGCTTGGGTGGCTTGCCCTCTCGAGATGCGGCTGTTCAAGCTCTTCGTCGGCTGGCCGAAGCCTACTTTGATCAGCGGCAGCCGATAGCGGGTGCATTTGAAGGCCGGGTAGAGTGGTGGAGCTGGGATGCGCAGTCGCGGCAGTGCAAAAGCGAGCGTCTTTCGCTGGAGGAAGCATCTCGGCGGATGGCCGCGCGTGCCGCGCGCGATGCCTACTTGATCAGCTCCAACGACCCCTTCCTTCGCATCCTTTACCTGACGACGAAATTAGAATGTGCGGCTTATGCAAAAGGCCTGGATCGTCCCTGGGCGTCGGATGATGCCGCCCTGGCCGAAGCGGAACGTTTCGGCTGGAAAACATGTGAAGAGGTGCTGAAGTTCAGCCTTGAGCATCGGCATCCGGCAGCCGCCGCCGCGGCCGCCTATCTTCTGGGCAGTCTGGGTTCGGCCGAAGAGGTGCTCTTTCAAGGTGTGCGTCCCGCGCCGCTGGTCGAGGCGCTCTCGGCCGCTGATCGTCGGCTTCGTCTGGCGGCAGCCGCGGCCATAGTCCGGCTCCAACCTAGCAAACCCTTTCCCGGCGCCGGCGGTTTGCTCGAAACATTAGGTTATTTTGTCGCCAGTCGTGGGCTGCGGACGGCCGTCGTGGCTTCGCCGAACGCAGACACCGCCCGCGACCTTGCCGGGCGCTTGAAAGCCGCCGGTTACGATACGCGAAGTTTTTCCACCGGCCGCGAGATGTTGCTTTCCGCTGCGCGCGATCCGGATTGTGAGCTGGCCCTGATTGACGTTACGATTGACCGCCCCACCGCCGATTTGCTCCTCCAACAATTGCGGCACGAGCCGCGCACGGCGCAACTGCGCGTCGGCCTGATTGCCCCGGTAGGCAAGTTCGAACGGGCCGAACACATCGCCAGAAACGACCCCCTAGCCAGAGCGTTCGCCAAACCGCATGACGATCAAGCGTTTGCCTGGCAATGGGAACGCCTCGACGAACTTTTGCCGGAGGGTGTTGTCAGCCGCGAGGTGCGTTTGTCGCAAGCCGCCAGGGCGTTGGACCTGCTGGCCGAATTGGCCGCTGCGCCCTCTAAACTCTATGACCTTCGCCGGCTTGAGGAGCCGCTGCTGTCGGCTTTGCTCAACGATGCTTTGGCCCTGAAGGCCATCGCCATCCTTGGGGAGGTGAACTCCGCCGCATGCCAGCGGGCGCTCGTCGCAGCCGCCGGCGCCTGCGACCGTCCTCAGCTCGTGCGGCAGGCGGCGGTCGCGGCCTTCCGAAAACATGTGGAGCAATTCGGTCTGCTACTGACCTTGGAAGAAATCCAGCGGCAATATGACCGCTATAATAGTGAAACTCAGGCGGCTTCGCGGCAAATGTTGGGCACAATACTCGATTGCATCGAATCGCGCCATAATCCGGAACGATAACGCCCTAGTTGCGTTTGATAATGAAGGGCGACCAGCGGAAGAATTGCAGGTGTTGTAGATGTCTTCGCCAAACATCAAACTGAATAGCGGTGGCGAAGCAAACGGCGCTCTACTGCCGGAATTGATCGGCGCCGGCCCGGCGATGCGCGAAGTCTATCGGCTTACGCGGCAGGTGGCCCGGTCCAATGCCTCCGTACTGTTGCTCGGCGAGACCGGCACCGGCAAGGAGTTGGTGGCCAAGGCGATTCACCGGCTCAGCCGGCGCAGCAGCGGCCCTTTTATTCGCGTCAATTGCGGCGCCCTGGCTGAAAGTCTTTTAGAAAGCGAACTTTTCGGCCATGTTCGTGGAGCTTTCACCGGCGCATTAGACAACCGCACCGGCCGCTTCGAGGCCGCCCATACCGGCACCATCTTTCTCGATGAAATCAACTCCACCAGTCCGAAATTGCAAGTCAAACTGCTCCGCGTCTTGCAGGAGCACGAATTTGAGCGTGTGGGCGATACTCAGACTATTCGTGTGGATACGCGGGTTATCGCCGCCAGCAACCGGGACTTGCTCGCGGAAGTCGAAGCCGGGCGTTTCCGCGAAGACCTGTACTATCGCCTGAACGTAATCACGATTTTCTTGCCGCCGCTGCGCGAGCGACGGGAAGACATACCGGCGTTGGTGGATTATTTCCTTAAACTTTACAGTGCGGCGAACTTTCGCGAGCCGCCGCGAATTTCGCCCCCCGCCATGGATGCCTTACAAGCCTATCATTGGCCGGGCAATGTGCGGGAATTGCAAAATTACGTGGAGCGGGCGGTGGTCCTGGCCGAAGGCGATGAAATCTCCCTAGAACTCTTGCCGGAAGTCGTCCGCGGCAAACCTACACCCAAACCCAGCCACGGTACGGACCTCGATATGCTGACCGATCAACTTGTCCGCGAAGGACTGCGCCGCGCAGGAGCAGAAGCTGATAATCTTCACGAAACCATCGTCAACCGTGTGGAATGCGCACTGCTTGCCCAGGTCCTCGCTGAATGTCAGGGCGTCCGCGTCAAGGCCGCAGAGCGTCTGGGCATCAATCGAAATACGCTGCTGAAAAAGCTCAGAGAATATGGCTTGGAATAATTTCGGAAAGTGAGAACCTCGTATGACTTTTTGTAGATTCGTCAAACACTTTTCCGACTATAGGGTAAACTCCGCCGGCGCCGTGCTCCGGCTGATCTTTCTGGTGCTGCTCGCGGTCGTTCCGGTAGTGGCGGCGGAAGAGCGTGTCTTTACCGAGGATCGGTTCGGCGCCGGAGAGTTGAAATACATCAATGACGTGCCTGTGCTGAGTGTAGCCGGTTCGCCGACGGAGATGGGCCGCCAGATAGCAGCCTTAACCGGTCCTCAAATCAAGCAACTTATCGACTATCCGAAACGCTTGCTAACGAGGAGGGCGGGCGCCGAAGAAGGCGTGGCCAAGTATCTGTCGATGTGCCGAACTTTGTTCCGCCAGTTGCCGGAAGAATACCGCGAGGAAATGCGCGCCACCGCCGATCAATTGGGCCTCGAACCGGACCTCGGCTTGCTGGCCAACTTTCTGCCGGATATCTATCGTCGGGGGTTTTCCTGCTCTTCGTTGATTGTTGAACCGGAACATAGCGCAACCGCCGCCCCGATCTTCGGCCGAAATCTTGATTTCTATACCCTCGGTATGCTCGATAAATACACGCTGGTAACGGTCTATCACCCCAAAGGAAAACGAGCGTTCGTTTCCATAGGCTTTCCGGGCTTGTTCGGTTGTTTGTCGGGCATGAACGAGGCCGGCCTGACGGCTGCCGTGCATGAAGTATTCCTTTCGCGCGACGGCGCGGAAATTTTCAACCCTCGCGGTATTCCTTATACTTTCGCCATCCGCCGCGTGCTCGAGCAGTGTTCCAGCGTGGAGGAGGTAGAACGCGAGTTCCAGGCGATGGAAAGAACCACGATTATCAACCTTGCGCTGTGCGACGCCCGAAAAAGCAAGGTGCTGGAGATGACGCCGAAGACCGTGGCCTCGCGCGGTGCAATCGACGGCATCTGTGCTTGTACCAACCACTTCCGCACCGATGAATTGGCCGTTTTCGCCTGGTGTCCGCGCTATCGGCGGTTGATTCAAGCCCGTTCCAAGGAACGACTGACGGTAGCCGACGTGGCCCAAAAAATGCACGAAGTGAATCTCGTAAGTCTCACGGTGCAGACCATGATTTTCGAGCCGGCGGCGCTGAGGTTGCATCTGGCCTTTGGTTCCTGCCCCTCCTCCGCATTACCGCTCAAGGTAGTAGAACTCAAGCCATTATTGACCCCTTAACTTGCCTCTGCCGCTATCGAGCCGAAGGATACTCTAAGGCGTTCGCCGTAGGCTGAGGTCGTCGAGTGTGCATGCCATCTAAAGACGGCCTGCTTTGCGCGGCGGAGATGATGCGGAAGCTTTCTGAACCGAGCAAGTGTTCGAGGCGGGCTTGAAGCTGCGGCGTAAACTTTACTCCCGGCCGGCCGCATTTACAGGTTACACATCGTCCATCCTGAAGATGCAAAACCAACTCCAACTCGCACTCGCCTGGATGGTCGCGGACAATGCTCAGCAGCGATTCCATCTGCTGCGGTGCCTGATCGTTTTCTATTATCCGCACCACGAGTTTTCGGGCGAAGCGGGTGGGCAGCTCGCTGAAGGGAACGATTTCATTGACGATCAGATTGGTCTCTTCGCTGTCCGGCCGTTTGTCGATTGTGCCGTGGACGGCCACCAGGGCTTCCGGTTGCAACAGATGCTCAAAACGCGCGAGCGGCTCCGGCCAAATGATGCACCGCATACTCCCCTTCAAGTCTTCCAAATCGAAGCTGGCCCAACGACTCGGGCCGCCGGCTTTGGCGTTTTTCGTATGCCGAAAAGTGATGGCGGAAACCATGCCCCCGAGGATGACTTCGGAACGGGCGGGAAGCGTCAAAGCTTCTTCCGTGGTGTATGTGCAGTAAGCGGCCAGCGCGACTTGATGTTCCGCCAAAGGATGGCCGCTGAGATAAAAGCCGAGTACTTCTTTTTCTTTTGCTTGAAGTTCCCGGCAGCTCCATTCCGGCAAATTGGGAAGCGAATGTGCCGGCAGGGCGCCAAGCTCGTCCGCTTCAAAGAGCGATTTTTGGCCCCGGCGGCGGTCTTCGGCGGCGGCCGCTCCGGCCTGCATGGCGCGGTCCAGTACGACAAAGAGTTGCGCGCGCCGTGCGCCGAGCGAGTCAAAAGCCCCGGCTTTGATCAGCGATTCCAAAGCAGTGCGGTTCACTGCACCGGCATCGAGTCGTTCGCAAAGGTCGAACAAACTTCGGTAGGGACCGCAGCGCCGGCGTTCTTCGGCGATGGCTGTGGCTGCGGACTCGCCACAGCCTTTGATGGCGGCCAGCCCGTAGCATATTTTTCCTTCCTGCACCGTGAATTCGGCATCCGAGCGGTTCACATCCGGCGGCAGCATCTCGATGCCCATCCGCCGACAATCTTCCAAATGCTCCACGAGAGCGTCTTTGTGCTTGAAGTTGCGGCTGGGGATGTCGCTGGAAAGAAGTGCCGCCATGAACTCCAGCGGATAATGAGCTTTTAAGTAGGCGGTGATATACGCCAGCATGGCGTAAGCCGTACTGTGCGATTTGTTAAACCCATAGCCGGCGAACTTTTCGATCATGTCGAACACTTCCGTGGCGGCGTGCTTCGAGAGACCTTGTCGGCCGGCGCCGGCGACGAACTCTTCGCGGAATTTGGCGATGGTTTCCAGCTTCTTTTTACTGATGGCTTTGATGCAACTGTAGGCGTCGGCCAGCTTCACCCCGCCCAGCCGATTGAGGATGCGCATGACCTGTTCTTGATAGACCATGACGCCGTTGGTTTCCTGGAGCACTTCCTTCATTACAGGGTGTTTGTATTCGGCTTTTTTCCGCTGATGTTTGACCAGGATGTAATCTTCGACCATGCCGCCTTCGAGCGGTCCGGGTCGATAGAGGGCGTTGATGGCGATCAAGTCGCGGAAGTGATCCGGCCTGACGCGCTGTAACAGCTCACGGATGCCGCTGCTCTCTAATTGAAAGACACCTTTTGTTTCGCCGCGGCTGAGCAAGGCATAAGTTTCGGCGTCGTCCAGAGGCAGATCATACGGCTCAATTTTTATTCCCTGCGTTTGCTCAATCAAGGCGACGGCCTTAGAAAGAATAGTCAAGTTTCGCAGGCCGAGAAAATCCATTTTCAGTAAGCCCGCACCGCGCTCTACGTCGAGCATCGACCATTGGGTGATGACTTCCTTCTTGTCCTGAACATGTTGCAATGGGACGTATTCCGTAAGCGGCCGGTCGGCGATGACCACGGCCGCGGCGTGCGTGCCGACGTTCCGTGCCAGGCCTTCGATTTTTCGGGCGAGGTCGAGGAGCTTGCGGACTTCAAGGTCCGTATCGTAAGCCTTGCGCAAGGCGACGCTTTTTTGCAGAGCTTCTTCCAGGGTAATGCCGAGTTCATCCGGCACGAGGGCCACGATGGCATCCACGCGGGAAATCGGCAATCCGAGCGCCCGACCCACATCGCGGATGGCCGCCCGTGCCGCCAGCGTCCCGAAAGTGCCGATCTGCGCCACATTGGCCACACCATAGCGCTCTTTGACATACTGGATTACTTCGTTGCGCCGTTGCTGGCAAAAATCGATGTCGATGTCGGGAGCTTCGCGGCGGCTCTCATCCAAAAACCGCTCGAATAGCAAGTCGTATTCCAGCGGACAGACGTGGCTCAGCCGCAAAGCATAGGCCACAAGAGAGCCGACGCCCGACCCGCGGGCGGAGGTCGGTATGCCGCGCTCTCGCGCAAACCGCACAAAGTCCCACACGATCAAAAAATAGTCGGCGAAACCCAGTTTACTGATAACCGCTAACTCGCGATCCAATCGAGCAAGAACTTCCGCGGAAAGTTGACCGTCAGGGCAACGATCCGGCCGATTTGCATAACGCTCGCGCAGGCCGGCCAGGCACAACTCACGCAAAAAGGCTTCAGACGTATAACCTTCCGGCGGGTGAAAGACGGGGAAGTGCCGCTTGCCCAACTCCAGCTCAATCTCCACCTTCTCTGCGATCTCGACGCTGCGCCGCACGGCATCTTCCAGCCCCTTAAAGGCGGCATACATTTCCTCGGCGCTGCGCAGATGAAATTCGTCGCTTTCCATCCGCAGGCGATTCGTATCGTTGCGCGTCTTGCCGGTATTGATACAAAGAAGAATGTCCTGGGCTTCGGCGTCTTCACGATGGATGTAATGCACGTCGTTGGTGGCCACCAGCGGAATGTTCAGCCGCCGGGCGACCTCTACTGCTTTGCCCAGCACCGCGCGTTGGGACTCGAGATTGTTGTTTTGGATTTCGATGTAATAGTCTCCGCCGAAAAGATTTCGATACCAGTCGGCGATGTGCAGTGCTTTTTCCCAGCTTGCCTCGCTGTCTGAGAGCAACGCCCTGCTGAGTTCGCTGGAGACGCACCCGCTCAGGCAAATCAGCCCTTCCTTGTGTGCGGCCAGCAAGTCTTTGTCGATGCGGGGCTTGAAATAAAAACCTTCCAAAAAACCGGCGGAGGAGAGTTTGATTAAGTTGCGGAAGCCTTCCCGGTTTTTGGCCAACAGGGTCAAGTGATAGTTGGTTTCCCGACCCTCGCCCTGTTCCTTCTGGAAACGGCTGCCGGGTGCGATGTAGGCTTCCATGCCGAGGATGGGTTTTACGCCGAGGTCTTGAGCCGTTTGGTAGAATTTCAGCGCTCCATGCAAGTTGCCATGATCGGTCAAGGCCAAAGCGGTCATCCGTAAGGCTTTGGCGCGTTCGAGGAGACCGCGAATGGTTCCCGCCCCGTCCAGGAGGCTGTAATGACTGTGGCAATGCAAATGAACAAACGGCAAAGCTGGCATATTATGCCCTCTCCGTGCGAATGTCGGACGTGAAAGGTTGAATTCGACTTTCCCATTATAAGCCTTGAAAGGAACTATCAAGGAGAGGGGGGCAAAAGCGAATCCTTTGGCGTTCGTTTTTTTTCGGCCTGAATTGTTGTAATTAGGCTGAGATAAGGTATATTTAGTTGTAATATCCAGCCCAGAAAGTATTACCTGCCTATCGCCCTCTATGCTTGTGTTTCCACAAGCCGCCAGGGGTGCGGATGGTTTTTTTGGCTATGTTAAAGCCGTTTATTCTTTTTCAGGAGCGCACCTATGAGTAAGTACCTTCGCAACCGACGAAAACTTTTGTTGCCGGCGATAATGTTCTTTTTCTTTTGCTTATCGAGCTGGGCGGAGGAGCCGCAGGGCCAGCCTGCTCCCCAACCGCCTCAGCAGGCCCAACCCAAACAGCCATCCTATGCCGAGGTGCTGAACGGCGCCCGCACCATCGACGGCTTTATCAAGTTGCATCAAAAAGGGTTGAAGCTCTTCGGCGAGATTGCACCCGGAGATCTGAACAAGGATATGATGGTGCTGATCTCTATTGCGCGCGGCATCGGCAAGATGCCTCTGGTAGGCGGGATGACCTGGGACCGAGATGACGATTGGATTTGGCAATTTCGCAAGGTGGAAGATCGCCTCCAGATCGTCCGCCGAAACGTGCGGTTCCGCGCCGCCCGCGGCACTCCCCAAGAAAAGGCCGTCCAGCTTTCCTACACGGATAGCATCCTGTTCAGCCTACCGATAATCACTACCGGCCCTAACGGCTCGCTCGTGGTGGACTTGACGCCGGTGTTCATCAGCGACTTGCCGCAAATTTCCCAGGTCTTGCGAGGATTTCGTTTGGCGCCTGAACGCTCTTTCTGGAGCGACCTGAAAGGCTTCAAAGACAATGTCGAGCTGGAAGTTTCGGCCACTTATGCCTCCGAGAGCGTGCAGCCGATGGACACCGTGGCCGATAGTCGCGGCGTAACCCTGCTGATTCATTATTCCATCAGCCGCCTGCGCGAAACCGGCTATCAACCGCGTCTGGCCGACGATAGGGTGGGCCATTTTTTGACGGTCATCAAGGACTATTCCGAAAGCGGCGCGGAAGACCGATATGTGCGTTACGTCAACCGCTGGGATTTGCGGAAGGCCGAACCCTCCGCGGCGCTTTCTCCGCCGGTTACGCCGATCATCTTCTGGATTGAAAAAACCGTGCCATACAAATATCGCGGCGCAATCCGCGAAGGCATCCTGGAATGGAACAAGGCCTTCGAGCGCATCGGTTTCTCCAATGCCATCGAAGTTCGCCAGCAGCCGGATGATGCCGCCTGGGACCCCGAAGACATCAACTACAACACCTTCCGCTGGATAACGGTCTCAGCCGGTTTCGCCCGCGGGCCCAGTCGAGTAAATCCGATGACCGGCCAGATACTCGACGCCGATATTATCTTCGACGCCGATTTTCTGGCAATTTGGCAGACCATCTTCGACATGTCCGAGAAGGCGCCGGAGAAATTGTCCGGCGTGCCGGACCTCTACTGTGATTATGCCGGAGGCATGGCCCAACAGTTGGCCCTCGGCTCCTTGGCGCTTGCGGCAGCCGCCGGCGGCAAAGCCCAAGCCGCGGAGCAACTCGAAAAGCTGCTCTACGAAGGCGTGCGCTCCGTGGCTGTGCATGAAGTCGGCCATACGTTGGGCTTGCGCCATAACTTCAAGGCCAGTAGCTGGCTGAGCTTGGACGAGCTGAGCGACCCTGAAAAAACCCGTCAATACGGCCTGGCCAATTCCGTCATGGATTATCTGCCGCTGAACATCTCTCCGAAAGGCAAGCGGCAGGGCGAATACTTCTCCCTGGTGCTGGGGCCGTATGATTATTGGGCGATTGAATACGCCTACAAGCCGCTGAGCGGCGGTACGGAAGGCGAAAGAGCAGAGCTGGCCAAAATCGCCGCCCGCTGCACCGAACCTGACCTGCAATACGCCACGGACGAGGATTGCGCCGAAACAGGACCGGACCCGCTGGTCAACCGCTATGATTTGGGCAGCAATCCTGTGGATTTCGCCCGCCAACGCATGGAATTGATCCGCCAGCTTTTACCCGACCTGGTCGAAAAAACAACGGACCCAGGCGAGAGCTATAGCAAGGCGTGGCGGGCTTTCGGGATTCTCATGCGCGAGCAAGGTCGAGCGTTGAGTTGTGTGGTACGCTTTATCGGCGGCAGCTATGTTCACCGCGATCATAAAGGCGACCCGAACGCCCGGCCTCCGCTTCAGCTTGTAGAAGCCAAGAAACAGCGTGAGGCCCTGGAACTGCTGGAGCAGGAAGTCTTCGGCCCGGAGGCGTTCCGCCTTCCTCCGCAACTTTACAATTATCTCGTGCCGCCACACTGGCTACATTGGGGCATGCCGGATGATCTTCGTCCCGACCTTCCCGTTCACGCCTTTACGCTCAGTATCCAGCTTAATATGCTTGGGCAATTGCTTTCGCCGTTGCGTTTATCGCGCTTATTGGATACCGAGCTGAAGCAGCCTGCCGAACAGGAAACTTTCACCGTGGCGGAGCTATTTCAACGGCTCTCGGCTGCCATCTTCAACGAATTAGACAAGCTGAACGAAGGCAAGTTTACCGACCGCAAGCCGGCCATCGCCAGCACGCGGCGCAATCTGCAACGGGCTTACTTCCAGCGGCTCGCAGACCTAGCGTTAGGCCAAAGCAACGCCCCGGCCGATTGTCAGGCGTTGGCCGCTGTGGAACTGGAAGGGCTGGAAAAACGCATAAAGCAGGTGCTGAGCGGCAAAGCGGAACTGGACCCCTACAGCCGCGCGCATCTCAGCGACCTCGCCGCCCGCATACGCAAAGTCCTCGAAGCGCGCCTGGAATTGAAGCAGCCCTGAGTCGGCGCCACAACGGCGACTTTGGAAACCGCCTTTCCTCATTGCCGGACGGTAGAATGGGACTGCGCCGCTTAGGTGCGATTGAGGTCGGAGTCGCGGTTTAATTCGTTGATTATCGTCTCGATTAGCGCGTCCTTGCGCATATCGACGGCGACTTCCATGTTGTGTTTCCAGGCAGGCACGCGCCGGCGGTCGAATACCGTGGCCCCCAGCGTTATCTCGCCCTGCGTTTCCACGTCGCCGGCCATGGGCCTGGTGGTAAACAGTTCGGGGTGAACCACGGCCATGAGCGTTACCGTATCGTGGACGTGAATGCCTTCCAGGCCGAACTGCTGACGATAGCCGCGAAAAGCGCGGGGCAGCAACAGCCGAAGCAACCGCCCGACGCGCGTCGATTCCGGCGGCAATTTGTTAAACAAGTCGTAGCTTAATTCCACCCGATTCGTTACATCCAGCGGTACCAGTGTCTTGGTCGAAGGCGAACGAAAGATCACCTGGGCCGCCGCTGGATCGCAATACATATTAAACTCGGCAGCCGGAGTAATGTTGCCTGGACCGGACACTGTTCCGCCCATAATGACTATGCGATCCACCAAGCCGGGCAATTCCGGGTCGCGTAAGAACGCACGGGCGATGTTTGTCAGCGGCCCGAGGGCGACAATGGTTACGGCATGGGGAGCATCTCGCACCTGATCGGCGATGACCTTTTCGGAAGGCAGCAGGTGTTGCCGTTCAGCCACGACAAAGTTGGTATCGCCCAACCCATCATTCCCATAAAGACTCCGCCGATCCACGGCCAGCCGATTGTCCGGCTCGGAAGCCGCACCCAATCTCGGCCAGCGCGGAGGGTCGAGCTGTTCGATAATCGCCTGGACGTTTCGTGTAGCCTGGGCGGGCGAGACATTTCCGCCGACGGCTGTTATGGCCACGACTTCCAAATCGGGATTCGTCAAGGCCAGGGCCACCGCCATCGCATCGTCAATGCCCGGATCTACGTCGAGGATCACCTTTCTTGCCATCGTGTCCTCGGATGTTCAAGCTGCAAAAGGGTTTACAACTTTCGGGGATTGTACGCCGCTTTCAGCCGACTTGCAAGATGAATTTTTTCCCTTTGGGGCTATTCTCTCGCCTGCTCGTGGTGTCTTGCGAAAAGCATCTGCAACTCTCGCCCGCCCAACAGGCGATACACGCCGCCGTAAACCGTCATGCCCAACAGAATAGGCAAGCCCACGTGTAGCAAACAGAGGGCCAGTCGTTTCGAGCCTGTAACTGTGTCGAATGAAAGCTGCTCTATTTGAGCGAGGTACCTGGCGAGAACATACACCGCTACGGCCATTACCGCCGTTGCCGCCATGGTCCGCAAAACTGTCATCGCAATCTGTCGCCACAGCAAGCTTGCATGTCGGCGGGAAAAAATGGCCGCCAGCAGGCAGGTTTGGACAGCCGCAGAGATGGAAGTCGAAAGAGCTAAACCGCATTCGGCCAGCGGCCAAATCAGCGTGAGATTCAGCAGCAAATTTAAGCCCACCATCCAAGCCGCCAAACGAACCGGTGTAGCCGTATCGCCCAGCGCGTAAAACCCGCGCACTACCACCGGCGAAGCACAATATGCCCAGACTCCGGTCGCGTACCAGGCGATGGTTTTTGCCGCCCGCAGGGTGTCTTTTTGCAAGAATTGGCCGTGTTCGAATAGTAACCTGGCGATCGGTTCGGCCAATAAAATCAAACCCACGCTTGCCGGCACGCTTAAGCAAAAAACCATCTGCAAACCCAGGGTCATATCGGCAGCCAGTAGCCGCCGGTCATCTCGAAAGGCGTGGAGCGTGAGCAGGGGGAAAATCGCCACCGCGATGGCCGTACCGATGATGCCGACCGGAAACTCATAAAGCCGCTCGCCATAGTACAGCGCAGCCGCGGCGCCTTGTTGCATAGGATAGGAAACCACTTCTCCCAGCCAGGGTATCGGTCGCAGTTCCTTGTCCGTCGAAGCCAGCAGCCAGGCGATAAGGCTGTCGTTAAAAGTGTTAATCTGCGTAACGGCCAGCCCGACGAACATCGGCGCCAGGTTCTGAAGGATTTGTCGCAGACCCTCGCGCGTGCCCGAAAAATCCCAATCAAAATGGAATCCCAGCCGCCGCAACATCGGCACCTGCACAACCACCTGGGCGATGCCGGCGAGGATAACGCCGACGGCGAGGATATAAGCTTGCACCACTTGATCCGTGGTAACCCAATAGGCCACACCCCAGGCGGCCGCCAACCAGATGACATTCAAGATGATGGGCGTAATTGCCGGTACGGTAAAATGTCGCACGGCGTGCAACATGGTGGTCAATTGCGCGGCAATGCACACCAGCAAGAGATAGGGTAACATCACGGCCGAAAGCCCCATCAGCAAACTTACGCCCGGCACATCGCCCCAAATCCACCAGATCATGCCGAAGAGCAACTCGCCGCAGGCCACAAGGACCGTCAGCAGTACGGCCAGGAGAGCCAGAACGACGGTGGCCAAGCGCCGTGCCGCGGCGGGGTCGCGCTCCCACTGGGCGGTAAGCACCGGCAAGTAGCCGGCCGTCAAAGCCCCCTCACCAAAGAGCCGGCGAAACAAGTTCGGCAACCGATAGGCGATGACAAAGGCATCCATCACGCCGCGCTGGCCGAGGAGCGAAGCGGTGGCCGTGTCGCGGAGCATGCCCAGAATACGCGAAACCAACGTGCCCACGCCCGTTATCTTCGCCCCGGCGAGCCAGAGATGCGTACGGCGTGCTTCCATCGACAATTACCCTGCCCAAAGGGGATACGGTCCGCCGCGGATCGGAAACCCTAGTCGTTTGTCGGCCAGCCGGTTGATCAGCGGTCGGCCATCCTGCCAGCGGTGGAGATTTTCGCAGAACAGTCGGGTCATGTTGTCGATGCGCCAGGCGCTTTGACCGCCGACATGGGGTGTGATGATGACATTCGGAAAATCCCAGAGGGGACTTTCCGGCGGAAGCGGCTCGGGGTCGGTAACATCCATTACCGCTCCGCCGAGCTGCCCACTTTCCAAAGCCGCAATCAAATCGGCGGTAACCACGAGGGGACCGCGAGCGACGTTCACCAGCAAAGCCCCGCGACGCATCTTGCCGAAGGCCGCCTTGTCGAATAGTCCTCTCGTAGTATCGTTTAGCGGTAAACAAAGCACGACAATCTCCGCTGCGGCCAGCAGGTTGTCCAAACGGTGGGCAGGCCAGAGCGCAGCGACTTCTGCCGGCGGCTCCACAGGAAAGAGGTCCGTCGCCAAGATGCGCACCTGAAAAGGGGCCAGCAGTTGAGCCAAACGCCGCCCCACCCCTCCAAAGCCGACTATGCCTACGGTGCTTCGTGTCAGGTCGCGGGTAGGTCGGCGAACGAACTCTTTTTTCAGTTGGGCACGAAAAAATGTCGGTAAACTCCGACACCAGCCTGTTATCAACGCTATCGTGTGCTCTGCAACCTGGTCGGCCAGCACGCCGGAAGCGCTGCAAACGATGATGTCCGAATTGACGACAGCAGGCACCAGACAATGATCCATGCCTGCCGCAGAAGACTGAATCCACTTCAGCCGGCCGCGCCGCACCACATAGTCCCAATCGACAGGCACTTTTTCATGGCCGCAATAAATGTCCGCCTCGGGCAATTCCTCCGCTATTCGTTCCTGCCCGGCATTGATTATTTCCGCGTCCGGCATTGCCGCAGAAATTTGCCGCAAGTGCTTTTCCTCAACCGGATAACAAAGGACGATGCGCGTCGTCATGGCTTCCGGCAACCTTGATTCCGCCTTCTCAAGCGGGAAAAAAATGTGAAACCGTATTGCTCCATTGTGCAGAAGGCGGAAAAGTTAGGCTAGGGGGGCAAGCCGCCACGATAGTAAAATTGGACAAGCTCATACATATTTCGGCTCTTAAAATCTCCTGCGAGGGTTGTTATAATCGGAAAAAGAAAAAAGTTGTTGATAGCCCTAACATTAAGGAGCTTTGCTCTGAGCAAACATCGTTTTGAAATCGGTCTGACGGCAGTGATCTTTTTGGTGGCCCTGCGACTGTCCTTGGGCTGCCATTTTCTCTACGAAGGCATCTGGAAGATCAAGAACCGCAGCCGGTTCTCGGCCGAGCCGTTTCTGGCTGAAGCCAAAGGACCATTGGCCGGGCTGTTCCATGCCATGCTTCCAGAGAACGAATGGCGCCGATTGTTGCGGCCGATTACTGACGAGAAGGGCCGGAAATCCTTCGACCTCGATAAACTTACGGAGCGCTGGGACCGCCTTTGTAAAGAGTTCGTGGACTTCTATCGCCCCAGGAATCTCGCCGACGCCGAAGTCTCGGCCGCCTATGAACGACTCCAGCGGGGTGCGGAACGCACCTACGAGCGATTCTGCAACCGGCTGGCCGAATACTTAGACGAACATGTGGCGGAGATTTCGGCTTATTTCGACGCCCTGGAACGCTGGGAAAACGATGCGGAACGTCGCCAGTCGGCCTATTTCCAGAACAAGCGCCGCTGGGAGCGGATGATGGAACTGCGCAGCCAACTGGCTCAATGGGTGAGCGAGATTCAAGCTCAGGAAAAAGCGCTGGAAAACGCCCTCTACGACTTGCTGGATGAAAAGCAACGCGCGCAGGGCTATCCGCCGAAACCGCGAAATCCTTTCCGCTGGGAGAGAATGGAGCAAATCAACTTTGCCGTCACCTATGGGCTGACGGCCATTGGGCTATGTTTGATGCTCGGGCTGTTTACCCTGCCGGCTGCCATAGGCGGGGCGATTTTTATGGCAATGGTCGTCATGACTCAGCCGGCCTGGCCTACCATTTATCCCCCTGACAGCCCGATTGTCGGCCACGCCCTGCTGATTAACAAAGACTTCATCGAACTTGTGGCCCTATTGGTCATTGCCGCCTTGCCGGCGGGTCGTTGGGGCGGATTGGATTTCTTCCTCTTTCGCCGACATCGCTCTACTCACTGCCCACGGGAGAAAACTGCTCCCGAAACCCAAACTTCGGTCGCCCCAGCTACGCCTAAGCCACCTTCAACATCATCGCCTGACGAAATAACACCAAAAGAAAAATAGTGTCATTAGCGAGGGCATTTTTACGGTGAACCAGATTACCAAACAACTGCATCTCGAAGCCGCTACGGACCAAAACCTTTCCCGCCGCGATTTTCTCAAAGGAACCGTGGCGGCCGGGGCCGTCGTCGGCGGCTCTCTCGGCGCTTTCTACTTCGGATATGAGAAGGCTCTGGGCAAACCGGTGCGCGTCGGCATCATCGGCACCGGCGATGAAGGCTCCGTACTTATCGGCGCCCTCAACCCGGAGTTTATCGAAGTCCGCGCGATTGCCGATATTCGGCCGTATAACGTATGGCGGGCGTTTCACGGCGACCATTACAGTGATGCGGCGGCAGCGGCTCGACCGGGACTGCTGGCCAAATACGGCTGGAAAAGCGAAGCTGAAGCCCGACGCCATGTGAAGGTTTACGGGCCATACGAAGAGCTGTTGGCGGCGGCCAAAGAGGATGAGCTGGAAGGCGTGATTATTGCCCTGCCTTTGCACCTTCACGCACCGGCGGCAATCGCCGCGATGAAGGCCGGCCTGCACGTGCTCACCGAAAAACTGATGGCGCATAGCGTGCATGAATGCAAGGATATGGCCCGCGTCGCTGCCCAAACCGGCTTGCTTCTGGCGGTGGGCCACCAACGGCATTACAACGTGCTTTATGCCAACGCCGTGGAAAGCATCCGCAGCGGACTCATCGGCCAGGTGCATTACATTCGTGCTCAATGGCATCGCGGAAATTTGCCTGGCCGTGATAGCTGGCAGCAGCCGTTGCCGCCGGAAGTGAAACCTGACGACCTGCTGGCAAAAGAGTTGCCGCGTCTGCGGAAGGAGTATCAGGCGGAAGTAAACTCCGCTTTTGGTTCCGCCCTGCAAGCCGCGCAGCGCCGTCTGGCTCAGCTTGAGGCTCAATGGGCGGATAAAATTGTCGCCGCCGAACGCTACGGCTATCAAAGCAAGCAAATTCTCGACACCGCCGGCAAGACCATCTACCATTGCCCTCCGATCGAGGAGCTGATACGCTGGCGGCTCTGGGACCGCACCGGCGGCGGGCTGATGGCCGAATTGGGGAGCCATCAATTGGATGCAGCAAGCATCTTCATTGCCGCAGCACACGGCGGAAAGAAGCAGCTCCCCCTCAGTGTGGCCGCTTTTGCCAATCGGCCGCTTTTCCCGCCCGACCGGGATGTGGAAGACCATGTGTATTGCTTGCTGGAATTTCCTGCGCCGGGCTACGATCCGAAAGACCATTTCGCTGCGCAAAAGAAAATCGGCGTCCAATACGCTTCGATCAACGGCAACGGCTTCGGCGGCTACGGCGAAATGGTTTTTGGTACCGAAGGCACTCTGGCCCTGTTGCGCGAGCAGGAGATGTGGCTTGTCAAAGACCAGGCGGCGCCGAGTTCCGTCCGTGTAGCCGCCGCCCAAAGCGGCGCCCCGACACTCGACACCCAGGCCAGCGGAATGCAACTTTCGGCTTCGGCTGCCGGTGGTTCCGGCGGGCCGGTCAGTCGCGGATATGCCGAGGAGCTGGAACATTGGGCCTGGTGCATTCGTCATCCGGCGCCGGAAAATCAGCCCCGCTGTGGGCCGAAGACCGCGCTGGCCGATGCCATCGTTGCCCTGGCGGCCAACATCGCAGCCAGAAATGCCACCCGCATCGACTTCCAACCGGCATGGTTCGATATCGAAAGCGACGAAACGCCGGAAGGTATTCCACCAAGTATTCCTGTAAGTATTCCTGGAAAAGATTAGTTGTTCTTTGACGTTTCGTTAACAATTTGATAGTCGTTAGCAAAGAAATCTCACATGTATCTTTCGCCTGAAGAACGGGCCGTCGGCCGCGAGAACTTTTGTGCCGCAGTCGCCAGTAAGCTGATCCGCCGTGAGCTGCTTCGGAAATCCCTTAAGGCCGAAGCCGCATCAGGAAAGGGCTTGGGAACACTCTATTTCGGCTACGGGGATGTTCCGGAACCTGTGCGCGTCGGGGTAATCGGCACCGGCGACGAAGGCTGCGTGCTTATCGGCGCCCTCAATCCTAAATATATCCAGGTGAAAGCTATCGCCGACATTCGGCCGTATAACGTATGGCGGGCATTTCATGGGGATTACTATAGCGATGCCGCGCGAAAAGCACGACCAGGGCTGCTCAATGTTTACGACTGGAAATCGGAAGACGAAGCCCGCAAGAACGTCAAGGTTTACCGGGCCTACCAAGAGCTATTGGAGAACGCTACGCAAGACGGCCTGGAAGCGGTGATTATCGCCCTGCCCTTACACTTGCACGCGGAGGTGGCGATAGCGGCCATGAAAGCCGGTTTGCACGTCATGACCGAAAAGCTCATGGCCCACAGCGTTCACGAATGCAAAGAAATGGCGCGCGTCGCCAAGCAGACCGATTTGCTGCTGGCCACGGGACATCAACGGCATTACAACATCCTCTACGATTCCGCCGTAGAATTGATTCGCAAAGGCGTGCTGGGCGAATTGCATTACATTCGCGCACAATGGCATCGCGGCAATTTACCGGGCATGGATAGCTGGCAGCCGCCGCTGCCGCGCGCCTCGAAGCCTGACGATCCGCTGGCCGGCGTGCTGGAGCAACGCCTGCACGAGTGGTCGGAAAAGCTGGAGAAGTTGAAACGCAAGAAAGATAAATCCGTCGCCGCCTGGGAGAAGAAAATCGCCCAGCTCCAAGCCCAAATCGAAGACGCTCTGGTTGCCGCCGAACTCTACGGCTATCAACATTTGGAACTGAAGGACGCGGAGGGCAAGGCGGTTTATCGCCGGCCGCCGATCGAGGAGCTGATCCGCTGGCGGCTGTGGAACCGCACCGGCGGCGGGCTGATGGCCGAACTGGGCAGCCATCAGTTGGATGCCGCCGGCATTTTCATTGCCGCCGTGCATGGCGGAAAAAAGCAGTTGCCGCTTTCCGTGGTCGCCGCCGCCAATCGACCGCTCTTCCCGCCTGACCGCGAGATCGAAGACCATGTATATTGCGTGTTCGAGTTTCCGGCGCCGGGCTACGAACCGAACGATCCGCACGCCGCGCAAAAGAAAATCGGCGTGCAATACGCCTCCATTAACGGCAACGGCTTCGGCGGCTATGGAGAAACGGTTTTCGGCAGCGATGGCACTTTGCTCCTGGAAACTGAAAACGAAGCTCTGCTCTATCGAACCCATCAAACCCTGAGCAAAACCAAGGTCGTGGCCGTTAAAGGCTCTTCTGACAAACCTGCTGCTCTGAAAGTCGATGAGGAGGGCGATTCCGAATCCGCGGCCATCGGCGCCTTAGCCTTGATGCCGGCCGAACGTGGCTATACGGAAGAGTTGGAACATTGGGCCTGGTGTATCCGGCATCGGGCGCCGGAGAACCGACCCCGCTGCCATCCAAACGTGGCCCTGGCCGATGCGGTGATTGCCCTGGCGACTAACGTCGCTGCGCGGAGCGGTGCGCGACTGGATTTCAAAAAAGAATGGTTTGATCCCGACAGCGACGAAACGCCGGAAGGCATCAAGCCGGACCTCGGACGCTATCGCTGAGTGGTAGTTCAGATCGAGGGTTTTCTGGCAGACGAAGTATATGCCCTTCAGAAGGAGAATCTCATGGAAAAATGGCCGTTAGGTGTTTTCGCCAGTATCGATGCCGGTTTGGGCGTGAAGCTGGAAGTCGCCCACGAGCTTGGTGTGCCTACAATTCAGCTTCACACTCCAAAACGCGAAAGCCGAAATCCCCAGGCGGCCCAACGGTTTCTTCAGCGTCTGGAAGAGTTGGGCATTCGGACGACGGTGGTTTTCGGCGGCTTTGAAGGCGAGAGTTACGCCGATATTCCCAGCGTGGCCCGCACCGTCGGCCTTGTGCCGCCGGAAACCCGAACTGCACGACTCCAGGAAATGAGGGAAATCTCTGATTTTGCTCGACTCTTGGGCGTAAAGGCGGTCGGATTGCACATCGGCTTCGTGCCCCATGACCATACCTCCGCGCTCTACAAAGAAGTTGTGGAAATCGCCCGTCGGTTGTGCGACCATTGCAAGGGCAATGGACAAAGCCTTCACCTGGAAACCGGCCAGGAACCGGCGGAAACGTTGCTGCGATTTATCGAAGACGTAGGCCGAGACAATTTGTTCATCAACTTCGATCCCGCAAACATGATTCTCTACGGTTGCGGGGAGCCGATTCCCGCGCTGCGGCTTGTCGGTCGATATGTCCGCAGTGTGCATTGCAAGGACGCCAAATGGGCGGCGCGGCCCGGTGTGGATTGGGGTACGGAAGTGCCCCTCGCTGAAGGCGACGTAGGCATGGAAACTTTCCTTCGCACACTCGACGAAATCGGCTACTCCGGGCCACTGACTATCGAACGTGAAATCCCGCAAGATCCCCTTCGACAAAAGGAAGAAATCGGCCGCGGCATTCGCCTACTTAACCGCTTGAAAGAGAAATTGGGCGTCAAATAGTTTAGCCACCTCTGCTTTTACTCGCGGCGGAAGGTGATGTGGCAATGCCAGCGTGCGTCATCTGTTTGCGGGAAATCGGTGCGTACGTGCGCCCCCCGTGATTCCTCGCGGGCCAGGGCTGCTTGAATGACCAGCCGTGCTAAACAAAGCAGGTTTTGCAACTCCCAACCCTGCGGCGTGTTGAATTGCCGTGAAAATACGTAGCGCGACCAGTGTTCGATGCTTTTCAGCGATTCGCTCAGCCCTTCGGCGTTCCGGCGAAGACCCACGTTGCGCCACATCAGGCTTTGTAACGAATTGCGAATGTCCGCTAAATTGAGTGGTTCAACGGCAGCAGGGTCCTTGATGGCGGGGTTTTCGACCACGGCGGCTGTGAAATGGTCCGGCATTTCCTCAGCCGTTTGTGAAGCGCCTTGACCGGCACGCCGGCCGAAAACCAATGCTTCCAAGAGACTATTGGAAGCCAGGCGGTTGGCACCGTGCAGGCCGCTGGCCGCGACTTCGCCTGCCGCCCACAGGCCCGGCAAAGTGGTTCGCCCTTCTCGGTCCACGCTTACCCCGCCCATCATATAATGGGCACCCGGCCGGACAGGTATGGGATCGCGCGTCAGGTCCAGCTCGAACTCCGCGCATACGGCGGCTATGCCCGGAAATCGTGCGGCAATGCGTTTCGGGTCGAGATGGTTTAAGACGAGATACACGTTCGGATGGCGCGTCTTTTCCATTTGGGCGGCGATTGCCAGACTGACCACGTCGCGCGGAGCGAGTTCTCCGCGAGGATCGTAATCGAACATAAAGCGATAGCCGTGCCGATCTACGAGCCACGCCCCTTCGCCGCGAACGGCCTCGCTCACCAAACTGCGGCTGCCGCCGGCAATATACAACACCGTAGGATGAAACTGGACGAATTCCAGATCACGCAGCTCCGCACCGGCGCGAAACGCCAGCGCTATGCCGTCGCCGGTAGCCACCGGAGGGTTGGTGGTTTCCCGGTAAAGTTGTCCGCCGCCGCCGCTGGCGAGGATTATTTGTTTGGCCCAGATCATAGTTTTGCCGTGCTGTCGGTTCCAAACAATCGCCCCGCGACAAACATTATCCACGGTGAGCAGGTCGAGGGTGAAAGTGTGTTCCCAAACGCTGATATGGGGAGCGCTTCGCACACGTTCCATCATCGCGCGGATGATTTCCTTGCCGGAAGCATCGCCCAACGCGTGTGCGATGCGGGAATGGCTGTGGCCGCCCTCGCGGGTAAGCGCGATCCGCCCATTTTCTTCGTCAAAGCGCACGCCCCACTCGCGCAGCTCCAATATGCGATCCGGAGCTTCGCGGATGGCTTCCTCGACCACCGCTCGATCGCACAGCGAGCCGCCGGCTAGAAGTGTGTCGGCGATGTGCGAGTCGAAGCTGTCGGCCGGATCAAGCACGGCGGCAATCCCGCCTTGTGCATGACTGGTGCTGCATTGCTCCGCGCTCTGCTTGGTAACAATGACCACCGAGAGCTTCCGATCTACGGCCAAGGCGGCGCGAAGGCCGGCCAGCCCGCTGCCGATTATCAGCACATCAGTGAAGAAATGTGGGACGTGCTTGGTATGAAATGGCGCCAGGTATCGCGGCGCCGGTACGATAAAATTCATCTGCTTTGCTCTTCTCGCCGAAAGATTAACAGGAAGGACTTTATAGGTGGACAAAATTGCCGCTGCGATTTGTTTCTCATTTCACCAGCTATCTTTTCAGTTTAGCAGGCGGCTGCTGTAGCTGCTACTAACGCCGAAGAAAAATCTTGCTTCGCCGGCAAAACGGCGGAAAGACGTCCCGCTTACTGTCCCCATTTGCCGAGATGCCAGCGGGCACGGGAAGGCTCCGGCGGCGGCTTTTGATACTCTCGCGGCCGAACATCCACCAGCGCCGGCCCCGGCTCGTTTTCCGGATAAGGATCGTATCTCAAGGCACGCTTCTGCTGCACTTCAATCCGGCCGGGATGAGTCCAGTCAGGCCGGGCCAAACTACGGCAGCCGCTCCAGACCAATACGAGCAACAGTGTGCCCGAGACAGCAATCCAAGACTTCATCGCACACAGTCCTAACGGAAAGCCTTAGCCAGAGCCAAAAAACCGCTTTTCTCCGGCCGTAAAAGGCGGGAATTATACGCTTACATTGTGAGCCGCTGGAAGACAAAAAAATCCCCTTTGGCAACAATTTGCACAAACTGTGCAAAACAGGCAAGCTGAATTCCCCGGGTTTTTACAGTTAGCGGTTGCAAAAGGCGGGGTTTCAGTAGTTGAATCGCAAGCCGCGACGGCGCAACTCTTCGGCCAGCGCGGCGGCAGTCGTAAATTGCACAGCGTCGAAGCCCACCGCCCGGGCGCCGGCAACATGGCCTGCGATGTCATCCACAAAGAAGATTTCGTCTGGCGAGCAACCTGCCAACTCGGCCGCAGCAAGGAAAATCGCCGCATCCGGTTTCAATGCTCCAATGCGATGACTGAGGGTGTGAACAACGAATCCTTCGCGCACAACGCCGAAGCGATGGTAGCAGTATTCCCAATGAGTTTCACAGGTATTGGAAAGGATGCCCAGTGGATATCCGGCTTGTCGCAGTTGAGCGACGAGCGGGAGCACCGGCAGATTCAGCTCGAAGATGTCGGTGGCGGCGGCAATCAGTTGCTGAAAGTCCGCACGGCAGCCGGTGGCGGTACAGAAGGCGTCGTACAGCTCCCGAGTGCTGATGCGGCCGGTTTCGTGGAGTCGCATCAGCCCGTTGCCGTACAAGACCTGGCGTACGGCTTCCGGCGTAACGCCCGACACCGCGGCCATCTGTTCCAGCATCCGCTGAATGCTGAAATCAACCAGCACCTTTCCGAGGTCAAAGTAGAGAAATTTCGGCAGCATGAGGGTTCCAATCCGTTATTGAGGCTGACTTCGTCTCCCGAGGATGCGACACCGTCGTCTATGAGCAGCCCATGCTGTTTCCGCAATTGTAGCAAAGATAGCAATTGCCACAGCGCACGGTGATTGCGCCGCAATGATCGCAGGCCGGAGCATCGCTTTGGAAGCGGGCGTATTGATCTGAAGAAGGCGGTGAGCTGGATGTTGCCGAAAGAGCGTTCCCAAGCTCGCCCGCTGACGGAGATTTCTCCGCAGGTACGATGGTCGCGGCGGCTTGTCGGCCGTTGCCTGTCGCAGCGTTAGCTGTAGTTTGCGGTTCTTCTTTGAGCGGGAAGCCCGTTAGCGGCCGGTTCTTATCGGCGGGGATTTCCGTTGCATGTGAGTCGCCGGCGCCGGTTCCATTTGTGCCGCAATAGCCGGGCAAAAAGGTCAGTCCTAACCAGCGGAAGATGTAATCCACAATGCTCTTGGCGATCTTAATGTCAGGATTGTTCGTGTGGCCCCAGGGTTCGAAGCGGGTATGCGAAAACTTTTCGACATATACCTCCAACGGCACGCCGTATTGTAAGCTCATCGAAACCGCAGTGCCGAAACAATCCATCAGGCCGCCGATGGTGCTTCCTTCCTTTGCCATGATGATGAACAATTCTCCTGGTCGGCCGTCGGGATATAAGCCTACGGTAATGTAGCCCTGATGGCCGCCGACGCTGAACTTGTGCGTGATGGAGCGACGTGTATCGGGCAAGCGTTCGCGGCGCGGCGCGGCTACCGCCTTTTCCCCGGTCTGGGCCGACTTCGCTTTGGTCGAAAGCGGCTGGGCTTCCTTCGAGCCGTCCCGATAAATGGCCAGGGCTTTCAGCCCCAGCCGCCACCCTTCCATATAGGCCTGGGCGACATCTTCAGGCGTACTTTCCCGAGGCATGTTCACGGTCTTCGAGATTGCTCCGGAAATGAACGGCTGTGCCGCGGCCATCATCCGCACATGCGCCTGCCAGGGGATGCAGCGTTTCCCGTTCGGCGGCGGAAAAGCACAATCAAAGACCGGCAAATGCTCCGACTTCAAGTGCGGCGCGCCTTCGATGGAATTGTGCTCCTGAATATGCGCCGTGATGGCGGCGATCTGCTGCTCGTCGTAACCCAGGGTGCGCAGCGCCAGGGGAACCGTCTGATTCACGATCTTCAACATGCCGCCGCCGGCCAACTGTTTGTATTTTATCAGCGCAATATCCGGTTCGATGCCCGTCGTGTCGCAATCCATCATAAAGCTGATGGTGCCGGTGGGGGCAAGCACCGTGGCCTGGGCATTGCGAAAACCGTAGCGCTTTCCGTGCAAGAGCACTTTATCCCAAAGCTCGCGCGCCGCTTCGTGGAGGTATTTCGGGGCATGCGCGATCTGCTCCACTTTCTCCCAGTGCATTTCCATCACGCGGAGCATCGGCTCGCGGTTCTTTTCATACTCCTCAAACGGTCCGACCGCAGCCGCCAGCTCAGTGCTGGTCAGGTAAGCCGCACCGTGCAGCAAAGCGGTTACGACGGCGCAGAGGCCGCGTGCTTCGTCCGAGTCGTAAGGCAACCCGGAAGCCATAATCAGACTGCCCAGGTTCGAATAGCCCAATCCTATCGGTCGGAAACGATGGCTGTTCAAAGCGATGCGCTTGGTCGGGTAGCTGCCGCGATCGACGAGAATTTCCTGAGCGATAAACACCACGCGACAAGCCGCCTGAAAACGCTCATAATCGAAACTCCCGTCCTCGCGGCGGAACTTCATCAGGTTTACGCTCGCCAGATTGCACGCCGAATCGTCAATGAACATGAATTCACTGCAAGGATTCGAAGCGTTGATGCGACCGGAGTTAGGACAGGTGTGCCAACGATTTACCGTCGTGTCGTATTGCACCCCGGGGTCGCCGCAACACCAGGTGGACTGGGCGATCTTCTGAAACATCTCTCGTGCAGAATACGTCGGCCCGGACCGTGCGGGATCGGTTACCCAATGCGTGGTCCACGGCAGGTCTTTCTCCACGGCCTGCATGAACTCGTCGCTGAGTCGTACCGAGAGGTTGGCGTTCTGAAATAAAACGCTATCGTAGGCTTCCTGCGGGTCGTAGCCGTTTTCGATGAGCACACGCGCCTTCTGCTCTTCCTTGCCCTTGCATTGGATAAACTCCATGATGTCGGGATGCCAATCCTTCAGCGACTGCATCTTTGCCGCGCGTCGGGTTTTGCCGCCGCTTTTCACTACCGCGGCAATCTGGTCATAAACGCGCATAAAGGAGAGCGGCCCTGAAGGTTTGCCGCCGCCGGAAAGTTTTTCGCGGTGTGAGCGCAGGGTGGATAAATCCGTACCCGTCCCCGAACCGAACTTGAAGAGCATGGCCTCGCTGCGGGCAAGCTCCATGATGTCCTCCATGTTGTCGGCCACGCTCTGAATGAAACAAGCCGAAGCTTGGGGATGCTCGTAAGGATTTTCCGGCTGGACGATCTCGCCTGTCCGCCGATCATAGCACCAGGTACACATCGCCCCTTTCACGCCGTACTGTTGATACAAGCCGACGTTGAACCAGACCGGCGAATTGAATGCCGCGTACTGGTGGAGGCAAAGCCAACAAAGCTCCCGATAGAACCGTTCGGCGTCGGCCGGGGAAGCCAGGTAGCCGTCCTCTAGGCCCCAGTCGGCGATCGTGCGTGCGACGCGGTGAATCAATTGCCGCACGCTTCTCTCTCGGCTGGGCGTGCCTACTTCGCCGTAAAAATACTTGTTGGCCACGACGTTGGTTGCCAGTTGGCTCCACGTCTTGGGCACTTCGCAATCTCGTTGTTCAAAGAGAACCTTGCCCGCTTCGCTCTCAATAGTTGCAGTACGTTGTTCCCATTCCACGGTGGCAAAGGGGTCGGCACAATCAGGAGGGCAAAAGACCGTCGCGATCCGCAGCCCTTTTGGATGTCGGGCGTGCCCGCCATCGCTTCTTGCCGTCCCAGCTTCGGTAGCCACAGTAGAAACAGCCTCCACCACAGGTTCGTGCTCCAGCTTATCCATGATAAGTACCCTTGTTCCATCAGGTTATGGGAATTGGAATCCTTTCTACTATATATTGTACCTCATTTTGGAAGAGCCACAATATACAGTTGAGACCGGACAAGTTTAGCGAATTATTTCCGCCCGTCAACTGGCCGTGGCGCTTTTGTTTTAACCTATTGAAAGGCAAATAGTTGCGAATCATCCCCCCTTACGGTCGGTTTATATTCCCCTTTATCCCAATTGGTCAGAAACTCGTTTAGAAGACTCCTTTTTTTGTCCCATGTGGGGCAATGCGGTCGCTTAGTGGAACGTCGTTCAGATACCAAGAATAAAGGCTGCAAAAATAAACAATACGTTTCAAGCGGAGATTGGGCTACAATAAATAGATTACACAGAGAATGCTCATCGGACGGGCAAACGATGTTCACCGATTGGATTACGATTCGCGGGGCCAGAGAACACAATCTGCAAAATATCGATCTCCACTTGCCGCGCGGCCGCTTGATTTGCTTTACCGGCGTGAGCGGCTCCGGCAAAAGCTCGCTGGCTTTTGACACCCTGTATGCCGAGGGGCAGCGCCGCTATGTGCAAAGTTTGTCCAGTTTCGCCAGGCAGTTTCTCGGCCAATTGCCCCGCCCGGACGTGGACTTCATCTCCGGCCTTAGTCCGGCCATTTCTATCGCCCAAAAAAGCGGCGGCTATAGTCCTCGCTCTACGGTAGGCACGCTGACGGAAATCTACGACTATTTGCGCCTTCTTTACGCCCGCGTCGGCAAGGGGCATTGTCCCAAATGCGGACAGGCGATTACCACGCAAAGCGTTTCGGAGTTCCTTGAGCGCGCGGCAGCGGTGATGGAGGAAAAAAGCATTCTCGTCCTGGCGCCTGTCCTCCGCGGCCAGAAGGGCGAACATCGGGAACTTTTTGCCGATCTGTTGCGACAAGGTTATTTGCGCGCTCGCGTGGATGGTCGCCTGGTGCAGGTGGGGGAAGAACTGCGGCTGGACCGCCGCCTGCGCCACGACGTGGAAGTAGTGGTCGATCGTTTCACGGTCGGTCCCAAGACGCGCTCTCGTCTGGCTGAAGCCGTGGAAGCGGCGTTGCGCTTGGGCGGCGGAAGCCTGATTATCGCCCAGGAGCACGCCTCGGAAGAGCAAACCAATTCGTCAACTCAGTCGGCCAAGCTTCTTTTTTCGGCACAGTACGCCTGCCTGCAATGTAATCTCAGCTTTCCGCCGTTGGAGCCGCAGCTTTTCAGCTTTAATAGTCCGCGAGGGATGTGTCCTGCTTGCGGGGGTTTAGGGAAAATCTATACCTTTGATCCTCAAAAATTGATTCCCAATCCCGCCCGCTCTTTTCAGCAAGGGTGCATCGAATTGCTCGGTTCCTGGAGGGAAGTAGGTCGCTGGCGACGACACATCTTTCGTGGTGTGGCCGAAATGCTGGAACGCCGGGAAGGGCTGCCGACAGGCACGGTCCTGGAAACCGCCTGGGAGGAACTCCCCAAGCACATTCAGGATGCCTTGCTGTGGGGCACAGGCGAGGCACACATCACCTTTACCTGGCGCAGCGGGCCGACGGGTTATAAGTGGGGCGGAACCTTCGAGGGCGTGATACCCCGACTGCTCGAACAGTATCGCACCACACAGAATCGCCTCCAACGCCGACAGTTGGAAAAATACATGTGCGTCCTTGATTGCCAGGCTTGCGGCGGGCAAAGGCTGAACCCCCAGGCACGAGCGGTTACGCTCGCCAGTCGAGGGCCGCGTTTCCGCTCCCGGCCGGAACGTTCGCTCCCGGAAGTCGTCGCTCTCTCGGTGGCCGAGGCCGAAGAGTTTTTCTCCACCCTGGAGCTGGATGCCATCGGCAAGAAGGTAGCCGAAGACGTTCTCCGCGAAATTTGCGGGCGGCTGAAGTTTCTCAAGGATGTTGGGCTGGAGTATCTTTCCCTGGACCGTCCTGCTTCTACACTGGCCGGCGGTGAATTGCAGCGTGTCCGCCTGGCCGGGCAGATTGGTTCCGGCCTGGTGGATGTGCTATACATTCTCGACGAACCTTCTATCGGACTTCATCCCCGCGACAACCGCCGCCTGTTGCAAACTCTGGTTCGACTGCGCGACCAGGGCAATACGGTTATCGTCGTCGAACACGATGAGGAGACCATTCGGGCAGCCGACTACGTCGTTGATTTCGGTCCCGGGGCCGGCACGCGGGGAGGTCAGGTGATGGCCGCCGGGCCGGTGGAGAAAGTCATTTCTGAGCCGCGAAGCCTTACCGGTTGCTATCTGGTCGGCAGCCGCCGCATTGAAATTCCCGCCCGTCGCCGGCCGCCGAACGATGCCAAGCTTGTGATTCGTGGCGCTGCGCATAATAATCTCAAGAACATCGACGTGGAAATTCCTCTGGGCTTGTTCGTATGTGTAACCGGGGTCTCGGGTTCAGGCAAAAGCTCGTTGGTCGCCGACATTCTCGTCGAAGCCCTGCGGCGGGATTTGAACGGCGGCTTCGGCAATCCCGGTGCGCATCGCCGAATCGAAGGCCTGGAACATCTCGATCGAATGATTGCCATAGACCAATCGCCGATTGGGCGCACGCCGCGCAGCAATCCGGCGACGTATGTCAAGCTTTTTGACGACATTCGCCGGCTTTACGCCCGACTGCCTGATGCAAAAACCCGCGGCTATCAACCGGGCCGGTTCAGTTTCAACGTGCGCGGCGGCCGCTGCGAAGCCTGTCAGGGCAACGGCGCCACACGCCTGGAAATGGACTTCCTGGCCGATGTGTGGGTTACCTGTTCGGTTTGCGGCGGCCGAAGATTCGATCAGGAAACCCTACAAGTTCGTTACAAAGGCAAGTCCATCGCCGACGTGCTGGACATGGAAGTACAAGAGGCGTTGCAGCATTTCGAAAATGTGCCCGCCATCCGCCATAAACTTCAGACCCTACACGATGTGGGTTTGGACTATTTGAAGCTCGGCCAGCCCTCGACCACGCTTTCCGGCGGCGAAGCGCAGCGCGTCAAGCTCGCCCGCGAACTGGCCAAATCACGTCGCGGTCGGACGCTCTATGTTCTCGACGAACCCACCACAGGCTTGCACTTCGCCGATGTGGAATTGTTGCTGCGGGTGTTGCATAGTTTTGTGGATGCCGGCAACACGGTGCTCGTCATCGAACACAATCTGGAAGTTGTCAAAACCGCCGATTGGATTCTCGACCTGGGGCCGGAAGGCGGAGAAGCCGGCGGGTATCTGGTTGCCGCCGGAACGCCGGAACAAATCGCCGCTGCGGCCGAAGGCAACGGCCGCGCCGAGGTTTCCCATACCGGCAAGGTGCTCCGCGAAGTGCTCTTCGGCGAGCGCAAGACATCACCGGTCGCCAAACTTTCGGTGCCTGTTCTTCCTCGAAGACGGCGCAGCGAAGCCAAGCTGCCGCCCATCAGGGTTCACGGCGCGAGACAGCACAACTTAAAAAACGTGGACGTGGACATTCCGCGCCGCAAGTTGACCGTCTGTTGTGGGCCGAGCGGATCGGGCAAGTCGTCGCTGGCTTTCGACACCATCTATGCCGAAGGTCAGCGCCGCTACGTCGAAAGCCTGAGCTCCTATGCCCGTCAATTCATCGAACGCATGCCCACGCCCAAGGTGGAACATATCGAGGGGCTTTCGCCCGCTGTGGCGATCGAACGCAAAGGCGCCGTTCATTCCCCGCGCAGTACCGTGGGAACCATTACGGAGATATATGACTATTTGCGAGTGCTGGCGGCGCGACTGGGACAGCCTTATTGCCCGATTTGCGATGTGCCTATCGGGCGACGTTCTCTCGACGAAATTATCGACCGACTGATGGCCTTGCCTTCCGGCACGAAGCTGTTTCTCCTGGCGCCGGTGGATTTGCCTCCGGGAAAAACCTACGAGGAGCTTTGGGCGGAACTTCGTGCGGCGGGCTATGCGCGGGTGCGTGTTGACGGCAAGATTTATTCGCTCGAAGAGCCGTCTGCTATTGACCGCCGACAAAGGCATACCATCGAAGTCCTCATCGACCGGCTGACGCTGCGCCCGACGGTGCGTTCTCGGCTGGCCGACAGTGTAGAAAACGCCCTGGGGCTGGGCCGGGGCATCCTGCACGCGGCTTTTCCAAGCGATAATCTGCCGGAATCTGCCTGGCCGGTCGAGAAGATCAGCCGGCATTTCGCCTGCGAACGATGCGGGCGGAGTTTCGAGTCGCTTTCGCCCCATAATTTCTCTTTCAACAGTCCGCTGGGCTGGTGCCCGGCTTGCCAGGGATTAGGGACTCAGCGTGGCACAAACCCCGCCGCTTTGCTTCGAGATGCCCGATTGACGCTAGCCCAGGGAGCAGTGGCCCTTTGGCCGGAGCCGCGCGGAAAACTTTTTGCTACAATGCTTTCGGCTTTTGTGCAGACCACAGGGATACCGACAGACATGCCCTGGGAAAAGCTCTCGGCACGGTACCGGCGATTGATACTCCACGGGACCGGTGAGCAATGGTTTGAAGTGTGTGAAGAGAAAAAACCTTCGGCAAAAGCCGCGAACGTTCCCGCCTCAACGTCTGACGCTCCACGGCTGCGGTTTCAGTACAAGGGGCTTTATCCGGCTCTGGAAGAGGCCGCGCGAATGACGCCCTCGCTTCGCATCCGCCTGGAACATCTCGTCGCAGAAGTCGAGTGCTCGCTGTGCGGTGGCAGCCGGTTGCGGGCTGATGCTGCGGCGGTTCGCCTACGGGGCCGCACAATCGATGAATTATGCCGGATGCCGCTGGGGCGATTGGCGGCCGTCTTCGAACAACCGCCGGCGGGCCGAGAACAGCAAATCGCCGGAGAAGTATGGGAAGAAATACGCAACCGCTTGCATTTCTTGCTGGACCTCGGTTTAGACTATCTGACGCTCTGCCGGCCGGCGAATACCCTTTCCGGCGGTGAATTGCAACGCATTCGCTTGGCGGCACAGCTCGGCGGCGGCTTGTGCGGCGTGCTCTACGTGCTGGATGAGCCGACCATCGGGTTGCATCCCCGCGACAGCCGCCGCATGTTGGAAGCGCTCCGAAAACTCCGCGAACTCGGCAACACTTTGCTGGTGGTCGAGCATGATCGTGAGATTATCCTCGGTGCGGAACAGTTGTTGGATTTCGGCCCTGCGGCAGGTGAAAACGGCGGGCGGATTGTCGCCCAGGGCACGCCGGCCGCCATGATGCGCCGACGCACCTCGCTTACCGGACCTTATCTGGCAGGCAAAAAGTCCATACCCATTCCCACTCCTCGCCGCCCTGCCTGCGGCTATTTGGAACTCATCGGCGTGCGGCATCACAATTTGAAAAACATCGACGTTTCCATCCCCCTGGGCACGCTGACCGTCGTTACAGGCGTCAGCGGCAGCGGCAAAAGTTCGTTGGTGGACGAGGTGCTTTATGCCGCCCTGGCCCGAAAGCTGCACCGTGCGGCCACTATGCCGGGCGAGTATCACACCATTCGCGGCTTGGAACTAATAAACAAAGTGATTCGTGTAGATCAGCAGCCGTTGGGCCAAACGCCGACTTCGAATCCGGCGACTTTCACCGGCGTTTTCGACCTGATTCGCAACCTCTTTGCACAATTGCCGGAAGCTCGAATTCGCGGCTACACCCCGCGACGCTTCAGTTTCAACGTGCCCGGCGGCCGCTGCGAAAAATGCGAGGGCAACGGCCAACTACGAATCGAAATGCACTTTTTGGCGGATGTCTGGGTGGAGTGCGACGCTTGCGGCGGACAACGATATAATTCTGAAACCCTGGCGGTCCGCTACCACGGAAAAACCATCGCCGACGTGCTGGAGATGTCCTGCGGCGAAGCGCTGCGGCTGTTCGAGAACATTCCGCAAATCCGTCGGCCCTTGAAGATGCTCTGCGACGTAGGTTTGGATTACCTCCGGCTCGGACAAGCGGCGCACACGCTTTCCGGCGGCGAGGCACAGCGCGTGAAACTGGCCGCCGAACTCGCCCGACCCGACACCGGACAAACCCTTTACATTCTTGACGAACCGACGACAGGTCTGCACTTTGACGATCTTGCAAAACTCCTCGAGGTGCTCCAACGCTTAGTCGATTTAGGCAACACCGTAGTGGTGGTCGAACACAATCTCGACGTAATCAAGAACGCCGATTGGGTGATCGACCTGGGGCCTGAGGCAGGCGAAGAAGGCGGATATGTGGTCGCCGCCGGCACGCCGGAAGAAATTGTCGCCCGCGCCGCCGGCAGCGCGACAACCTTCGTCTCGCACACGGCCGCGGCGCTTCAGCCGATGCTTGCCGCCGGCCCTTACAAAGTGCGCAAGCCCTTCGATCCGGCCGCTGAAATGAAGAAAAAGGCAGGCGAAGTGGACCTGGCCAGGGTGGGTCGGGAAGTGCCGGCACCCTGGCAACGCGACGGCCGCCGGTGGCATACCATCGAACGTCTGAGCCGCAACGGTCGGCCCTGTCGTTGGGACGGCCGCGTTCTCGATGAAGTGGTTTCTCGCATTGAACGCCATACGGACCTGTTCGCCCCCCCGGATTGGAACCGCCGGAGCCTCGTCGAAATCCGTGCGGCACGAAAGACGGACGGCTGGTTTTTTCATGCGATTACCGGCGAAGAATGGTTGCTGAAGATGAAGTTCCGCACCACGCGAAACACCTTTAACCGCGAGGAACTAGTCGCTCGGCTGAATCTCAAGCCGCTCAACGACATGCCGGAGCTGCCGCTCTATGGGACGGAGCCGCGTGTCCGCTGTCGCAATCTACGTGGGCCATGGCAGGAAATCGAGCTTAGGGTTTATGATTACCAGGAAATCGACCGAAAAGAGTTTTGGGAGTTTCTGGAACAGGCGATAGCCGGTTTTGCATCCTTCGGCGCACGCGTGCGACGGCAGCGGGAGATACTCCGCCCCTGGAAGCAACTTGGCCGCGCCTGGCATTTTGCACGACGCGGCTTTCCCATCGGCCGAACCATTCGCTGGGAAACGAGCATGTTGGAGAAGCTTTGCCGACTGCTGACAGAAATCGCTTCCCATGCTCGCTTCCTCTGGGATAACAAACAGGTGGTGCCGGTCCAATTGCCAGGCTGCGACGGCCCCTGGGCGGCAATCAAAACCAAGCAGCCAGAGGCCTTGCATCTGCTGCTGTTCGGGCCTGCCGGTAGCTTTACGCTGGGAGAACTGAACGCTTTAGTTCTTCCGGCGACGCTTGCCCGCCGCAATACATCGCAAGATGTGATTCATCTGAAGTTTTGCTCATCAGAAGAGCTTGAAGGCGAAGCCTTGCGCAGCTTCTTGAAAAAACATCATGCCGTCGTAACCGGCGGCCGAGTACAGCCAAAACTTTCAGTAGCGGATAAAGCGTGAGTTGGACCCCAAAAACCAGCCCATCGATGAAGCAGGAACTGGGCCGATGAGAGAGGGTGAATATAAGTTAGCAATCAGCCTTCTTTCACGAAGCAAGTATTCTGAGTGGTGCAAACCGCAAGGCAAGTTTCAGAAAGTTTCTTGTGGAAATAACAATCGCGGGGAGAATCAAGCGGGCCTAGGCGCCAGGGCTATTCGTCTTCCTCAAGCTCGTCCTCCTTGTCGCCTTCTTCTTCGTCTTCCTCCCAATCTTCGTCCTCCCAGTCTTCATCCTCCCAGTCTTCGTCTTCATCTTCAAACTCTTCTTCGTCTTCGACTTCTTCCCAGGGTTCGTCGTCGAAATCTTCGTCTTCCTCCTCTTCATCTTCTTCGAACTCTTCTTCGTCGTCGAAGTCGTCCTCCTCTTCGTCGAAGTCCTCGTCTTCATCATCCTCATCTCGAGCAGCAACGATAACATCGCCCTGGGCCGAGTCGTCAGGATGCCGTAAAACAGCAAAACAAGCAGGAAGAGCGCCAGGAATTATTCGCCACGTTATAGTGTTCATTGAGGTTTTCACGTTTTTCTCCTCTGGGCTATAGGGAACTAAATAGGTTCGTTTTCGCTAATCATAGGCGGAGAAGTGTTTTGGTCAACCGCCGGCTGTGCCGCCGGCAACGATTCACGTTGACGAACCGATTCCGCCCGTGGTAATTCCTCGAGGTTGCGCAAGCCGAAAACTTGCATAAACAGTCTTGTGGTTCCGTAGAGGAACGGCCGACCGAGCTCCGGGGAACGTCCGACGATTTTAACTAAACCACGTTCGATCAATTGTCGCAAGGCCTCGCCGCATTGGACGCCGCGGATAGACTCGATTTCCGCCCTAAGAACCGGTTGTCGGTAGGCGATAATCGCCAGGGTTTCCAGGGCTGGTGCTGAGAGCCTCAGCTCCCCAGGGGCATCGGTAAACAAGCGCCGCAACCAGGGGGCGAACTTGGCTCGTGCTCGAAGCTGATATCCGCCGGCCACCTCCTCTACGCGGAACGCACAACCTTCCGCGTCAAAACGTTGGTTCAAGGTTCGTACTAGTGTACGCGCTCTCGTACCGTCTGCCAAGCCCGCCAACTGAGCTAATTTTCGGCTGGTTTGAGGGCAAGGGGAGAGAAAAAGTACGGCCTCCAGTCTGGCAAGCTCATTATCGGGCGAAATGCGTATTTCTTCCTTACGCTTAGAGAGCCAAAAACTTCGGCTTCGACGGCGGTTGAAAAGGCGCCACGCGAAAAACCGACGATCACCGAGCGCATAGGGGTGCCGATAACGTGCGGCCACGCTCTGTAAACGACAAGGAACACTCTTGGCACACTCGGCATTCATCAATTTCAGCGTAAGCAGAAGAAGGCAATCTTGGCAAGCCCCCTGAAGGGGCAAAAGGCGACAATTTTCCCGGCGGATTTCAGTAAGGCCGTGAGAGGGTGTATCCCGCGGAATGGGAAAAGCCGGCGATTTTTCCGCTGCCGCCGCGCCACTGTTCCACCCGCTGTAGGACCTCTTGCATGGCTTGAAGCGGGTCGGAGTTTACGGCCTCGAAATAATAAGTATGATCCGGATTTCCGCCGACGGCCATCCGGCAGTAGAAACGGAAGAGCAGCTTTTCGCTGCCCCAGGTTTCCAGCAGATAATAGGTTGCCCCCAGTTCTTGCAATCGCGCCTGAATCTCTCGAAAACCTAAGCCGGGAGGCGGCGAAGATGCGCTAGCCGCCGTCGGAGGTCGCAGCGGAAAAGTACCCCGTGATTCACCCAGGTTCGGCATGTCTTTTCCACTGTTCGACGGCCGAACGGCGTTGGATAATGGATTGTAATTCGGCAGCGAACCGGCGGATGCGACATTACCTGCGGCCGATGCTTGTTGGACAGAGCTAAGCGGATGCCCGGAAGAATTTGCCGCCTGACTTGTCGAGGGGCTGGAAGCTTCCACCGGATTGAGCAGAGCCGGCAACCGGAATTGCTGAAGCTTTTTCAGCATGTCCGACCAGGACGTGCCTGAAGTTGCCAGCACCGGCACGCCGACGAGGCACGCCAGCATTATCAATGCTCTAATACCTGTAGCTGCCGAAGAGCGCATAGTTAGCAACGCCTCTCCATCAGAAGCGGACCAATGATTAGGTAGAATCGCTTGCACTCAAGGCCCCGAATCCTAACAATTTTTGCCGGAACGAGGCAATGGCAATTTGGGCAAAAAGCAACCCCGCCACAGGAGGGGCGGCACTGTTGTTTTTGCAGTTCTTGAAGTAAATTGGCACTGATTTTGGACGAGTTCTGTAGGCCTTACGGCCTTACTGAAGGATTGCGGATAACCAAGTCGTCCCCGCCGCGGGCGGCTGGCGCCTCGGCCGCTGTAGCTGCTTATTGCTAACTGCCGTTGACTTGTCATATTTCCGCGGCAAAAAAGCGGTCGAAACGGGCGCGGACCTCGCTGCTGATGCGCTGATAATCGTTGAGCAGACCGGCCCCGTCCCGATAGTTCAACAGGCGCGAAAGCTTCGCCAACTCCAAAGGTTCCTGGGGGAGTCGGTCGCGGGCGGTAGAGCTGACCAGACGCAGCCGCCCCTCCACCATCCGCAGAAAACGATAGGCACGGCCGAAAAACTCGTAATCGTTTTTCTTTAGCACGCCTGCTTCATAAAAGCGGGCAAGCGCTTCCAAGGTATTAGGCGTTCGCAAGCGCGGGTCGTTCGCGGCATGTTTCAGTTGCAACATTTGCACGAGAAACTCAATATCCACAAGTCCGCCGGGCCCGCGCTTCAAGTCGCCGCCCAGCCCGGCGGTTTCTTCCAGCCGGCGGCGCATGCGGCGGATTTCAAGGGCGTTCGGAGGCTGCCACGGATGCGCAAAGGCGGCTTGAGCAATCACCGCGCCGGCTTTCTCGGCTGCTGCCGGCGAGCCATATACCACTCTGGCTTTGCACAGCGCCAGACGTTCCCAAAGCTGACCGCTTCCCTGGCGAAAGTAGCGTAAAAACTCCTCAAAACCGGTGGCCAGCAGACCGCTGCGGCCTGTCGGGCGGAGTCGCATGTCGATGGCATATAGTCGGCCGTGGCTGGTTTGTCGGGCGGCAGTGTTGATAATCCGCCGGCCCAACTCACTGAAAAAGTGCTGGTTATTGGTCGTTTCCACGGTTGTTGTCGGCTCGTCGGCGGCCGTCGTACCTTCGCCTTCGTAGAGAAACACGATGTCCAGGTCGCTGTGATAATTCATTTCCCGGCCGCCGAACTTGCCTAAGGCCAGAATGGCCAATTCGCAAGGCCCGCCGTCTTTCAGTCGCGGCCGGCCGAAACGAGCCGTCAGGCGGCGCCGTTCGTGCTCCACGATTTGTTCCAGGCAAACTTCCGCCAGGTCGGAAAGCGCGCCCGTCGTGGCCTCGATATCTTCTTTGCCGAGCAGGTCGCGCACGCCTATGCAAAGCTGCTGATCGTGCTTGAAACTCAACAGGATCGGGCCGTAGTCTTCCGCCGCATGACACAACTCGCCGAGTTTGCGGCGCATGGCTTCCCGGCTGGGTAGTTTATCCAACACCAGGCTATCCATCAGACTGTCGATCATGCCCGGATTGCCGGTGAGTATTTCCGAAAGGAAAGAACTATACGCACACAGCTTGACATACAATTCCAGGCTGGGCGGGTTGAAACTGAACAACTCCCACAACACACCTTTGCCGCCCAAGGAGTCGCTGACCTTGTCGAGGTTGACCAGCGTGGAATCGGGGTCGGGCGTATCGGCGATGGCTTGTAACAATTGCGGGGCGATGGAGGCCAGGAAATGCCGGCAACGTCGGGTGGATAGAAAACGGAGCCGTTCTTCTCCCAAAGAGGTCAACAAGCGATAGGCCTGGTGTGGATTGCGGAAGCGATATTTGCCCAGCGTGGTTTCGATACGTTCCGGCGAAGGATCGGGGTCGAGGATGAGGTCCACTTCGGCCTGGGTTTGTCGGTCCGTGCTGAAGGCATCATGCAGCAAATGATCGAGAATTTTCCGGTTGATTTCGGTTTTGCTGCGATAATCGGCCAGGAAAGCCTCGAGCGCAGAACGTTTTTCATTATCGGCGTAACCCATCCGCAAGGCCAGCTTTCGCAACTCGCCGTGTCCTTCCGGCAACAAATGCGTTTGCAGGTCGAACATGATCTGCAAGCGATGTTCGATATGCCGCAAAAACGTGTAATTCTCTTCCAGTATCGAGCGTTCCTGGTTGGTAAGGCAACCGACTTGTTCGAGTTGGGCGATGGCCTCCAGGGTGTTGCCGGTGCGTAGTTGCGGCAGATCGCCTCCGTTGAGCAGTTGCAGGAATTGAATGACGAACTCAATATCGCGGATGCCGCCGCGACCAGTCTTCACATCGCGTGCTCCCCCGCTTTGTGAAAGTTGCTCGATGCGGCGCTTAAGGGCTTTAATGCCGCTTATATCGGCGTGGCTTAAATACCGCCGATATACCCAGCAGGAAAGCGCTTGCAGAAAATCTTCACCTAAGGAAAGGTCGCCGGCGGCGGGTCGGGCTTTGATGTAGGCTTGACGCTCCCATGTGCGGCCGCGGGTATCGTAATAGCGGAGGGCATCCTGCCAGTCCATGACCATCGGCCCGCGGGCGCCGTCCGGTCGCAGGCGCAAGTCCACCCTGTAAACCCCGCCCCACTCGGTCTTTTCCGTCAGCAGGCGGACGATTTCTCTGGCCAGCATTTCGAAGAATTCGAGGTTGGCCAGCGAGCGGGCGCCGGAGGTTCGGCCGTTGTTTTCGCAGAAGAAAACCAGGTCGATGTCGCTGGAGTAGTTTAATTCCAGCCCTCCCAGTTTGCCCAACGCCAGGATTACGAACCGCGCCGGCCGCCCATCGGCCGATTGCGGCACTCCCCAGGTGGCTTGCAACTTCCGTCGAGCGGCCAGCAGGGCGGCTTCCAGAATCGCGTCGGCCAGAAAAGAGATTTGCATGGTTACCGTGCGGAGACTCTGCCGGCGGACAATGTCTCCGTAGGCGATACGCAACATCTCGCGCCGCTTGAACCGCCGCAACGCCCGTAGCACCGTGGCGTCGTGTTCCAGGGCGGCTATTTCCGTGCATAACTCATCGACCAGGACCTGGCGGGAGGAAGGCCGACCTTCGCTCAGCCGCAACAGGTCAAAAGCCTCAGGGTCCACCGCCAACAGATCGCTCAGATGCTGGCTGGTGGAAAAAATTTGCAGGAGCGTCGGCAAGGCGTACGGGTCGCGCTGAAAAAACGCCGCCATGCCCAACGGATTTCGCGCCGCATCAAAAAAGCGTTCCAGATTGTGTAAGGCCATGTCGGCGTCGGCCGAAGAGGGCAACGCCTCCTCCAGTTGACGGCAGACTTCGGCCAGCAGGTCCAGCGGCACACCGCGCCGCGCTATACCCAGCAAATCGCTTCTCGCCCGACGTACGTCGTTCAGCCTACAACAGGCGAACCACCCCTCCGACTGTGCTGCATCGTGCAAGACTTCTCTCAGTGCGGACACATCCATCGCTTAGTCATTCGTTGCCAGGGCGTAGGGTTTGCCTTTAATGGGTCATTCTCGAGCGCTGCATCTGCTCGAACTCCATGCGCAGCGGGTCAAGCGGCGTTTGCGCCGGTTGCGGCATACCGCCTCCTTTTTCATCGCCTGTTACCAGGCCGGGAATGCTGATGGTCAGATTTCGGTCGAACTCCAGCGTGAACTCATATTCGACGACACGTGCTTTCTCACCGGAGGCACCGCCGGGCACTTCCAGGTCCCACCGCAGGATATTCTTCGGCCGCTCCGTGCGGAGATACAAGGGGTCCTGACTGAGCGGGTCTTTCAGTTCGCCCAGCCGGATGCGAATCTCCGTAGGACGGTCACTGTAGGGCATCCGATCATAGAGCCGCAAGGCGACCGCCTCTTCCTTGAAATTTTCCACCAGCAAGCGGTATTTGAAGCTCATCTCGCGGTTGCCGCCTTGTACGACTTCATGGCGCTGAACCAGTTCGCGCGCCGCTCGCAACTGCGGATCGGCGCCGAAGCCGACTACAAATGTCTGGCCGCGCGCGACGGTCGGAATCTCCGCTCGGCCTACGAAGCGGCCGTCCAGATACACGGTAATCGGTCCCGCCAGCAAATCCTCGCCGCTACGGTTTTGCAGTTCGGCCTCACGGTACACAAGATTGCTTAAAAGTGGTACGCCCACATGATAGAACACCGCCGGACAAGTTATGCGCATGATTTGCACCATCTGCTGGTCGCTGCGGCTGGCAATGCTCACCGGATTGGCGACAGTGTAACTGAGCGAAGGCTTTTCGATCTCGCGTTGGGCGGCGAGCAATTCCTTGCCGACGGCCAGCTCCAGCGTCTGATAATCGCCGGCCGCGAGGTTGGCCGTCCAACTGGAACTGATATTTTCTTCCAGGGCCACGACCTTTTGCTGTCGAACGGCGGCTTCCGCCTTTCGTTTATAAACTTCACGGAGCCGGCCGCCGAGGAACTGTTCGCTCGGTTTGGCAAGCTGTTCCACAGGCGCCAAAGAGATTGGAAACGGCGCCAAGCCCGGGCCGGAAGCGCTTAGAGCAGGCGAAGCCGTCGAAAGCGTCAACTGCACGCCGTTCCAATCTTCGCCACTGAGCTGCGTAATGATTGCATGGCACTGCACCTCCGCCTGTTTGCGGTCCTTGCCTGCGCGGAAAGTGTAGCTTGGATGCCAGCCGCAATTTGACACCAAGTAACAGAAGCGCAAGTCTTCTTTTTCGGTGCTTCGTTTTTCCAGAAATAGTACGGCTTCGCGGATGGCCCGGCCTCGCTCGCCGGCCAGTTCGCTACGCTGACGTTGCAAGAGCGCCGCACGGCGTTGGAGGTCTCTGCGCGCCCTTTCAAGTTCGCCGGACTTTCCGGCCAGCGCCTCACGGTGCGCAAAGGAAAGCTGTGTCAGTTTTTCCAGGGCCGTAGCATCAAGCACGCCGCGCGCCAGATCGCTTTTCATCGTGGCGGGCACGAAGGTATCGAGCTGGTCGAGGAACGCCCGCTGCTTTTCCAGCACTTGTTGTTGCCGTTCTACGTTACGGATTTGCTCGGCGACTTCCTCAATGGCTTCATCCAGCTTTCGGACTTGCTCGCGCGGGTCGGCGCCCACTGCTCGGCTGCGATACCTGACCGCCCTGATTTCTACGCCTTCGCCGGCTTCAGCGTAAAGGCTATCCGGCAGCACGTTCTCCGGCAAAGGGCCGATGACGATTTCCATGGGGCCTGATCGCGCCTCCAGAGGAATGCTTCGCGTAACCAACGCCTGGCCGTTATAGAGCGTAACTTCGACGATTCGTCCAGGCACGACAGGCTGCGCGGTTTCTTTGGCGATCTCGTCCGCGAGCGCCGCAAAAACCCAGCCTGAGATAATCAGCACACCACAAACGATAAGCGCCCTGCGTAAAAAAGAAGACATGGCAGTTTCCCCCTCTTGCGTGTTATAATGGGTGGACTTGAAACGTACTTGCCATTATCACTTCTGTAAAGTTAGTATAGCCCAGGGCGGGGAAAGTTCCAGTCGATGGATACCACAGGATTAAAATTACTTGCCCAAAAGCTGCTTGATGAGGCGATTTCGGCGGAGGATTTTCTTCGCCGGATCAGTTCGTATTTCATGGCCGAGGTAGGCGGAGCAATGCTCGACCTGGACCGCGCGCGGCGTTGCGGCTTCCCTGAAGTAATTTTTGCGGAAGGCAAGGACGTGGCTTTGCTGGAGAGGATTTTCACAACGTTGGTGGAAAAGAAGGTGGAAGTGTTGGCCACCAGGCTCACGTCCCCTCAGGCCGAAGCGCTGTTGCCGAAGTTTCCTACCGCCCGTTATAACCCCCTGGGCCGTACGCTGCGCATTCCCATCGCCGGCAAAACTTTTGCACCTTCCGGCGAGTACGCAGAGGACGCGTCGGCGGCAACCGACCGCGGCCGCGTAACCATTGTTACGGCCGGCGCGAGCGACCTGGCCGTGGCCGAAGAAGCCCGCGAAACAGCCCTCTGGACCGGTGCCGCCGTACAAATGGTGCAAGACGTGGGCGTAGCCGGTCCGCATCGCTTGCAGGCCAATTTGCACCTCATCCAGAACGCCGACGCCGTAGTGGTCGTCGCCGGAATGGAAGGCGCGCTGCCCAGCGTCGTCGGCGGATTCGTCGCTTGTCCGGTGATTGCCGTGCCGACAAGCGTAGGCTATGGGGCTGCGTTCGGTGGGCTGGCCGCTTTGTTGGCCATGCTCAACAGTTGCGCCGCCAACGTGGCGGTGGTGAATATCGACGCCGGTTTCAAAGGCGGATACCTGGCCGGACTGATTGCCAAAAACGCTGCACGCCTTAGAACCGAGAACCCATAACAAAAGCTAAAATTATTAAGGCTGACAATCTATAATCCTTTTTTTCGTGGTTGATTCACAATGAGCGACATCTCTCAAGCGAGCGATCCCCTGCCGCAACTTCCGCCGCGACCGGCTGAAGCCCATAAGGGCGATTTCGGGCTGGCCTTGATTATCGGCGGCTCGCGGGGGATGGCCGGCGCCGTGGCGCTGGCCGGAATGGCGGCGCTGCGCGGCGGGGCAGGTTTGGTCCGGCTTGCCGTGCCGGAAACGATTCTCGATGTCGTGGCCGGCTTCGAGCCGTCGTACATGACGCTCCCTCTGCCCGCCGACGATGCCGGCCGCCTTGCCGCCGCCGCTTTCGAGCCGCTGATGGCCGCCGCCGAACCGGCCACGGCCGTGGCGTGTGGGCCGGGCTTGGGCCGCTCCTCAGCCGTCGAGCAACTCGTAATCCGCCTCTACCAGGAATTGCCCCGCCCGATGGTCCTGGACGCGGATGCCCTAAACGCTTTGGCTTCTGAGACCGACATTCTTGCGGAGCGCGGCGGAGAAAGAATCCTTACACCGCATCCTGGCGAGTTCGCCCGTTTGATAGGACGAAAATTGGATGCCGAAGCGCGACGGCGTGCGGCAGTCGAGTTTGCTGATCGTTACGGAGTAGTGCTCGTGCTCAAAGGCCATCGCACGCTGATTACCAACGGTCGTCGAGAAGCCGGAAACACCACCGGCAATCCAGGCATGGCCACCGGCGGCAGCGGCGACGTGCTTACGGGCTTGATTACCGCTCTCTTGTGCCAGGGTTTTGAGCCTTTCGACGCCGCGCGGCTGGCCGCATATCTTCACGGCCTGGCCGGCGACCTAGCCGCCGCTGAATTAGGCGAAATCTCCCTCACCGCCCCCGACCTGATTACCTTCCTCCCGCACGCCTTCCAAACGCACAGCCGCGCGTGCTCCTCGCGTTAATACGCCCTGGCGTCGATGAAGTTGCTGTCAGTGAGCATGCGACAGACGCTTTGGCAGTTCTACTTTCCTGCAGTCCCGGTAGCAAACAATATCTGGCGGCGATTCAGCTTGTGCAGCATGGGCAAAAGCAATCTCGAAAGGAGAAAGGAGGTAGCTCGGTGATAAGATGCTGAGCCACGATTCTCAAGTAGTGGCTACCCAGACAGGAAGCATTATTCCTATAGTTTGCTGCTCAGCTCAATGTGAAACTCATTTCCATCGGCGGTCACTTCAAACACCAAACCTGAAGTAGCAGGATCGGAGTATCGTTCGGGTATCAGCGAAGGGTTGTATTGAGGAACCGCCAGCGGATCATTGAGATTGGTTTCTACCGGCTTTCGTGCGGTGACGGAAACGCGGTGCTTTCCGAGTACGGCTCCATCCGAAGCAGAATAGGTTCCCAGGGTGAACCGTCCATCTACTATTTCTCCCTTTGCTACCCGACCGTTATCCGGCATAAACAATACTTGTCCATAAGGTAACGGCTTACCATCAAGGGTGACAGTGCCCCGAACAGGCACGGTAGTGAGCCTTCCCTGTTGACCGCAACCGCCGAGCACCAGGATCGCCGCAAAAGCCATGAACGCTAACGAACTGCGCAAACCACTTGTTCTGGAAGCACCTGTTGTTTTTCTGTAGAGCATGATAGACCTGCTATGATAGTTAGGGCATGTTGACGACTTCTTCGCCGCCGCGTGTGGCCAAGGCTTGCAGCAGCTTCAACTCCGTGTTTTCAGTCAACAGATGTGCCGAGCCGTCGCCGGCAAGAAAATGGCAACTACCGGGATGGTTGCTGCCGAAGCTGACATTGTTATGCTGGCCTGCGGCGACTGCCGTAGCATAATCGAAGGCATGAATTCCGTAACGAAGATTGCGGCAGCAATAGGAAAACGCCCAGGCGCTGCCGCCGCTAGTACTTCGCGGCCAGTAGCTCACTAGAATTCCCTTATCCCAAGACATCTCACCGATCAGAAAGGTGTTGGAAGCGCCGTCGATCAGGTCTGCCATTCTCAAAATGCCGCCTTTTCTTTTTTGGCAAGCGTCGTCCCACACCAACATCGACATCGCTCCGGTTGTGGCGTAACCGCCGCAGTCCGAACCGCTGCCAGGATAACCGATAATTACCGGATAAACGCCGCCTTGCCACAGGTTCGGACCGCTGGGGCCCAGGACAGGGTTATAGTGTTGATAGTAATAGCGGCTGGAAGTGGCTGCATCTGCATAGTATTCTTTTGGTTGGCTTGGACAGAGAAAGGCCGGCACCCGTTGCTGTTCAAAAATAGTCAGGTTAAAAATTTGGTTATCCTTCACAATGTCTTCCAGCGCAATTTGCTCAAGGTAAGGCAATACCAGGCCGTAGGTGCTGATGCCATTGGGATAAGGTCGGGGGTTAGAACCGTTGGAATAGCCGGCCGGAGGCAGAAAACGAAAGAGCGATTCGTAGTTGAGAATCGCCAAACCGATCTGTTTGAGATTGTTGCTGCACTGCGCGCGTCGGGCGGCTTCGCGTGCCGCTTGTACCGCCGGCAGCAAGAGGGCGATCAAGATGGCAATAATCGTTATTACCACCAAGAGTTCTACTAATGTGAAACCATGTAGGGGCGAGCGGAAAATAAAGCCCTGCCTGGGTTTTGCCGCCGCCAAAGCACTTTTGTTGGATGGGCTATAAGAAAGAAAACTCTCCATGTTACACCTCTGAAAATTGGTTAATTCATCAAAGCTATCTAAAAACGGTTGAAGACCGTTTTTGCCAAATAAAGCGGTACGGCTATCTGTCGTATTTCAACCCGTTTCGTATTCCTGATATAAAATAAGTTGCCTTATTTTCCTTTCGTTCCGCAAACTAAACTCATAATCACCAGTCCCGCCGTGAGCATTACGGAGGCTGAAGGTTCGGGCACTACTTGAATCGCGCCGTAGCGCACATATTTAGTGGTATTGCTCGTGGCCGGATCGATGTTTTCGCCTCCGATGGCAACCACTGTATCGCCTACCAGCGCCGCGCCGATATTGTTGGTCGGATACAGCAACGGCGTAGGGAGGACACGATAGCCAGGTTCTTGCGTGTCATAAACGATCACAAAAGGATTATAGTAGTTCTCGTTGCTAGGAATGGCGGCCTTTCGTTCCCGGTACTCTTCCGGATAGTTGTAGCAGCAGCCGCCGAGAATAATTACGTAGCGGTTCTGATAAACCGCGCATTCGTGTCCATGCCAGGGAAACGGCAATGGAGGCAAATTTTGCCAGGTGTTTGTAGCCGGATCGTAAACCTTCACCTCGTCAAGTTGATTGCGGACGTCAGTGCCGTCGGCGCGCTTGGTCCAGTCCATCCCACCGAACACGTAGAGCTTGCCGTTTATTCCCGCCACGCTAGACCACGCCCGTGGAGAGCCTGGAATTTGGGTTACAACCGTCCAGGCGGGGTTGGCGGCAGCAGTGTCGAGCACCTCGACGCTGCCCAGCGAGTCGTTGTTTTTGCCGTTCCAGGTGGTGCCCCCGACCACGTACAGTTTGCTGCCGATGAAGGCTGCCGGCGCTCCGGCGCGTGGTACATTCAGGTCCGGCAAGCTCGACCAGCTCCAGCCTTGGGCATTTCTGTTGAGCTTATCCACATCGGGAATGGCCGCAAAATTACGTCTTCCGCCGATTACATAGAGGCTGTTGCCTGCCGCTGTTCCCTGGACGTATGCCCGCCCTAATGGACAGTTAGGCAATTGTTGCCATTCGGCTCCTTGTTCCAGAGAGGGTAGGGCGAAGGTTTCGGCCGACTCTGCCCAAGGATGTTCCATGCCGCAGGCGGAAATCACCTGGCCTTCGATAACAGCGGTCACAGCGGCTTTGCGGTAGTGGGGCAGATCAGGCCCCAGCGACCAGGTAATGTCCTGTATTTTTGCCCCTGCTGCCGCCCCTCTGAAAGCCAGCACTGCCAGCAGAACCAATGCCGGCGCGCGCAGCAGGGTTTGGGATACAAGTTGAACTGCGGTTTCTAAGAAGTTAGAATAATTCATATGTTTAGACCTCGTGTGTACGTGGATACTTCGGTTATCGGTGGTTGTGAGGATCAGGAGTTCTCCTCTATCAGTCGCGCTTTTTTTGAGCAAGTTCGGCGGGGCCGTTATCTGCTTCTGGTTTCCGAACTTACCTATTACGAATTGCAAAAGGCCGCCGAGGCCGTGCGCCGCCACTTCGACACCCTGACGGAGGATTGCGTTGCCGAAGTTCCGATCGACGCCGAGGTGGAGGCTTTGGCACAGGCATACATCGACGCAGGAGCATTGCCTGCCTCGCGGCGGGCAGACGCCACTCATGTCGCCGCCGCCACCGTCGCCCGCGCCGACTTTCTGCTGAGCTGGAACTTCCGACACATCGTCAATATCAATCGGATTCATAAGTTCAAGGGAATCAACATTCAGCACGGCTACCCGGCGGTGGAAATCTATAGTCCGTTGGAGTTGTCGCATGATGAACAAGAAGAAAACGTTTGATTGCGTGGAAATGAAGAACCGCATTCAGGCCGAAATACAGGCGGAGTATGAAGCCCGCCGGAGCGAGTTTTCCTCCTTTGTCGAGTTCGTTAAAGCCTCCGCCATGAAAGCGGATTATGCACGTGCGCTGCATAGTAAGTTCGGCGCCTTTCGATCCCTGACATCCAGCCCGATCTCCGGCTAGCTTTGCTGCCGAGAACGGACAATTTTCCTAAAGCTTGCTACGGGGGGACATTGGATGGCGGATACGCCGGGGCGACGCATCCACCATCCGACATCTTTCCCCGCGCAGAGTGTGCAGACTTCGTTACTTCCTTTTCCTCCAGGCGTAGCAGAGCAGGCCGAGTAAGCCGCCTGCCAGCAGCACAAAGGTTCCCGGCTCGGGGACTACACTGCCGGTCCACCAGCCGGCGTCGTCAATCCAGGTTTTTGTGCCATAGCCGCCCGCCGGAATATAGTACAGGCGGTTGATGCTGTAGCTCTGGGACTTCATGGCTACCGGATTCGGATTTACTTGCACCCATCCTGTGGAGCCATCGTTGTACCAGAGGTTGTACTGCAAATTGCTGACATCTACCTGGAGCGCCAGTCCGAACCATTTATTGCTCGGAATAATGACATTGTAGTATTCCCAAGCATAGGCACTGCCGGTCCACTTGTAGGCGGCCAGGTTGCCGGGATTAGGATCGACAAGGTTCCTGACAAGAGCACCCGCAGCAGGTTTGACTGAGCTACCATCTTGAGCATAGCTCCAGAAACTCAGCCAGTTGACATTTACTCCATAATCCTCGCGGTAGAACCAGCTCATCGCTACATATTGCCCACTCGTGATCGGCGTGCCGGTCATGGTCGTGTAACCTTCGAACTTGTAAGGGTCCGAGCCGTCAACTGGTCGTGTGATAACGATTGACTTTGTGCCGGAGTGAGCATGAGCGTCAGACACCGTGGGCTTTGGGGCGCTACCGCCGGGGGTGGAGCCTGTGCCTACGCGCCACAATCCTTCCGTGGTTGATGAGTTTCCTAAACCTGTTGTCTGACTGCTGAATTGGTAACCTACGGGAAACGTGCCGGAGTCGAAGTTCTGTGAAATAATCAAACCCGCAAAGACCGCCGACGAAGCCCACAACGCTACGATGCCGACAAGGCTAAGAACTAAAGCGCGTCTCATGACAAAATCTCCCAAAAAACTAAACACACACGAAAAACTTTTCTTTCGGACGGACCGCCCGCCCGAAAAAATATCTCGAATTGTTGTTACTGCTCCATAGGCACATCCTCCTTTTGGCTGGAGGGAATGGTCGCATGTTGTGGCGAGTTGCCGGATGATTCTACTATTGGTTGAGTAGAAATGTGTTCATTTTCCAATAGTGCTTGCCCTGCCGGCTGTTTAGAGTTTTCCGCAGGTGGCGATTCTTGAGTAACGGGCAATTCACTGCCTGTCCGCAATAGCACATCGTCAATCCAGGTTTTTGTGCCATGGCCGCCGGCAGGAATGAAGTAGAGCCGGTCCACACTATAGGTCTTATTTTCCATCGGTACCGGAGTTGGGTTCACTTGCTCCCAACCGGAGCCGCCGTTGTACCAGACGTTATAGGTCAAGGCGTCCAGGTCCACCTGGCAAGCTAAACCGATCCACGTTTCCGTAGGAACGACAATCGGAAAATGCTCCCAAACCCATACTGATTGAGAACTGTCCCATATTCTGATGCCGATGGTGGTGGGAAAGATAACCACGCCAGGACCGTTGGCCGGACCCTTAGGCCAGAAGCTTACCATATTCACGGTTTCGCCGTAGTTTTCACGATAAAACCAGCCCAAAGCTATAAATTGCCCACTGCTAATCGGCGTGCCGACCAGCGTGGTGTACCCTTCGAATTTGTAGGGGTCCGAGCCGTCAACTGGTCGCGTGATAACAATTGATTTTGTACCGGAGCGGGCATGTGCGTCAGACACCATCGGCATAAGTGCGGTAGCGCCGGGCGTGGAGCCTGTGCCTACGCGCCATAAACCTTCCATCGTTGCTGCATCCCCTAGCCCCGTCGTCTGACTGCTGAACTCATAACCGACAGGAAATATGCCGGAATCGAAACGCTGGCGGATAAGCACTTTCGGCATCTTGCGAATAAACTTCGGAGGGTTGTTCGCAGAATCGGTAATTAATACCAGTCGCACTCTGTTTTCATCAACTTTTGCAACCTGGACCGACTCGTTTTCCCGAATTACCACCGCTTCCTGCTGTTGCTGGCCGCTGGTAAAAGACGCAACTAACTGGACCCTGGCGGAACCTTCGAAAACACAAGAGCGGGTTATGCCTTGCTCATCTACTTCGACGCCGAACTCCGTGCCGAGGTCGGTAATGAGCGCGGTCGGAGTGCGGACAACGAATTTGGAGATTGCGGATTTATGATTTGCTTGCGATTTGGTACTACCCACCGGCCGCCGGCCGCCGGTCACTTTCGCAGTCAGTTTGCCGAGCGCGAGATAGCCGCCGTGGGGCGATTCCACTTCGTAGGTGCAAGGGCCTTGTAAGATGACTTTCGCCCCGGTGGTGTAGGTGATTTCCATGAGGCCGGATGCAAGGGCGAACTTCGTGCCTTGCCGGATGCGGGTGTTGACAGGAATTAAATACGGGTCAGCCCAACGGCAATCGGCCATGCCGCTAATATGGCCGACAACAGGCGCTACCTCCTTCTTCGGTTCAGCTTTCTCGGCAGTTGCCAGAGCGCCGGACGATCCCCCGCCACTGCCGGAATTCTCCTCGCTCGTTGCAGCCTTACCGGCGGCAATTTCGTAGTTGTGGCTAATGTAAATCATGGACAGGATACCGAGTCCGATTAGCAATAGAACGGCGCTAATGGTATGAGCAATCAAGTGCAAGCCAATTGGCGAATTAACGCTATACCACGGAATCGGCGTCGGGGGTGATGTTTCGATCACCACCTTCGGCTTCTCCCAGGGCAGCTCAAACTCCCATATTTTCCCTGTCGGTGCAGCGTTCGGCGCGGCTGCGTTATCGGGCACACCAGCGTCGGCCGGCGGAAAATCGACTTTTACCCTTCCACTATCCACGCCATGCAACTCCAGGCATGCTTCTAAGAAGAGATATTCGGCGAACATCCGCTGAGCTTCGGGGTCGGCAGCCAGCAGCTCATTGAGCCGCGTGCTTTCCGCCGCCGTAAGCTTTCGTTCGGCCAGCAGGCTCAGAAGCGTGCGAAGTTCTTCAGTTTGTGAATGGGATAACGTCATGATCGCTGCGAATCGGACAGTCGCCGCTGGATGCGATCGTAGAGCAAATCACGGCAATGACTAAGCCGCTTGTAAACCAGGGATTCGGAAATGCCCAACGCGGCGGCGATTTCTTTCACCGGCTGCTCGTGGTGATAATGGCGCTCGATAAGTTCCTGATCG
>Ga0272448_1000303_pt1 | contig 77848 bp, 63 predicted proteins | sample YNPCB0191_FD_202220 | JGI IMG/M metagenome (GOLD analysis project Ga0272448, IMG submission 202220) | Hot spring sediment microbial communities from Yellowstone National Park, WY, United States - YNP-CB-019-1 | ecosystem: Environmental > Aquatic > Thermal springs > Hot (42-90C) > Sediment...
TATAACCTCTTTTGAAATTTTTCCGCCGCCTGTCTTATTTACTACTTTTTCCAGTTCTCTGAATCTCTTTTCTGAAAGACAGGTGATTTGCCTTAGGGGGATACCATGTACCTTCCCTTTTCCAAATTTTGGTAAAATTTTCTTTGACAAATATGCCTTTTTATGATAAAATATAAACAGGAGGCTATTATGAATTATGAAGTAATAATTATAGGGGCAGGACCTGCAGGATTGACTGCTGCGATTTACTCCTGCAGGGCAGGATTGAAAACTATGGTTGTAGAGAGTTCTCTCAATGTCAGTCAGATAGCGCTTACCGGGAAAATAGAGAATTATCCCGGTTTTCCGGAAGGTATCAGCGGTGTTGAGTTGCTGGAAAGATTTAAAAAACAGGCAGAAAAATTCGGAGCAGAATTTGTCTCGGGAGAATTGGGGTCTATCAGGAAGAATGAGAGGCTATGGGAAATAAATGTTGATGGAAGATTCTATTCTTCTCTCTGCCTTATTATTGCAAGTGGTGCCAGGCCAAAGGAACTGGGTGTTCCGGGAGAAAAAGAACTGAAAGGCAAGGGAGTTAGCTACTGTGCTACCTGCGATGCAGCATTTTTCAGAAATAAGGATGTTGCTGTTGTTGGAGGGGGAGACAGCGCAGCAGAGGAAGCAATGTTATTGACAAAATTTGCAAAAAAGGTTATTGTGATTCATCGCAGGGACCAGATGAGGGCAGCAAAGATTCTGCAGGATAGGCTGAAGGGAAATAAGAAGGTGGAATTCTTCCTGGGATACACAGTAAAGGAAATTGTTGGAGAAGACAGGGTGAGAGCAATAAAAATAGTGAATGTAAAAAACGGGCAGGAGGAAGGTATTCCTGTTGAAGGGGTATTTATGTCTGTGGGGACCATTCCCAATACTGAATTTGCAAAGGGACTTGTGGATTTGGACCAGAACGGAAAGATTGTTGTAGACCAGGAGATGAAAACTTCCAGGGAAGGGATTTTTGCCTGCGGAGACTGCCGCAATACAGTATTGCGTCAGGTGATTACTGCCTGCAGCGATGGTGCTATTGCGTCTATGTCCTGCCAGCGATACATAGAAGGGTTAAAATGAAATTAGAAATCAGGGGAATGATTGAGAATTCTCTTCTGGACTGGGATGGGAAAGTTGTGTCCACCCTTTTTGTTCCCAGGTGCAATTTCCGCTGCCCTTATTGTCAGAATTCAGGGCTTGTCCTATATCCGGAGAAATACCCTGTAATTCCAGTTTCTGTAATTCAGGAACACCTGTTAAAATACAGGAAATGGATTGATGGAATATGCCTGACAGGTGGAGAGCCCTGCCTTTATGAAGATATAGACCTGTTCCTTGAAGAAATAAAAAAGCTTGGAATGAAGATAAAGCTGGACACAAACGGCGCTTTTCCAGAAGTGATTAAAAAACTATTTGAAAAGAATTTAGTGGATTACATTGCAATGGATATCAAGTCTTCATTTGAGAATAGCCTGGACAGGGAGAAAACGAAATATGAAGAAGCAGCGGGTGTGAAGGTGGATACGAACAGGATAAAAGAAAGTATCAGGATAATAATGGAATCCGGGATTGAATATGAGTTCAGGACAACCGTTGTTCCTGTGCTGCATACTGCAGAGGACATAACTGCAATCGCCAGATATATAAAAGGAGCCAGAAAATACTGTCTGCAGAATTTTTCCAGCAGAGAAATAATGAGGGCAAAATTTAAAAAGGTAGTTCCATACAAGCTGGAAGAACTGGAGGAAATGAGAAAACTGTCTCTTGTGTTTGTAAAAGAATGCATAGTGAGAGGGTGAATTGTGCCCTTTTGTTAAAAGAAGGGAGAATAAATGCACGAAATTGGAATAGTGAAGGGGATAATAAAGAAAGTACTTGAGGTGGCTGAGTCCAGTAAAGGCAGAAAGGTTGCAAAGATAAAGGTGAGGGCAGGTATGGCAGAGATGCTTTCCAGGGATGCTATGCAGGAGGTATTTTCCATGCTTGCAAAGGATACAATTATCAAAGATGCGGTTATTGAACTGGAGGAGTTTGAAGGTTCTGGAATATCAATAGATGGGGTAGAGATAGAAGATTGAACAGATGAAAATTAAGAGGATGAAGATAGCCCTTGGCGGAGTTGTGCAGGGTGTGGGATTTCGTCCTTTTGTATACAGGCTTGCCTGCTCCCTGGGGTTAAAGGGATATGTTTTGAATTCAACAAAAGGTGTGATAATAGAGGTAGAAGGGCATAGTGAACTTCTGAATAGATTTTACAGGCTCCTGCTTAAAAATCCACCTCCCTTAACCGCTATAACTGCGCGCAGTGTAGAATTTTTGAGACTGGCAGGATTTAAAAACTTCAAAATCAGAGAAAGCAGAGAGGGGGCGAAAAAAGAGCTTCTTATCTCTCCAGATATTGCTACCTGCAAGAAATGTCTTGGTGAGTTATTTTCTCCTTCTGACAGGAGGTTTCTCTATCCCTTTATAAACTGCACTGATTGCGGTCCCCGATTTACAATTATAACTGACCTTCCTTATGACCGCAAATATACTACTATGAAAAAATTTGAGATGTGTGAGGACTGCCTTGCTGAATATACAGATCCACTCAGCAGGCGCTATCATGCACAGCCAAATGCCTGTGAGAAATGTGGTCCACAGGTCAGACTTATCTCAGCTAAAAAAGGTAATCTGTCTTCTTTTTCAGGATATGAAACGATAAAAAAGGCTGCAGGATTTATTGAAAAGGGCAATATTGTGGCAGTGAAGGGAGTGGGTGGTTTTCATCTGATGGCAGATGCCTGCAACCAGAGGGTAGTTCTTGAACTGCGACGAAAAAAAATGCGTCCCTTCAAACCATTTGCAATTATGTCTTCAGATATAGAGAAGGTGAAGGAGTATTGTGAGGTTGACAGGAGAACTGAAGAGTTGCTTTTGAGCCCGCGTCGTCCGATAGTGCTTCTGAAAAAGAGATGCTGCGGACGATTCAAGGACATTGCAGATGCTATAGCGCCGAATAATAATTACCTGGGCGTAATGCTTCCTTACACCCCCCTGCATTATCTTTTGCTCCAGAATCTGCATTCCCCGGCAATAGTTGCAACGAGTGCAAACCTTCAGGATCAGCCACTGATTTTTAAAGACGATGAGGCTTTACAAAAACTTGCAGGAATATCAGAATATTTTCTTCTTCATAACAGGGATATAGAAAATCGCGTGGATGATTCCATAATGCAGGAGATGGATGGGAGGGGTGTGATTCTGCGACGTGCAAGGGGATTTGTTCCTCTGCCGGTTGATACCGGCAATCTGCGCGTGAGAAATACGGGGGTCCTGGGGTGTGGTGCTGAATTAAAGAATACCTTCTGTCTTGCACGGGATAATCTTATCTTTGTAAGCCAGCACATAGGTGATTTAAAGAATGAAGAAACATATAACTTCTACAAGGAAGAGATTCAGAAATTTCAAAAGTTTTTTGATATAACTCCCGAGATTGTGGTATGTGACCTTCATCCTGATTATCTTTCAACATGGTATGCCATTGAATTAAAGAAAAGAAATAAATCTCTCAGGATAGCGCGCATTCAGCACCACTATGCACATATCCTCAGCTGTATGGCAGATAACAGTCTGGATGAGAATGTCATAGGTGTTTCCTTTGACGGGATTGGATATGGTTCTGATGGAAATATATGGGGCGGAGAGTTTCTTGTATGTGGATATAATGGATTCAGGAGATGGGGGCATCTGAGGTATGTGCCAATGCCTGGCGGAGACAGGGCAACAGAGGAGCCTTACAGGATGGCAATAAGTTATCTGAGCGATGCATATGGCAATGATTTTCAGCATATTAACCTTCCATTTGTAAAGCGAATGGATAAGAAGAAAATGAAAATCATTTTGCATATGATTGAGCAAAGAGTAAACAGTCCCCTCACCTCCAGTATGGGAAGGTTTTTTGATGCAGTTTCTTCATTGCTGGGTATTTGCGATATTTCCACCTATGAGGCACAGGCAGCAATAGAGCTGCAGATGAAGGCTGAACTGGCTCAGTCCTCAGTCCTCAGGCCTCAGGGCTACAGGTATAAAATAAGAGAGCAGGAAGGAACTTATATAGTGGAACCTGCAGAAATAATTCAGGAAATTGTAAGAGATATAAAAAGGGGGGTACCCGCAGAAGAGATTGCTTACAGCTTTCATTTAGCCATTGCAGATATTATTTTAACTTTGTGCAGGATTATAAGAAAGAAGACAGGTATAAAAAAAATTGTACTGAGTGGTGGAGTGTTCCAGAATAAGATGTTGCTGGAGATTTCAGTTGCAACCCTGAGGGAAAATTCTTTTCTGGTTTACACCCACAGGCAGGTTCCACCAAATGACGGTGGAATTTCTCTGGGACAGGTAGTGTTTGGACTGAAAAACTGGAGAAGAAAATGAACGATAAAATATTGCTGGCACATGGTTCCGGTGGAAGACTGATGTACAATTTGATAAAGGAATTATTTTTGAGGGAATTCAAAAATCCCATTCTGAGTCGTCTGGACGATGGTGCTGTGCTGAAACTGCCTTCAGGAGAGAGGCTTGCATATTCAACTGATTCCTTTGTAGTGGATCCAGTTTTCTTTGACGGCGGGGATATAGGTTTGCTTTCTGTTTATGGTACAGTGAACGACCTTTCTATGTGTGGAGCAGTCCCTCTTTATATTACTGTTTCAATTATAATGGAGGAAGGATTTCCTTTTTCAGATTTGAGAAAGATATCCAGTTCCATAAAAAGGGCAGGTAAAATAGCAGGGGTAAAAATTGTATCAGGGGATGTGAAAGTGGTACCGAGGGGAAAGGCAGACAGGATTTTTATAAATACAAGCGGCATCGGTTTAATCAAAAAGGGCGTTGAGATATCCGGTTCCAGGGCAAGGGCAGGGGATGTGGTAATACTGAGCGGGTATATAGGAGACCACGAGATTGCAATCTTAAGCAAAAGGCAAAACCCTGGATTCAGGATAAGGCTTCGGAGTGATTGTCAGCCCTTAAATCATATTGTAAAAAGGATTCTTGAGACTATCCGTTTTGCAGGGTCCTGTCCGGTTCATTGCCTGCGGGATCCTACAAGAGGAGGACTGGCAACAATTTTAAATGAGATCTGTATTTCGTCAAAAGTAGGGATGGAGATTGAGGAATCTGCGATACCTGTAAGGGCATGTGTTAAATCAGCCTGTGATATGTTAGGTTTTGACCCGCTTTATCTTGCAAATGAGGGGAAATTCATTGCTGTGGTGAAAGAAGATTATGCAGATAAGATACTGGCAATAATGAGGTCCTGCAGAGAAGGCAGGAATGCGGTAATAATAGGCAGGGTTGTAAGTTCACATCCCGGTGTGGTGATTTTGAAAACCCGTATTGGCGGGAAAAGAATTCTCGGGATGCTGGAAGGGGAACAACTTCCCCGCATCTGCTGAACTGTGACACTGACTTTTGCAGAGGAAAATGGAAAATCTCGGAAAAAAAATATTAAAATTAAAAATTCTGAAAAATCTTTACCAGTTTATGAGCAAAAAGGGTATTGAGCTCTATCTTGTAGGTGGATATCTCAGAGATGCATTGCTGGGCAGGGACACAGGAGATATAGATTTCACCTTCAGAGGAGATGTAGTTCATATTACAAAGCAATATGCCGGGAAAATAAATGGCTCATTCGTACTGCTGGATGAAAAAAGTCCTGCCACAAGGATAGTTATTTCACAGGAAGGCAGAATCTGGCACCTGGACTTTACAAAAATGGCCGGGAAAACTATGACAGAGGACCTGCACAGGAGAGATTTCACCTTTAATGCAATGGCTCTTGACCTTGGCGAATTTTTTACAGGTGGTAAAGTTTCGCTTCTGGATCCTTTCGGAGGTGTGCAGGACCTTAAAAGTGGTATTGTAAGAATGATAAGGGAGAAGTCATTTGTTGATGACCCCCTGAGACTCCTGCGTGCCTTCAGGTTTGCTGCTAACCTTGGATTTAAGATTGAAAAAAATACAAAAGACGCAATCTTCAGATATGCAGATTTGATTTCCAGGACAAGCGGAGAAAGGATAAGGGATGAACTCTTTTTAATATTAGATTCAGAGGATTCCTGCAGGTTTCTTCTGGATGCTGACCGCTGCGGGTTAATAGAACGCATTTTCCCCGGTATATCCAGATTGAAAAAAGAAAAGGAGATATGGATGCATTCCTTTTCTACTCTCAGATATCTTGAGAAAATTTTGAATAAAAAAGTGGTTACTGAATTGACAGCAGAACAAGAAAAGGAAGCATTGTCCTGTTTGGCTCAGGCTATCTGTGACCGGAGAAAGAAAATCCATCTGCTTAAACTTGCCTGCTTTCTGCACGATTTCGGAAAGCCACATACCAAAAAGGTGAAAGGGAATAAGTGGAGTTTTATCGGACACGAACAGGTCGGTGCAGGGGCTATGAAAAGGATATGCAGACATCTGCACCTCAGCAATAAGGAGACAAGAATACTTGAGGGTATTGTGAGGTATCATATGAGGTTTCATTACCTTGCGAATCTTCAAGAAATAAGTGAGAGGGCAATTTCAAAATTCATAAGGGACTGCGAAGAGGAACTGATAGAACTTTTATTTCTTTCCTTTGCGGACTTCCTTGCAACACCTTCCAGGATTAGAAAACAGGGTGTTGTCAGATACAGGAGTGTTTTAAGGAAAATTTTTTCACGCTACCTTTCAGCAAAAAAGATTGAAAAACTCCCCAGGCTTATAACAGGCTATGATTTAATAGAGAAGTTTTCTATGAAGGAAGGTCCTTTGATAGGAAAGATTCTGGAAGAGGTGGAACTTGCCCGTGCAGAAGGTAAGATTTCCACCAGGGAGCAGGCTTTTAATTTTGTAAAGTCAATGATTCACACTGTATAGGATTGTCTCAAAAACTTATTTTTAGAGAACCCGCCCCTGTAGATAGCGCAGGCTATCTGAGGGGCGGTTTTTTATTTTTGAGAAAAAACAGGCAAAAACTAATTTTTTTCTTGACAAATCCCAGATTTTGAGTATATTATATATACAAAGTGGTAAAAAGTGGTAGAAAGTGGTAAAAAGTGGGGGATTGAGTGTTTACTGGAGAGTATTCTCACTCTTTAGACAAAAAGGGCAGGTTGATAATCCCTTCAAAATTCAGAGAAATTTTAAGTGAAAGGTATGAGGACAAGTTTATAATAACCAGGGGATTGGACACCTGCCTTTTTCTTTACCCGCCAGGAGAATGGGCTGAACTTGAAAAGAAGATCAGGGAACTTCCAACAATTTCCAATCCAAGTGCCCGGGCTTTAAAGAGATATTTCAGCTCAGGTGGTATGGAATGTACTATAGATAAACAGGGCAGGATTATGATTCCAGCAAACCTGCGGGAGCATGCACAGATTAATAAAGAGGTGGTGATAGTAGGAAACATTGAGAAGATAGAAATCTGGGCTAAGGAGAAGTGGCAGGAATACTGGAAAACTTCCAGGCCGATTGAAGAGATTGCAAAGGAGCTTGTAGGGGAGAAAATTTAGGAGGGAGAGTTATTGCAGGATGGGAAAACTGTAAAACAGGAATACAAACATCAGCCAGTGCTGGTGAAAGAGGTCCTTTCTTTTCTTATTACAGACAGAGAAGGTGTGTATGTGGATTGTACCACTGGAGAGGGAGGGCATGCCCAGAAGATACTTGAGGCATTGAGTGGGAATGCAAGGCTTATAGGTATTGATCTGGATGCTGCTGCACTGGAGATTGCAGAAAGAAGATTAAAAACCATCACTCCATTTCGCAATTTTTTATTAATAAAAGATAATTTCATAAATATAAGAAAAATTCTCAAAAAAATGAATATATCTGAAATAGATGGAGTGCTTTTTGATCTGGGAGTTTCTTCATTCCAGCTTGACAACCCTGAAAGGGGATTTTCCTTCAGGTATAATGGTCCGCTGGATATGAGAATGGATACAGATTCCCGCCTGAATGCTTCATATATAGTCAATAACTTTTCTTTTGAAGAGCTTGTAGAGATATTTTATAAATTCGGGGAAGAACCTCAGGCAAAAAGGATTGCAAGGGCAATTATTCAGGAGAGGGAAAAGAGGCCGGTAGAAAGCACTGCCTCACTGGCAGGAATAATTGAAAGGGCAGTGCGTTTCAGGGGAAGAATCCATCCTGCAACAAGAGTATTTCAGGCATTGAGGATTGCGGTAAACAGGGAACTGGAAAACTTGAAAGAAGGAATAAGGGAGGCAATCCTATCCCTGAAAGCCTGTGGAAGGATTTGTGTGCTCAGCTTCCATTCCCTTGAAGATCGCATAGTCAAGAATGAATTTAAAAGCTCTCCATACCTGAAGATTATAACCAGAAAACCTATTACTCCGGGAAAGGAAGAGATAAAAATAAATCCGAGGGCGCGCAGCGCAAAATTGAGGGTTGCGGAGAAAACAGGATAGAGGCAAGCAAGATGCGTCAGATTTTGTTGAGCGATTATTATAAGGATTTTTATGATGAAGAGGAGATGCATGAGAAGAAGACCAGGCTCAATGCATTCCTCATCACTTTGGCAATCACAGGTGCCTTGCTCTGTCCGGTCCTGCTCTATCTCAATCAGCAGGTTCAATATGCCAGACTCAATTACAGACTCAATTCCCTTAAGGAGACTCAGGAAAAACTGGAAAACGAAAACAAATACCTGCAGGCAAGAAAGAACTATCTGAGTTCCCTGGAGCGGATAGAGTCAATTGCCAGGAAACAGCTGGGAATGGTGCCAGCAGAAAAGGTGATTCTTTTACCTGAATGAGAAAGGGGAGGATAAGTGTCAGCACAGAATACCACACAAAGGTATAAATTCTGTACTTTTACACTTACAGTGCTATTGTTTTTACTTATGTTCCGTCTCTACATCATTCAGGTAGCAGGCCACACCAGGTTCCTTAAAATGGCATTAGAACAACAGGAAGATATTGTATCCCTGGAGCCGGAAAGAGGAAATATATATGACAGAAATGGCCATCCTCTTACAATGAACATCCAGGCATGTTCTCTATTCGCGAATCCCAGGGAGATTGAGGATAAATTTAAGACCGCTAAATTGCTTTCCACAACCCTGGGATTGGAATATAACAGGATATTGAATGAACTTGGAAAACGGAAAAGGTCATTTGTATGGATAAAAAGAAAACTGGATCAATCCGAAGTTAAAAAAATAACTGCCCTTAACCTGAAGGGCATTTATTTTTTGAACGAACTCAGGCGGTTCTATCCGAAGGGTGATTGTGCATCTCATCTTCTCGGGTTTGTAGGAGTGGACAATGAAGGATTGGAAGCCATAGAAAAGACATATAATAGTTTATTGAGAGGAACACCCGTAAAAGCCATAATCCAGAAGGATGGGACCGGAAGAAATGTATTCTTCAGAACCAGGGATTCATCCCTGCCACAGAAGGGCAGCGACCTCACACTTACAATAGATGAAGTAATTCAGCATTTTGCACAGATGGAGCTGAAAAGGGCTTATCTGAAGTACAGGGCAAAAAGTGCCACAATTATTGTAATGAATCCATGTACGGGTGAAATACTTGCGCTTGCCAACGAACCCGGTTTTGACCCCAATCATTTCATGGATTACACTCCTGAGGTGTGGCGCAACCATGCTATTACTGATGTCTTTGAGCCAGGTTCCACATTCAAGATTATTACCGCAGGCGCTGCTCTTGAAGAGGGAGTTGTGGATACAGATGACAGATTGGATTGTGAAAATGGAATGTTCAGGTTTGAGGACCGTATCATAAGAGATGTGCACAAGTATAAAATACTTACATTTTCCCAGGTAATAGAACATTCAAGTAACATAGGTATTACAAAGGTTGGAATGAAGATTGGTAAATACAGGCTTTACCAGTATATAAGAGCATTTGGTTTTGGAGATGTGACAGGGGTGGGGCTGTGTGGAGAATGTAAGGGCATAGTGAGGGCACCTGAAAACTGGTCAAAGGTTTCCATTGCTGCTATTCCTTATGGGCAGGAAATTGCTGTAACCCCGCTTCAGATAATTACAGCAGTCAGTGCTGTTGCCAATGGCGGAACCCTTCTCAAGCCACAGATTATAATGTCTAGGCCCTTTCAACCTGTTCCTGTGAGACGGGTTCTTTCAAAGGCCACATGCAGCAAATTGACAGAAGTGCTTGAAAAGGTAGTAGAATCTGGAACAGGTGTTGAAGCAAGGATTCCTGGATACAGGATAGCAGGAAAAACTGGCACAGCACAGAAAATCAATCCTTCTACCGGTCGGTATGACCCCAGCAATTTTGTTTCTTCCTTTGTGGGATACTTCCCTGCCAGGGACCCAAAGATAATTATTTATGTGCAGGTGGACGAACCCAAGGGTGAACAGTTTGGTGGAATGGTTGCTGCGCCTGTATTCAAAAGTGTTGCACAGAAAATAATTAACTACTTAGGAATAATGCCAGACAGCAAGCCTTTGGCTGACAATCTTCTCAATTCAGATGGTTCTGAAAGGAGAAGAGAGTCTGGAGGTGGTGCTGTTTTATCCAGTGTTGAAAAAGATAGCTGTTGCAGGATTATGCCCGATCTCAGGGGAAAAAGTCTGCGCAGGGTTATGGAGATAATGGGAGAGTATCCGGTAAAATTACAGATTTATGGCTCAGGTATTGCAGTAAGTCAATCTCCTGCTTGCGGGACTACATTGAGGGAAGGCCAGAAAGTTTCTGTGACATTCAGGCACTACAGGGAAGAAAAGATGGATTTAACAAAAAAGAAAGAGGATATTCAAAAATGAAAAAGCTGTCTGAGTTAATCCGCAGTCTGGATGTGAAAGGAATATACAGGGGAGACGAACCTGTAGGTTTTGCTCAGATGGGTAAAGAGAGCGACCCTGTTCTTGAGGGTATTGCATATGATTCCCGGAAGGTCAGCCAGAATTCTGTGTTTGTTTGCATTTCTGGTTTTAATGTAGATGGCCACAAATTTATCCCTGATGCAATAGCCAGGGGTGCAAAGGTTATAGTGGCAGAAAAGAAACAGACAGTTCCCCGGGATATAACCCTGGTTATTGTTCAGGATTCACGCATTGCTCTTGCAAGGATATCAGCTGAATTTTATGGATACCCTGATAGGAAATTGCGCGTTATTGGCGTAACAGGAACAACAGGAAAAACCACCACCACATATCTCATTAAATCTATCCTTGAGAAATATGGAAGGAAGGCAGGATTGATTGGAACAATTGTTTATCAGATAGGCACAAACCTGATTTCTTCCCAGCGTACCACTCCGGAATCTCTCGATCTGGAAATAATGTTCAGAGATCTTTTGAAGACAGGTGCCCATTATGCTGTCATGGAGGTTTCTTCCCATTCTCTGATGCTGCACCGGGTAGACTGCATTGAATTTGACCAGGCAATATTTACAAACCTCGGGCTTGACCACCTGGATTTCCACAATACAATGGAGGAATATTTAAATGCCAAGATTAAATTGTTCAGACATCTTTCTACATTTAAAGAAAAGGAAAATAAATTCGCCATCGTGAATTTAGATGACCCCCATTCCAGAGAGGTATTGGAAGCAGCAAGTGCAAAAAAGATTACTTATGGATTCAGTGAAAAAGCGCAGGTTTATGCAAAGCCTTTATCCATGGATATCGGAGGAATAACTTTTGAACTTTTTACTCCTGAAGGAACCCGGCAGATAAATATGAAACTCACAGGCAAATTCAATATCTATAACGCCCTGGCCGCAACTGCAAGTGCAATGGCAGAAGGAATCCCGCTGAATACCATAAAGGAAGGGATTGAGGCCGTTGAGAGTGTTCCTGGAAGGTTTGAAATAATAAAGGGAAAAGAGTTTAATGTGATTGTTGATTATGCGCATACACCTGAAGCACTGCGGGACCTGCTCATCGCCAGCAGGGCGCTTACAAGAAAGAGGCTCATAGTTGTATTCGGATGTGGAGGCGAAAGGGACAGGAGCAAGCGTCCCCTGATGGGCGAGATTGCAGCAAGGCTTGGAGACTGCTGTATACTTACATCTGACAATCCCAGGAGAGAAGACCCGATGCGTATACTGCTGGATGTGGAATCGGGGATACAAAAGGTGAAGTCCAGAGGAGAATATTATACCTTCATAGACAGGGGTGAGGCAATTCAGAAGGCATGTGCTGAAGCGAGAAAGGGAGATCTGGTGGTGATTGCAGGAAAGGGCCATGAGACATATCAGCTATTAGGTGATAAAGCGATACACTTTGATGACAGAGAAACAGTCAGAAAGATTCTGAAAGTTAAAGATTGAAAGATGGAAAAGATTGAAGTTAAAGAAATACTGGAGTCCACAGGAGGCAGGCTTATAAGTGGAGATAAACATGCTTATTTTACCAGTATCTCCACTGATACACGCACATTGAAGAAGGGTGATTTATTCATTCCTTTGAAGGGCAGGAATTTTGATGGCCATAGTTTTATTCCACAGGCGATTCAGAAGGGTGCAAAGGGAATAATAACCTGCAAAAAGATATCCGGACTTAACGGAGAGTATGTAGTTATAAGGGTGAAGGACACATTGAAGGCTTTGCAGGATATAGCAGCTGCATATCGGAGGAGATTTCAGATTCCTGTTATCGCAGTAACAGGAAGTAATGGGAAAACGACCACAAAGGAAATACTCTGGAGCATACTCTCTGAAAAATATTCTACCTTAAAAAATAAAGGCAATTACAATAATGAGGTTGGAGTGCCGCTGACATTGTTTGGACTTTGCTCTTCCCATAAGGCTGCAGTGCTGGAGATTGCTAGTAATGCCCCGGGTGAAATCAGGAGGCTAACTGAAATTGTGCAGCCGACAATCGGGGTGCTGACAAACATCGGCCTGAGCCACACTGAGGGATTGAAGGACATCCACGGGGTGGCAAGAGAGAAGTTTTCACTTATCAGGGGTCTGAAGAAAAATGCAACAGCAGTGTTAAATATGGACGACCAGTTTATGTACGAATGGGCAAAAAAGAAACACATAAAAGAACGCTTAAGGGTTGTGGCTTATGGAATAGAGCGAAAGGGAAATGTATATGCTACTGATGTCAGGTTAAAAGAAAGAAGGAGTTATTTCAAGTTGTGGATAGGGAATAAATCCACAGAGATATGCTTTAATCTTCCAGGACTTTTTAATGTGTACAATGCACTTGCTGCAGGGGCTGGAGCCCATGCTATGGGTATGAGCCTGGACTCAATTAAAAACGGGCTTGAAAAAGCAAGGGGAATAGAGATGAGGATGGAGATTAAAAAGATAAACGATATACTGCTTATCAATGATGCCTACAACTCCAATCCATCTTCAGTAAAGGCATCCATTTCTTTTATCCAGCATTTAAAAGCCAGAAGGAAGATTCTTGTACTGGGGGATATGTGTGAGCTGGGGCTATTGTCTGTGCCAGCACACCGGGAAATTTCCAGGGATATAATTAATGGCGGAATAGACATTTTCTATGCCCTGGGAAAGTTCACTTCTATTACAGCAAAAGGGGCTGGGTCAGAGGGTATTCCTGCATTCCATTTTCTTGACAGGGCAAGATTGATAAAGAAACTTCTGAAAGAAATAAAGGGGGGAGACCTCATTTTAATCAAGGGTTCACGTGCAATGAAAATGGAGGAGGTGGTAAATGCTATATCATCTGCTTTATCCTCTTCATAAATATTTTTTTGCCTTCAATGTTTTAAGATACATTACCTTCAGGGCAGGTGGAGCAGCACTGACAGCGCTGGTGCTTGGTATTGTTCTGGGACCAATAATAATCAGAAAACTGCAGGCTGCAAATATAGGGGATACTATCAGAGAATTTCCACTTTTTGAGCAGCAGCATCAGAAAAAGGCTGGAACACCAACAATGGGAGGATTGATAATAATCTCTGTAATAGTGATTTCAACACTGCTCTGGGCGAGGCTTGATAATTCATTCATACACCTCCTGCTTCTCACAACGGTTTATCTTGCAGCTGCAGGCTTTCTGGATGACTATCTGAAAGTTAAGAATAAAAAGCCCAGGGGATTGACAGGAATGCAGAAGCTAATAATTCAGGCAGTCCTGGGGGTTGCAATAGGCCTTTATCTTTACCAGTTTCCCCTTACGAAAGATTTTTCCAGTATAACAGTTCCTTTTCTGAAGGATATATTTTTGAAACTGGGAGTGGTATATATCTTTTTTGTTGCTTTTGTAATAATGGCTTCTTCAAATGCTGTTAACCTGACAGATGGACTGGATGGACTGGCGATTGGAGGGGTTATAGTGGTAGCGGGTACAATGGGACTTTTCTCCTATGTGACGGGTCATTTAAAATTCAGTCAGTACCTCCTGATTCCGTATGTTCCACTTGCTGGAGAAGTGAGTGTATATCTTGCAGGAATGGTTGGGGCCGGGCTGGGTTTCCTGTGGTTCAATTCCTATCCATCCCAGGTTTTTATGGGCGATACAGGAGCGCTTGCACTGGGTGGAGCAATAGGACTGGTCTCAATCCTTATCAGAAAGGAATTTGTTCTTATTATAGTTGGTGGAATTTTTGTATTAGAGACTGTTTCTGTAATACTGCAGGTTTTGAGTTTTAAACTCACAAAAAAAAGAATCTTTAAGATGACACCCCTTCATCATCATTTTGAACTTTCTGGCTGGGCAGAGCCAAAGGTGGTGGTGAGATTCTGGATTATCAATATAATACTTGCACTTATCAGTCTTTCCACTTTAAAACTCAGATGATGGATTTGAGGAATAAAAAGGTCAGTGTTCTGGGAATGGGGGCGAGTGGTATTTATTCTTCAGCATTGCTTGTTCGTCTTGGTGCGCGGGTACTTCTGAGCGATATAAAGAAAAAGGAAGAGTTCGGGGGAGGATTGGAGGAAATTCCTGAAGGCGTAGAGACTGAATTCGGAGGGCATACAGAAAGGGTGCTTGATTCAGACCTGATAGTGGTAAGCCCGGGAATTCCCCTGGATGTGCCAATTCTAAGAAAGGCTGAAGAAAAAAAAATTTTAACAATTGGTGAGATTGAACTTGCATTCCATTATATTTCTGCGCCCATTGTTGCTGTTACCGGAACAAATGGAAAAACCACAACCACCACACTTATTGGAGAAATTTTGAAGGCAGGAGGGAAAAGGGTGGGTGTTGGAGGAAATATAGGAGAGCCCCTCTGTAAATTTGCTCTGCCTTTATCAGGTGCACAGGTACCTGAAGTGATAGTTGCTGAAATATCCAGCTTCCAGCTTGAAACCATTATGGATTTCAGGCCGAAGGTTGCAATAGTTTTAAATATCACGGCAAATCATCTCGACAGATATTTCAGCATGGAGTATTATATAAAGGCAAAGGCGAGGATATTCCTCAATCAGCAGAAACAGGACTTTGCAGTGCTGAACGGTGATTGTGTAAATACAATGTCGCTGAGGAAAAATCTGAAGGCAACCCAGGTCATTTTTTCCAGAATTTATGAACCCGACACAGGAGTTTTTATCAGGAATGGAAAGATAGTGAGCAGGATTTTTAAAGAAGAAGTTATCTGTGATTCTTTCAGGATAAAACTTCCTGGATTGCACAATCTTGAAAATGCACTGGCTGCAACTGCAGCAGGAGTGCTTTTTGAGGTGAAGCCCGATGCCATATCCGGAGTCCTGAGAGAATTCAGGGGGCTGGAGCACAGGATAGAGTTTGTCAGGGAAGTGAAAGGAGTGAAGTTTATAAACGATTCAAAAGCAACAACTGTGGATGCAGTGATGAGAGCAGTGGAGAGTGTGGGCAGGCCAGGGATAGAATCCGTTATACTGATTGCAGGTGGAAGGTATAAGGGTGGAGATTTTGGCATCCTTGGAAGCCTGGTCAGGGAAAGGGTAAAGAAGGTGTTGATACTGGGAGAGGCAAGACAGCAAATTAAGGAGATGCTGTTGAAGTCAACCCCTTCCCTGAGTTTTAAAATAGAGGAAGTCAGTGATATGGAAGAGGCAGTTAAGAGGGCATTTGCAGTTGCCACCGGAGGGGATTGCGTGCTACTTTCTCCAGGGTGCAGCAGTTTTGACATGTTTAAAGATTATAAAGAGAGAGGAAGGGTTTTTAAAGAGGAAGTGTGGAAATTGAATGGGTAAATTTAGGTTCTCTCCTGATGTAGCAATAATTGTAATAGTGCTTCTTCTTGCAGGTATGGGAGTTGCTATGATTTATAGCGCCAGCGCCATAATTTCCAGCGAGGCGGAGAAAGGACCAAAGGACCCCTATCTTTATCTTAAAAAGCAATTGCTCTGGATGGTCCTGGGAATATTATCTATGGTGATTTTTATGTATGTGGATTACCACGCGTTAAAGAAATTGAGCTATCCACTTTTAATTCTCACTCTTATACTGCTTTTACTGGTACTGGTTCCTGGATTTGGAAAGACAGCCGGTGGAGCAAGAAGATGGGTAAGGCTGGGCCCGGTTACATTTCAGCCCTCTGAGCTGGCAAAGTTTGTCCTTATTATATTTCTGGCTCATTCATTGAGCAGGAAACAGAACAATGTCAGGAGCTTCAGTTATGGCGTTCTGCCATACCTTCTTCTAACAGGACTTTTTTTCTTTCTGGTTCTCAAACAGAAAGACCTCGGGACAGCAGTTCTTATGGGTATAATTTTAGCGGGCATGCTTTTTCTTTCAGGAGCAAGGTTATTTCATATTATTGGCATATTGCTCTGTTCCCTTCCATTTCTGTATGTTTTCATTTTTAAAGTTTCCTACCGGAAAGGCAGAATTTTTGCATTCCTGAATCCCTGGAGGGATCGGCTGGGTGAAGGATATCAGACAATTCAATCCTTGATAGCCCTGGGCTCTGGCGGAACCGAAGGCCTGGGGCTTGGACATGGAAGGCAGAAATTGTTTTATCTGCCAGCTCCGCATACTGATTTTATTTTCTCAGTAATAGGAGAAGAGCTTGGATTTATTGGCACAAGCCTTGTTATAATTTTATTTCTTGTTTTTCTGTGGCAGGGCTATAAAATTGCAAAAGAAGCAAGGGACCAGTTTGGCTCGCTCCTTGCCAGCGGTATAACCTTTATTATTGTTCTCCAGGCATTTCTGAATATGGGGGTGGCAGCAGGTATACTGCCAGTTAAGGGTTTTCCACTTCCATTTCTGAGCTTTGGAGGCTCCTCTCTTGTTTTTACCATGGGAAGCTCGGGTATTCTTGTGAGTATATGGAGGCACAGAAGAAAGGTGAAGGTTTAAAAGTGAAAGGCAAAGGCATACATTTTGTCGGGATTGGCGGGGTTGGAATGAGTGCGCTGGCATGGATTCTCCTGCAGAAGGGTGAGGTTGTGAGTGGCTCTGATATAAAAAAAACAGCCCCCATTCAGAGATTGCAGGAGTCAGGAGCTACGGTTTATATAGGGCATCGCAGGGAAAACATTGAAAATGCCCGGCTTCTTGTAGTTTCTTCAGCAATTTCCAGTTCAAACCCGGAATTATTAGAGGCAAGAAAAAGAGGAATAAGAATAATCAGCCGGGCAGAGATGCTTGCAGAGCTGATGAAGGGGAAGAAGGGAATAATTATAACCGGCAGCCATGGTAAAACCACAACCACCTCAATGATATCTCTTATACTGGACAGAGCGGGTTTCAATCCTGGCTTTGCAATAGGAGGGTATGTGGATGCCCTTGAGGGGAATGCGAACGCAGGCAGGGGAGAGTATTTTGTGGCTGAGGCAGATGAGAGTGATGGTTCATTTTTGAAACTTTCCCCCTGGATTGCAGTAGCTACAAACATAGAAGCAGAACATCTTAACTATTATGGAAGTATGGATGCGCTCAAAAGGGCATTCTGGAAGTTTGTTTCAGGTATTCCTTCCTGTGGCACAGCAATACTTAATGCAGATTGTAAAAATGTTATGCAGATAATAAGAAAAAAAGATTCCCTTAAGTGCAGGGTGATTGCATATACAGTAAAGAAAATGGATGCGGATTTCTGTGCTGTGGATATACATTTGAATGAGTGGTCCAGCAGATTCACAGTAATAGAAAAAAACAGGAAACTGGGGATACTGGAACTCCAGGTGCCCGGCCTTCACAATGTTTCAAATGCCCTGGCTGCAACTGCAGCTGGTTTAAAAACAGGAATAGAATTTGAAAGGATTAAAAGTGCACTTAAGGATTTCAGGGGTGCTCACAGAAGATTTGAAAAGAAGGGTGAGGAAAAAGGGGTTCTTGTCATAGATGACTATGCCCATCATCCCAGCGAGATAGATGCTACAATGCGCGCTGCCAGGAATCTGAAAAGGCGCAGGCTCATAGTCATATTCCAGCCTCACAGATATTCCAGGACAAAACTTCTTGGAAAAGAACTGGGCAGGGCACTTTCTCATACAGATGTGGTCATAGTCACCAGGATTTACAGTGCAGGGGAGAAGGCTATAAAAGGTGTTGACCCGGGGCTTATCCTGGGTGGTATAAAAAGCAGGTATAAAAAATATATAGGAAATAGAGAAAAGATAATCTCCTGTGTTATGAATATTCTCAGGCCCGGGGACCTCCTGCTTACAATGGGTGCAGGAGATGTCTATACCATTGGAGAAGAAATACTGGAGAGGCTTAAAAGAAAATGAGGATACAGAATTTAAAAGAACTCAAAAAAATATTTAAACGCAGCACAGTTTTTTTTAATGAACCACTTTCCAGACACACATCCCTGAGGGTGGGAGGTCCTGCAGATGTTTTTGTTGTGATTGAAGATATTTCAGAATTGAGAAGGCTACTGAAATTTGCAGGGAAGGCTAAAATACCTGTATTTGTAATAGGAGGGGGTACAAACCTCCTTGTGAGTGACAGGGGTATAAGGGGTATAGTGATTAAACTGGGCAGGGCATTCAGTGGCGTGAGATTTGGAAAAACCAGGATTGAAGTCGGTGCTTCTACACCAATTTCAGAACTGCTGAATAAACTGGCACGAAAGGGCTTGAGCGGTCTGGAGTTTATGGCTGGAATTCCCGGTACTGCGGGCGGAGCGGCAATTTCCAATGCAGGTTCTTCCCGGCAGGCAATTGGAGAATTCATTTCATCTGTGAAGATAATGTCTCATTCCGGAAAGATACTGAATATACATAAAAAGAAATTAAAATTTTCATACAGGAAAAGTAGCCTGAAAGGGCTCAAAGGGGTTCTGCTGGAAGTGAGCCTGGAGGGTTTTAAAAAGGCTTCAGGTCGCGCAGTGAGAGACAAGATTCTACTGTTATTAAAAAAGAGAAAGAATACCCAGCCGGTGAACAGGCATTCAGCCGGATGTATTTTCAAGAATCCACCGAATTGTCCAGCTGGTTTATTAATAGACCTTGCAGGATTTAAAGGTGAAAGAATCGGGGGCGCACAGGTTTCAAAAAAGCATGCAAATTTTATACTGAACTGCAGAGAGGCAACCTGCAGGGATATTATGAGGTTAATAGAAAAGATTCAGAAAAAGGTATACAGGCAGTTTCGTATAAAACTGGAACTGGAAGTGGAGAAGGCAGGGGTTTTTACCTGAAACTGGTGGAATATGAATTCTCACAAGATAAGGGTCCTGGTGCTGAAAGGTGGATGGTCCAGCGAGAGAAATATTTCCCTTCTGAGTGGAAGGGCTGTAGAAGATGGGCTGAAAAAAGCAGGCTTCAGGGTTTCTTCACTGGACATAAAGAAAAGAAGCTTTCTAAGAGAATTGCTCAAAAGAAAGTTCAATGTTGCCTTTATAACCCTGCACGGCAGATTCGGTGAAGACGGAGGAATTCAGGCTGTCCTGGATGGAATGGGTGTTCCCTACACCGGTTCTGGAGTACTTGCCTCTGCCCTTGCTATGAATAAGCTCTTTGCAAAAAAGATTTTCAGGTCAAGCGGTATTCCCACTCCTGAGTGGCAGGAAATTTCTAAGTATGAACTTCCGCAGGTAAGAATTCCATTTCCGGTTGTGGTAAAACCTTCAGCAGAAGGCTCAGCCATAGGAGTGAGTATTGTGGAAAGAAAAGAGGAACTTATACCTGCATTCCGCAGGGCTTTCAAATATAATGATAAAATAATTGTTGAAAAATATATTGAAGGAATTGAACTGTCCGTTGGAATCCTGGGAGAGAAGGCACTGGGAGTAATTGAATTGAGGCCAAAAAGAAAATTCTATGATTACAAAGCAAAATATGTTACAGGGATGTGTGAGCATATTGTTCCAGCTCCCCTGCCGCAGAGGGATTATAAAAGGGTTCAGGAAATAGCACTGGATGCGCACAGGGCGCTGGGATGCAGTGGATATTCGAGGGTTGACCTCAGAATGGACAATAAGAAAAGAATATATGTACTGGAAGTGAACACCATCCCTGGTATGCTGAGGCTTTCCCTTTTCCCTGAATCTGCAAGGGCAGAGGGAATAGACTTTGTGGAATTGTTGAAAAGGATGGTAATGCTGGCAATGAGGTCATAGAATGAGGAATATACGTCTTAAAAACAGAGGGATTAAAAGGCGCAGGGAAAACAGGCAAAAAAGACCGGCAGAATGGCTGATACTTCTTTCTATATTTTCAATTCTTATCCTTGGAGTTAAGTTTTATGAATTTATGGGGCGGGGATACCTGCTCAGAAGTATTGAACTGAAATGCAGGGGCAAGATTGATTTAAGTGTCCTGCAAAACAATATGGGTCTAAAGCCCGGAGCAAACATGCTTATGATTGACCTGAAGAAGATAGCAAATGAGATGGAGAGGTGTTCAAAAATCAAGAATGTAAAGGTCTTCAGGAATCTTTCAGAAGGCAAGATTGAAATTATAGCGGAAGAGAGAAATCCGTTCTTGAGGGTAATTGAGGAAGGAACGGGCAGGTGTATTGATGTGGATGAAAAAGGAGTGGTAATAGGGAACCCGGCTGAGGGAGTGAAAGGATTGATTTTCGTGACAGTGTCTTCAATTCCGCAGGAAGTTGAGTATTCAGACAGGAATTCCAGTTTTGTTAAGAACACCCTTCAGAAAGCAGTGCAGATACTGAAGGAAGCTGAAGCACAGGGAATATCTTCAGAAGAAATTTCTGAGATTGACCTGAGGAATCCAGCTGATTCTGTATTGTTTTCAAGTAGCGGTATTGAATTTCATCTGGGAACAGATGAACTATCCCATAAATTGAAGAGAGTAAAACGTCTCCTGGAGGAAACGAGAAAACAGGGGATGCAGATTGAATATGTGGATTTGCGTTTTGAAAAAGAGGCAGTTGTAAAACTTAAAACTTGAAGGAGTAAAAATTATGGCTAAAGAAGAAATATTAAATAGCCTGGATATTGGTACAACAAAGGTCTGTTTAATAGTCTCCCGGATAGATGAAGATGGAGGAATAGAAGTGCTGGGTTATGGCTCCGTGCCTGCAGCAGGTGCTCTGCGCAAGGGAGTAATTATAAACCTGGACAGGGCTGTAGGAGCAATTGAAGAAGCTGTTGAGCAGGCTGAGCAGATGTCAGGGTTAAAGGTGAAGAATGTAGTCACAAGTGTGGGAGGAATATATCTTAAAGGAACCAACAGCAATGGAAACAGAACAATATCTCGCGGGAATAAGGAAATTACCAGGGGAGATATCAGGGCAGTCATTGAGGCATCCTGTGAACTGAGTATCCCTCTGGACCAGGAAATAATTTTTATATATCCCCAGGAATATATTGTGGACGGACAGGATGGAATAAAGGACCCTCCTTGCGGACTCACCGGAGAAAACCTGGGAGTAAAGGTTCATCTATTTATGGGTGCTATAACCTCATTGCAGAATGTTATCAAGAGTATAAACCTCTCAGGTATACGCGTTATAAATACTATTCCTGCCCCGCTTGCTGCAGCGCTGGCTGTGCTGGCAGAGGATGAAATTGAGAATGGGGTGGCACTGGTTGATTTAGGTGGTGGAACAACCACTGTTTCGGTATTTCTCAAGGGCGCTATCATCCACACCTGTGTGCTGGGATTGGGTGGTGAACAGATCACCGGGGATATATCTGTAGGAGTGCGCAGTTCTTATGAGGTCGCAGAGAGGTTGAAAAAAGAATACAGCTATCTGACACTTCAGGCAGAAGAGGGTGATATTGAGGTTCCGGGACTGGGAGGCAGAGGAAGCCACATAGTTTCAAAATTGACAATGCGCGAGATTATCCAGGCAAGGATAGAAGAGATTCTTGAATTTGTAAAGGCAGAGATAAGGAAAACAGGATACCAGGATTTACTTTCTGCAGGAGTGGTTATAACAGGCGGGGTTTCAAATACAAAAGGCATATTAGAGTTTGCAGAAGATGTTTTGAAGATGCCTGTGAGGTTGGGCCTTCCAGGAGGTATTGTACTCAGAGGAGAGGTTTCAGCACTTTCTGACCCTGCTTATGCAGTTGCAATAGGACTTTTGAGCCATTCAAAATTAAAAGGCTATTCTACATTTGCAAGAGGCAGTTTTGGCGAGAGGCTGAAGAGATGGTTTCAGAATTTCTTTTGAAATAAAAATTATTCTATAAGGGGGCACGATGTTCAGATTTGAGGAAGAGAGGGGTTACTGGGCTAACCTGAAGGTTATGGGCATTGGCGGTGGAGGAAGCAATGCTGTGGACAGGATGATTCGGGCAGAGGTAAGAGGAGTGGAATTTATTGCAGTGAATACAGATGCCCAGGCACTCAGAGCATCTCTGGCTACAAATAAGATTCAGATTGGTGTAAAGACAACTGAGGGTCTGGGAGCAGGTTCAGACCCTGCGATTGGACGAAAAGCAATTGAAGAGGATATAGACCTTGTTAAGCAGGCACTTGAAGGAGCAAATATGGTATTTCTCACTGCAGGGATGGGTGGTGGTACAGGCACCGGAGCTATCCCTGTTATAGCACAGCTGGCAAAGGAGATGGGTATATTGACAGTTGCTATAGTAACTACTCCTTTTGCTTTTGAGGGCAGGAAGAGAAGGAAACAGGCAGAAGAAGGGTTGAGCGAGCTGGAGGGCAAGGTGGATACATTGCTTGTAATTCCCAATGACAATCTCTTGAGAATTTGTGCTCCAAGGACTCCATTCATTGAGGCTTTTCGTATGGCTGACGATATCCTTTTCCATGGAGTAAAAGGAATATCTGATCTGATTACCACTCCAGGGCTGATAAATCTGGATTTTGCTGATGTGCGCACCATAATGAAGGATGCGGGAGAAGCCCTGATGGGGATGGGTTCAGCTTCAGGAGAAGGGAAAGCAATTAATGCGGTAAAATTGGCAATCTCCAATCCACTGTTAAAAGATACTTCTATAGAAGGAGCCAAAAGGATACTCGTGAATATTACTGGCAGTCCGGATCTTGAGCTGAATGAAGTGCAGGAAGCAGTTTCTCTGCTTCATAAAATGGCAAGCGAAGATGTACATCTTATTTTTGGAAGTGTTATGGATGAGAAATTAAAGGATGAGGTGATTATTACAGTCATTGCCAGTGGCTTTGAGAAAAAGATTGCGGGGGCTGCAGAGAAAGGAACAGAACTGGACCTTTCAGGATATGCAAATCAGGACTTAGAACTTCCTGCATTTAAGAGAAAAGAACTCATAAATGGGCTGAGTGTACAGTTAGAAAATGAAAAAAAGCCCTGCGCTGTTGGTAGCCTGGAAATTCCTGCATTTTTGAGAAACAAAATCATCTAAAATAGTGTAAGGTCCATTTTTTCAAACGTTGTACACTTTCTATTCAGAGGTTGTTTATGAATTCTGGGAAAAGTATTGGTATAATAGGTCTCGGGAATATGGGTATGGCGATTGCGGCAGGACTGAGGGACCAGAATCTAAAAGGATTTGATATAAGAACGGATTCCTGTCAGAGAGCAGAGAAAGCGGGAATTGAAATAGCAAAAGACAATTCAGACCTGGTACAACGCACTAACATCATTATCCTTGCAGTCAAGCCACAGGAGATAGAAGGAGTTTTAAAAGAGATTAAAAATGCTCTCACAGAAAAAAAATTACTCATTTCTATAGCAGCTGGAGTGAGCACAGGGTTTATTGAAAGATTTGCAGGAAAGATACGGGTAATAAGGGTTATGCCAAACATAGCAATTCTTGCAGGCGAAGGTGCATGTGCAGTTTGCAGGGGTAGATATGCTACAGAATCAGATCAGGAAGTGGCAGCAGGGATTTTTAGGAGGATGGGCAGGGTTTATAAGATTGCGGAGAGATACATTGATGCTGTCACTGCAATTTCAGGCAGTGGACCTGCCTACTTCTTTGAATTCATTGAATTGCTTACAAAGGCAGGGAAAAAACTGGGGCTCAGTCCCTCTATTTCTAAGGACCTGGTTTTTCAGACCGCAAAGGGTGCAGTGAAAATGCTGGAGAGCACAAAAAAGGAACCCGCTGAATTGCGGGATATGGTCACCTCCAGAAAGGGCACTACCATAAAGGCACTTGAGGTTTTCAGACGACACCATCTGGAAAGAATTGTCTTTAATGCTGTATCTGCTGCCAGAAAGAGGGCAGGGCAACTGTCCAGATAAATTTGGCCCTATCCCCTGAAAACTATCTATATGAAGGAAGACTCTTTCAAACTATTTTAAACCGCTGGATTAAAGGCGGTTTTTTTGTTTTTCTTGACATTTATTAAAATATTTGATATACTAATATATTATCCTGAACTAATCCAGAGGCAGCCCTGATTCTATGGCTTTCAGCCCGTAAATCCGGGACAGTCCCTGAAAAATTGAGGCGGCGTGGCGCTAGCAAATTAGGTTGAATAAATTTTAGGAGGATGTGCTAAATGTCTACAGGTAATACAATTGCCATAAGAAAGATCAGACCAGTTGTAGAAGAAATTGTAGAACAGAAACTGATCGAATTATTAGGCGATCCTGATGCAGGATTAAGATTAAGTCACCAGGCAAAAGAAAGGTTAAAAACTACACTTACAGGTAAAGCAAGGGGTGTTTCTGCTGAAAAGGTTGCAAAGAAACTTGGGCTAAAATGGTAAAGAAATATCGGGTAAGATTTAAGCCAGAAGCAATCGACGACATGGAAAACCTTGATAGGATAATTGCACAGAGAGTTCTCAATAAAATCCGTTGGCTACAAGATAATTTTGAAAATGTTATCCCTGAAACTCTCGAAGGTGAATTTAAGGAATGTTTCAAATTGAGGGTGGGAGACTGGAGAGTAGTTTATACTGTAGACCGAAATGAAAAAATAATTACAATTCATTTGGTAGGTCATCGTAGTAAAATTTATAGGACATAAAGATAAAAAATGGGGACAGATACCTCGGAGAGAATTCGTGGGCGGGTACCCACAAAGTGGGTGCGGAGTCAGTCCCCATTTTTAGGGGCGGCGTGGCGCCGAGGAGTATACCACACCAAAACCCTGGATTACAGAAAAACCTATGTTTTTAAAGGGAATTTGCTCAAAAAGCCCCTGATTTTCGGCAAGGGTGCTTCCCGATTACCCGGCTACAACACCCGAAAGAACCGCCGGAGAAGGCATTTGCTTTTGGCTGGTTATAAATTCAACCACAAAACGAAGAAATGGATTAAAAGATAGAGTGGTGGCTTCCTGATCCATTTAGCCGATTTCATTTTTTCTTCTGTGATTCAGATAGTAGCATAATTTAGAGGAAAAAAAATTGACTTTTTTTATTTTTTGTAGTATAATTAAGTATCAACGAAAATACTTAATCAAAAAGGAGGAGTGCAGAAATGAAGAAGATTACAATCGTAGAATGGTTGAAAAGCTTATCGGCCTATGGGAGCATACTCTTTTTCGTAATAATGGCTTTCGAAGTAATGATAATGATAAGTCCCTTTGCCTTTTTCTTCTATTCAGTGTTTAACCCTATATTTAGATGGTTTGACCAGTGTGCCGTAACAAGATGGTTGACAGCGTTTTTCTTGCCCCACATGATTTTGCCTCCAACACTACTTTTGAAAGCAATACGCATATCAGGTTCAATATTATTTATAGTTGGCGTTCTGGCCTTTTTAATCTGTGCTTCCCATGTTTATCTGAATAAAATATTCCGCCGTGGAGCAGCTATCAAAGGATTATACTCATATATCCGTCATCCCCAGTATCTGGCTCTTGGAATATGGGGTATTGGAATGGCCATCCTGTGGCCGAGATTCTTGGTTCTTGCCTCGTTATCCCTTATGTTTATCCTTTATTATTTTCTTGCAAAAGATGAGGAAAGAAGAATGCTTCGACAATATGGGGAAACGTACGCACCCTACATGGACAAAACAGGTATGTTCTTTCCAAAGTTTATTGAAAAATCTTTTGCGAAACTAATCCCTGATACCAGGGTTAAATATCTCTTGATCCCGTTGATTGCCGTAACGGTGACAATAGGCATTGGTTTTATTCTAAGGACAATCACTCTTGACCAGCTTCATTTTGATGCCCGGGATAACATTACTCTCGTTTCCATTCTTCCTGAAGATAATGAGGATTGTATAAAATCACTTGATGGTATTTCAAATACTGCATATAGTAAAATAAGTTTTATCCAGGAAGGGAAATATTACCTGGGTTATTTGATGCCGGCGGATTATATAATGCAGGGTATGATAGCAAATACCGGCAGTGATTTTCATTTATATAAAAAAAATCACACACTGGCGATGATAAGCGAATGGGTATTTCATCCCTTTAGTCATTTAAGGGCATCCCCTGCCTTACATATGGCAAAAATGCATAATGTAGATCCGGTAATGGCAAGAAGGCATCACTGCCCTATTGGGATTGATCGGGAATATATGGATTGCAAAGACTGTCCTTATCGGAGGATTGTATTTGTAGAGATAGAAAACAATCATAACAAACGCGTATCAGGAAAAGCGTCGCTTTCTTTTAATATTGTAAGAAAGCCTGTCGGGTTCATTGACATAAATGTACAGACGGGCGAAATAATAAACATGAAAGAAGTTGAGAAGGCAACGGCCTGGGGTGATGTGCCGACACCGGCTATTTAGAGGTTTTATTTTGATTGGGTTTGCGTTTTCAAGAACTTATATTTTCGTTCTACACAAGCGATGGCCTTTTTCAATCTTTGCAGACAAGCGCGAAAATCATTATTAAAATACTTAATCAAAAGAGGCTCAATATGAAAATAGGAGTTGTTATTTCAAGCAATGATGCCGAAACCTGCTGGAATGCTTTGCGTTATGCTAATTTTTGCCTTGTGCAAAAGGATGAAGCCAAAGTTTTCCTTATGGGTAAAGGCGTTGAGTATCAGTCAATAACTACGGAAAAATTCAACACGATTGAGCAGGCTGAAAAATTTCTGCGCGAAGGCGGGAAAATGCTCGCTTGTGGGACATGCGTCAAGGCACGCAGTCAAGAAGGAACCGAAATGTGTCCAATAAACACAATGAAAGATTTTTATGAGATTGTAAAAGAAAGCGACAAGGTGGTAACTTTCTGAAAATTTTTATTCAAAGAAAAAACATCGGAGATAAACTAAAAATATGAGATTAAGATTGGATTCTTCAGAAATATTCAAGGTGTTGTCTGTAGAGACACGGATTAAAATAATCGAACTTTTGAAATCAAGGGGGTCATTGGGTGCGAAAAATATCGCCGAAGCACTTGGGATAACCCCCGCTGCAGTATCGCAACATTTAAAGGTGCTAAAGCAGGCCGGCCTTGTCAGTAGCGCACGAAAGGGATATTGGATTCCGTATTCAATAGACGGGGGGGCAATGGAGGATTGCCGACTTATAGTAAATGAAATTTGCAGATGCGGATGTAAGGGGACATGTAGATTTGAAGATCAAAAAAAGTTAAGTTTAGCGTCTCTTACAAAATACAAGAAAGAATTACAAACGGAATTGAAGGATGTTGAAAAGAGAATATCAGAAGTAAAGGATAAAAATACCAAATAATTTTTTTGGAGTTTGATTAAGTAGTTTAATAACTACTTAAACTGTTGGACTTAAGGAGGTGATAAAAATGTGCTGCGAATCAGGTGGGGACCAAAGAGGTTTTAGGCGCGGGGGTCATACCTCTGGCCGTTGCGGGTGCGGGTGTGGACCTTTCCCGCGGCGTTTTGTATCCGCCAAAGAAGAACAGGGGTGGCTAAAAGAATATAAGGACCAGCTTAAAAAGGAACTCGCCGCCGTGGAGGAACATCTTAAAGAACCTAAAAGTGAATAGGTGGAAATGGGACGGAGGGGATTTTCAAATTCCCCTCCGCCCCGAAGTAATTTCATTCTGGAGGTAAGAATGAATACTAATCGTTTGAATCAAATGGTTTTGTTGCTTGGGATTCTGGTTTTTTGGTGCAACGGAGACAATTACGCTGCCGCTCCATTACTTATAAATATAGCCAGGGATCTTCATTTAGATATTAGCAGAGCCGCTTTTTCAGTCACCGCTTATATGTTACCTTTTGGGCTGTTTACTTTATTGTTTGGCCCCCTGGGCGACAGATATGGCAAAACTAAGGTGATTAATATAGCCGCTTTTGGAACAGCATTTTTAGTTGTTTAGGAGCAGCCGCTTTTGATCTTACGTCCCTCTGTGTCATTCGTGGAATAAATGGCGCTTTTGCTGCCGGCATCCTGCCTGTTACAATGGCCCTGATCGGAGAAAGTTTTGACGATTCATCCAGACAGAATGCAATAGGGAAAGTAATGGGTTTGATGATGTTGGGCGGGGCAGCTGCTACGGCAATTGGAGGAACATTGTCATATTTGGGTTCCTGGCGATTAGTATATTTGGTTTACGGAATCGCTGAGCTTATTATTGCAATAATGATGTTAAAAATGCTTGAGAAAAGACCGGGAGTTATTGGAAGTTTGAACTTCGGCAGAGTATACGGTCAAGCCTTTGCAAACAAAGATTTGCTCAAGGTAGTGAGCATCATTTTCTTTGTAGGCTATTGTGTTTTCGGTAGTTTTACTTATTCTGGTAAGTTTGTTCAAATCAGAACGGGTTATAATATCCTGATAGTCGGACTGCTTTTGACTTTCTTTGGCATAGCAAGTGTGATTGGCAGGAGAAAAGCTGGCACAATGAGACAAAGGATGGGAAATAGGTTTCTTCTGTTGGCTGGTGCTTTGGGTGGGGCATCTCTGGCAACTTTATCGTTCTGGCATTCTCCGTTTTTAATTTCTGTCTCCTTATTTGGATTTGGATTGGCGTTTGTTTTCTTTCAATCAACCCTGGTGACAACTGCCCAGCAGCTTATGCCCAAATTAAGAGGTACAGTTATGTCGTTAGCTTCTTTTAATATGTTTGTGGGTGGTGGAATAGGAACATTTTTAAATGGATATGTTTTGAATAAGTGGGGAATTGGTATGATTTTTATCTCCGCCTCCTTAATAATGTTTATAGTCGGTTTTGTAGCAACCAGAATTATGATTTCTATACAGAAGAAATTGGAAGAACAGTAAAAGTCAAATAAAACCATAAATGAGGGGTAAATACCCCCGAAGCCTTTAAAACCATCACCCTGACCTTCAGTCGCCAAGGCGACCCCCACAATCAATTATTTCTGCTAGGCCCATATCTTTATTTTGACCTGCCCACGACGTAACCTACGAGAAACAAGGTTCCCGAAGGGGTTCTTATATCCCCTGACTTTAATTTTTACCGACGGTAAACTTAACCGCTCCCTTGCTCTATTTCACCTAAATCTGTCTCTTTTCACAATTTTTCCCAAAAAACAACTAAAAAACTTGACAAATTTTTGAATGTATGTATAATACATCTATAAGTGTTATACATATCATTATAGAAGAAGGAGGTGGTAAGTATGTGTGCTACAGAGGAATGCGGTTGTCCTTCAGGAAGAACGCCCCGTTTTCTACAGCCATGCGTATTACTTTTACTATGCAAATCACCGTCTTATGGATATGAGCTTATAGAAAGAATAAAGGAAAAGAAACTTAGCGAAACAAAACCTGATACAGGGGCAATTTACAGGATTTTGCGTGAACTGGAAAAAAATGGACATGTGAAATCAACGTGGGCAACAAAAGACACGGGGCCTGCAAAAAGAAATTACGTGATTACTCCAAAAGGCAGGGGATCGATGCATAGATGGGCCAGAAGCATACAGGCGAAAATAAAGAGCTTGAATAGATTTCTGGAAGAGTATGAAAAAGTAAAACACAATATTTAGCGAAGAGAGGGGACCCTATTAAACCTCTCCATGTTGTTCACAGTAAAGCAGAAGTTCATGTCGATCCTCCTTCCACTAAAGAAGAAAAGCCTGTTTTAGCAAGTTTTTACAAATATGCTGTCTAATTATATTAGGAAATCAGGATGAATTGCAGTAGGATCAGGAGAATGATTTCCTCATGGGTAAGGATAGAATGAAAAAAACAAAATATATAATTTTGACATTTATATTTTTATTTCCGGCTGTTTCATTTTGTGAGGAGAGAATAATGTCGCTTGAAGATTGTTTAAAAGCGGCACAGAACTCACAGGAAATAAAAATACAGGAGGCAAAAGTAAAAGAATATAAATTTAAATATGAATATCAGAGAGGATTTTTATTTCCACAATTGGATGCAAGTATTAGTTACCTGCGTTATGACCAGCAACTTCCCAGTAAAAAAGCACTTTTCGGTTCCTCATTAGATGATTATTATGCGGATATCTCATTAAAACAGACATTGTTTGCTGGCGGAAAATATTCTTCTCTGGCTGATGCTAACCGGTATGTTTTTGAAAGCGAGTGGGAGAAATTAAACCAGATAAAACAAACAGTATATCTTGCGGTAAAGAAGGCTTATTACGAACAGATACGACTAAATTATACGTTGAAGATGCAGAAAGAACTGATATACAAACTAAAAGAACAATTGAGCATTACTCAGATTTTATATAACAGTGGCAAATTAAGCAATCTTGATGTGTTAAAAATAAAGACCCAGATTGCCTTATCTGAAGATGTGCTTGCCAACATTGAAGAATCTGTTTATATAAAAGCATTAATGTTAGGTCAAACGATTGGCACTAATGAGCCCGTTTACGCTTCAGATGATTTATTAGAACAAAATGAAAACATTAGAATAAATACAGGCTGTCTTGACAACAAATTCAGAGAAAATCCTGAAATGAAGTATGTATTGAAATTAAAAGAGAAATCAAATTCTGACATAGCTGTTTCCCGGTCGGATTTTTTCCCATCCCTGCAGTTTAGAGCAAATTATTTTTTGGAGGATGCTAAATTTTTCCCGGGAAACCCAAATTGGTATGCCGGTATATCAGTAAACATTCCCTTGTTCCACGGGGGGAGTATTATTTCTCAAGTGAATCAAGCAAAACAAAAGTATGAACAATCAGCAGAAACCGTAAAACAAACAGAACTAAGCCTTATCACCAGGTTTCAGTCATTACGGGCATTAATTGTTGATAAAAAGAATCGTCTTGATAGCGCAAAAAAAGTTCTTGACCTTGCCCAGGAAACTTTGAATGCAACTGAATTGAAATATAATGCAGGGAAACTAACTACCATAGAAATGATTGATTCATATATATTATGGATTAATTCGCAGTTAAATTATAAAAATAACTACATAGATTATTTAATCGCTATATCTGAAATCGAATACATTTGTCCCACAGCAATTATAAGGGAGGCGCATAAATGAAAAAAACGATTTTTTCACTGATAGCAGTGTTAATTTTGAGTATTTTACTCCAGGGTTGCCAGAAGAAAGAAAAACAACAAGAAAAAGTTTTCCCCGTAGAAGTAATAAAATTACAGCCAAAAGGAATATCAAAGACCATTGCGTTAGCGGGGACTGTTGATTCAAAAGTACACACCTGGGTAAATTCACCTGTTGAAGGTAGTATATTTTCTTTGAAAGTTTCTGAAGGTGACGGCGTTAAGGCGGGAGACATCCTTTGTTATGTTATGCCGATTGAATATTTTAATATGCTTGGGCAGGCGCAATCAGATTATGAACAGTCACTAAATGATTACAATAACGCGGCGGAATCTGAAAAAACACAACTAAAGGAAAAGCTAAATGAAGTGAAAAACCGGCTTGAATTTGCTAAAAAACTATATAAGGCGGCCCCATTGGTATCTCCAGTAAAGGGTGTTGTTGTGTCAAAAACTATAGAAACGGGTGATAATGTTTCCGTAAAACAACCACTTATAGAAATTGCTGACCTTCAGCAAATTATTGTAAAATCTGCTATTGGTGAGGATTATGTTTCTAAGATACGACTAAATCAGCCAGCGAAAATAAAATTACATTCTTTCCCCGATGAGGCATTAAGCGGTAAAGTATCTGTAATTGCTCCTGCCATACAAGTAGAAAGCAGAACTTCGTATCTTGAAATATCTCTTCCTGCCGATAAAAGACTCAAACCCGGAATGACTGCTACGGTTGAATTGGCAGTTGAATACAGAGAAAAGGTTTTAGCAGTACCGCAGGATGCAATTATAGTTACTCCAAATGGTGATAAATATGTATTTGTAGTTGAAAATGGACTTGCAAAAAAAGCCAAGATAACATCCGGTGTTGAATCAAATATGGAAGCAGAAATCATCACTGGATTAAAAAAAGGCGATATGGTTGTAATAACGGGGCAGGAAAGTCTTAAAGATGGCGTGAAAGTAAAAATTCCAGAGACTAAATCAGAAAAAAACGGAAAAAAGAAATGAAAATTTCTGAAGTTTCAATAAACAAACCCATATCTGTTTCAGTGATTGCCATTGGTATTTGTATGGTGGGAATATTGGGATTTTTGCGTTTGCCTATAAATCTCTTGCCAGATATAACATATCCTCTTGTAAAAGTGTATGTTGATTGGCGAGGGGCAACCCCGGAAGAAATAGAAGATAATATTGCCGAAATCATCGAACAAAAAATGGCAACGGTAGATGGGCTTGACTATCTTGAATCACAATGCGCAGAAGGACAGTATACCTTATCAGTGAATTTTGATTATTCAGTAGACAGGGATGTAGCATATCAGGATGTCCTTGCTAAAATGGGACTGGTGCGAAAAAAACTTCCGAAAGATGCCGATGAACCGTTGATCATAAAAATGGATCCATCACAATTACCGGTGATAGATTTAATTATCACTTCAGATGAATGGGACATGGTGAAATTGCGCACATGGGTTGAAAACTACCTTCGATTACAGTTTGCTGCTGTTAACGGAAGCGCAGGAACGGAAGTAACCGGCGGTGCAAAAAGAGAAATAAGGGTATATCTAAATCCGCATAAAATGCAATTGCTTGGCATCACCCCTTCCAAGATAATACAGCGCATAGGCGAAGATAATGTAGAACGTTCCGCCGGACGGGTTATTACCGAACGAAAAGATTTTCTTGTCAGAATAATGGCTGAATATAAAGACATAAATGAAATAAAAGATATTGTTATTGTTCCTGACAAGTATGGCCGTTCAATTTATCTAAAAGATATTGCCGACGTAAAAGATGCAAAAGATATTCAAAGAATAATTACCCGGTTGAACCGTAAAGAAGGGGTGAAACTTTCCATATTTAAACAGGCAGGGGCCAACGTCTTAGATGTGGAAAAGGGGATAGTGGTAAAATTAAAAGAGTTATCTTCCCTATTGCCAAGGCATGTTCAAGTAGGCGTAACCTACAATCAAGCAACTTATGTTCGTTCAGCAAACAAAGGCGTAATGTATACCGCTTTATTGGCAATGGTTTTAGTAGTTTTAATAACGTTTCTTTTCTTGAGTGACTGGCGCCGGGCTTTGACAATTGCGCTTACCTTGCCTGTAACTCTGCTTGGCACATTTTTTGTAATGAAATTATTAAACTTTTCTATCAATATCCTTTCATTGGGTGGGCTGGTAGTTTCTTTTACTGTTATTCTTGATAACAGCATCGTTGTTCTTGAAAATATTACCCGACTGCAAAATGAAAAACATCCTACTCCAATAATCAGCGGCGTGTCACAGGTGGAAAAGCCAATTTTCTTTTCTACACTTATTTTTATGAGTTTTTTTCTTCCTTTTTTAATGGTTACGGGATTAACTTCTCTTTTATTCCGTGAATTTGTAATCACTATTGCGGTGGTTATTGGTTTTTCATTGATTTCTTCTCTGACGGTTGTGCCTGCTCTGGCAACGCTTTTAGGTGTACATAAAAGGAAGAATACAGCAACAGAAAAAGTCCCGGAAAGCTATTTTGAAAGACAAATGGACGGACTTATGGGAAAAATTAGCGGTCTTTATGCGAGAATCCTGTCCAGGATATTGCACAGACATAAAAGAAGTATTATATTGTTGGCATTAGTAGTTTTAGGTGCCGCTATATTTTCATACAAATATCTAGGCAGTGAATTTTTACCCAAAGCAGATGACGGGATGATAACTGTAAACGTTAAAATGCCAACAGGGACAGCAGTGAGTGAAACTGATAAAGTAATCAGACAGATTGAAAATAAAATAAACGAACTTCCATATATTGAGAAGTATTCAGCGCTTGTAGGTGGAAAGATAAAGGGACTTGTTACTTCAGAAGTAGCAAATGAAGGGGAAGTAAATATCCAGCTGGTGCCAAAGAGTAAAAGAAAACTTAATACAGATGATTTTGTTACGAAATACAGCCAAGAAATACAAAAGAGTGTGAAATATCCGGGGACTAAAGTAAAAATGTTTCATACAAAAATGAAAGGAATTCGTCAGGTCGGCGAGTATGATGTGGAAATAGAACTTCATTCACCGAAAACAACTGAATTGACAGAAATGTATAATACCGCTTTAAAAATGATGGCTCAGGCAAAAGAAATCAATGGGGTTACAAACATTGATATTTCTATGGATGTGACAAGACCTGAATACCAGATATTTCTTAACAGGAATAAACTCATTGACCTGGGACTTAGCGCAGAGCAGATAGCAAATACAACAAAAACTTTTATTGACGGACAGGTCGTTTCGCAGTTTAAAGAAGCCGGTTATTATTATCCAATACGGGTAGTTGTCAATGAAGAAAATTTTAAGGGCAAAGAAGATGTCTGGAACATCCCTTTGTTTAGTAAAAATGGACTTACATATTTAAGAGATATCGGCGAAGTTAAACATATGGTGGGGCCGGTGCAAATAGACCGGAAAGACCAGCTAAGAACGATAAAAGTTACCGGGTCAGTATTGGAAGGTAGTGTGGGAAGAATTACCAAACAGGTATATGAAAAAGTAAAAAACACTGTCCTGCCGGCTGGAAGTTTTCTCAAACTGGGTGGTGAGGCACAGATGATAAAAGAAAATTTCCGAAGTATGGTTTTGGTAATTTTACTGGGATTGTTCTTTGCTTTTATTATACTTACAATTCAATTTGAATCTTTACTTCTTCCCGCCATAATAATTTTTACTATCCCTTTCCCGCTTGCCGGTTTTATTTTCTCACTTTTAGCAAGTGGTATCCCCATGGGTGTCACTGCCATTGTCGGTGTGGTTGTGTTATCAGGAATGTTTATTAATCACTGGGTGCTGGTATTATCATTTATTGAAGAAAAAATAACAGGTGGAAGTAGTTTTGAGGGGGAAGTGATAGAAGGAGCCAAATTAAGGCTAAAGCCGGTTATTATGACTTTCCTGACTGATGTCTTTGGGCTTTTCCCATTTTTGCTTAATATTACGGAAGGAACCGAGATGTTAAAACCGCTCGGGGTGGCAGTAATAGGAGGGATTACGTATTCACTTTTTATAACATTCTTTTTCCTGCCGGTATTTTATACTGTTATAAAAAAAACGTTTTGCAAGTGATAGAAAATAGGGACGCTTCCTTCAAAAATCCTTTCGCTTTTTTGACCGAAGGGCTATTTCTTGGATTTTTTGGCGCAATAGCAGGCAATATTATCGGCATATTTGTTTTATTGATCCTCCACTCAACAAAATTAAATTTTACGTTTGGTAATGCGGGGAAAAATTCGCTTGCTCCTCAAATACCAATTAATGAAATAATAATCTCATTAATTGTTGTAATTATAGTTTCAGCGCTGGCAAGTTTACAACCTGCGCTTAAAGCATCTAAAATGGAGCCGGTTGAGGCATTAAGACATGTTTAAACGGGGAGAGAGTGAAAAAATGAAAGGCAGTATGCTATCACTTGCTTGGAAAGAAATTTCACGAAGAAAAACAAGGTCATTACTTACAATTTTAGGGATAGCCTTTAGTATTACGTTGTTAGTGTCAGTGACAACAATTTCTGATGGAGTTCGGCAATCGGTTTCTAAACCACTGGCATTGGCTGGAACAGATATGGTTATTCAGAAGCATGGTGAACCCTGTGCATACAGAATTGTAAAGCTACCAACAGATATAAATCCTATGCCGGAAAAGGCAATCTCACAAATAAAAGAGTATGAAGAAGTAGATAAAATTGCGGGTGTTTTAGAACTATGGGCATTTCATAATGGTAAGCCTACTGTAGTAGATGGATTGGACCCGGAGATTAAAACTATAGGACCCATTAAACCGAGTACTGAGAAAGGGGCTTGTTGTGAAATTGTCGCTGGGCGATATTTATCCAAAAATGATAACGATAAAAATGCAGCGGTAGTAGATAAGGATTTCGCTCAAATTAACAATCTACAAGTGGGTTCAAAATTGCCCTTAGGGGATAGAGAATTTAATGTGATTGGCATTATTAATATTGGGAAGATGGCGAGAATTGCTGGAGCTCAAGTTTTTATCCCGCTGTCCACTGCCCAAGAAATGGCTGGAGAAGGGAAAATAATTAGTAATATTTTTATAAAACTTAAAGGTACGGCTGAGCCTGAGAAAGTAAAAGAAAAGATAAAATCAATTTTGGGAGAGAACGTAAGTATTACTACAAATAGCGATCTTCTGGCTACCGTGGCCGGCTTATCCTTCCTGACCAAAGAAATGACTATGGGTATTTCAATTTTGGTGATAGTTTTTACATTGCTTTTTATTGTCAAATCTTCAATAAGCGCCGTGAATGAACGAATTAGAGAAATCGGCATAATAAAAGCAATAGGCTGGAAAGACAAAGATGTAAAAAAACTAATAACAATAGAAAATGCGATTCAAGGGGTAATTGGCGGTATTATTGGCTGCGGAATAGGATATTTTATTTCATGGCTCTATGCTGTGAGTTCTCATTTATCTATTCCTAAAGCATTGACGCCTTATCCAGCTTGTTCTTCAACACCTCCCCCGACTGAGATAGCTGTTTCTATTCATTTTTCATTCCTGATTTTTGCCATAGGTTTAGTCACTGCCATTTGTATAGGTAGTTTGGCAGGATATATTTCTGCAAGAAAAGCAACCAGTCTTCAGCCGGCCGAGGCATTACGTCATATTTGAGGTGAAAAAGATGGGAATTGAATTTAGGAAAGTTACCAAACTGTATCACAAAGGAGAGAGTCAGGTAGAGGCATTAAATAATATTACCTTTACTATAAATAATGGGGAATTTTTGGCTTTAACCGGCGTGTCCGGGTCAGGCAAATCCACCCTACTATCTTTAATTGGAGGTCTTGACTTGCCGACAACTGGAGAAATTATTGTAGATGGGGTTGATCTATCAGAACTTAATTCTGATGATCTTGCTGATTACCGTCGGAGGAAAGTAGGTTTTATCTTTCAGTCGTTTAACCTGATTCCGACTCTTAACATATTGGAAAATGTAATGCTTCCTCTTGTCCCGATAAAAATGAGAGCGCGGGAAAGAAAAGGCATAGCGATGATGACAATTAAAGAAGTTAATCTGGAGGAAAGAATCAACCACCTGCCGGGTGAATTAAGCGGCGGGGAACAGCAGAGAGTTGCTATTGCGAGGGCATTGGTAAACAATCCTTCGATTATCCTTGCTGATGAACCGACAGGCGATCTGGATACAAAAACAGGAGAAAAAATTGCTTTGCTCTTGAAAAAACTTAAATACGAGAAAAACTGTACAGTGATAATTGCAACCCATGACCCCAAAATTGCCGAGCTAACCGAGAGAATAATAGTTCTTGAAGATGGTAAAATTATTAAGGATGCTTAGTATGAAAAATAACATTATAGACCATCGGAAATTAGTGGCAATTCTGGTCTTATGCTTGGTATCCGTTGCGGGCGGATATTCGGACAAAAATACACAGCAATCAAAGAAAAATTCTTCCACTATAACAGAGAAAACTATTTCACAAGAGTCACTTACAAATAAAGGGGTTACTGAAACTAAGGAAGGAAAAGTTGAGTCTCCCAGAGTAATAATTAAGGCATATCTGAATATTCAATCAGGGTGCCAGGGTGAAGTAATAGAGCTTCTCGAAAGCTTCAAAAAAACTTATCCTAAAAAGGTGAAAATTGAGTATATAGATTTTGGTACCAAGAAAGGTTTGGAACAAACTTTGGAAAACAATCTTCACTGTATGACAATTCTAATTAATGGGAAGCAGACATTTAAATTGGGGAATAAAACAGTTACATTTTCCCATCCAATAGGTGGGCAGTGGACAGCGGAAGACCTGAAAATGGCTGTAAAACAAGAAATAGTGAAAATGTATAGAGATGGAAAACGAAAGAAATAATCGGGAGGTGATTGAGATGTGCAAGTGCTATGGTTGTTCAGGAAAAAAGACGAAAAAGAGTAAGGGGAAGAAATAGAGATTCAATGGAACGTCAATGGGAAAGGAAACAGACCTATGCGTATCTTTGATATTCAAAAAATAAAGGTGTATCCTTATGAAAAAAGAGAAAAGAACGTGCTGTTTGCCTGTAAGGACTTCAAGGCAAGAATTATCCAATTGCTACCAGGAAAAGAGATACCTTACTGTGATATGCCGTCCTGGGTTTTGTTTTTGTGCCTGAGGGGAGAAGCACGAGTAGAAATTAACTCAAAGGCAAAAACTATCAGGAAAGGGCAGTTGCTAATTAGCGAGCCGGGAAGATTTTCTATGAAAACAGAAAAAGGGGTGAGATTGGTCGGTATTCAGATTCCGGGGGGTAAAAATGTTTAGTTTTGTAATCTCGTTTATAGCAATATCTCTGCTTATAATTTCGGCTGTTTCTGACCGCAAAAAGACCATGCTTGCGCTTAAAACTGCCGGGAAGACAGCTGCAGGCATACTTCCATTCCTGCTTATTATAATTGTTGTTATCGGGTTTCTGTTAACCTTTGTGCCGGCACATATTGTAGCATCGGTTATCGGTAGGCGTGCAGGATTTTGGGGTGTGCTTGTTGCATCATTGATTGGTTCAATTCTTCTCATTCCCCACTTAGTAGCAGCACCGCTGGCAGGATCCTTGCTGCACCAGGGAGCGGGAATAACGGCAATAGCAGCATTTATAACAACCCTTGTAATGGTGGGAATTGTTACTGCACCAATGGAAATGGAAGTGATGGGTAAAAAATTTACAATATGGCGCAACATCCTTAGTTTTGGATTTGCCCTGCTGATAGCGCTGATAATGGGGGCATTGTTGTGAAGAAAAAATTATTAGGACAGTACTGCATATTCTTTGGGTTGGCCGTTCTTACATTGTTAGTCTACAGGTGGCAGCCGGGAAAGGCGATTTCAATATGGAAAATTTCCCAGAACTATTTTTTTGAAATGCTTGGAATTCTGCCCTCCATCCTTATACTGTTAGGTCTTCTGGATGCCTGGGTTCCGAAAAAAATCATAGAAAGGTTACTGGGAAAAGATTCGGGGATAAGCGGTGCGGGAATTGCAATGTTGACCGGCACTGCCGCAGCAGGGCCCCTTTACGTTGCTTTTCCTGTGGCCGCATCCTTGTTAAAGAAAGGGGCGCGTATTTCCAATGTGGCGATTTTCCTGTGTTCCTGGGCTGCAATAAAAATACCGATGGTTATGTTTGAGGCTAAATTCCTCGGCTGGCAATTTACCGGCTTGCGGTTATTGCTTACGATCCCAAGCGCAATTCTTATAGGAGTTATAATGGAAAAGATTCTTACGCGCAAGGAGATATGTTGAAGATAATATTATTTGTCTGTGTTGAAAATTCCTGCAGAAGTCAGATGGCAGAAGGATTCGCAAGGCATTACGGAAAAGATAGAGTGGAAGTATACAGCGCAGGCTCAAAGCCTTCTGGAAAAGTAAATGAAACAGCTATTGAGGTTATGAAGGAAAAAGGTATTGATATATCCAGTCAGTCCTCAAAAGGATTTTTTGACCTGCCCGTTCAGGAATTTGACATTGTCGTCACTATGGGCTGCAAGGATGTATGCCCTTTTATTCCGTCAAAAGAACATATCGAATGGGATATCCCGGACCCGAAAGGAAAATCCATAGAATTCTTTAGAGATGTGAGGGATAAAATCGAAGAAAAAGTGAAAGAAGTGATAGGGACGGACCTGACCCCATTTACTGTACCAGTTTTAATTAGTGTTTAGGCAGTGCTTTCTATGTTTTGTTGTAGTGTCTGGGCGGCGATTTTTTTTATTTCCTGTACTGAATATTCCTCTGGCGTAAGGTCATTTAGGGAGCTGTGCGGTCTTTGGCAATTGTAGTCTGTACGCCACTCTTCGATGATCTGTCTGGCATATTCAAGGCTTAAGAACCAGTGCTCGCTAAGGCATTCCTGGCGGAACTTGTCGTTAAAGCTTTCGACGTAGTTGTTCTCAACGGGCCTGCCCGGAGTAATGAAGTGAAGGTATACGCCTCTTTCATACGCCCACTCGTCGAGGGCCTTGCCTATGAACTCAGGGCCGTTGTCTATTATGATTATCTCGGGCAGCCCTTGCGTAAGAGCGATCCTGTTAAGCGTATCCACAACCCTTGCTCCCGGAAGGGATGTGTCAACTTCTATGGCATGGCACCTGCGCGTGTATTCGTCCAGCACGGGCATTGTTTTAAGTTGCCGCCCGCTTGAAAGGCTGTCGTAAATGAAGTCTATGCTCCATATGTGATTCGGGTATTTGGGCGCTGGCACGGGAATCCGCAGCAATGATGCGAACTTCTTCCTTTTCTTCTTTCTCAGGGAGAGATTTTCCTCCCTGTAGATACGCTGCGTCCTTTTATGGTTGATCTTAAAGCCTTCGCGCTTTAAAAGCACGTGCAGGCGCCTGTAGCCGAACTTACGGCGCTTCTGTGCAAGTTCCTTGAGTCTTTTCCTTATTATCTCCTCGTCCGGCTTTATTTTCCTGTCATACCCAAAGCTTGTGCGCCATATCCCTATCAGCCTGCAGGCCCTTCTTAAGCTCAGCCCAAAGCTCTGCAGGATAAAAGAGACTGCTTCTCTCTTAGCCTTGGGCTTTAGAAGTTTTTTGAGATTACTGCTTTAAGAGCCTGGTTGTCAAGGGTAAGATCGGCAACTATCTGCTTGAGGCGCCTGTTCTCGTCTTCAAGGGTTTTGAGCCGCCTCGCCTCACTTATTGTCAGGTTGCCATACTTCTTCTTCCAGTTGTACAGTGTTGCGTCGCTTATGCCGTGCTTGCGACAAAGCTCGCCTGTTGCCATGCCGGCTTCGTGCTCTTTCAATACCGAAATGATCTGTTCTTCGCTGAACCTTGCTTTTTTCATCTGTACCCCCTTGCGCTATATTTTAGCACACTTCCACTCTAATTGCAAGTGGTACAGTTTTCGGGGGTCAGGTCCAATTGATTTCAAAACAATGGGTATCACAAAAGTAAAGATGGGCAAAAATTGCCCTCCACCCCTTCTAAAAAGGGTAAAAATTAGGATTTTAGGAGAGAAAAGAATAATTTTCTACTCGATAAAATTGGCAGGAGGGCAAAAATTTTCAGGCCTTTAAATTTCCCGACGGTAAAATACTTTTGTGAAACCCTCAATTGTATTTTACTTTAAGGAGGAAGGGAACAGTAAAAAAACCGCCGATTACAGGCGGTTTTTTGTTTTTCCACGCAGATTTTTGCGTTTTCTTGACATTTATTAAAATATTTGATATACTATACAATGTATTAGATTAGATACTGGGGACAGTCCCGATTCTACGGCTTTCAGCCCGTAAATCTGGGACAGTCCCTGAAAAATCAAGGCGGCGTAGCTCAGCTGGTCAGAGCATGCGGCTCATACCCGCAGTGTCGGCCGTTCGAATCGGCCCGCCGCTATTCTCCCTGAGAAAAAGCAATTTGAGAAAGTGTAAGAAATAATATGTTAAGAGAGAAAGTGATAAATACAATAAAGAAATATAGAATGGTGGAGAGCGGAGATAAGATTGTGCTCGGGGTTTCTGGAGGGCCTGACTCTGTCGCACTTGCATATATCCTTGCGTCCCTGCAGGGCGAATTTAGGCTTTCCCTTTTTATTGCCCACCTCAATCATATGTTCAGGCCTGTTGAGGCAGAAAAGGAAGTGAGGTTTGTGAGGGAGATGGGAAACCGTCTGGGTTTACCTGTCTTTGTCAGGCATGAAAATGTTCCTGCATATGTTCAGGAAAATAAGGTCTCTCCTGAGGCAGGTGCCAGAGAGATTCGCTATGCGTTTTTGAAAGAAATTGCAGCAAAGACAGGTGCTAAAAAAATTGCCCTGGGACATACGATGGATGACCAGGCTGAAACATTGCTTTTAAATCTGTTGAGGGGAAGCGGGCACACGGGTCTGGGAGCAATTATGCCTGTTAATGAGAGTTTTATCAGACCACTTATTGAATGTTCTAAGGAGGAAATCCTTGCATATCTTGACCAGAATAAATTATCTTACTGTGTGGATTCTTCAAATCTGGAACCTTTGTATCAGCGCAATAAGATCAGACTGGAATTGTTGCCTCTGTTAGCAAAAGATTATAACCCTAATATCAGAGAAACATTATTCCGCACCAGCCTTATTCTGCAGCAGGAGGATTTATATCTTGAATCCCAGGCACAGAGGCATACAGGGCATACACTGAAGTCCGGCAGGAGAGGAGAGGTTATCCTCAATCTGAAAGAGTTTGAAAAAGTCCCTGCTGCACTTAAACCCAGGATATTGCGAGAGGCGATAAAGAGGGTAAAAGGCAATCTGTTGCAGTTAAATTTTATTCACATTTCAGATATGCTTGATTTGATACAGAATAAGCCCACAGGTTCAAGCCTTAACCTCCCGGAGATTACAGTTTATAAGGATTACGGGAGATTGCGGTTTTTTAAGGGAAAGGCACCAGGAATTGAAATGCAATTCGGATCTCCAGAGGAAGAGGCAGAATATGTAATAAAAAAATCTGTACTTGAAAGGGATAGGCCACTCTCGTTTTACCGTGCTACACATGATACAGCATATTTTGACTTTGAGAAGATAAGTGGTCCTTTATATGTGCGCACAAGGAAAAGCGGGGATAGATTTTTTCCTCAGGGTGCAAGGGGCCATAAGAAACTTTCTGATTTCTTTATTGACCAGAAGGTTCCCAGGGAAATGCGGGATAAAATTCCGCTTCTTGTAAACAGGGGAAAGATTATCTGGGTGGTAGGCTACAGGGTCAGTGAAGAGGCAAAAGTTAGTTTCAGGACCAGGAAGATACTAAAGGTTGAAGTGTTCAGGAAGGCAGAATAGAAAATAGATTGTAGGGCTAAGGAGGCGAAAAATATGAAGAGAGCACTAACAGTTGTATTCTGGATAATAATACTTGTGTTTTTTATGGCACTGATCAATCAGCTTAGACCCCCTTCTGAACCCATTTCTTCTCCGATGGGTTTTAAAAAAGAGATTTCTTACAGTGAATTTCTGGACAGGGTAGAAAAGGGAAATGTTGAGCATATAATTATCAAGGAAAATAGTATTGAGGGAAAATACAGGGATGAGTCAGGTAAGTTTGTAAATTTTATCACTTATGCCATAGAGGACCCTGACCTTATAAAAACACTCAGGCAGCACAATGTTCAGTTTGAGGTTCAGCCACCTTCCAAATGGCTGAGTGGATTCTTCAGTTTTATCCTTCCCATGCTGTTATTCATTGGTTTCTGGTGGTTTATTATAAGGCAGATGAGAAATCCTGCTGAGAGGGCATTTTCTTTTGGAAAGATCAAGACAAAATTGCAACCTCCTGATCGGAACAAAATTACTTTCAATGATGTAGCAGGTGTAGATGAGGCAAAAGAGGAACTTAAAGAAATTATTGAGTTTCTAAAGGACCCCGGGAAATTCCGCAGGTTGGGTGGAAGGATTCCCAAAGGGGTACTGTTCCTTGGCCCTCCAGGGTGTGGCAAGACCCTTCTTGCAAAGGCAGTGGCAGGGGAAGCGAATGTACCTTTCTTCAGCATCAGTGGCTCTGATTTTGTTGAGATGTTTGTTGGGGTTGGTGCAAGCAGGGTGCGTGACTTATTTGATCAGGCAAAAAAGAATGCACCATCTGTAATTTTTATAGATGAAATTGATGCTGTGGGAAGGCAGAGGTTTGCAGGTATTGGAGGAGGTCATGATGAGAGAGAACAGACCCTGAATCAGCTGCTGGTTGAGATGGATGGATTTGATACAAAAGAGGGTGTGATTCTGCTGGCAGCTACAAACAGGCCTGATGTGCTTGACCCTGCACTGCTTCGTATGGGAAGGTTTGACAGGCATATAATTGTCAATCCTCCTGACATACTGGGAAGGGAAGAAATAATAAAGGTACATATACGCAATATTAAGATTTCTCCTGAAGTTGATATAAAACTTCTTGCAAGACGCACACCTGGATTTGTGGGTTCTGATCTTGCGAATATGGTGAATGAAGCAGCACTATTAGCTGCCAGAAGGAACAAGGAATCTGTTGGAATGGAGGAATTTGAGGAGGCAATAGAAAGGGTAATTGCAGGACCTGAGAAGAAGAGCCGGGTGATAAGCGAGAGAGAAAAGAAGATTGTTGCCTACCATGAAGCAGGACATACATTGATTGCCAAGTTGATTCCCGGGACAGATCCGGTGCACAAGGTTTCTATCATACCGCGTGGACTGGCTTCCTTAGGATATACCCTGCAACTTCCACTTGAGGACAGATATCTTACTTCAAAGAATGAAATTCTGGACAGGATGACAGTGATGTTTGGAGGAAGGGTGGCTGAAGAGATTGTGTTCAATGAGGTTACAACAGGTGCCCAGAATGACCTGGAGAGAATTACAGAGGCAGCACATAAGATGGTTAGCGAATACGGGATGAGCGAAAAACTGGGTCCCATTACCTACCGCAAAAAGGAGGAATTGATATTCCTTGGCAGGGACATAACCAAGGAGAAACAATACAGTGAAGAGGTTGCATATCTCATTGACCAGGAGGTCAAAAGAATTGTGGAGGAATGCTATGCACGTGCCAGGGACCTCCTTCAGCACAACAGGGATAAACTTGATAAGCTTGCGCATGCCCTTATTGAGAAGGAGATACTGGAAGAAGAAGAGGTAGATGAAATATTAAAAGATTAACCGGAGAGATGATGGATAAAAAAAAGATTGAGAGAGCAGTAAGGATGATTCTGGAGGCAATCGGAGAAAATCCTGAAAGGGCAGGAATCCTGAAGACTCCTTCAAGATTCGCCAGGATGTGCGAGGAGATTTTCTCCGGTATAAGGGAAAAGCCAGAGAATGTTCTGAGCACACTACCAGCCGAGAATTACAGGGAAGTCATTTTGATTAGAGACATACCTTTTTATTCCATCTGCGAGCACCATCTGCTTCCATTTTTTGGCAGGGTGCACATTGCATATATCCCTTCCAGGAAAATAGCGGGACTGAGCAAGTTTGCACGACTTGTGGAAGTGCTTTCAAGGCGCCTGCAGGTTCAGGAAAGATTTACCAACGAGATATCTTTTATCATCCAGAAGAACCTTAAGCCCAGGGGGATACTTGTTATTGTGGAGGCAGAGCATCTCTGTATGAGTATGCGTGGTGTGAAAAAAGAGAAGTCCAGGATTATTACAATTTCTACAAAAGGAATTTTTTCCAGACAGGGAAAGAGTGCACAGGTGTTGAATCTCATAAAAAAAGAAAATGCGTACCCTTAAATGTAATGGCTATACTTTAAAGTTTACCCGCCCTTTAATTATGGGAATTCTGAATGTCACCCCGGATTCATTTTCAGATGGTGGAAGATATCTCAAGCCTGCTGATGCCCTGGCACAGGCAGAGAAAATGGCAGAAGAAGGTGCTGACATAATTGATATAGGTGGGGAATCCACCCGTCCGTTTGCACAGCCTGTGAGTGTAGAAGAAGAGATAAAGAGGGTTATTCCTGTAATAAGAATGGTTAGAAAAAAAATTAAGATTCCAATTTCCATTGACACTTATAAATCTGAGGTTGCGCGTGCTGCACTTGAAGAGGGAGCAGATATCATAAATGATATAAGTGCTTTGCGGATGGACTCCAGGATGGGAGAACTTGTAGCCTCCAGAAAGGTTCCGGTAGTGTTGATGCATATGCAGCGCACTCCCAGGGATATGCAAAAAAATCCCAGGTATAGAAATGTAATTTCAGATATCAGGGATTTTTTAAGAGAGCGGATTGAAAGGGCAAGGGAATATGGTATAAAAGAGGAGAGGATTATCATTGATCCTGGAATAGGGTTTGGAAAAACAGTCAGGCACAATCTTCAGATAATCAGGAATTTAAAAGAATTTAAAAAATTGGGTCGCCCATTGCTTGTAGGTCCGTCCAGAAAATCTTTTATAGGAAAGATCTTAAACCTGGAGGTCCGGGACAGGCTGGAGGGAACTGCTGCTGCAGTTGCGCTGTGTGTGTGGAATGGTGCAGACATTATCCGCGTACATGATGTGAGGGAGATGAAGAGGGTATCAGATATAACCTGGGCTATAAAAGAGGAAAAATGGTGAGTATTTCGGGAGAGAAAAATGCCCAAGCTATCAGTAAATATTGACCACATTGCTACAATTAGAGAGGCGAGAGGAACAATCGAGCCCGATCCTCTTGAGGCAGGATTAATTGTGCAGAAATGTGGTGCGGATGGAGTGACGGTCCATCTGAGAAGTGACAGGAGGCATATTCAGGAAAGGGATGTATGGAATCTGAAGAAGAAATTGAGGATAAAGCTGAATCTGGAAATGGCTGCCACAAAAGAAATGTTGAATTTTGCATTGCAGGTCAATCCAGACCTTGTAACGATAGTGCCTGAGAAAAGGAGAGAGCTTACAACCCTGGGAGGACTGGATGTGGTGAGCAATAAAATTGCACTTATACCATTCATAAAAAAGCTGAAGGATGAAGGAATCGCAGTAAGTATTTTTGTAAATCCTGATAAAAAACAGATAAGAGCTGCAAAAGAGGCTGGCGCAGATTTTGTAGAGATTCACACAGGAATCTATGCCGAGAAGTTTCTTGAACACAAAAATACGGGTGCTGAGGTTGAAAGGATAAGAAAAGCAGTATTTTTCGCCAGGAGCCTGGGACTGAAGGTAAATGCAGGTCACGGCTTAACTTACAGAAATGTAAAACCCATTGCAAAAATTCCAGGTATTGAAGAAATGAGTATAGGACACAGCATTATCTCAAGAGCAGTATTTGCCGGGCTTGAATCCAGTGTAAGGGAAATGCTTGAGCTTGTCAGGGATAGATAAAAATATGGAAATTCTTGTAAGCAATCTTCAGGATAAAATAAAATTAAGCAGGAAATGGGTGAAGGATATTGCATCCAGGATTTTGAAAAAGGCAGGTGCAGATGGGGAATTGAGTATAGTGCTGGTGGATAACAGATATATACGCAGACTTAACCGGAAATACAGACATAAAGACCGCGTCACCGATGTTCTTTCTTTTCCCCTGGTAAAAAGGGGACAGGCTACTTTTTCTAAAAAAGCGGGCTATAAAAAGAGGGGACGGTCCTACTTTTCTGATACATCCAGTTTGCTCGGCGATGTAGTGATTTCAGTAGAACGGGCAAGGGCTCAGGCAAAGGAATACGGGCATTCCCTTAATGAAGAAATCTTTATCCTTATCAGACATGGCATCCTGCATCTTTTGGGCTATACCCATAGACAGATGGAGAATATCCCTGTATAATATGCTCAGAACAGGGAGGAATGATGGATGAAAAAAGGACAATGCTGGAGAGTTTCAATGCAGCTATTGAGGGGATAATATATGTGCTGAAGACGCAGAAGAATATGAAATTTCATTTTCTTGCTGCAATAGGCATTCTTGTAGCAAGCCTTTTTTTAAATCTTACAAAGATAGAACTCGTTGCCCTTGTCTTTGCTATTGCCTTCGTTTTAACTGCAGAGATATTCAATACAGCAATTGAATATGCAGTGGATTTATTATCCCCGGAGGTGAAGCCATCTGCAAAAATAGTGAAGGATGTTTCTGCTGCTGGTGTTCTCCTTTCAGCAATCAATGCAGTTGTTGTTGGGTATCTGATATTTTTTACCCGTCTCATCCCTGGATTCCCCAGCGTTGTTTCCCGCATAAAACAGGCTCCAGTTTATCTTACATTTATTGCACTTACACTCGTGCTCCTGTTCGTTCTCATAGCAAAGGCAGGCGTTTCCAGGAAAATGCCCGTGTCTATATTGAGAGGGGGAATGCCTTCAGGACATGCTGCTTTAGCATTTGCCTGCTGGACAGTGATTACATTTCTGTCAAAGGACCTGCTGATTTCCACCATTACTTTTTTCCTGAGTTTCCTGATAAGTTTGAGCAGGATAAGGCAGGAAGTGCACAACACGATTGAGGTAGCAGCTGGTGCTCTTCTGGGAACAATTGTGACTGTTTTGATTTTCCAGTTGTTCAGTTAAGAAAAAAAGTAGCCTGTCCTCTTTTTGAGGAGAAAATGATTTTAAAGTTTGTTATCCTTGGCTTTCTATTTTTTATAGCTGCTTTTTTCAGCGGAGCCGAGACCGCCATTACCTCAATTAACAAATTGAGACTGAGGGAACTGATGAAAAGGAAAAAGACTTCCACGGATCTGCCGGAATTGTCTGAAATGGAATTAGCAATGGAATACAACCATTTACTTACTACAATCCTGGTGGGTGCTACAATAGTGGAGCTTGTGGCTTCTGTACTGGGTGCCAGCATAGCGATGGAAATTTTCCACTCCAGGTTTCTTGGTCTCAGCACAGGGGTTATGATATTTTTTATCCTCCTTTTTGGCGAAATAATTCCAAAAGTTTACAGCAAGCAGCATGCAGAATCCCTTGCTCCTGTTGTAATTCCTTTTCTGAGATTTTTTAATACACTGCTTTTTCCCCTGACCAGGGCACTTGTATTCATAGCTAATTTTTTGATCAGAATATTCGGAGGGTCAAAGGTAGAAAGTGTGCCATTTGTAACCGAGAAAGAAATCAGGTCTTTTATAGATATAGGTGAGAAGGAGGGTGTGGTTGAGAAGGAAGAAGGACAGATGATAGATAGCGTCCTTGAATTTACGGATAAGGATGTTTCACAGGTGATGAGAAAAAGGGAAGAGATGTTTGCACTCAAAGAAGGGATGCAGATAGACCAGATTATCACCCTGGCTATAGAATCAGGTTATTCAAGGCTGCCGGTTTACAGGGATACGCTGGACCATATCGTTGGGATAATATACACAAAAGACCTCTTAAATCTCTGGAAGAACAGGGACCTGATAAAACTGCAGGACCTTGTGAGGGAACCTTATTTTGTTCTTGATTCCATGAAGGTGAAAGATCTGCTTCGTCAGTTTCAGCAGCGCAAGCTGCAGATGGGAATAGTTATTGATGAAGAAGGCTCTGTAAGAGGACTTGTAACCCTTGAGGACCTCGTGGAGGAAATAGTGGGCGAAATACATGATGAATATGATACCGAATAAAAAATATGTTATACAAAACAAGGGCAATAGTTTTGAGTTCAAGAGACATAAAAGAGGCAGACAGTCTTCTTACCCTGTATTCTGAAGACAGGGGCAAGATGAGGGCTGTTGCAAAAGGGGTGAGGAAGACAAGGAGCAAGTTTGGCTCAAGCCTGGAGCCGTTTACACTTGCAAGGCTTCTGTTATACAGAAAAGGAAAGCCACCGGCAAGTTTCTCCCCGCGTGAGCACTCTTCCATTGATATTATTACTGATGCAGAGATTGAGCGTTCATTCCGGAAGTTAAGAGAGAGTTTGACAGGTTTTGCATGTGGAAATTACTATGCAGAACTTGTTGCTGAAATGGCAGGAGAAGGAGAATCAAACCCTGCCATATTTTATCTACTTTGTGAATTTTTCAGGTTGATTGATGTGACCGGAAACCTGCCTGTTCTCATATTCAGTTTTACCCTGCGTCTTCTTTGCATACTTGGATACTATCCAGAATTTAATGAATGCGTGGGCTGCAGAATGGAGCTAAAAAATATCAGCGTCAAAAATTTCTTTTTCAGTACAGAACTGGGCGGGATTCTCTGCCAGCATTGCAGGGGAAAAGATTCGGGGGCAATGGCAATTCAATACCCTACACTGAAATATTTGAAACAGCTATTGAAAATGGAACCGGCGCGGCTCAAAAACCTGAAGCTCCTGAAGAAATCTAAACTGGAAATAGAAAGATTGATACTGGATTATCTTTTTTATTATCTGGAAAAGGAACTGAAAACAGTTGAATTCTTAAGACAGACAAACATTTTATAAAGGGGTAAAAATGGCTTATCTAATGGGGATTGACCTGGGCACCACAAGCTGCAGGGCAATCGTTATTGAAGAGAAAGGCAAGTTGATAGGTGAAGGTGTGCAGGATTATCCTCTTTTCCATCCCAGACCCCTGTGGGCAGAACAGAATCCTCTTGACTGGTGGGAAGGTGTGAAATCCAGCGTGCGTAAAGCCATAAAGAATGCAGATATCAATCCAGGAGAAATTGATGGAATAGGCCTCTCAGGACAGATGCACGGACTTGTATTGCTTGATAGAAACAATGAAGTTTTAAGAAATAGTATTCTGTGGTGTGACCAGAGAACAGACAGGCAGTGTGAATATATAATGCGCAAGAAGGGAAGGGAAGTTGTAAAATTTACAGGGAACCCTGCACTTACGGGCTTTACACTTCCCAAGATCATATGGGTTATGAAGGAGGAACCTGAGATTTTTAAGAAAGTCCACAAGATTCTTCTGCCAAAGGATTACATCAGGTTTAAACTCACAGGTGAGTTTGCAACCGAGGTTTCTGATGCCTCAGGCACTTTGATGCTGGATATCAATAAGAGGAAGTGGGCCTTAGAATTACTTTCTTCTTTTGGAATACCGGAGAAGATGCTCCCATCTGTTTATGAATCGCCTGAGGTCTCAGGGAAAATAACCAGAGAGTCTGCTGAACAGACAGGATTGAAAGAGGGAATACCTGTAGTGGGTGGTGGAGGGGACCAGGCAGCAAGCGGAGTTGGAAACGGGATTGTTAAAGAAGGACTTGTTTCTTCCACCATCGGCACATCAGGAGTGGTATTTGCCTTTCTGGACCAGGTTAAGACTGACCCTCTTTTAAGAACACATACTTTCTGTCATGCTGTACCCGGGAAATGGCACATAATGGGCGTGATGCTCTCTGCAGGAGGCAGTCTTAAATGGTTCAGGGATAATCTGGGCACACAGGAAATTGAGATTGCAAAATTATTGGGTAAGGACCCCTATGAAATACTTTCTGAAGAGGCTTCAGGGATTAAACCGGGTTCAGAAGGACTTGTTTTCCTTCCATATCTGATGGGTGAGAGGACACCACATCCTGACCCTTATGCAAAGGGTGTATTCTTCGGCATCACTCCCAGGCACACCAGGGCACACCTGGTCAGGGCAGTTATGGAGGGTGTTACATTTGGATTGAGGGATTCCCTGGACATTCTCAGAAAATTAAATATTAAAATCAATGAGGTCAGGGCTTCGGGTGGAGGAGGAAGAAGTGCCCTCTGGCGTCAGATACAGGCTGACATTTTCAATACAGAAATCACCACTATAAATATCAATGAAGGTTCTGCTTTTGGTGCTGCACTTCTGGCTGGAGCCGGGACAGGGATTTATAAAAGTGTTGAGGAGGCATGTAGCCAGACCATAAGAATTACAAGCAGAACAGAACCCATAAAAGAAAATGTGCGTGTGTATGAGGAATACTACCAGATTTATCGTTCCCTCTACCCGAAATTGAAGGATGCTTTTGTACAGATTTCTGCCCTGCAGGAATAGTAAAAAAGAATGAGAGTGGGGAATGGAGAGTTAAGAATAATTTAAAAGATGCAGAGATGCTGACTTTCTAAATAGTTTATAAATGAAAAGGGGGAGGAATGTATCCACAGAATTTGAAATATTCAAAAGAGCATGTGTGGGTTTTGATTGAAGGCGGGAATGCAAAAATTGGTATTACGGATTATGCACAGCAGCAGCTTGGAGACATAGTCCTTGCTGAGCTGCCAAAGTCAGGGACAAAGCTTGTGCAGGGAAAAAGTTTTGGGGTTGTGGAATCTGTGAAGTCTGTATCTGATCTGATTTCACCGTTAAATGGAGAGGTAATGGATACAAATGGAGAAGTAATAAATCATCCTGAGTTGATAAATAAGGACCCGTATGGAAAGGGCTGGATGGTTATTATAAAAATGGACAATCCTGCAGAGATTGATGTGCTTATGTCTGCTTCGGATTATGAAGAAACCCTCAAAAAGTAAATAGAACCTTTCTTCCTGGAGGAGAAAGAGAAGGGAGATTGAATGCCTGTAGAGAGAATCGTTGCAACCGCAATAATTTTGTTAATAGCACTTGTTGATTACCTGGGTTTTATGAAGCCTGTAAAGGAAAAGCCCGTAAAGGAAAAAGAAGAGACCGCTATGGTAGAAGTATCAAGCAGAAGTGCGGATATTACTGTTCCAGAAAACCTGGGTGAGCACAATATGGCTGAAGTCATCAGCATACCTGTAGAGATAAAAAACACAGGCAGGGGTATGTATACGTTTGTAGTCAATGTAGAAATCAGTGGTCCCGGGGCACAGCAGGCCCTGCCTTTTAAAAGGATATCCCTTGAGCCAGGAGAAAGCAAAGAAACCCTTTTTGAATATAAAGTTCCCCTGGATGCCAGTGAAGGCAGATATACTGTTAGTGCAGTAGTGTGGGATAGACTGCAGGAAGAAAGGCCTGTGCAGAAAATAAGTGAAGCAAAAAGTGCATTCAGGTTGATAGATGCACTGCCGGAGATTACTTTCCTGGACCTGGGACTTTCAGCTCAGGTTGGGGAAAGGCTTAATCTGAAGGTGAGAGTAAGGGACGACAGGGGTGTGAAGTGGGTAAGGATTACTTACCAGTTTCCAGGAATGTCTCAGAAGAAGACTGCAATGATGCAGAGGAAGAGCGGAAATGAAAGGGATGGAATCTGGGCTTTCACTACAGACCCTTCCAGGCAGACAGGGCAGTTCATATTCAGAATTGAAGCAATGGATACAAAGCTCCAGATTGCAACTACTGAGGAATACAGGATAGCAATTGTAACAAAAATGTAAGGGCAGGATGTATAGAAAAATAGACCTGGCACTATTTTTGATTTTAACCACTGCATTGGTTTATGGCCAGCAGCAGGGTAGAATACAGACCTCAGTTCCATCGCCAGGGGAGCTGAAGGCTGGAGAGACCATTACCTTTCAGGCGATTGTGCTCAATGAGGGGAAAGATGCCTGGGGTGCAGGGGTATATTCAGGTTCAGCAGAGATTTATGATTCTCAGAAAGCTCTCATAACTACCACAGAGTCATTGTACGGGCGCCCTCCTGTCAATACAGGAGAATCCGCACTGTTTTTCATTCCATTTCGTGTGCCTCCTGAGTTTGGAGGGAAGTACTTTTATAAAATTAAAATTAAATATAGGGAAGAGGTCATTGCAACAAGCGATTACTATTCCTTCATTGTTATACCTGTGGATAGGCCTCCGACTATTCAGTTTATGAATTTAGACCTCTCTGCAGTGAAGGGGGAGGAGATAAGCTTAAAGGTGAGGGTTGTGGACGACCGGGGTGTAAATAGAGTGGGGGTTACATATCAATTGCCGGGTATGAAAGAGAAAAAAACTCAGGAGATGAAACTTATCTCAGGTACAAAACAGGATGGAGTCTGGATTTTTAAAACAGCTGCTTTTACTGAAACAGGAAGGTTTGTCTTTACCATAGAGGCAACTGATACAAAAAACCAGACTTCCAGGGTTGAGTCGCAGACCGCAGTGGTCACACCGGAATAGGGCAGGAGAATATAATAAGGAATTAAACCTTTTTTTAATATGTGTGTCTAATATAATAGACCACAGGGTCAGGATATGTGCTCTGTACAGAAAGTGATTGATCTGGAGGAAGAGATGGAAAGACTTAAATTTGTTCTGACAGGGATAGCGGTTTTGATATTCATAGCAGGTTTCTTTAGCCATGGATGGGCGCAGACAATACAGATTTATAATAATGAACAGCAGCCCTGTACCGCTGTTCTTATGCACGGGTATTTTAATGTACATTTTATATCACCAGGTTATGCGGGTGATACAGTGAGGGTGAGGATAGAAAGTGATATTGACATCGGGTATGAGGTATTCCTGAAACCGGTTCTTCCACAGGGACCTGTGGAATGGCATTATCACACCGTGGATTCGCCAATAAGGGTATGGGATGCGGCTGTTCCTTTTCCGCCTTCTTTCTTCTGCAGGAATTTTCTCCGCGCCACGCCTTCTACAGGACTTGTGAGGGTTACTGCAGTGGATTTTCCAGGGACTTTCCAGCAAGCAATGGTGGTGGAGAATTTAAATCCGAAGCCATATTTCAATGTACTTTCACTCTTCAACGGAAATGTCAACACAAATGTACTTCCAGTAAGCCCTGACAATGATGGAGACACTGATTTTCTGAATGTCAATTATAATTCAAGCGATACAGGTCCTTCCTGGGTAGTTATTGATACAAATAGAAACGGAATTTTTGAGGTTACTGAGAACTGGGCAATGCCAGGGGACTGGACCCAGCCAATCTGGGCAAAGGGAAACAGGGGTATGGTTTCTTTCTGGGATGGAAGGGACCAGAGAACAGGCCAGGTGCTTCCAAACGGGATTTATGATATAATGGTGTACACTGAATCCTGGAACACAGGACAGTGGACTGTTGATTCACAAACCCTGAAAGTAGAGCTTTTAACTGCTGGCTGTTCAGGGACAGTTATGTCAGGAGGAAATCCTGTTCCGGATGCAAGGGTTACAATGGGAAATCCCTCTTGTTTCAGTTGGGCAAAAACTGACACTGCAGGAAATTATGTAATTTATGGCCTCAAACCCGGGCTGTATCACGGACATGTTGAAAAAGAAGGATATACATTTGCAGACAGTGACGGGATTTCAGTACTCCCAGGAACAATAACTGGCAATGTAAACTTTGTTCTGGGTGGACCAGGGGATATAAATGTAAATATTTTATTAAGCGAGCCAAATAATACAGACGATACTTTATATGGAAAGGTAGATGTATGGAGCACAGAGAAACCCCAGGGCACAGGGATTGGAATAAGTTTTGCACCGGGAGAAGGTTCAAAAATTTATGGAGTATCTCTTGCCCCGGGAAATTACATGCTCAGGGCAACACTGCCAAGATATGCCCCCAAGATTTTAGGTCCCATAAGGGTGGAGACTAGTGCATCTACAGATTGCCTTTTTACCCTTGATAAAGCATTATCTATTTCCGGAACAGTCATACTTCCTGAGCCGAATCTATCCCCGGACCCCATTTTTATAGGAGTGAATGCAAAAGGTTCCTGGACTGACAACAGGGGATTTGGGGGAGCACAGATAGCACCTGGAGAGAACTCAGGACCATTTGTGATTTATGACCTTCTGCCCGATACATATACTCTTCAGGCACACTGTGATAAATATCCTGACTTTTTCCTTTCAAACCTCAGGGTTGATACTGATGTAATAGGGGTTCTGGTGAATTTCAATACCGGCTCCAGGATTACTGGCAATATCTCTTTGAAGAAGAGGGGAATGCCAGTTTCAAACCCACAGATGGTTATTGAAGCACATTCTCCTTCTATTAACCGTGGGGTGATGGTTGAACTTTTCTGCGATACAGGACCATTTGATGAAACCCTGGCTTATGAAATCAGAGGGCTTGAACCATCCAGATATTTTGTCAGGTACAACCTTGAGGGATTTGAGCGCGAGCCCATAATTTGCGACCTGGGTGTGAATGAAACAAAGTCATTAGATGTTATACTGGAAAGGGCAAAAGGAGCAATTGCAGGAAAGGTATGCGGTTTGAAATCTTCCATAGATTATGCTGCGGTCCAGATATTGTTTTCACGGCCGGGAGAATCCACATTCAAAGCTGTTTCAGTGGACACAGGTGCTTATGGAAATACAGGTGCCTACAGGATTATGAACCTTTCAACAGGTCAGTATGTTCTCACTGCCAATAAATGGGTTGTTCCTGGATATCCGACAGGTGAATACCCGAACTTAAGCAAGCAGGTTTTTGTTGCAAGCGGAGACACTGTTATAAACGTGGACTTTAACTTCAGTATAGACACACCCGGCGCAATTATGGGAACAGTGAATTATACTGGAGAAAAGGGATATAACTTAACAGGAAAGATGGTCCATGCTATTCCTGCAGCTGCAGCAGTTTATGGAGCACAGGCCGGATGGCAGTGCCCGATTCAATTCAGCAATTTTTATCTTATTCCGGGCCTGATGCCAGGGGCATATAAGGTTATGGTGGAGACAAACATAGATACATCAAACGATAAATATGGCGTGGCTGTTCCTGATGTAGTATGTGTGCCAAAAATTGTAAATGTTATGGGTGGAAATACAGTTGTAGCAAATTTCACGCTTACTGATGGTTATAAAATTAAGGGCAATGTAATTCTGCCAGATACCTTACCTTATGAGTTTCACTGCGGCGTGGATTGCCACATAAAAGGACCATATCCTGAGGAGAACCACATTGATGTGGTCATTCCATCTGGAGAACGCTCTGCTACATATGAGCTTTCTGCACTTATGCCAGGGGATTATGTGGTTGCGGTGCATTCTCCTGATTTTATCCATTCTGTCAGAGAAGTGAAGATTATAAACCAGGATCTGAACAACATAAACTTCTATCTTACAAAGGGTGCTTCTATAAAAGGAAAGATAATAGATGCAGATAATGGTGCAGTGCTGCCACTTGTCGGAGGAGAAAATAAGAACCTGGGGATATATGTCCATGCAGAAGCCCGTCCCTGGATAGAAGGTGGTTATAAAGAGGCAGATATGGAGTGGAGGGAGGGGATAAGCCGGGTGAAGCTTGACCCTGAAGGTAAATTTACAATTTCAAACCTTCCAGCAGGTACATATGAAGTTATTGTATCCTGTCCATCAGTGGAAATGGGAAAGAGTTATGTGAATGTGAATATTGGTGGAATAGTAATTCCATCTAACCCTTCATATGTCGCAGACATCGGTGTAATTGCACTCAAGCCAGGTATGAGCATAAGTGGAAAGGTGTGGGAGATAATAAACCCTGCCACAGGTGAAACAAGACCACTCGCAAATATTCCAGTGAAAGCCAAGATTACAGGGATTGCTCCGCACTACTGGGAGATCCTTAGGACCGTAACACGCCTGGATGGCTCATATACCTTAAACGGTGTCTCTCCTGAGAAATATTATGACATTATGGCTGGAACTGAAATGGGAGAGTTTGATTTTGCAGGAGACAATTTTGGAATATTCGGTCCCAGGTTCGGGCTTGAGATAAGGCGACAGGTTCCCCCCGGGGCAACAAATGTAGATTTTGTTCTTCAGCGGGCTGATTGTGTGGTTCAGGGAACAATTTCAAAGCAGGATAGCCAGCCTCTCGGGTTCAGTATGGAAGATATGGATAAGGTACCGGGAGCGCTTGTGGTTCTTAAAAGGATGGGTTCTGCACCAATTAATGATAATCCAATTCTGGATGGATTGCTTACAATTTCAATGCCTATGGACAACACAGGCAGGAATTACAAATTTGAAAGAGCAGGACTTGTGCGCGGGAAATACATAGCAAAGGTCCTGGCAGATGGATACTGTATGGCAAGCAAATCAAATATAGATATTTCTCCGGGAATGAATAACCTCGGGAATTTTGCATTATTTAAGGGCGGCTCAGCAACAGGCACTATTAAAAAGGAAGATGGGACTGCAGTTACAGAGGAAATGGCACAGAGGATTGCTGCAGTAACCCCTGGATTTACAAAGTTTGCAACCGGTATTGTAAACATAGACCCCTCCTCTGGTGAGGTCATAAACTACCTCATAGAAGGGCTTGAGCCAGGCAACACCTACAGCATTGGCATTGCACCAAAAACAGGGAGGGATATCTATGTGGTTCCTGATTGCCTTCCTGTGCAGGATACAGGTACAATTACATATAATATTACAATGAAAGAACTGCCTCCTAAATTTCATCTGTTTACCAGGAAAATTGACAACAGGTTCAAACTGGAAATCTTGAGCACTCGCACCCTGACTGAGCCAAAGGCAGAGGATGTGATTACACTGTTAACAGGGGGAGATACTGCGCATATGCTTTTCAATTACAGAATGGACCCGGATAAAATGAGAATGAGCGTTGAATATATTCCACCTTTAACCGAGGATTCCTTTACAATTCAGGTAAAAGGGCATACTGAAAGTGGAAAGGAAGGTATTGCTGTTTTCAGAATTTACACCGGTGCAGATGCACAGGTTCGCCAGCGCATAAATATCTTCACCGGTGGTTCTGTCAATGTTGGTGAGGGCGATGCCACAAGAATTGATTTTACAGAAGAAGCCATAACTATGTCAGAGGGCAATGAGACAGGCACAGCAGAGGTGAGCATTGACAAACTGCAGTCAATGCTATTTAGAAGTGGTGCATTAAAACTGAGTGCTTCTGCATATCCTTTTCTCCCTGCTTCTGCAGATATAAGTCCTGGAATAAGGGTGAGCGCAATCTACAATATAATACTGAATCTATTTGGAAATCTCTTTTCAGGAAAGGGTATTACAGTTACGCTTGAATACGATTCTTCAACTGCTGATGTTGAAAATATGCATGTCTTCTATTACAACGAAAGCACCGGTAAATGGGAGATTGAGACATTAAACCGCAGCGTGGACCGGAATAACTCTACAATTTCAGTTGAAGTAAACCATCTCTCCCAGTTTGCAGTATTCAACACAACATTCGCCGCAGGTATAGATAAGCTTACAACATACAACTATCCCAATCCATTTAAGCCCGGGACACAAGCCAGCACAACAATCAAATTTGGATTCCCTGGAACAGCAAGCAGTCCGGTCTCAATAAAGATTTACAACATAGCAGGAGAGCTGGTGAGGACGCTTGTTGAAAATGTGGATTATCCTGGAAATACCTGGAATACGATTCCCTGGGATGGTAAAAACGACGCAGGGGAGAAGGTTGCAAGCGGTGTTTATATCTATATTGTAAAGACAGCAACAGAAACAGCATTTAACAAAATAATGCTCATCAGATAAAGATAGTATCAGGTCCATTTTTCAGATATTTTTTCACACTACCTTCTCAGGCAAAAGGAGGTTCAAATGTCAGTGAATAAAAAAGTTCTGTGTTTAAGAGTTCAAGGGTTCTATGTATTATCTTGTATTCTGCTTTTAGCTTTTAGCCTTCAGGTTTTATTTTTAAAGTTTAGCTGGGCACTTGGCTCTGGCACCACAGGCTCCCAGTTTCTGAAATTAGGGGTGGGAAGCAGGCCTGCAGGAATGGGAGAGGCATTTGTTGCAGTGGCAGATGACTTAAATGCCTTATACTGGAACCCTGCTGGACTGGGAAATGTTGAAGGAAGGCAGGCAAGCCTTATACACACAGAGTGGTTTCAGTGCATAAGATACGAATACATAGGATACTGCCAGCCCCTTGCTGGTGGAGTAATTGGTGCAGGTGCAACCTTTTTATGGATTGATGGTATTGAAAGAAGGACAACCGATACTCCAGAACCTGAAGGCTATGTTCCGGCAAGAGATTTATCAGTTTCAGTGGCATATGGAAAAGGACTCTCAGAGCGCCTGAACGCAGGTCTTTCTTTAAAAGGAATATACAGGCAGCTTGATAACTCTACTGCAGGCGGAGCTGCAATTGACATAGGCCTACTCTATAAGCCATCTCCCGGGGCATTCACCCTTGGTCTTGCAATTCAAAACATAGGTGCTCAGGGTGCATTCATAAATGAGCCAGACCCGTTGCCTTTAAACCTGAAGGCAGGTATTGCAAACAAATCCATTGATGGAAATTTTACTTTTGCAGCTGACCTGAACTACGGGCTTGTGGACAATGTATGGAGTGCAGGTGCAGGCATAGAATGGTGGATAGATCCAGCATTCTCTATAAGGTCTGGATACAGGTTCAACAGCTCAAGCACTTCTTCACTTGGCTTCCTTTCAGGCTTAAGCTGTGGTGCAGGGTTTAAACTGAATATCCTCAATATAGACTATGCCTTTGTGCCTTATGGAGACTTAGGATATACACACAGGGTTTCTTTATTAGCAAAATTTTAATATTGTGCGAAAAGTCTATTCTCGTATATGCGCTGGAAATAGCCTGAGAAATTCGCAGCGCCACATTATCGCTCACATTTATACGGGAATTACGGAGGTGGTCTAAATGAAAATTTCAGTTGTGTGTTTAACAGGTTTGTTGATTTTTGTATCAGTTGCCCAGGCGGACATTCCCAGGATTGCAAAGATAAATAATTTAAGCGGAAAAGTGGAAGTTCAGAGGGCAAATTTAAAGGAATGGATTCCAGCCAAATTGAATATGTCTCTGTATGTATCTGACAAGGTCAGAACAGGCAAAAAAAGTATGGTTGAAATTATTCTTGACGACGGAAGTTTCATACGTCTGAGGGAAAATTCGGTGATTGAGATAAGGGTCCTGGATGAAGATAAGAAGAGCGGTGGCAAAAAATCTATATTCAGGCTACCTGTGGGCAAGTTATTTTCTAAGGTTCAAAAGCTCAAGACTCCTGATTCCTGTTTTGAAGTGCATACTCCCGCAGCTGTGGCAGGTGTCAGGGGAACAGAATTTTCTGTATTTGCAAGTCCTGAACTTTTTACCCGCATTTCTGTATTTACCGGAAGGGTGGAAGTGCAGGCAATAAGAGAGGAAATGGAAGGAATCAGTCCAATTATTCTGAATGCAAACCAGAGCACCGGTTTCGGAGCTGGAGAAATTCCTGAGGTTAGACCCCTGGACCCTGAGGATAGAAAAGACTGGAAAACATTTGACAGGGAGATGAAACAGCCCTATGATATTGAGGTTTCAAATGATATTGCAATGGAGCAGATGCGGCAGTCTATCACACAGAATCTCAAAGACGCTGATTATCAGATGGGTAAGAGTCTGGTTGATGTGCACGGAAATCGCGTGAGGCTTGAGGAATATTTGCTCCGTCCCCGGCCAGAACAGTTGCAGTTTTTGATATTAAATACAAGGGAAAATCGCTTTGACTACGCCAGCAGTCTTTACACATTTAATAAGGCACTCCCGGATAATTTCAGCCCTGTGGTAAGGGAAGCAATAAAGGGTAGATGGAATACCCAGCCTGATTACTGGCTTACAGGCAATGAAGCGAAATTCGGCAACCATTACAACGATTATATGAACTGGGTGCTCTCAGATGGTTATGTGGAACCAGGGTCCTTAAATAATCCTTACTGGGAACAGAAATTCGTCAATTTTGTGCACACAGTAAATGGAATAGAAAAAATCAAGTGCACCAACCTGAATATGCCATCCAGCGCACAGACATGGTATGTGAGAGATGAATCAGGCAATCTGAAGCCTGTATCCCAGAACTACACCCTTCCTGGTTTTTCATTCAATCGTGACCCTGAAAAGGCAACTTCAATGGCCTGGTATAAATATGAAGATGGGACCTGGGAGCAGATTGAATTTTATGTTATTGATGACCAGGGAAATCTTCTCACCTGGGAAAAATCAGGTACAGGAGAAGCACTTGAAAATGACAATGGAGAAGTAAGACTCACTGCGTCAGAATTCAATGGCAGAGACATAGATGTTGTTTATTCACCCAAGATTCTTATTGACGCAAACAGGACCAAGTGGTAAAAATTGGGACGGGTTCATTTTTTTGAACTCGCGAAAGCCCTATAATTTACTTGCTTTTTCAGGGTTGAGAAAATGGTCGCTGTCCCTATTTTTCGGGAGGTGTGCTTGAAATTCCTTGTTATTATTGAAGAACAAAAAATAGTGTCTGTCCCTATTTTTATACTCATTTGCCTTTCAATTGTTAGTTTCAGCCGGAATGCGGAGGCAATAAAGATATTGCCGCTTGTGGATGCATCTGCTGGTATGGCAGGTTCCTGTCTCAGCTACAGGGATACGAGTTCTAGAGGGATTGGAGCAGATATTTACTTAGACTTCACCCCTGCTTTAAGAATTACAGATGAAATTGACATACTTCCCAGATTCAGCCTCAGGTATCAGGGCAGCCGCAGGCTTGCTGAACTTATAGGAGGCGGAAGCCTTTTCCAGCAGGCAATTGACGGAAATGCCTCTGTTAAATATATCCAGCGCATCGCAGAAGACCTGAAAATTAAACTCAGCGGTGGTTTTAATAAAGAGTGGCTGCAGGAGACAAAGGATGAGCCCTGGGGTCTGGGTCTTTATGACTACAACAAATCAGGTGCAGGTATTGAGATTGAAAAGGGGGGTCTCAGGACTGGATATAATTTTTACATAATGCGCTTTCCAAACTACTGGACGCTTGCCTCTGCTGCTGAGACTTTTGGCCTGGAAACAACTGGTAAATATGTGCTGGACTACAATGCAAATGAAATTTATTTTTCTGGAAGGGATATGGCGTCTGAAGAAATAATGTACAAATATGGTTATACCTATACACGCCTGGACTATCCGGAACAGAAACTCATTAACCAGAATGCAGAATATATTTCACTAAACAGGTATGACAACATCCATAATGTTATGTTCGGGCTTACCCGGTTTTTCCAGGAGAAATTACTGGATAGTACAAGTTTTAAACCTTCATTAAGTCTTTCTTATTCTCTTACATACAACCAATCAAATCAGAACCACTATGATGTAGAAAAATTTCAGTATATCCCAAATTTTTACGATTATCTCCAGCATAAGTTGAGCCTGTCTTGCAATCTTCATTTCTTCCCTTCAGAAATGGATATGATTTTTCAGTATGTCTATTCAAACCGCGGGTATCTGTTCAGACCTGCCCAGGATGCAGATGGCAATTACGGAGTTGATATGATGAATCTTCAATCCAGCTACATAACCGGGTACATAAATTATCCGGTATGGGACTACTGTTCAATTTTCTGCTCCATAGTATTCGATTTCTCCGCTTCAAACAACAAATACGAAAAGGTTTATGTTTATAACTACACAGGTATAAGTTATCTCGCAGGGCTTTCCTTCAAATACTGAGCCTTTCTATAAAAAAATCATAATAGAGCAAAAAAAACTTGACAAAAATTTAAAAGTGTGCTATAATACTTTTTGAGATTGAAGTGCACAGTTTAAAAAGCAAAATAGATGGTATGAATTGTGAATTCAGGAGGGATGATGAGGAAAATCTATTCACTAATTATTTTAATATCTGTTATTTCAGGAATATCTTCTCTGGCGTATTGCGGATTTGTGGACCTCGGAGCTGGTGCACGTCCACCTGGAATGGGGCATGCCTTTACAGGTGTTGCAAATGATGTAAATGCCATTTATTATAATCCTGCAGGACTGGTGAACATAACAGGTATGGAATTCTGTTTTATGTATGCTCCCCTGATGGTGGGTTTAACTGACGGGAGTGGAATTTCTGATTTCTATGGTGCCTTTGCAATGAAACTCACTGAAGAATCTGCAATAGGAGCAGCATGGACAGGAAGGTCTTTAAACGGTCCGGGTTATACTGAAAACGAATCCCTGTACAATGAGAACACATTCTATGGCACATACGCAATGTGGCTTGTAGAAAGGCTTATTGTTGGTGCCAGCATTAAAATTCCTGTGCATGCGTACGGAGAGGATGAATATACGAAAAACAGTGTGGATAACAATGGCAATGTTACTCCGGGGAAAAAAGACCCTGTTTTTAACCAGGGCTACAGCAAGATTGGTTTCAGTGCTGACCTCGGAGCCCTCTATCAATTAAGCGATGCTATTTCCCTGGGACTTATGATTCAGAACCTGTTCTCAACCAATTTGGCTCTTAACCCAGATTATAGAAACGCATACGACCCAGCTCCACTTTATATCAGGGCCGGTGTTGGATACAGAATTCCAAAGCTCGCCATAATGGAGAACATTACAATTGCCTCTGATGCTACCTACCATATAGGTGGTATGAAAAATGACCTCAAGGTTCATTCTGGATTTGAATCCTGGCTCTTTGAGCGAACTATTGCCTGCCGGGCTGGATTTGGGATAGGAACAAACAGTTATTCTGACCTTTCTTTTGGCGGCAGTTATGTAATGACAGGAGCTCCGGAAATTCAGATTGACTATGCCTGGGTCTGTCCGCTCAGTGGTTTAAGAACAGGGGGCAATCACCGGTTCTCCTGCACCTTGCGCCTGTAATAAAGCTCTAAAACTGCAGGGCCATCTTACAATAAGTTTGTAGCACTTAAGAATTTCAATTTTCCCGTGAAATTCAAATTTCTAATTTCTGAATAATTTTTTTATTTTTCATTTTATGCAACCGTTTGCAAGAAGAGAATATGCCTAATAATCGCCTGACCCTTGAGGATGTGGCAGATAGAGTAGGTGTGCACCAATCCACTGTTTCGCGTGCCCTCCAGAACAGTCCCCTTATAAGCCAACAGACCAAAAAAAGAATCCTGGATACAGTAAAGAAATTAAAATACAGGCCCAATATCATAGCCCGCAGTCTTGCAATTAACAGGACAGGTCTTATAGGGCTGATCATTCCGGATATCAAGAATCCTTTCTGTGCTGAGGTGATTGAATATTTTGAAGAGGCAGCGAGGCACAGGAACTTTAGGTTGATTCTTTCCATTACAGATGGAGAACTGGCAAGAGAAGAAGATGCAATTCTTGACTTTTCAGGGAGGGTGGATGGAATTATCATAAATCACCACCAGAGCTATACCAATTGCAAGGCAATCTTAGAACTTCAGAGGGAAAAATTCCCTTTTGTTTTACTGGGCTGGATAAAAGGCACAAAGGCAAGTTATGTAATGGCTGATCTGTCTGAAGGTGCATACCTTGCTACCAGGCACTTGCTGGAGCTGGGTCACAGGCGCATCGCTTTTATGCTGGCAGGCAATGACAATGATATCCTGCGGCTCAGGGGATATAAAAAAGCCCTGAAAGAATTTGGAGTTGAATTCAGGAAAGAGCTACTTGTTGAGAGTGGAGAAGAAATATCTGGAGCAGAAAGGTTTATGGATAAAATTCTATCAATGAAAGAGAAGCCAACTGCAATTTATGCGATTAATGACCTTCTCGCGATTGGAATAATGGATGCCTGTGAAAAAAGGGGATTGAAGATTCCAGGGGATTTTGCACTTGTGGGATTTGACAATATAAAACTTTCCGCACATTCAAGGTTTTCCATTACTACAGTGGATTATCCCTTAAAAGAACTGGCAAAGATAGCAATGAATGTGCTTCAGGACCAGATTGAAGGAAGAATGGAAGAACCTGAGCAGATTCTGATCAAGCCCACACTGGTTGTAAGACGCTCTTCAGGCGCAAAAATTGTGTAATTCACTTTAAAAATAGAAGGAGAGGTCAAATGAAAAAACAGAACAGACCATTCTGGACAGCTACAGTTTTAGCGGTTATTTGCTGTTCTGGTTCAGTAAATTGTATCAGAGCGCAGGAGCAGACAATGGAGAAAAGGGTTTATGGTGCGGTCTGGGATTTTACAAAGGGAACAGAGGGATGGGTTCCTGACCACGGAGTTTCAGATTTTGAAACCAGCAAGGAAGGCATATCTTTTAAGGTTACAGGATTTGACCCCTGGATTTTAGGTCCTGAAATAGAAATTGACGCAAAGGTCTATCAGTATATCAGCGTAAGAATTAAGGCAACTAAAAAAGTAAATTCCTGTGCATTTTATTTCCGTACTGATGAATCTCCTGAGTGGGCAAGCCCGCCAAAGACTCAGGGTTTTGAAATAAAAGGGGATGGTGAATTTCATACCTATGAGGTTTTCCTCGGAAATCATCAGTACTGGAAAGGGAAAATTCTGCAGTTGAGGCTTGACCCTGAACCTCCTGACTGTGAAGGTTCGGATCTGACTCTTGAATATATAAAGGTGTATAAGGTTGGGCCAAAGTTAGAACTTCTTTTTGGCTCTCCAAAATTGCTTGTACTTCCTCAAGAAATTGTAAGGATTGCTTCAAAAATAACCAGCAGGGGTGGCGAAGATGCACAGGATGTTAAAATATCTCTTGTGCTTCCAGAAGGGTTGACCCTTCTAAATGGCGTTCCTGCCCGGACCATTGAAAAGCTTGCAGTTGGAGAGGCAATTTCCTCTGAATGGGAAGTGAAGATAGAAAAAGAAGGAAGTTATCCTGTCCAGCTGCAGGTTCTGGCGAAAGATATCACCCTACCTCCTCAGATTATAACTCTCAGTACAGTAGGAAAACCACCTGTGCTTTCATCAGCAAAGCCTTCCAGGGTCCAGGCCTATACAGATGAGAATAAAAATTTGATTCTTGAAAACAACAAACTCAGAATGGTATTTGTCAGGAGCTTGAGTGGATATCTTCATTATCTGATTTACTGTTTTGACGAGACAGGTCCGTTCCTGTTAGGAACAGGATATCCGATGGGCTCAGTTATATATAAGTCAAAGGCAGGAAATGTAAATGAGATAATTATCCCGCAGAAATTTGAGATTCTGCAGAATGACGCAAAGGTTAGTTCTGTGAAATTTCCCGCAGTTTTAAAAGACAGGGATGGTGCGAACTGGTCCTTTGCTATTGTTTTTATGCTTGAGGAAAATGAGCCCTGGGTTTCTGTTAAGTCTACTGTGAGCGTGGACAGGGAAAGGGAGCTTTTAAAGTTCTGCGGCCCTTATATCTATGCAGGAGAGGGTTCTTTTGGAAAGCAAAAAGATGAGGCAATCTTTCCTGGCCTTGAATGGCTTGTTGGAGATGAAATTTCCTCTTCAGAGTTAGACATTGCTCCCCCCTATAATATAAGGCATACCCCGCATCCTTATAAGGTAACAATCCCAGTGATGGCAGTGGAATATCAAAAGCATGTGCTTGGCTTGGTCTGGAACCCGCTTGAGAAATGGGATGGAAAGAATATGTATCCTTCTGCCAGGTTCTGTTCTCCAAACTGGATTGCAGGACAGGACAATCATCAGATGGGCCTGTTTCTTCCTTCAATTCCTGAATGGGTGAAGGAAAACGGAGATGAGGCAATTGTGCCATATAAAATTGGACCTGGCACTATTTTAAGTCTTTCTTCTTATGTACTTGCAGAATATCCGCAGAAGCCACTCTTTGCATGTTTGAGGTATTTTGATATAATGGGTAAGCCAACCCTGCAGGAAAAGCCGATGAGTTATGAGGAGGAGGTAGAGCTTTCAAAATACGCATATATGGAGAGCGGGCTCTGGGATCCAAAAGCAATGGGATGGGGGCATGTATACACCTGGAAGCCAGCACCATACCAGTTCAATATTCTTTCGCTCTGGATTTACTCAATGCTTACAAAAGATGCAACCCAGAAGGCCAGGACAAAGGAGAGGGCAAGGCTTGTTTACAATTATATTCTGGATGAACAGGGTCCGCAATCTATTGAAGAAAGACTTGCTTTCAGAATGGGAAGTATTGAATCTTCAATGCAGGGAATGGGAAATAGAATGAGGGGAATTGCTTCCAGCCAGAAGAAGGACGGCTCCTGGAGGTTTATGCCTGATGCACAGAGAAAGGTCCTGGGAAAGCCAGGTGCAGAGGAGGTCGGACTCACTGCTCCAAATGCAGCACTTCTTTTAAAATATGCAAGAATGACAGGAAATAAAGAGGCACTTGAAAAGGGATTGAAGGCAATTGAATCAATAGAGAAGTTCACAGTTCCGCGTGCAGCCCAGACATGGGAGTGTCCTGTGCATTCCCCTGATATCTATGCATCTGCACTTGCAATTAATGCCCATATTGAAGCTTACAGGATTACAAAAGAAAAGAAATATCTGGACAGAGCAGTTTACTGGGCTTATACCGGACTTCCTTTTGTTTACTTCTGGACAGCCCCTGACAGGCCGGTGATGAAATATGCAACAATTCCTATTTTCGGAGCAACCTTCTTTACAGGTTCCTGGTTCGGGGTTCCGGTGCAGTGGAATGGACTTGCATATGCATATGCCCTGCAGCATCTATGGGAGTATGACAGGTCGTTTGACTGGAAGACCGTTGCTGAAGGTATAGTAATCTCTGCTATGATTCAGCAGGAAAAAGATGGAAAGGCAAAGGGCTGTTATACTGATAACTGGAACCTGATGGGAGATATCAAGTGCTCGGGCTGTCTGATAAACCCGGAATTGATTATTACAAATGTCTATACATTGTTAGGGGAAGACCCTGATGTTCGCACTACAATAATTGAAAAGAACGGAGCAAAGGTCTATCTGAATACAGGCGGAAAGATTGAGGATGCCAAGATTGATGACAGATCTTTAAGGTTCTACCTGTCTTACCCGAAAGACGAAACAAGTTATTCGGTCATAGCAGGGATTGCAAAGCCGGAAGAGGTTTTGAAAGATGGCACAGCTCTAAAATATGCCCAGGACCTTGAGGCAGTCGCAGAGGGATGGAAATATGGAGATTTTGATTCCTACACATACATAAAAATAGTGCACAGTAAACCAAAGGTTGAAATTGCAGTTAGCAATCCTGTTGCAATACCACCCTTAGAAAGGATACCAGTAAAGTATGTTCAGTTTGTTCCAAAGAGGATTGCAGCAGAAAGGGCAAAGCCATTCAAAATTGCTCACAGATGGGATTTCAGCACACAGGAGGCACAGGATCAATGGGCTGAAGTGCAGAAAAATAACATTTCTGACCTGGAATTTACAGGTAAGACCTTAAAGTTTACAGCAACAGGTCCTGACCCCTATATCTATTTCCCTGCAACGGATTTTGACGGGAGTGAATATCCCTATATAATATTTAAAGGAAAGGGAACCAGAACAAAGGGAAGCACTCACTCAATATATTTTATCACAGAAGACTCGCCAAACTGGGGAGAGGATAAAAGGGTGACCATTAATGCTATAGGAGATGAGAAGTTTCATATTTATACAATAGATATGTCTCAAACAGGAGCCTGGTCATCAAAAATTACAGGTGCGCGGCTTGACCCTTTCAATGGTCCAAACGAAGTTGATAACGAGATTGAGATTGAGTACATTATGATTGCAAACAAGGCAAAGCAGTAATGGTGTGAGATGAAAAGATACTTACTTATTTTACTATTTTTAGTTGCAGTGGGTTTGATAAATCAAACCTCTGTTTATGCACAGTCAGAGACAGACTCCTACCTCATAGTGAATGACCCTATAAGGCGTGCTGACAATATTATGAGATGTACTGTCACTGTTGTGGTGCGCAATACAAGCTCCGGTACCATGTCAGGGGTTCAGGTTACAGTGTGCACAGTGCGCACCACACCAGGTGGAACCACAGTTATTTCTCTTCCCAATTCTCCAATTTCTGACAGATATGATACAATTGTAATGGTCTCTCCAATTACGAATGCAAGCGGGTATGCATGGGGATATATTGTCACCCCATTCACAGGTGAGTGTACAGTGATTGCACAGTGCGGTGGTGTTACAATCACAGAAAACCTGTGTTTTGCTCCTTCCTTTGAACTTGGCGGAGGGATTGGAGGAAGGGATGCATATGGCTGGACAGAGGACAATGTGGCTGACATCCGACGGTACAATCCCCCCTCTCCAAAATCAGGAACCTGGGTTATGAGCCAGTGGGGCACAACCTCCAACTACGGTGCTGTATCAGATGCTTTTACTGTCTATTATGATTCATACTACAGCCTGAGCGGATGGATGTACAGGACAGATACTGCTCCTATTGGCACAACCCAGTTTATTGACCTGAATGGAAGGTCGGGTCAGCCTGTTCTTTATTCTGATACTGGCATTGTAAATACCTGGCAGTATAAAGAAGGAACCTGGTATGACTCTTCAGGTAATTCAGCACAGGTGAGGGTAAGATATGAAGGTTCAAACCCTCTTACAGATAACCAGCTGCGCTGGGACTGCATCAGGATAAAACGTGTACCAACAATCACCTGGGTGGGAGATATAATTACTAATGGAAGTTTTGAAGGAATTGATGCTTCAGGATGGGCACAGGACTGGCAAACAGTCGGGGGTTCCACTTATAACCAGATTATTACTACAGACAAGCACTCAGGGATGAGGTGCTACAGAGCATGGAGAGATGCCTCTGCGCCAAGCGAGGTCGGGCTTAACAGGGAATATACTGTAGGAAGCAAGCAACAGGACTGGCTTCTTGGAAGTAAAAGGGGATGGATAAGCTGCTGGTATAAGGCAATATCCAATCCAGGTGGCCTTGCAAGTATGAAGGTAGTAACAATTCCTATTAAAGAGGATGGCAACGAAGATGGACTTGCATACCGCTCAGAATTTACTATTCCCCAACTGTTTGTAGGAGATGGGAAATGGCACCAGGCATGGGTCAAGTATGACTACACCGGCTATGGAAATACCAAATGGGTCCACGCAGGAGTAAGGCTTACAGGTGCACCCTGTGATTGCTATTTTGATGATTTTGTATACTCTGATACAAGGGATGCAGCTATTGAGCCAGGTTTATGCACAATATCTGAGACCCAGCCAGGCGAACTTGCTTCATTTAATTTACAGATTAAAAATCCAGGGGATACTGCTACAAGGGCAAATGAATGGAAAGTAGAAATTGTTCTTCCAGGATATCTCACTGTTATAGGGGATACGAGGGTTGTGCTTCCTTCTTATCAGGCAAATTCCTCGGATACTGTTTCCTGGACAGTACGCGGTATAAGGGACAGAAGTTATGATACATTTTCTGTGCTGGTGAAAAATAAAGATGAAGACATTATTTCAGTTCAAACTTATGTGCTTCAGCCACAGATGGACAAGACATTCAAGGCAAGTAGACATCTCATACCCCAGTGGGAAACAGCAACAATTTCATATACAATAGAGAATACAGGCTCTGCAAAGATATTGAGTTGCTCAGCTGTTTTAAGTGTGGGGTCAGGACTTTTGATTGCAGAGGGCCAGAACCTGGTGCAGAACCCTGGTTTTGAGCAGGGAGGGACTCCTCCTTCAAACTGGGGATTTGCAAATGGCACAGAGGCAGGAGCCTGGGCTGTAGACAGCATATCTCACTTAGGTTCCCGCTCAATAAGATGCACTGCAACGCTTTCACAGGATAAATATGCATATACTCCGGAAGGAGCAGGCGCCAATATTCCAGCAACTCCAGGAAAACAATTCTATATAGAGGCATATGTCAGGGCACAGGGCCTGAGTGGCACTGCAGGTATAAGACTTATCTGGTGGGATAAGGATGGAGGGCTTGTGCTGGATGGGGGAACTTATGTAGCGACCACTCAAGGAACCCATGACTGGGAAAGAATTTCAACCACGGTCACAGCCCCTGCAAATGCCTATATGGTCAGCTACAGATGCCAGCACTCAGGTACAGGAACAGTCTGGTTTGATGACGTTGTTTTAACAAGTCCATCTTCATTCTGGGTAGCAGAACAGGTTCAGAACAGGAGCTTTGAGCAGGGAGGAAGTCCACCTGCAAACTGGTCATTTACTGCAAATACTGGTTTGTGGGCTGCAGTTTCAGATGTTTTCCGCACAGGAAACCGCTCTATAAGACACACAACCACTTCTGGTGGTGATAACTATGCAGCAACTCCTGAAGGAGGAAGTGCTTATATCTGGCATGGGCCGGGCACCCCTGTTTATGTTGAAGCATATGTGAAGACACAGAGCCTGAGTGGAAATGCAGGCATAAGACTTATATGGTGGGATAAAAACGGAGGCTATGTAGGAGAAGGACTTTATGCCACAACTACTGAGGGGACTCATGACTGGGAAAGAATATCTGCAGTAATTACTGCTCCTGCAAATGCATACAGGGTGAGCTATAGATGTCAGAATGGGGGAACAGGAACTGTCTGGTTTGACGATGTATCCCTGAAAGAGACATTTTCAATACCTGTTATAGACGAGATAACCCCTGGAAATAGTTATACATTTTCCTGGGTAATAGTTGGAAGGAGCCAGGGAGATTCTATTCCAGGAACAATAAATGCCTACTCTTTAAATTCTGAAGACCCTGTTTACAGTACAAAATTCCAGGTATATGCTGGCACTTCCCTTCCCGGTCCTTCAGGCTCATTGAATGCATATGTATCAGGTGGAGTTGCTGTTCTTGAAAACCAGAAGGTCCATATGGCAGTTGTTCAGGACAGTGATGGATACAGGGTCTCAATACTCAAGCTCAACAACTCAGGAACCTGGCTTACAATGGGAAAGATGCCTGACCTTGGAAGACTGATATACAATTCAGGTGGCACCACATATACTATAAACATTAAGGGAGCAAATCCGCAGGCATCTGTGGTGGGCAATACAGCATCCCTTAAGTTTAATACATCAGCCATAGATGCAGGTGGCGGAACCTGGAATTTTGCTGTTTCATTTACACTTTTATCAAACAGCGATGTAATATCCTGCTCACATTCTGCTGTTTGCAATGCAGGACCGCGCAACATAATGCAGTTCTATGGTCCGATATTCTATGCAGGAGAGGGAAGGTTTGGTGGATACCATACAGAAGGCATATTCCCTGCCCTGGAATGGCTTATAGAGAATGAACGTTCCTCTGCTCCTGGTGTGGATGCAATTCCTCCTTATAGTGAAAGATGGGTTCCAAACTGGCAGGAAATTTCAATTCCAATGATGCTCATAAGAGAGAATGATAACCTGGCGGGACTGATATGGGGAAACAAGGAGCCCTGGGTTTCTTCTACTGTTACAAACTCATATACTATGGTATGTGCAAAGTTTGCAGCTCCAAACTTCCTTGAGGGTATGGATAACCATTTGCTTGCTGTATTTGTGCCCCCTGTCCCGTATTATGTTCCAAAGAATGAAAAGGGAAGCTGGACATTTCTATCACTTCCAGCAAACACTCCTATGAACATCCGTTCAAAGATTGTGATGATTGCTCCTACAAATACTGTTTTGAGCGGACAGGACAGGTGGTTTTCTGAATTTGGTTTCCCTGATACCCAGGCAATGCCAAGGACATACGATGCTGATATGGCAATGTGTGCACGGGCATACACTTCTGAATTATGGGATACTCCTTCGCTTGGCTGGTATGCAAACAAGCCTGCTATGTGGCCTGCATCTCCAAACCCGGATATAATGCGAGACCTCTACCTGCGCGCAATTACAACTTCAGACCCTGTTGAAAGGGCAGGCATTATGAGCCAGGTGAACAGGGCAAGGTATAAACTTGGAGAGTCCAACTATGGCCTTTCTCTCTCTTTCCATCTCGGACACATTGAGGATGCAGTTAAGGCAGCAGAGGGCTGGCTTGTTTCCAGGGGAGGTCAGTGGGCAGACGGAGGATGGAGATGGAACCCTGAGCCTCCGGACAACCATACACAGCTTGAATGGCCAGGCCATGAATCTGTGATTGGAACAAATGCAGCAAATATGGCCCAGCTATTTTTCTTTGCCCGTGCCCTGAGGAACAATGAGGCAAAGGCATGGGGTCTGAAGGCAATTGAATTCTGCGATAATAACTTTGGACCTGGCACTTCTGACCCGGTTCCAAGAGGAGCACAGGTCTGGGAAATTCCACAGCACTCTCCTGATGGACTTGCCTCAGGACAGGCAGCACAGGCATACCTGGATGCATATCTTTTAACAGGAAATACTTCTTATTTAAATAAAGCAGTTTACTGGGCAAAGGCATTTCTGCCTTTTCATAGCGTCTGGTATCCACCTTCAAGGACAGCCAGGATGCGGTATTTTCATCATCCAATTATGGGTGCAACCTGGTATACAGGAACCTGGTGGGGTCAACCAGTTCAGTGGTGCGGAATGGATGCATCTTCAAGGGCTTATTATTTAAAATATTATGATAATAGCTATGACTGGAACAGGATATTTGAAGGGATTTGTATTGGTGGAATGGAAATGCAGAAAACTACCACTGATGCTCAGAATGTCTATGGATGTTATCCTGATGGCTGGAGTTTGTTTAGTGACTACCAGGCATATTTCTGTGATTTAGGTCCCAACCTTATAATGGAAACGATTCTTCAGAAGGCATATGACATAGAAGCCAGGTTTCCGCTTACAAAATTTGTGACAAAGAATACGCAGACCATTCATATTACTTCAGGTGCAAGGATTACTTCAGCATCCTATACAGGAGATACCCTTGCAATTACTTCAACCTGGTATACAGGAGAGACAATGTTCTTCCTCATAGCAGGTGCTGCACAGCCACAGGAAGTAAGAAAAGGTGCTACAACTCTGAGTATGGTAAGTGACATTGATGCAGTGCCTGAGGGCTGGAAATATGACAATGCAAGGGGCTATACATATGTGAAAATAAATTATAATGCCTCACCCCTTACGCTTTACCTCGTGAATGCTATTCCCTATACTATTTATGTAGACCCATACAGTTCATATATAAGGCTCTATAACAATGACCCGACCATTCCTGCACTTGGAATCGGAAACTGCACTGTCACTATTACCTGCAGAAATCAGTTCGGAGATGTGCTTCCAGGAAGGAAAATAACGGTTTATACAAGTCGCGGTCCTGCTTACGATACCATTACATATCCTGACACTTCTGTAACTGATGAATTCGGCCAGGTAGTTGCTGTGATTGCTTCTTCATATATGGGACCAGACACAATCACTGCTGAGTTTGAGGGTTATATAGAAAGTCCTTCAAATATACTCCTGAATTCTTCTTTTGAATCCGGGAGTGGCGGAGTTCCGGACTACTGGACTTTTAATGCCTCTCAGGGCTCCTGGACCTGGGACAACACTGTTTTCAGGACAGGCACATATTCAATAAAACATTCCACAATTATCTCCGCACCTGATAACTATGCAGAAGCCAGATGGAGTTCTGCACTTTCAGATACTGCATACTATGTACTTCCAGGGCACAGGTTTTTGGTGAGTGCTTATGTAAGGACATCAGGAGCAGGAGGGGATGTTTCAATAAGAGCAGTGTGGAGAAATGGAGAGACAATTGTGCAGAACGTGGAGGTGGCAAGGCTCTCAGGTAATATTCCTTCCTGGACCAGAATTTATGGAGAAACAAAAGGACCTTATAATGCAAATGGTTTTTCTTTCCGTCTGCACAATCTGGGCGCTGCTGATGCATGGTTTGAGGATGTGGAAGCACTTGAAATTCCACCTCTTATTGCAAACTGCCTTAACAATGCATCTTTTGAAAAAGGAAATGTGGACTGGTGGGGTGCTGGTGGTCCTGAGTCCGGGAACTGGTCTGCTGTGACTGACCAGAAACTCAGGGGCAGAAGGAGTATTATGCACAGTTCCCATGCACCTGCAGATAACTATTTTGAGGCAAACTTTTCAGGAACTACATATGGCAACAGGTGGGATGTTGTTTCAGGAGAAGTATACTATGCTGAAGAAAACATCAGGACAGCGCTTACAAACGGAAGCGCATTTATAAGGCTGATTCAGTTTACAGGAAATAGTCCTGTTAATGAAATCCACGGCACCTATTATACTGATACTACCCCATGGACAAAATCCGTTGTTTACACCACGATTCCACCCGGCGTTAACGGGCTTATGTTCAGGTGCCAGAATGGCGGGGTTGGAAGTGCCTGGTATGATGCCTGTGTGCTGAGAAGGATTCCAACAATAAACTGGTGTGGAACAAAACTTGACATTGTCACCCCTCCTTTTACAAGAACTCCAGGAAGTATATCACCTGTTATAAAAGCTGTAGTAAGGGATGCAATGACAGGAGAGACTGATACAGGCTCCAACGAATGGGTTTATTTCACCACCTCTTCTGATAGCGGTTATTTCTGGAACGGCACTTCCTGGGTTCAAAAGACCTGCAGTATTCAATTGACAAATGGCATATGCTACCTTAACTACAGGGATTTCCAGACCGGGAATCCTGTAATAACTGTATATCGCACAGACTTTATCCCGGATACCATTACTGTAAATATAGTTGCTCCATCCGTGAATAAGGATGCTTCATATATGACCCTGAATTCAATGGAGCTGGATATCTCATCTTCCTGCACAGTTGTGGCTACAATAAAGGATACTTATGGGTATCCAATTCAGGGCAAAACAGTTTTCCTTACAAGTTCAAGAGGTGGAACAGATACTATAATACCTTCCTCAGGAATTACAGATGCACAGGGACAATGTACATTTACAGTTACAACCTCAACACCTGGAATATGCACATTCACCCTTTTGTGTGATGGCAATTCAATCACCAGGGGAATAAATAGATACGGTGCGGTTGGTATATATCACTTTGACACTGATGTGCTTGACTATTCTGATTATAAAAACAATGGCACTGCGCAGGGACCGAGTTTCAGTGAAGGCAGATTTGGACTTGCAATGCTCTTTGATGGAAGTAATGACAAAATTGTGCTTGCCAAACAGCCAACACTTTCAGGTGGTTTTACAATTGAAGCCTGGGCTAAATGCAATAACCAGGCAGGTTTTCAGGAAATCTTCAATAACCGGCAGGTGTTCTTAAGAAAGGATATACCTTCAGAAGGCAATGACTTAACTGTATTTGTAACACTCAGCGATGGAAGTGTTGAACCCAGGGCAAGTTCAATTGTTGCGGATACAGGAGTCTGGAACCATGTTGCAGCATCCTGGAATGGCACGCTCTTGAAGATTTATGCGAATGGAAGTTTTATTCAGCAACAGACACGCACAGGCACATTGTATGAAACACCTGTTACAGCCCAGATTGGAGCAGGGGAACAGCAGTTAACAGATTCAAACTGGTGGAATGGCTTAATAGACGATGTGCGCATATATAGCAGGGTACTGGAGGATGGAGAGATATACAGGGATTATGCAGGAAAGACAGTTGTGAGGTTCATAGGCACTCCTGCAAAAATCAAGATAACCACTCCACCAAGAACCATCACTACAGGTTCTCCTTCAGACGTTATTTCAATAGAAATTCAGGACAATGCAGGAAACAAGGTACCTACATTTACAAATACCGTGACCCTTTCCTGCTCCACTCCCACAGGTAAATTTTCCATTAATAAAACAACCTGGCAGGATACAACAATTATAACTGTAAACAATGGCTCTGCTTCTTTTTACTTCAAGGACACCACCCTGGGAACTGTTACCATAACTGTGTCCAGACAGGGCCTTATATCTGATACACAGGTAGAAACTATTGTTCCACCTCAGGTTTCTGAGACACTTTCATATGTAAGGCTTCACCAGGCTGTGAGGGGCAGGCTCTATGCAAATGGAACAGACCCCTGCACTGTTTTTATAAAAGTATATGATGTCACAGGAGCTGCTCTCAGCGGAAAGGTTGTTACATTAATTTCCAGCAGGGGAACTGCAGATACCATTACTCCAAACACCCGCACAACTGATGTGACAGGTCTGTGCACATTTGTAGTTCGTTCTTCTGTAGGTGGAGATGACACCCTTACTGCGCTCTGTGAAGGAAAGACAATTACAGAAAATATTCTTAACAACCCTTCATTTGAAGATGGGGCAAATCCTCCAACAAACTGGGTATTTGCCAATAACAGTCCTTCCCCTTCAGGATGGGCAACTGCATATGATTCTGTATATGACGGAGCAAAGTCTATAAAACACTATTGTGAGTCTGCACAGGATAACTATGCAGAATGTCAGTGGCCTGATTCTCCTTTTGGAAGCAGATGGCC
>Ga0272448_1000304_pt1 | contig 77735 bp, 51 predicted proteins | sample YNPCB0191_FD_202220 | JGI IMG/M metagenome (GOLD analysis project Ga0272448, IMG submission 202220) | Hot spring sediment microbial communities from Yellowstone National Park, WY, United States - YNP-CB-019-1 | ecosystem: Environmental > Aquatic > Thermal springs > Hot (42-90C) > Sediment...
TCAGGCCCACATATGCTAGCGCAGACCGGCGCCCGGTTCCTTGGCCCGTCATGACGTTGCCGCCAACGTTACCGCTTGACACGCCGCGGGCGGCGGCTCCGCCTCGGGGTGCTCGTTTGCCCACCGCAAGTACTCTTGCACCGTGTAGAAGGCGCGGTGCCGGTAGAGCCGCCCGCCGTCCTCCACCGGGTGAGTCCAGTTGAACTCCCAGGAGTCGCCGGTGCGGCGCATCCAGGCTGCCAGCTTTGCATCCATTTCCCCAAGCAAGGCAGCGGCGCCGCGGTCCTCCACCAAGTTCTTCAGCTCGTAAGGATCCTTTTCGAGGTCGTACAGCAGCCAGGGTCCGGACTGGCGCCGCGCGTACATGTAACGCTCAGTCCGCACGCCGCGCCACCCTTCGGCGACGCGCCCGGAGAGGTAGGGACCGAAAATCTGGAAGAACGCCGAATCCGGCACCCGTCTGCTTTTGCCTAGCAACACCGAAGAGAGATCGGTTCCCTGCATTCCGACCGGGACTTTGATTCCGCACAGCCCCAGTAACGTGGGGGCGAAATCCACGTGCGTGAGAAGGATGCGCTCCCGCCGTCCGGCCGCCAGGCGGCGAGGATAACGCAGGATGCCAGGAACGCGGATGGACTCCTCCCATGGCTTCCTCTTCAGGGGAAGCCCGTGTGAACCGAGCATATCGCCGTGATCGGAGCTGAACAAGAATATGGTGTCCTCGGCGAGTCCCAAGGCCTCCAGCGCCTCGGTGAGCCTCCCGATCTGATCGTCTATGGACGTGATGGCGGCGTAGTATGCGGCGATCTGCTTGGGCCCGGGGGTGCTCGGCGTCTGCTTCCAGTTGGGGCGCATGGTCAGCTTGGCCGGGTCGTACATCCGCATGTAGTGTTCAGGCGCGCCGTAGGGATCGTGCGGAGGGCCGGGCGCCACGGCGAGAAAGAACGGCCGCGCGTCGTTGCGTTGCTGGCGCAGGAACTCGATGGCGAGGTCCGTCCACACTTCCGGTTCGAACCTGTCCATTTGGATGGGCTCGGGCGTGTCACGGAAGTACGTGTTATTGAAATGGCGGTGGCTGCACTCGTTGGCCGCCCAGAACTGAAAGCCTTGGCGGCGCGGTCCCGGCGGCACAAAACCGGGCAGGCGCGGCCCGCCGTCCAGGTGCCACTTTCCGATGAAACCGGTGCGGTAGCCGGCGGCGGCGAGCGCTTCCGCTAAGCTCGTCTCGGTTTCGCGCAGTCGCAGGTCGTTGGCGATCATCCCGTTGCGGTGCGCGTACTTGCCCGTCATCATGACGGCGCGGGCTGCGCAGCAGACCGGGGAGTTAGCCAGCGTATTCTCGAACAGCACCCCTTGGGCGGCCAACCGATCCAGGTTCGGTGTCCGCAAGTCCGGGTTGCCGCTGACGCCCATCGCTTCGCCGCGCATCTGGTCGGGGAAAAAGAACAAAATGTTGGGACGGCGCTGGCAGGGGGCTGGCGACAGTCCTGCCAGGCCGGCAGCAAGAAAACCGCGGCGGCTGAGCGGCTCGCCCATGGCTCAGCCTTCGTGAATGACTTGGAAGCCCGTCAGTCGCCCCAGCCGCTCTACGGCTTCCACGTGGTTGCCGTAGAACAGCACGCGGTGCAACAGGTCACGCGTGCCGGGCATCGTCGGTCCGGTGTTAAGCGCCGCCGACCAGCCGGCCAACAGCTTGCGCGCGTCGGGCACTTTCGTCCGGATCTTGGTGCGGCAGCCGCGCTCGTCGTTGACGTTGCCCACCGCTTCGCCGGTCGAGATGAGGAGTTTCGTCGGCCCTGCGAAGCGCGCCACGGTCACAGGGTATCCGGCCGGCGCCAGCACTTGCATTGAGGCGCCCCGGTGGTCCTCAAGGTGCGAACGGATCAGGTAAGGCGATGGTTCCGACTGGATGCCTCGTAACCTGGTGGCCGAGACGCAGTGCGCGAGTATCACCTCGCTGCGGCTGGTGTCGAAGACCGGATCGGTGACGAAACCGGGTTTGCCGGAGAACGAGGTCACCAGCAGTTGAGTCATCGTGGAATCCAGATCATTTTCACAGACCCCGTACAGGCCCGCGTCGTTGAATTTCGAGAACGCGATGCACGGATAGGCCGGCAGCTCCTTGCGGCCGAAGCCGCCCAGGCAGTCAATGGCGATGGCGTTGGCCTGCTGCTGGTGCAAAAACCGCCGCAGCGCCAGATACAGTCGCAGCGAATCGGTGATTTCCTGCGGGCTGGGCTCCACCACGCGCACGGCGGCCCGCATGAACGCCTCGGCCTGCCGGCGAGCGTCCTCCGGATCAGTCGCGTCGTAAGCGGCCTTCAGATCCAGGTAACTCGGGAATCCGAAGCGCGTGCCGAACTGCTTGGTGAAGCCTTCCGTGGCCGGGCGCGCTGCGGGCGGCGAGACCAGCAACACTTTGCTGGCGCGCAGGTGATGTACGGTGCGCAGCAACGGGATGTAGGGATCCAGATCGGCGAAATCGCTGGAGGCGATCAGCTCCAGCCGAGCCCCTTTCTGCATGTACGCCGCGGCATGGGTCCAATCGTGGCCGGCGTACGGGCGCGCGAACAGGAGCGTGGGCTTGCCTGACTCCACCAGCACGCGCAGCATCGGATGGATGATGGTGACCAGATTGAACGCCAGCACTACGTCGGCATCATCGGACTTCTTCAGCCAGGCGGCGGTTTCTTCGGCATTGCGCACCATTTCGCCGCCCGTGAGACGAATCTGGTTGGGATACCGGCGCTCCAGCTCGGCGAGTTGGGCTTCGATCGCCTTGACGTCTTCCCCCAGATCCAGATCCGGCCGCGGCCATCCCGGCCGCCCGCCGAGGTAGAGCTTCTTGACGATTGCCGGTCCATTCCAGGGACCCTCGGGCGCCTCCTGGCCGGAAGCCAGGCGCGCGAACAGCGCGCCCGAGGCCAACAGGAACCGGCGCCGGTTCAAGCAGATCAGCGTTTCTTGCATGGCGGCAATAAGTATAACTCAGCCTGTAAGGGGCTTTAGGGGCGGCGTCGGCTGCCCGCGCGCGTTATACTGAAGGCGAGGAGTTTCCCCTTCTTGCGCTCACCGGCGTTTGTGAGACTGCTGGCGCAGACTCACCTGGTAATCGCCTCCCCCGACAGCGAAGAAACGCTGATCGGCGGCCAGGCGGTTATCGAGGGAGTCATGATGCGTTGTCCGCACAGCTATTGTGTGGCTGTGCGCCGGGCCGACGGGGGCCTGGCGACTGAACAGGCACCGCTGGCCAAACCTTCAGAGCAATATCCGGCGTTGGGCTGGCCGGTGCTGCGGGGCTTGGGGATGTTGGGCCAGGCGCTGTGGTTGGGGATGAAGGCGCTCCGCTTCTCGGCCAACGTCGCCTTGCCGGAGGATGAGACCCGGGGCAAGCAGGCGGAAATCTCGGGCTGGGTGATGGCGCTGAACCTTGTGTTGTCACTGGGCTTCTTCATCTTCCTGTATAAGTTCGTTCCGCTATATCTGGCGACTCGCCTGGGGGACTGGACGCCCGCGCTTGCCGGCCGCGTGGTTTTCAATCTCGTGGACGGCCTGATACGCATAGCGCTGTTCGTGGCTTTCTTGTGGCTGATCTCCCGTTGGAAGGACATGCGCAGGGTCTTTGAGTATCATGGGGCCGAACACCGCGTGGTGTTCAATTACGAGTCGGGCCAGCCGCTGTCGGTAGAAAACGCACGCAGGTTCAGCACTCTGCATCCCCGCTGCGGCACCAGTTTCCTGATGGTGGTTATGCTGGTCTCCATCGCTGGCTACACGCTGCTGCCCTTTGAGTCTTTCGGCTGGAGATTCGCTTCGCGGGTGTTGTTGTTGCCGCTGGTGGCCGGCGTCAGCTACGAGCTCATCCGGGCTGCCGCGCGGGGGCGCCGGCGCTGGCTTTGGGCGGTAACCGCCCCGGGGCTGTGGCTGCAACGCATCACGACGCGGCCTCCCTGCGACGAGCAGACGGCGGTGGCCATCCGAGCTCTGGAGGGCGCGCTGGAGCTTGAGAAGGCGCAGGGCGGCGAGCTGGTGATCGCTTGAGTCCGGGTTCCCATGCAGTACACACGCAAACTCGACGAGATCGAGGCGCGCTTTGAGGAACTGACGCGCCAGATGGCGGATCCGGCTGTCATCCAGGATCCCGAAAAGTACCGCAAGACCGCCAAGGCGCACCGGGAATTGGAGGAGATTGTCGCCCGCTACCGGGATTGGAAGAAAACCGACCAGGAGATTTCCCAGGCGCGGCAGATGCTGGAGGATCCCGACGACGAACTGCGCAAACTGGCGGCTGAGGAGATAGAGCGGCTGGAGCCGGAGCGCATCCGCTTGGAGGAGCAGCTCAGGGTCCTGCTGCTGCCCAAGGATCCCAACGACGAGAAGAACGTGCTGCTTGAAATCCGAGCGGGCACCGGAGGCGATGAGGCCACCCTGTTTGCCGCGGAAGTTTTCCGCATGTACGCCCGGTATGCGGAATCGCAAGGCTGGCGGGTGGAGGTCTCCTCGCTCAGCGAGTCGGAAGTCGGCGGGTTCAAAGAAATCATTGCCCTGGTCAGCGGCGAAAAGGTCTATAGCAAGCTCAAGTACGAAAGCGGCGTGCATCGCGTGCAGCGCGTGCCGGAGACCGAAGCCCAGGGGCGCATCCACACCTCGGCCGTGACCGTGGCCGTGCTGCCGGAGCCCGACGAAGTGGAGATCGAAATTGACCCCAAGGAGCTGCGCATTGACACCTTTTGCTCCTCGGGACCGGGCGGCCAGTCGGTCAATACCACTTACTCCGCGGTGCGCATCACGCACCTGCCCACCGGGCTGGTGGTTTCCTGTCAGGATGAGAAGTCCCAATTGAAGAACCGCGCCAAGGCGCTGCGCGTGTTACGCTCGCGCTTGTTCGAGCGCGAGCTGGAGCGCCAGCGGGCCGAGATCGGCGCCGAGCGCCGCAGCATGGTGGGCAGCGGCGATCGCAGCGAGAAGATCCGCACTTATAACTTTCCGCAGAACCGCGTAACCGACCATCGCATCGGACTTACTCTGTACCAGTTAGACAGCATCCTGGACGGCCGCTTGGACCCGCTCATTGATGCCCTAACCACTTACTATCAGGCCGAGCGGCTCAAACAACAAACCGAGCTGGCGGGTGCGGTCCATGAACCTGGAAACGGCGCTCCGGCAGGCGTCCGGGCGACTTGAGCAGGCGGGCGTAGCGGCTCCCCGTCTCACCGCCGAAGTACTGCTCGCTTACCTGCTGGGCCGCCCTCGCTGCTATCTCTACGCCCACCCCGAAGAAACGCTCAGCGAGCCGCTCTGCCGGCGTTACGAGCGGCTGCTAGCGGAGCGCCTGGCAGGCAAACCTACCCAGTACATCACGGGTCGCCAGGAGTTTTACGGACGTGAGTTCCTGGTGAGCCCCGCCGTGCTGATACCTCGGCCTGAGACCGAGCATCTGGTTGAAACCGCTCTGGCCGTTGCGGCAGAGGCCGGCACGATCCTGGACGTCGGCTGTGGCTCGGGCGCCATCGCGGTCACTCTCAGCTTGGAGACTGGGCGCGCGGTCTGGGCCACTGATATATCACCGGCCGCTCTGGCGGTCGCCGCGGAGAACGCCCGGCGGCTGGGCGCCGATGTGCGCCTCCTGGTTTGTGACCTGACCTCGGCGGTCGCGTGCGCCACCATGGATTTGATAGTGTGCAACCCGCCCTATGTCCCGGAAGGCGAGGCGGCCGGACTTCAGCGCGAAGTCCGCCAGTTCGAGCCGCCGGTCGCGCTGTTTGCCGGGCCTAGCGGCCTGGAGGTCTACTACCGCTTGATTGCGGACGCTCCCCGGGTGTTGCGTCCCGGCGGCTGGCTGGTGCTGGAGCTGGGCTACCGTGCTCTGGATCCGGTGCGCGCCATGCTATCGGAGGGCTGGCAGGACGTGCGCGTTCAAGCGGATTTGGCAGGCTGGCCGCGCGTGCTGGCGGCCCGCTGGTGCGGAGCACCCCGGTGAGAGTCATCTTCCACGTGGACATGGACGCCTTCTTCGTATCCGTGGAAGAACTGTTCGATCCCTCCTTGAAGGGAAAGCCTGTAGTGGTGGGTGGGCGTCCGGACCAGCGCGGCGTGGTGGCGGCGGCTTCTTACGAAGCCCGGCGCTACGGCGTGCACTCGGCCATGCCGCTGCGGACCGCCTGGCGCCTGTGCCCCCAAGCGGTGTTCCTGGAAGGCCGCCCGGAAAGGTACCGCGAGTTTTCCGAAAGGGTCTACCAGGTCCTGCAAATTTTCTCGCCCAAAGTGGAAATGGCTTCCATTGACGAAGCGTACCTGGACATGACCGGCTCGGAACGCCTCCTTGGGTCGCCGTTCAGAGCTGCCGATCGCTTGCACGAGGCCATCAGCCGGCGCACCGGCTTAAACTGCTCGATAGGCATCGCAACCTCCCGGTTGGTGGCCAAGGTGGCGTCCGATCAGGCCAAACCCAACGGCATCCTGTGGGTGCTACCGGGCTTGGAGGCCCGATTTCTGGCCCCCTTGGAGGTGCGCAGAATCCCGGGCGTCGGCAAAGTCACCGAGCAGCGCCTGCACGCGTTGGGCGTTCGACGCGTGGGCGATCTGGCTCGCTTGGACGAATCCGTGTTGGAACAACAGTTCGGGCGTTGGGGTTTGGCCCTGGCCGGCAAGGCGCGAGGCCTCGACGCGGGCGGGTGGTTCGACGGCGAAATCGCCGGCGCGGAAGCTCCTAAGTCCATCAGTCACGAGCACACCTTCGAACGCGACACTGCGGACCGCTCTCTGCTGGAGGCCACCTTAGTACGCCTGGCGGCGATGGTGGGCCGCCGCTTGCGCGAGCACGGTCTGTTCGCCCGCACCGTGCAGCTCAAGTTGCGATACCAGGATTTCACCACCATCACGCGGGCTTGCACGCTGGCGCGCGCCACGCAGCTAGACGCCGACCTGGCTGGCCAGGCGCGCCGCCTGTTTCAGGCCAACTGGAAGCCGGGCGCCTTGGTTCGTCTGCTGGGCGTCGGCGCCTCGGGACTCGAAGCCGAGCCCGCTCAGCTCAGCTTGCTGGAGGATGAGCACAGCGAGCGCTGGCGGCGCGCCTTGGCTGCCGCCGACCGGCTACGCGACCGGTTTGGCGAAGCGGCACTCCGGTTGGGGTCCTCACTAGAGGGCGCCTGGCGCGAGCGCACGCACGAAAACCCGGCGGGGCTGCCCGGCAAGAAGGGCCGGAAATCCTGAAGCCGGCAGACACCCAGAGCGTCCCGGCGCAGGGTTCTCAGTCCCGCGCCTTTTGGCGGCGTTCTTCGTACTGGCGGAAACGCGCGCGATATTGCTCGAATCCCGGCCGTCCCATCAGCCCGTAAGTGAAGTGCTTGCTGGCCTCGACGCCCGGCTGGTCAAAGGCGTTGATGTCCAGCAGCTCCGCCAAGAACGCGGTCCGGAACTCCTGCAATTGAAGGAAGGCGCCCAGATGCTCTTCGTCCATCCGGCCCAGCAAGAAAGTGGCGTTGGGCCGCCCGGCCTCCGTCAGTGCGGCGGCCGTGGCGAGCCGCTCGGCTTCCAGCAATTCGGACAGCCGCCGGCCGGCGAGGTAGTCGAAGGCTTCAAGCTTAAGCCGCGCCTTAGGGATACGGCCCTCAGCGGGATGCTTTTCGATCGCCCAGAAGTGGAAGACTTTGTCGTTGGGGCCTTCGGCATAGAGCTGGAGTTGGGAGTGCTGGTCGGTGACGCCGAGGCTCGCCGTCGGAGTCTGGCCGATTTGAACAATTTCGCCATTTCTTGTTTTGGCTTTGCCCAGCGATTCGGCCCATAACTGCCGGAACCAGAAGGCCGCGCCCCACAGGCGGTTGGAATAGGCCCACGCCACCTGCACACTCTTTTTCTTTTCCGTCCAGATCAAGTGGTCCAACAGGGCCGCGCGCAGAGCCAGGTTGCCCTCGGGATCCTCACGCCAGCAGGCTTCCGTCATCCGTGCCGCGCCTTTCAGCAGTGCTAGGATGTCCAGCCCGATGAGCGCAGCCGGCAGCAAGCCCACGGGGCAGAGCACGCTGAAGCGCCCGCCGACGTTTCTGGGAATCACAAAAGTCTGCCACTTCTCGCGCTCGGCCAGCGCGTACAGATCCCCGGATGCCGGACCGGTCACGGCCACCGTACGACGCGCCGCTTTCTTTCCCAGCCACTCGCGCACCATGAGCAGGGCCGCCAAGGTCTCGGCCGTGGCGCCCTGCTTGCTGATCGCCAGCACCAGGGTCTTCTTGGGATTCATGACCTCCAGCGCAGCCTCCACCAGCGCCGGATCCACGTTGTCCAGGATCACCAGGCGCGGGTGGCGGCCGGAGGCCGGCTTCTGTACCGGATGCGGTCCCCGTAAGGCGCAATCCAGCGCCCAGGCGCCCAACGCGCTGCCGCCTATGCCTAGCAGGCACACCGTGTCGTAAGAGCCGCGCACCTGACGGGCGTAGCTCAGAATCTCCCGTGCCGCGCCGGTTTGAAAAGGCAGCAGGGGAAAGCCGACCTGGCCGTGATCTACCAGGCTGCGGAACCCCCGCAGCACCTGGGGCGCGCGCCTCTGCTGCACCTTCCATTCCGCAGCCGTGACGCCGTGGGCCTGGCCCACCATTTCAGCCGTCAAGTTCGTGTCGTCGAAGCGGATCTTCACTGGCGTCCCTCGCTCTTATTCCAGCATACGCGCCAGAACGCCGACGCAGATAGGTTCCGGTCGACCCTGGGCGTGCCTAAACGCTATCACGGGTCGGCGCGGCGCCCGGGCGGGGGGCCGCTGTCGGCCTCTACTACGCAGGTTTGCGAAATCAGGTCATACCAGGTGAGCGACTCGCGGGCTAGCAAGGCCCACCACAATCCTACGCCCAGCCCCGCCGTCGTCACGCCCGCTGCGCAGAGGCGCCGCACGCGGTCGCGCCAGCCGGGCGGCCGGCGGTCAAAGCGGATCAGACGCAGGCCAGTTAGTCTCAGTCCCGGCGAGTCCCGGTTCAGGATGCTGAAAAAGGCCTTGTAGAAGACAGCGAGAACCAACAGGATCAGCCCGTAGTAGGGCATGGCGGAGGGATGCAACGGCACCTGGCCCCCTCCGATACGGACGCCCAGCAGGAAGGGCCCCACACACGCCAGGATCAAAGCCGCATCCGCCGCCGTGGCCGCGATGCGCAGCGAGCGCGGCGCAGGAGGCGTCTCCGGATGGCTGCCGGGGTAGGCTGCGACAGGCAAGCGCTGCGGCGGCTGTAGGTCCAGGGAAAGCTGACCCGGGTAAGACTTTGAACGCGCGGACCTTCGGCTGAGACCGGCCGGCTTGTGCTGCGCCTTGGCAGTGACCGGCTTGGTGTGCTTCGGCGGCGCCCCAGGTTGCCGGGTGGACTCAGGCGCACGCTCCGGGGCGATCCACTCGAAGGGTATGACTTTGGGCCAAGCCGGCTTCAAATCCAGCCGCTGTTGCTGCGGCGGCTGAGCCAGTCGCGCCTGGCAGCGCAGGCAGCGATGCTCATCGGCCGGGTTCAGGCGCCCGCAACGCGGGCAACGTAAGGCGGCGCCGGCCGAAATCGAAGAGTCAAACCGGAGCATGCTAGGATGTTCGCTTGGGCCTGGCACGGGCGTCAGGGGTCGAAACCCCTCATGCACTAAGTAACATAATCGGGCGGATTTGTCACTTCTTTTTTTTGCTTTGCCCCTTGCTGGCGGCTTGGGGGCAAGCGCCGGCCAGGCCCGCCCGCACCTCTCCGCCGCTCGGACGCAATGAGGTCGAGATCGAGGCCGTGCGCCAGCTCAAGGAGGGACCCTGGTATCGTTTGCGCGGCCATGCGCGTCTGGAGACCACTGAGGTCCTGCTGCGGGCCGAGGAGCTGGACTACAACGAGGACACCGGTTACGCCGAAGCCCGCGGCAACGTGTACCTGGTGCGGTTCACAAGCGGCGAAGAGATTTGGGCCGCGCGCGCGGAATACAACCTGCGCGACGACACCGGCAAGTTTTTTGAGGTTCGCGGTTCAACGCCCGCGCCTGCCGCGCCGCGCCCCGGTGTGTTGCCCACCAGCAATCCATACTACTTTGAGGGGCGCTGGGCCGAACGCCTCAAGGACCGCTACATCCTGTACGACGGCTTCCTGACCAATTGCCGCCTGCCCAAACCTTGGTGGGTGCTGCGCGGCCCCAGATTCGAAATCGTTCCCGACCGCCGGGCGCTGGCCTGGCGCGCCACGTTCCGCCTTAGGGGCCTGCCTCTGCTGTACGCCCCGGTGTTTTACAAATCTCTGGAGCGATTGCCGCGCCAGAGCGGACTGCTCACCCCCAACATCGGCAACAGCTCGCGCCGGGGCAAAATGCTGGGCGTCGGCTATTACTGGGCGCTGAGCCGCAGCTACGACGCCATGTACCGGACCCTGTATTACACGCAGCGCGGCTTCGCGCATCACCTGGAGGTGCGCGGCAAGCCCACGCAGCAGTCCGAGTTCAACGCCATTCTGTACGGCGTCAACGACCGGGGCTTGAAGCTGGACAGCGGCGAGCGGCGCAAGGAGGGCGGCTTGACCTTCTCGCTGGACGGACGCGCGCAGCTCGGCTGGGGCTTTGAGGGCCGGGCCGAAGTCAACTACCTGAGCTCACTGGTCTTTCGGCAGGCCTTTACCGAGTCCTTTAACGAGGCCATCTTCTCGGAAGTGCACTCAGTGGGGTTCGTGGGCAAGCACTGGTCCAGCTTCGGCTTGAACGTGTCTTTCGAGCGTCTGGAGAATTTCCAGACCATCCAGCCGGACGACACGATAGTGATCCGCAAGGCTCCGGAGGTCGAGTTCACCAGCCGGGAGCGACAAATCTGGCGACGTGGGTTGCCGGTTTGGATTTCGTTTGAATCCAGCGTGGGTTTGCTTCGCCGCAAGCAGCCGCTGTTTCAGACCCGGCAACTGCTGGAGCGCGCCGACCTGGAGCCGCGCCTGATGACTGCGCTGCGCTGGAAGGATTTCCACATCATCCCGAGTTTCTCTCTGCGGCAGACGCACTGGGGCGAGAGCCAGAGTCGGGACCAGATCACGGGCCGCAATATAGGCCGGCAGGCGCGCGAGTTTGACGTGGCCTTGGAAGCGCCCTCGCTGGCCAGGATCTTCTCCGCTCCCGCCTGGCTGGGCGACGAGCTCAAACACGTCATCGAACCACGCGCCTCCTTTCGTTGGGTGGGCGGCGTGCGCGATTTCGATCGCCTGATCCGCTTCGATGAAACCGAGCTGCTGGCCAACACGCGCCAGGCGGAGTTTTCACTCACTAACCGTCTCTATGTGAAGCGACACGGCGAGGTCAGTGAAATCGCGAGCTGGGAGCTGGTCCAGCAGCGCTATTTCGATCCTACCTTCGGCGGGGCGGTGGTCGAAGGGCGGCGCAATCTGGTCATGAGTTCCGCCGAGCTTACAGCTTACGCCTTCCTGGACCGGCCGCGCGGTTATTCGCCGATCATCAGCGTGATGCGCCTGTCGCCCCGGCCGGGCTGGGGTATGGAATGGCGCGCGGATTACGATCCTCTGCGCGGCAAGCTGGTCAACAGCGGACTGACCGCTGATGCGCGTTGGGGAAAGTACGTGGTCTCGCTGGGGCAGAACAGCGTGCGCAGCGTGCCCACCCTGAGCCCCGGCGCCAACCAGTTGCGCGGTTTAGTGGGCTTCGGTAACCCCGACCGCCGCGGCTGGAGCGGGGCCTTCAGCGCCATTTACGACTTTCGCTTCGGCGTCATGCAGTTCGCCACCACCCAGATCACTTACAATACCGATTGCTGCGGCTGGAGCATCCAGTACCGCCGCTTTGGCTTCGGGACGCGCAACGAGAACCAGTTCCGGATTTCTTTCGCGGTAGCCAACATCGGCTCCTTCGGGACCTTGAAGAAGCAGGAGCGGCTGTTTTGAACGTCGAGAGTTCCGCTTTCGCACCGAGGAGCGACGCCGCCGGCAACGGTAACGCGGCCGCTCCGCCGGCCCTGAGGATGCCCCAGTGAGCCCTGCTCGATCGCAATCCGAACGGCTGAAAATCGGCAGGCGGATCGCTATGGTCAGCATTGCCACCAGCGCAGCTCTGGCTATGACCAAGATTCTGGTGGGCTGGATGGCCGGCTCCACCTCGGTGGTGGCCGACGGGTTTGAGTCCGCCGGCGACGTGGTGGCTTCGGCGGTGGTGTTGTTCGGGCTGGCGGTGGCGGCCAGACCGCCGGATGAGCATCACCCATACGGGCACGGGCGATTCGAAATGCTGACCGGCTTGGGCGTGGGTTTCCTTCTGGCGGCTGCCGGTTTGGGCATATCGGTAAAGTCGCTGATGAGGATAACAGAGGTCCACGCGCCGCCGGCCGCTTACGGGTTGTGGCCGCTGGTGGCCTCTATAGCGGCCAAGAGCGTACTGTCGGCCGTGAAGCTCCGCTATGGGCGGCGAATCAAGAGCGGAGCCCTGGTAGCAGACGCCTGGAACGACACGGTGGACATCCTTTCCGGCTCGGTAGCCTTGGCCGCTCTGGGTCTGACCTTACATGATCCGGCGCGCTACCTGGCCTTCGATCACTACGGCGGCTTCGCGGTGGGCTTGATCGTCATTTTCCTGGCTCTGCGCGTAGTGCGCGAGACCTCGCTACAGCTCATGGACACCATGCCGGCCGTGGAGCTGATGGACGCCATCCGCGAGACCGCCCGCGGCGTGCCGGGCGTCTGCGATGTCGAGAAATGTTACGCGCGCAAAACGGGCTTGCAGTACCACGTGGATCTGCATCTGGAGCTGGACCCGGAGCTCACGGTGCGCGCCTCGCACGACATCGCCACTCAGGTGCGCATACGCATCAAAGAGACGCTGGACTGGGTGGCCGACGTCATGGTGCACGTCGAGCCGTACGCCGGTCCCCCGCCCAGGCCCGCTAACCCGGAGGGCCTTCCTCGCCAACCGTAAAGTAGATGCAGTCGGGGTGATGGAACACCAGCGCGCTGACGCTGGCCTCCGGCTCCATCATGTAACCCTCGGTGAGCCGTACGCCGATATCCTCCGGCCGCAAGAGCTTCCATATGCCCTGTTGGTCCTCCAGATTCGGGCAAGCCGGGTATCCGAAGCTGTAACGCTTGCCGCGATAGCGGGCTTGGAATCGTTCTTGGAGGCTGAGGTCGGGAGGATCCGGAAACCCCCATTCCTCGCGCAGCCGGCGATGCAACCATTCCGCGGCCGCCTCGGCGGTCTCCAACGCCAGGGCTTGCAGGATGTGGCTCTTCAAGAATTCGCCGGCCGCTTTGGCCTGCTCGGCGCGTTGACGCACGCCTTCACCTGCGGTGACGACGAACAGCGCGACATGATCGCGCCGGCCACCCTCCGGGTCCAGCACGTAATCGCTCAAACACAGGCCGTCCGGTCGCGCCTGACGCGGGAACCGGAAGCTGTGCAGCGGGCGGGAATCGCCGGGTGCAAACAAGTGGATCGTGTTGTCTTCCCGTTCGGCCTCAAAGAACTGCCAGACCGCGCGCACCCGCATGAAGCCGGCCGCCCACTGTTTGACATGCTCAACCTGCTCGTGCAGCTCGAGCGCCTTGGGATCGCGCTCCGCCAGCCGTTCTTGGAAACGCCCGCGGAAGCCGAGATGCCGCCCGTAAAGCATCTGAAGGTTCAGGTAGCTCCAGATCTCGGTCAGGTGGGAAACCTCTTGAACCCTACGCTCCAGATAGGGCGCTTCCGGAATCGGGATGTCCGAACGCACCCGCGAACTGCGAGCGGCGGGCAGCGGACCGGCTCCGGCCCGCTTGGGCGGCTCCTCCGGGCCTGACTTGACGGTATGGGCCGCCAGTACGACCTCCCGCGTGGCCGGATCCATCAGGCGATTCATCAATTCCAGCCCGCTCATGGCGTCCCGCGCGTAGCAGACCGCGCCGCTGTAAGCGGGAGCGATCTTCTGCCGCGTAAAACGCTCCGACAGCGCCGCTCCGCCCACCAGCACCGGCGTTGAGATCCCTGCCTCGCGCAGCTCGGCCGCGGTGGTGACCATCTGGTGCGCGCTTTTGACCAGCAGTCCCGACAGGCCGATGGCGTCGGGCCGGTTCTCGCGAGCCGCGCGGATGATTTCCTCCGGGGGAACCTTGATGCCCAGATTGATCACCTGGTAGCCGTTGTTGCTGAAGATGATGTCCACCAGATTCTTGCCGATGTCGTGAACGTCGCCTTTGACGGTCGCCAAAATGATCTTGCCGCGTGCGGCGCGAGGCCCGGCGCTCATGTAGCGCTCCAGGTAACTCACTGCGGCCTTCATGGCTTCTGCGGATTCCAGCACCTCGGCGACTATCAGCTCGTTGTTGGCGAATAGCCGGCCGACCTCCTCCATGCCCGACATCAGCGGTCCATTGATGATCTCCAGGGGCGTGGCCCCCTCGGCCAGTTTGCGTTCCAGATCGGCAATCAGCCCGTCTTTGCTTCCCTCGATGATGTAGCGCGCCAGTCGCTCATCGAGCGAAAGCGGGCGGCTGGCGGCCAGCCTGACGGCGGCTTCGCGGAACCGCGCGGTGAGAGCCGCGATGTGGTACTGGTTGATGGCGGCGCGTTGAGCAGCCGACTGCCGGCGCCAATCCTCCGGCGCCGCGCGCAACAGCTCCGCCTGAGGATGGCCGGCAGGGAGCTCGCGCGGGGGCGCATTGAAAAGCAGGTTCTCGGCCAATCGCCGATCCTCGGGCGGTATCGAAGCGAAGCGCTCCAGCTTCTCGGTGTTCACAATAGCCAGGTCCAGCCCGGCTTTGGTTGCATGATAGAGGAACACCGAGTTGACGACCTCGCGGGCGGCCGGCGGCAGCCCGAACGAGACGTTGGAGATGCCCAGGATGGTCTTGACCCAAGGGATCCGCTGCTTGATGAGGCGCACCGCCTCGATGGTCTCGACCGCTGCCCCGATGTAGTTCTCATCGCCGGTGGCGCAGGGGAAAACCAGCGGGTCAATGATGATGTCCTCGGGCGGAAGGCCGTATTTTGCGGTGAGCAGCTCCACGGCCCTCTCAGCCACCGCCAGTTTGCGCTCGCGCGTGAAGGCCTGGGCTTGGCGTGGGTCCTCGTCAATGGCGCCTACCACAACCGCGGCGCCGTAGGCGCGGGCCAGCGGTGCGATGCGCGCCAGCTTCCGCTCGCCTTCTTCCAGATTGACGGAGTTGATTATGCTTTTGCCCTGGCAGTAGGTCAGCGCCAGCTCGACGGCCCGCGCATCGGTGGAGTCAATCATGATGGGCGCTTTGATCTTGCGGACCAATCGTTCGTAAAACGGCGGGATGTCGCGCAGCTCGTCGCCCTCGCTGTGCTCCAGGCAAACGTCCACGATCTGCGCCCCGCCGCGCACCTGGCGCCGCGCAATCTCGCTGGCTTCTTCCCAGCGCTGCTGCGCAATGAGATTGCGGAACAGCCGCGAACCGACGACATTGGTTCGCTCGCCCACCAAAAGCGGGCGGTTGCTCTGCTCGGCTTCCACGGCCTCGATTCCCGAGTAAAAGGTTCTTCGCGGACGCGGCGGGACAGCGCGCGGGCGAGCTTGCGCCGCCGCCCGGGCCAGGGCGCGGATGTGCGCGGGCGTGGTGCCGCAGCAGCCTCCGACAATGTTCAGCCAGCCGTGATCCAGGAATCGTGCCAACTGGGCGGCCAGCGACTCGGGCGTCTCCGGGTAACGGCCTTCCTCGTCCGGCAGCCCGGCGTTGGGATAGCAGCAGACGCGAGTCCAGGCCAGCTCGTGCAACGTGCGGAGGTGGTCCCGCATCAGGTCCGGACCCGTCGCGCAGTTCAATCCGACGGCCAGCGGCTCGGCGTGCGCCACGGAGATCCAGAAGGCGTCCACGCTCTGGCCCGCCAGCATCGTGCCGCCGGGCTCGATCGTGCAGGAGATCATCAGCGGAAGGCGGAAGCCAACCTCGGCGAAGGCGTCTTGAATGCCCAACCAGGCGGCCTTCACATTTCGAGTATCCTGACAAGTCTCAAGCAGCAGCAGGTCCACCCCGCCCTCCGCCAGGGCCAGTGCCTGCTCGCAGTAGGCTTGCCGCAGCTCGGCGAAGCTCACGCCTCCGGTCACGCTAAGCGACTTGGTGGTCGGGCCCATCGAGCCGGCCACAAAGCGCGGCCGCGCGGGCGTCGAGAACTCGGCCGCCGCCTCGCGCGCCAGTCGCGCCGCTGCGCGGTTGATTTCCCGCACCCGTTGCCGGAGGCCGTATTCGCCCAGCACGACGGCTGTGCCGCCGAAGGTGTTGGTTTCGATGATATCGGCGCCGGCCTCCAAATAAGCCCGGTGGATCCCAAGGATCACATCCGGCCGCGTAAGCGAGAGAACCTCATTGCAGCCCTCCAGCGCCGGGCCGCCGAAGTCGCTCGGTCTCAGGCCCGCCTGTTGCAGCATGGTGCCCATGGCGCCGTCGAGCACCAATACGCGCGTATTCAAGGCTTCCGTCAGAGCTTGCGACTTGGGGCTGAACTCGGTCGGCATGCAGAGGAATCTTTCTAATAACGATTCTATCGGGCGCGCGCGGTTGCCCGCGGCCCGGATAAAATCGTGGGGATTCAGTTTCCCTGAGGAGGCTTAACGATATATGAAGCAGACACGCAGGCGAGTGTTGGGAGCGGCGGTGGCCGCCGCCGGCGCTGCCCAGGCGCAGACCGGACCGGTGAAGAAGGTTCACTACCGCGGAGAGAAACCCAAAGGGACGCCGCTGTTTTCCAGTGCGGTGTCCTACGGCAACCTGCTGTTCATCGCGGGCAAAGGAGCTCACTTTCCGGGCGACATCAAGGCCCACACCAAGCATGTGCTGGATGAGATCGAGAAGGAGTTGATAAATGCCGGCTCCTCGATGGAGAAGGTGCTGAAGTGCAATGTCTACCTCAACGACCTGAAGGACTACCAGGCCATGAACGAGGTTTTCCGCGGCCGCTTCGGCGAGAATCCTCCCGTGCGCACTACTATTGCGGCTGCCGGCGGCATCCCAGGCAATTCCCTGGTGGAGATTGACGTCATAGCCTACATCTGAGATCCGATCAGGCCGGAATACGGAACGGTTGCCGGCCGGTCTTCAGGCCGGCTCAACGGAAAGGCTCTACGCGGAATACGTCGGCGTTGGAAGGATCCACCCGCACGCAGAGTAGGTGCCGCTCATCGGGTGAGAGCGAGAAAGGCCCGCTGCCGATGGGCGAAAGCGGTTCGGGATATTCCAAAATCGCCCGGTCGCGGCCCGTGGCGAGCTCGTGGAAGTACAGGGTTTGCCGATCTGTTCGGCCCGCCCGTGCTCCCAGGTAGTAAACGCCGCGGCTGGTCAGCACCCAGCAACTGGAGCAATAGGGCAGCAGGCCGTCCAATACCTTTTCAAGCCTGCCCGACCGGGTTTCGACCCGCCACAGGACTGAGTCCGTGGCTTCCCGCACGAAGTAGACATAGCTTCCGTCTGGAGAGACATCGAGCGAGATTCCTTTGGTCGCGGCCACCTGGGTTGCCGGGCCGCCCTGGGCCGGGAAGCGCACAATCGCGCTCATGGTGCCCGCGTAGATCCAGGCGCCGTCCAAGGAGAATACCGGATGGTAGCCTGTCGCACCGGTTGGCTTTAACGACCACTGGCCCGCAGCATCCTGCACCGCCAGGTAGATCTCGCCGGTGCGCGCGTTGTTGAACACGATAGCCCGCCCGTCAGGCGACCAGCGCCCGACCGAGGGATGAAGGCTGCCGCGCGTCAGTTGAGCGGTGTTGCCGCCATCGGGATCCGATATCCACAGTTGCTCCTCGCCCGAGCGATCCGAGCGGAAGCAAATACGGCGTCCGTCCGGCGAGTATTGGGGCGAAGCATCCTGGCCGGAAGATGCTATGACTCGCGACCATCGTTTGGGCGGCACCGCATCAAGGTCCAGTCGCCAGACGTTCAGGTCATGCTGGAGAGCCGAATAAACCAGTACCGGGGCCTTGCGCGCCAGCGAAAACTGGATCGGGAAATCGCCGTAAATGCCCGTCGGGTGCGCAGTCCGAACAGCGTCGGAACCATAGGCCAGTTTCCACAACCGGAATTCCCCGCTACGATCTGAGCCGAACACCAGCGCCTTGCCGTCCGGCATCCAATCCTGGTCGCTGATCTGCTTGCCGTCGTTGGTGAGCTGGCGGGGAGTCCCTCCTTCGACCGAAACGACGAACAACTCTTGGTAGGCGCGGTGAAAGGCCCGGATGAATGACACAGTTCGCCCGTCAGGAGAAAAACGCGGCGCCACATCGCCGATGATGATGTTCTCGGGACGGGTCAGCCTCTTGCGCTCCCCTCCTGAGACCGATATCAGGAAAATACCGAAAGCCTCGTGAGGCGAATCCGCATCATCCACTGCCAGCCACTGCCCGTCCGGCGACCAATCCAGGTGACGGTTGGCCAGCCCGTACCGGGAGGGAAACACGCTGCCCAGAACTCTTTGCGGCCCGCCGTCCAGCGGAGCCACCACGACGGCTCCCGAGGCCCCGCGAAACCGCAGGTACGCCAGTCGCCGGCCCTCGGGCGACCAGACCGGACTGCTGTAGCTGTCCTCACCCCCGGCGATGCGTCGCGCGGGCCGCTCGATGCCCTCACGCACCCAAATTCCGGCCTTTTGGGTCTCTCCGGTCTCCCACACATAGGCTACCCGCGAACCGTCGCCGGACACCGCCGGTTGGTACTCTTTGCCGGCCTGACGGGCGACCGCCACCCGCTGCGGAACCTCAACTCGGACAGGGTCGGACGACCGCCGCCAGATCCACAGCCCGCCCAAAGCCCCGGCCAGCGCCAGCGTGGCCAGTACGGCCGACTTCCACCGCCTGGCTGATACAGACCGGCGAGCGTCTTCACCCCCAATAGCGTGTCCGGGTTCCTCGGTTACTACTATGGGGCCCAGAATCCGGTATCCCCGTCCCGGGAAGGTCTCAATGTAGCCCGGAGAACCCCGCTCGACTCCCAAGGCCTTGCGGATGACGGCGACGTTTTGGGCCAGGTTGGCCTCATCCACGATCCTGTCCGGCCAGACTGCTGACATAAGTTCTTCTTTCGTAAGCACTTGGCCGGCATTCTCCACCAAGGCCAGCAGGGTCTCAACAGACTTGCGGGCAAGCCGTACAGGTTGCCCTTCTCTGAGGAGCACCTTTGCGGTGGAGTCCAACTGGAAGGGACCAAACTGGTAAACTCGCCGAGTTTTCAAGCTTCCCCCGGCTTTAGACTGTCTTTAGAAACTTTTTAACCGCCGCTCATTGCAGCTACCCAAGGCTTGGCGGCATCCTGACGCCATCCGGTTAGTTTAGCGCAACGGGCATCTGCGCGCCGCCGACTGAGACCCCTGACCAGGCGCATGTGCGCAGGTGCCCGCTGCCGCTGCATAATTATTGTCGAAAGGGAGGTTATCCTTTATGAGCATGAATCTTGAGCACCTGCGGTTCTCGCGCCGCGTGGTGGCCGCCTTCCTGTTTTGCGGACTTCTCGGCCCGGTGGCCGCTCAGGACCCCCGCGGCAGCATAGTCGGTAAGGTTACGGATCCCTCGGGGGCGGTCGTAGCGGGCGCCTCGGTCGAGGTGGTCCACAAAGCGATGGGCACCAAGGTCGTGCTCCAGACGAACGAGGCCGGCATCTACCAGGCCCTGTTCCTGCTGCCCGGCTTCTATCAGGTTTCCGTCGAGCAACCGGGGTTCAAGAAATACGTTCGCGACGACCTCGAATTGAGAGTCAACGATCGTCTGGAGCTCAACATATCCCTGGAGCTGGGTACGGCAGGACAGAGCATTACTGTGGTGGCGGAGACGCCCTTGCTGAATACCACCTCGGCCTCCATCGGCACCGTGGTTGATTCTAGGCGCGTGGCCGATCTGCCGGTCTCTTACGGCAACCCCTTTGAGCTGATCGGCCTGACGACCGGGGCTTCCTTCACCCGTGACCCGCGTCTTGACAGGCCGTTCGAGCCGACCCACATCGTCGGCTACACGGTTGACGGCACTCGCGCCAATCGCAGTGACATCACGCTCGACGGTGTGCCGGCAACCTCAGTGGCCAACGCCGGCGAGGTGACGGCTTCATACGTGCCTCCGGTGGACGCCATCCAGGAATTCAAGGTGCAGACCGCCACCTTCGACGCCTCGATGGGCAACACCGAGGGCGGCGTCACCAACATCAGCATCAAGTCCGGCACCAACGACTTGCACGGCAGCGCTTACTACAACACCATGCTGCCTTCGATGACCGCCAATGATTTCTTCGCCAACGCCACCAGCCAGCCCCGCTCGGACTTCAGTTATAAGCGCTGGGGCGGAACCGCCGGCGGACCGGTTTATGTCCCCAAGGTCTACGACGGCAGGAACAGAACCTTCTTTTTCTTTGCCAGCGAGTGGATCAAAGACGCCCGTCCTCGCAACAACGGGACGCCCACGGTTCCCACCGAGGAGATGAAGAACGGGGATTTCTCGCGCTTGCTGGCTCTCGGCACGCAGTACCAGATCTACAACCCCTTCACCCGGCGCGCCGTCGCCGGCGGGCGCTACCAAGCCGATCCCTTCCCGGGCAACAAGATCCCAGCTTCGCTGTTCAACAACGTTGCGGTGAACATCCTGAAGTACTATCCCAAGCCCCTTCAGGCGGGCAACCCGGACGGCACCAATAACTACCTCCAGCCAAACCTCAAGGAAACTGCGGATTATGTCACCTATACCGGACGCTTGGACCAGGTCTTCAGCGAGAAGCACCGCCTGTACCTGCGCGTCAGTTACTACGACCGGGATAGCTTCTACAACGACTATTTCCACAACCTGGCCACCGGGAATTTCTTCCAGTTCATCTCGCGGGCGGCCGTGCTGGATGACGTCTACATGCTCAGCCCCACTACCGTGCTGAACCTCCGGGGCGGCTTCAACCGTTTCATCCGCGTTACCGAAGGCAACCCGCTGGCCAAGGGCTTTGACGTAACCACCCTGGGCTTCCCCAAGTCCTTCGCCGATCAGATCCCGCCCGTGGCGCGGCAGTTTCCGCGCATCGAACCCAGCGGCTACCAGGGTACTGGCGTAGGCAGCGAGTTCCGGCCTACGGAGGTGGGTTCCTTCGCCGCCACCGTGTCACGGTCTCAAGGATCGCACCTGTGGAAGGCGGGAGCAGAGTGGCGTGCTTATCGGGAGCAGAGCGTGCAATACGGCAACGATCAGGTCGGCCGCTTCATCTTCGACGCCACCTATACCCGGGGCCCGCTGGACAACTCCCCGACCGCTCCCAGCAACCTGGGCCAATCAGTCGCCGCCTTGCTGTTGGGTTTGCCCAGCGGCTCCAGCTACGCCGCCCGCGTGGACAGTTACGCCGAGCAGTCTACAGGATGGGGTTTCTTCATTCACGATGACTGGAAGGTGAGCAACAAGCTCACGCTGAACCTCGGCCTGCGCTGGGAGTTCGAGTTGCCCATGACCGAGCGCTTCAACCGCAGCGTCCGTGGCTTCGACGCGAACTACGTCCAGCCCTTTGAGCCCGCAGTCCAGGCCGCTTACGACCGGACGCTATCCCCCTTGCTGCCCCCGCAAATCTACACTCGCGGCGGCCTGACTTTCGCCGGCGTGGACGGCCAGCCCAGAGGTTTGTATGAAACCCCAAAGAAGAACCTGATGCCGCGCTTCGGCTTCGCCTACCAACTGGCATCGAGCACCGTGATCCGGGGCGGCTACGGCATCTTCTATGGTTTCTTGGGCGAGCGCCGCGGTGACGTGATCCAGCTTGGTTTTAGCCGGAACACCTACTTTGTTCCCACGGTGGACAACGTGAACTTCATCGGTTCGCTGTCGAACCCGTTCCCCAGCGGCGTCCTGATGCCGGTGGGTTCCGGACAGAAGTACCAGACCTTTGTCGGCAACACGATTTCCTTCTTCGACCAGTACCCCCTGGTGCCTTACATGCAGCGCTGGCAGTTAAGCATCCAGCGGGAGTTCCGCCGCGTGTTATTCGATATCGCCTATGTGGGCAATCGCGGCACGCATGTCGAGTTCAGCCACAACCTGAACGCTACGCCCCTGCGATACCTGAGCACCAGTCTGTTGCGTGACCAGGACACCATAAACGCCCTCTCCAGGAATGTCCGCAACCCGATGTACAACAATCTGCCGACAGGCGCCAGCTCCGCGTTCACCGCCACCAATATTGCGGTCGAACGGCTCCTGCGGCCCTACCCGCACTTCGATTCCGTCAACCACTCGCGCTTTGACGGCTACACTTGGTATCACGGGCTGCAAGTCTCCGCCGAGAAGCGGTTTTCGGGCGGCTACACCCTTAGTGGCAGCTATACCTTCTCCAAGTACATGCAGGCCACCGAGCTGCTGAACGCCGCCGATGAGCGGCCGGTCGAGGTGATTTCCGACTTCGATCGCCCGCACCGCATCAGCATCAGCGGCATCTACGAGTTTCCTTTCGGGCGGAAGGGACGCCTCCTCAAGAACGCCCGCGGCGTGCTGGAGGGCTTGGTAGGAGGCTGGCAGGTGTCCGGCGTCTACACCTTCCAAAGTGGGTCTCCTTTGGGCAACTGGGGTAACCTGATCTTCATCGGGGATATTAACCGACTGAAACTCACGGGCAAAGATCAGACTCCGCAACACTGGTTCAACCCGCTGAAGATTGACGATCCCAAGAATCCTGGCTACGGTACGACCGGGTTCATCAGCGCCTCCGCGCAGCAGCTCGCCAGCAACGTCCGCTACTTCCCGCTGCGGTTCGGCTTCCTGCGCGCCGACCAGATCAGCAACATTGACCTCTCGATGCAGAAGAAGGTGCGCATCACCGAAAGCAAGCAGGTGGTCTTCCGGATGGACTGGTTGAACGCCTTCAACCATCCGCTGTTCCCCCAGCCGAATCTCACGCCTACCAGTCCGGTGTTCGGCGTCATTCAGGCCTCTACACAGGCCAATTACCCGCGCCGGATCGAGTTCGGCTTCCGCTTCCTGTACTAGATCCGCGGTTTCCCGGGTGCGGCGGCGATCGCCGCCGCACCCGGGTTCGTCCGCCAGGCCTCGGCTAGGGCTGATAGTCGGGGTTGGTGAACGTCCTTCCAATCGTGCGGCCGCCGTTCTTGTGAATCTCCAGGTGCAGCACTCCGGAGACCAAACCCCGAGAACTAAGCGCCACGTTAAGTCCCCGTGTGGCTTCCACCAAAATCAGCGGACCGAAGCAGGCGAAATCGTCGCCGCCGTACAAGCGCCGCAGTCGGCGGTGGAAGGTTTTCACAAACTCCTCGCCGAACTTGGCCAGCTCCCGTAGCGCGCGCTGCGGTTCACGCTCCATGGCGCGCCGCAGGCCGCCGGCCCGCACCCCCAACCGGATGAGATGGTCAACGAACAAAGCGTCGGCCACCAGCAGCGAATTCAGCAGCCGCGGCGAGCGTTCCACACTGGCCAGGATCACTTCCTTGCGCGAGGGGCGGTAAAAGCGCGCGACCTCCGGCTTTCCGGCGTCCTTGAGCAACTGCTCGATGCGGGCCAGCTCGGCCGCCAGAGCCCAACCCGTCGAGCGCCGCGCCACGGCCACGCTTTCCGCACTCATCACGTCGTAGGCGAACTCGTTCTTCGACTTGCTGCGGAAAGGCAGCGTGCACTGATATACCACCAGCGGGTAAGCCGCGCCCAGGGTTTCATAGCGCGACAGATCGTTGAAGTACACGTACGGCAGCCAGCGACGCATGGCTTGCTGCACGGAAACGGAGACTTCCGTATAGACGGGGCCGTACTGCGGGCTGCGTTCCACGGGCGCCTCCAGCCAAGCCGCCGCCATCTCGCCGGGGACCGACAGCGCCAGCTCGGCCTCTACCTGCTCAGCACCCGCCAGCTCGCCCTCCAGCCAGTTACAGGCATCGGTGAAGCCGTAGGCCTTCAGCAGCGGCGGCAGCGCGGAAAGAGCTTGCACCGCCGAAAGCTGCCGCCTGTCAGACCAGCCCATGGTAAAACGAACGTCACGGTCCGCCGGCCGCAGCGCGAGGGCCCCACACAGGCTCATGGCGCTCTGCGCCACGCCGCGGGGGCTCAGTTCGTCGGTGGCCGAAAGCGAATAGACTACGACGCGGCCGTCCAGAGTTGTCTCGATCCGAGCCTCGGCTAGCACCTCCAGCCGCGCCGACCACTGCTTGCGTCCCACGAAAGGCAGATGCAGCTCGAGCAGGCTTTGCCGCCGCACTCCGTGGGTGAGCACGCCGAGATGAAGCCGGACATGGTCAGTGCCTTCTGCTAGCACAGTCGTTGCTTCCCCGCTCAGCAGCGCGCGATAGGCCCGCACACCCGCTTCTGAGAAATCAAACGAGCAGTCCAGCAAAGCGGTCTCGTTGGTGACAGAGCTCGCCTGGTAGCTCAGCTCGGCCGTATACTTCTTCTGGAGAGCCTCCAGCGCCTTCTGGCGGAGGTTGTTGACAAAGTCGCGCACGCTCTGTGGGATTGCGCCTTCCAGCGCTGCGGCGGCCTTCTCGATCGCCTGGCGCTTCAGTTCCGCCAACGTCTGAACCAGCGTCTCCTCCCTTAGCAGGCGGTCCGCCGCCTGCGCGGCCGCACGCAATCGCTCAAGGACGCTGGAGTCAGCCGTAGCGTTCAGCAGGCTGCCTGCCACTGCCGTGATCCAGCTCTCCAGCGGCGACCCGTCCGCCCGTGCGGGATCCAGGACGTCGCGCAATGCCGCCGGGTCTTCTGGCGCCGTGGCCAGCCGGTGGATAAAGTTGCGCAGCGCCTCCATGGCCGGGAGGTTGTCCGCGGCTCTCCAAATGGCCGCCGCCGCCCGCCTCTCGAGATTGTTCCAGAGTTCGAAAAACCGCACCAGACGTTCTTCGCTGCGGCCTCGCACCACCGTTTTCGCCAGGGCCTCGAGCCATTGGAAGGGATGTTCTTCCAGCAGGGCGACCACCAGCTCCTTATCCTGCTCGGCCACCTGGATCTGCGCGCCCGCCGATACTTCCGCGGACAGAGCCGCAGAAGCGCTGCCTTGTCGCCGGAAATTCACGCGCAGCCGGCTGTTGTCCTCGCGCCAGACGGCGCAAACCAGCGCACCGGACGCTATAAAATCGGCCCGGGCTTGCGCCAGGACCTCGGTTGGAATGCCCAGGTGACCTTGCAGTTTGCCAGCCGCCGGCTCGCCGAGCCAGTTAAGGTCGAAGCCGTAGCGCACCGGCGCACTCCACTTCAGGTCCCGGTTAAAGCCGAATACAAGAATCTCGTTGGGATCCAGATCTTCCGGCCGCTCAATCCGCCAGGGGGCATCGGCAGGCAATTCACGCCATTGACCCGAGCGGCGATCCACCGACAGCACGGCCTGCGGCCGAGACTGGAGTTCGGCCTGCACCGGGGCTGGCAACTCCGACAGAACGTTCCCAGAGAAACTCTCGCTCATCTAGAGACCCTCCGTTGGGTTTCGGGCGGGACTGGCCCGCCGGGCGGGAATGCCGTTTGATTATACTGGCCTGTTTTGGAAGAACGAGCTCCTGGAACATCCGTCCGGCGACCGGCAGGCGGAGCAAGCTGCCGCTAATGAGTCAGTTGCAGGAAGTGCAAACTCCGGGGAAAGGCTTGTGAACGGCCTTGCCCCGCGCTGCCCTTTGGGGGCCTGCGGGCGCTGGTAGGATATCAGGCATGATCACGCGGAGGTGTGTAATGAGTATGGCGGCGGGCGTCCCGCTGATGGGACAGCCGCCGGTGCGCAAAGGACGCCTCAAGCAGGCGGTGGCGCGCTGGTGTTTTCAGAAGTGGAGCCTGGAGGAACTGGCTCGCAACGCAGCCCAACTGGGGATCGAAGGCATTGACCTTATCGGTCCCGAGGAGTGGCCGGTGGTCCGCAAGTTCGGGATCACGCCTTCGATGGCGCCGGGCGGAGGCACGATCTCCGACGGACTTAACCGCAAAGAGAACCATGACCGGATCGAGCGTGAGTTCCGCCAGAACATAGAGCGTGCGGCGGCGGCGGGGGTGCCCAACGTGATCACATTCTCAGGCAACCGCCGCGGCCTGTCCGATGAAGAGGGCCTCGAGAATTGCGTCATCGGCCTTAACCGTGTGAAGGCCCTGGCTGAGGATAAGGGCGTCACCATTTGCCTGGAGCTGCTCAACAGCAAGGTGGACCACAAGGATTACCAGGCTGACCGCACGGCCTGGGGCGTTGAAATCGTGCGGCGCGTGAACTCCCCGCGCGTCAAGCTGATATATGACATCTACCACATGCAGATCATGGAGGGCGACGTGATCCGCACCCTGCGCGACAACATTCAGTGGATCGCGCACATCCACACCGGAGGCAATCCCGGGCGCAATGAGATTGATGAGACCCAGGAGTTGAACTACCGGGCCATCGCCCGCGCCATCGCCGATCTGGGCTTCCAGGGTTTCCTGGCGCACGAGTTCGTGCCCAGACGCGACCCGCTGGCCTCGCTCCGCCAGGCGGTCGAGATCTGCACCGTTTAGTCGCGCAAGCGCATCAAGGCTTCGGCGCCGCGGGCGCCGGGGGTTTCGCCGGAGGCGCAGCGGCGGCGGGCGGAGGTTCCAGGTTGAAGTTGGGAGGCTTCGACCCCGGGGCTCCTTCGCCGAACTTGTGGCCCTGAGCGGCTCCGATGGCTTGATAACGCTCGCGCAACCGGTCAGCGTCGGTCGCCGGCCCGCGCAAGCCGGACTGGGAGTGCGGGTCGGCGTCTGCGGGCGGAGGCAGCAGGTGCATGTCGGCAGCGGTCCGCGGCGCCTCCGGCAGCGGCTGATGTACGCCCTCCAAGACTATGAGTACTTCTTCCAGGCCGCCTTGCAGGCCGCTGGGCGCCAGGAAAATCTCCTTGAAGGGATTCCCGTTGCGAACCGCGGTGACGACGCCCGCCGGCAGACCCCGCGGAAAGACCCGATCGTCACCGGAAGTGTAAAACCACTCGCCGACCTCCAACTTCTCTTCGACCTGGACGTATTCGACGCGGCAGGCGGCGTGGCCTTGCCCTTTCAGGGTGCCCCGCACCCGGTGCCTTTCTGAAATGACCCCCGCGGCGAAGGTCGGGTCGGTGATGAGTTGCACCTGCGAAGCCGTCGGGAAGACCGCCACAACCTTGCCCACAATGCCATCCGGCGTGATCACCGCCATGCCGCGCATCACCCCGGCGGTCGAGCCGCGATCTACAAACACCACACGGGAAGTGGCGCCCACGCCTGCACCGATGACCCGCGCGGCGATGGTGCGCGAAGGACTGCGAGCCTGAAAGGCGCTCAAGGCTCGGGCCCGCTCGGCGGTGGCCAGCTCAGACTTGAGGTACTGGTTTTCCAACTTCAGGCGTCCCAGCTCCGCGCGCAGCCTGCGGTTGTCCTCCACCACGTTATGCAAGAACAAGTACGTCTCCAACCACCGGCCGGTTGTGCTGCGCGCCCCTTCAACCAGTCGCGCCAGCGGAGTTACGGCGGTGACCGCCCAGACCCGGATCAGTCGTACGTCTTGGTTGCTCTTGACCTGGTAGGCCAGCAGCAGAAGCTGGGCAAAGATCACTAGCACCAGCACGCTGAGGTTGCGGTAGCGACTTAGGAAGTCCATGAGGCGCTCGCCGTGCGGCCCGCCGCCTCTTACTCGATGGCGATCTTGCGCAGCAGCCTGAAATCCTCCAGCATCTTGCCGGTGCCCAGCACCACCGAAGCCAGCGGATCCTCGGCGATCGAGACCGGCAGGCCGGTTTCCTCTCGGATGCGGCGGTCCAGGTTCTTCAGCAAGGCTCCGCCGCCGGTCAACACTATTCCGCGATCGCTAATGTCGGCGGACAGCTCCGGGGGCGTGCGCTCCAGCGCCACCCGGATGGCGTTCATGATCGTGGCCACGCACTCCGATAGCGCTTCGCGAATCTCGCTGTCGTCAATAGTGATGGTCTTGGGCACGCCTTCGATCAGGTTGCGTCCCTTGATCTCCATGGTCAGCGGCCTGTCCAGCGGGTAGGCCGAGCCGATCTGAATCTTGATCTGTTCCGCGGTGCGTTCGCCGATCAGCAGGTTATACTTGCGCTTCAAATACTGCATGATGGCGTCGTCCATTTCATTGCCCGCCACCCGCACCGAACGTGAGTAGACTATTCCGGACAACGAGATTACGGCCACGTCCGTCGTTCCGCCGCCTATGTCCACGATCATGTTGCCGCAGGCCTGCGTGATCGGAAGGCCCGCGCCGATCGCCGCCACCATAGCCTGCTCGACCAGATACACCTCGCTGGCTTTGGCCCGGTAAGCGGAATCAATCACCGCCCGCTTTTCCACCTGGGTGATCTCGCAAGGCACGCCTATCACGATGCGCGGATGAACGAGCATCTTGCGCCCATGGGCCTTCTGGATAAAGTAGTTCAGCATTCGCTCGGTGACCTTGAAGTCCGCGATCACCCCGTCCTTCATGGGCCGGATGGCCACGATGTTGCCAGGCGTGCGCCCGAGCATTTCCTTGGCCTCTTTGCCGACCGCCTCCACATCCCCGGTAGTCTTGTTTATGGCCACGATCGAGGGCTCGTTCACCACGATGCCCTTGCCCCGGGCGTAAACCAGCGTGTTGGCGGTCCCCAAATCAATGGCCAGATCCGAGGAGAAGAGGCTAAACAGCGAGCGGAAATTCATTGCCGTCAACAGGTTAGCATACGACCGCCACCTCGTTCAATGCTGCCTTCTCTTCCTCGCTACAATGATTACGACTCAATGCTCGACAGGCGCAGGTTTCTGGCGGCGGCGGGTGCGTCGCTGGGTTGCCGCAAGCGGCGCGGCACCGGCTTCCCAGGCTACGCTTTGGTTGCAACGCCTGAGGTTCAGGCCGTCACGGCCGTGGATCTGACCCGGTTCGCGCTGGCCGGACACATCCGACTCTCATCGGCGCCGCGCGCTCTGGCGGTGCATCCGGCTCGCCGCGTGGCCTGGGCTTTGATTCCCGAGAACGGGCTGGTGCAGGAGCTGGACGTGGCTGCTCTGCGTCCGGGACGTAAGTTGCAGTTGTCCCGCTCCGCCTTCGCCATGCGCTTGGCGCCCGACGGGGAGTCGCTCTGGGTGCTCTGCCGTGACCCCCGGCAGTTGGTGGCGGTTGACGCTGCGAATTTCCAGCGTCGAGCGCGCATCGGTCTGCCGGGTGAGCCCCGGGATTTCGACCTTTCCCCGGACGGACGGTGGGCGGCGATCAGCTTGGCCGCCGGGGCGGTGGTGTTCGTGGATCTGGCGGCGGGACGAGCACAGCGCCCGCTGGAGTTCGGCTTTCGGGCGGCGGGCGTACGTTTCCGCTCCGATAGCAAGTTGCTGCTGGCGGCGAGCGCTGATCTGCCGATCCTGAGTCTGCTGGAGGTCCCTTCCGGGGTCGTGGTCGTGCACCTTCCGCTGGCCATGCGCGCGGAGAACTTCTGCTTCAAGTCCGACGGCGGGCAACTATTTGTGACCGGCTCAGGCGCGGATGCGGTGGCCATCGTCTATCCGTATCGCAGCGAGGTCGCCGAGACGGTTCTGGCCGGCAATTCGCCGGGAGCTATGGCGGTTTCCACCGCGCCTGATTACCTGTTCGTGGCCAATGCGGCCGGCGGTGACGTGACGATCATGGACATCGAGACGCGTCGCGTGATTGCTTTGGCGGCGGTGGGAGAAGGAGTCAACCATATAACAGTCACGCCCGACAATCAGTATGTGCTGGCGCTCAATGAGCGCTCGGGGGTGATGGCGGTGATCCGGATTGCGGCTATTGTCGCGCGACGCACGCGTGTGGCGCCGCTGTTCACCGTGGTACCCGTGGGGCCGCGCCCCGTGGCCGTGGCGGTCTGCCGCTTGTAGTCGCTTCCCGGCCGCGCGGGTGCTCCGCACGGGAAGCGTTCCGGCTGCGCTAAACTGTCGGCTTCATGTCTTCGAGCGATTTGCCCTCCGCATGGGAGAACCCGGTTCGCAAAGCGCTCGCCGAGGGGCGGCCGGTGATTGCAGTCACCATCACGACGCCCTCGGTCGAGGTAGCTGCCCGCGCTGCCGGCTTGGGCTTTGACTTGCTCTGGATCGAGATGGAGCATTCCCCCATAACGCTGGAAACGCTCCGCGCCATGGTGCTGGCTTGCCGCGGCCTGCCGGCCCTGCCTTTCGCGCGTGTTCCGGTGAACGAGTTGTGGACGGCCAAGCGCGTGCTGGATGCCGGGGTCTACGGCGTCATCTTTCCTTTTACCGGCACGCCTGAGCTGGCGGCGCAAGCGGCTGCGGCCTGCCGCTATCCTCCGCGCGGGCGTCGCGGCTGCGGTCCCAGCCTGGCGATGCTGAACTGGCCGGAGCCTGAACGCTACTATGATTCGGCGGATGAGAACGTGATGGTGGTCGCGGTGATCGAGGAAGCGCGCGCGGTGGAGAACATCGAGGCCATCGCGGCGGTGGAAGGAATTGACGTGTTGTTCATCGGCACCGCCGACCTGTCATTTTCGTTGGGATTGCGCGGCAAGCAGGATGATCCCCGGCATCGAGAGGCCGTGGAGCGGGTGCTTGAGGCGGCCCGCCGGCACGGAAAGATTGCCGGCCGGCCGGCGCGCGACGCCCGCCAGCTCCAGCAATACCTGGAGCAGGGCTTCTTGTTCTTCCAGGCCACTACGGACTTGAACCTGATGGCCGACGGCGCCAGGCAGTTGCTTGATCCCCTGGGCAAGTTCACCGCCGTTGCCCCTAGACGAACGATCTACGGATGAGCCCTCGTTACAAGTGGTACGTGGTCGGCATGTTGTGGGGGATTTCCTTCTTCAACTATGCCGACCGGCAGGCGATCTTTTCGGTCTTTCCCCTGCTTGAGAAGCAGATGAGCCTGGATAGCGTGCAGCTCGGACTGCTGGGCTCCTCTTTCGCGTGGGTTTACGGTCTGACGGCGCCGCTGGCGGGCATGGTGGTGGATCGCGTGAGGCGCAAGAGCGCGATCCTAACCGGCCTGCACGTCTGGAGCTTGATCTGCATGGCCACCGCGCTCTCGCGAAATTTCTGGCACCTGCTGTTTTTCCGGGCGGCCGAAGGACTGGGCGAGACCATCTACTACCCGGCCTCCATGTCCATGATCAGCGACTACCACGGCAAGCGCACGCGCTCGCGCGCCATGGGATTGCACCAGACCAGCGTCTACCTGGGCACCATCGGGGGCGGGTTTTTCGCCGGCTTGATCGGCCAGCACTATGGATGGCGCTGGTCGTTCATCGTCTTCGGGGGCTTGGGAATCCTGCTAGGGGTGGTTCTGAACCGCTTCTTGGTCGAGCCCGCTCGCGGGGCGGCGGACCTGGCCGAGCTGGGCGAGCGCGCCCGGCTGGCGTCGCGCATGCCGCTAAGCCGGTTCCTGAGACTCATCTGGGGCACGCCCACGGTGCTCACTTTGATGTGCGCTTTCATTTGTGCAAACTTCGTGGCTACGGTGCTGCTAAGCTGGATGCCCAAGTTCCTTTACGACAAGTTCGGCTTTAGCCTGGCGATGGCGGGCTTGATGGCCACGCTGTTTGTGCAGATGGCTAGCATGCTGGGATCACCGCTCGGCGGCTGGCTGGCCGATACGCTGCGCCGTCGCTATGCCGGCGGGCGGATGATGGTGCAGGCAGGGGCGTTGGTCGTGGGCGCTCCGTTCGTGCTCTTGTGTGGGACCACCGGTTCGGTCGGCTGGCTGGTGGCGGCCTTGATCGGCTGGGGGCTGGCGAAAGGCTTTTACGACGCCAATATCTTCGCCTCGGTCTACGACGTGATCCGGCCCGAAGCCCGCGGAACCGCCGCCGGCTTTATGAACATGGTGGGATGGCTGGGCGGCGGGACCGCGCCGCTGGCGATCGGCTTCCTGTCAAGGCGGATCGGTTTGAGCGCCGCCATCGCCTCGGCGGCGCTGGTTTACTTGCTGGCCGCCGCTCTGCTCACCGCGGGCATCCTGCTGTTCGTGCGCCGCGATGTCGAGCGCATGCAAGCCCAATTGGCCGCTCAGAGCGCACGGTAATGCCTCGGCGCCCGGCTCATTTCGGGCGCACCGGCTCCAGATCGTAACGCAACTGCCCGCCGGTCAGCCGGCGGATGCCGCGCCCGCCTGCCCGCGCCGGCGGAGGCGGAACCTCCGCGTTTAACTTGTCGAAGAACGCTTTCAGGCGGGCGACCACCTCGGGGTGCTGCGCCGCCACGTCGTGTTGCTCGCCGGGGTCGGCCTCCAAATCGAACAGCATCATCTCGCGTGGCGGATCGCCGCTGAGCAGGCCGGGGTACTGATTGGGCTTGGCCTGCTCGAAGGGTGCGATCAGCGTAACGCCGTCGGGTCCGCGCGGATCCACCCAGCCGGTGGGGTCTTTTCGGTAACGCGTCTCGGGGCCGGGCGAACGCACGTGCAGTTTCCAGCGCCCGGACCGGATGATCGCCAGCCGCGGGCCGGCTAGGGCGTAAACGGCTTCGTGCGGGCTGGACGCCCCGCTGCTCATGACCGGGAAGATGTCCTTGCCGTCAATCACTCGATCTGCGGGCAGCGCTGCTCCCGCCAGCCCCAGAACAGTGGGAAACAAGTCAATGATGCCCGCCACCTCTTTGGTGACGCGTCCCGGAGGAATGCGTCCCGGCCAGCGAGCAATGAACGGGACGCGGATGCCGCCGTCCCAGGTGTCGCCTTTCATGCCTCGCAAGCCGCCGCTGGAGCCGCCGAACCAGGGGCCGTTGTCGGAAGTAAACATTACCAAGGTGTTCTGTTCCAGCCCGAGCTCCTTCAACCGAGCCAGCACGCGTCCAACGGAATAGTCCAGCTCGCCGATCACGTCCGCGTAGAGATCCTCCGGGGTCTCCGGCGTGTAGAATTCCTCGGAGGCCGCCAGCGGTTTGTGCGGCATGGCGTGCGCCAGATAGAGGAAGAACGGCCGCCGCCGGTTGCGCTCTATGAACTCCAGGGCCTTGTCGGTGTACTTGCGCGTCAGGTGCGCCTGGATCACCGGGTACTCGACGACCTGCTCGTTGTGCACCAACTGCACGGGTCGCATGTCGTTGGAGTACAGGATGCCGTAATACTCGTCGAAGCCGCGCTTGCGGGGCAGGAATTCCGGCGTGTGACCGAGGTGCCACTTGCCTATGCAGATGGAGGCGTATCCCAACGGCTTGAGAGCCTGTGCGATGGTAATCTCGCTTGCCGGCAGTCCGAGGTCGTTGATGCCCGCGTCCGGGGCGGGGTTCGCCGTCATTCCGGTGCGGAAGGGATACCGACCGGTCAGCAACGAGCTGCGGGTGGGCGCGCAAAACGGCATGGGCGTGTAGAAGTCGGTGAACCGGACGCCTTCACGAGCCATCTGGTCCAGGTACGGCGTGCGGTGCCTAGGATGCCCGTAACAGGCCAGGTCGCCGTAACCCAGATCGTCCGCCAGGATCAGAACGATGTTGGGAGCGGTTTGGGCGCCTAACAGCCTTGCGACCGGCAACGCGCCGGCCAAGAAGCTTCGCCGGGTTAGTGCAGCCTGCATGGCTGCCATGATATCCCGGGAGTGAGGCGGCCGGAAAGCGGGTTAAGCGGCTTAAGCCGCCTTTTGGACCTTACCGCTGCGCAAACAAGACGTGCAGACCGTAATCCGGCGCGCCGCCCCGTTAACCAGCGCCCGGACGCGTTGTAGATTGGGGTACCAGCGGCGCTTGGTCACGTTGTGGGCGTGGCTGATGCGGTGGCCGAATTGCGGCCTCTTCCCGCAGATTTCGCAAACCTTGGCCATGGAAGGAGACTCCTTGCGGGGCTTCCGCAGCCGAGGCTAGCGCCCCGCCGCGGTCCACGTGCTTGAAATGCCAGTGTAACAGGCCGATTCACCGCTGTGCAAGCTGCGGCCCGCATTGCGGCCGCCGGCTGCACTCATCGAGCCATCTTCACCAAAGCAGTTTTAATCCGAACTGGAGTTGCCGGGGCGAGTTTGCCTGGGTGCTGATCTGACCGAACTGGTTCGAGGTCACGGTCGTATTCGGGCTGCCGAAGCGGACGGTGTTGAAGGCGTTAAACGCCTCGGCGCGGAACTGGAGCGTGGCCTTCTCCAGAGGTTGGAATTCCTTGAAGATCGAGAGGTCCCAGTTGCGCACCCCGGGTGATCTCAGGTCGGGAGAAGTGGGTTGCGTGTTTCCGAAGCTGAAGGCCGGCGGTTGCGAGAATACGCTGGTGTCGAAGTAACGCTGCAATCGCATGTGGATATCGCCGGTCAACTTACCGCTGCGGCCGTTGTTGTTGGCCCATTCGACGGGGTTGAAAATGCCAGCCACGTTGTTGGCCGAGATGCTCAGCGGGGTTCCGCTCTGGTAGGTCGTGATGCCGTTGAACTGCCAGCCGCCCAGCACGGCGTTGATGAACCTGCCCCAGTTGGCGCCGAAGCGTCTGCCGCGCCCGAAAGGCAACTCGTAAATGTAGCTCACCACGAATCGGTGGGCGATATCGTAGTCCGCCAGCGAGCGGGAGGCCCGAATGTAGTAGCTGTCTTGGTGCCTGAGGCCCTCTTGGATGGCCTTGGCCCAGGTATAACTCCCCTCAAACTGGATGCCGCCGGAAAAGCGGCGGCTGAAGCTGCTCTGCAAGGCATGGTAGTTCGAGGAGGCTCCCGTCGAATACAGAGGAATCACGTCGGTGAACTGCGGGTAGGGCCTCAAAAGTTGAGCCCGGCTGATCCTCGGAGTAGCCAGCACTCCGCTGGTGACTATGCCGTAAAACGGGTTTTCCAGCGTCTGGTTCAACTGCGACCCCAGCGCCATGTACTTGGGGTCTAGCTGGTTCAGGCTGAGGCCGCTTTCGTCGTTGCGCGACAGTTGCAAGCCCCGCGTGCCGACATAGGCCACTTCCAGAACCACCTCGCCGGGCAGGGTTTGCTGGACGTTGAAATTCCACTGCATGGCCCAAGGAGTGAGGGTTTCGCGCACCGGCGCTTGGATGTTGGCCCCGGCCTGTGTGAGTAAGCCCTGGGAGGCCCCGGGCGGCGCCGCGAACCCTGCCGGGAACGGGTTGGAAAGCAGGTAGTTGGGAGTAATGCCGTCAATGGTGCTCACCCAGGGAGTCTCCGTACGGAAGCCGAACGGGCCCACAGTGCCGTGCGCCTGCTGAAGCGAGATCGCAAACACGTGGCCGTAGCCGCCGCGCACCACCGTGCTCCGGGTGGCCTGATAGGCGAAGCCCAGCCGCGGCGCCAGGTTATTGGTGTCCATGATGTACTGCGTGCGAGGACGCCCGTCAACACCGACGAAGACCAGTCCGCCTGTCAGGTGCGAATAGCCGGGCACTTTGTCGGCCAGGGGCGAGCGGGCCGCCGGGTCGAAGTAGTTCATGCGATTGTAACGCTCGGTGCGCGGCGTGTCCAGGTCATAACGCAGGCCCAGATTGAGCGTCAGGTTGCGGGTGAGGCGCCAGTCGTCCTGCACGTACAGCGCCGTGTAGGTGCTTTGTGTGGCGGCGTCTTTGAAGCTTTGGATCAGCGAGCCGCTGCTGCCGGTGCCGAGCAGCAAGCTGGCGATGGAGTTGCCGCGGTTGGCGGCGGCAGTGTTCGGATTTGGTCCTTGAGTAAAGCCGGCGGTGAAAGAGAACGTGCCCGAGGCAGCTCGCGATTCCCGGTTGTTGACGCGAATCAGGCGGCCTTCGTAGCCGGCTTTGAGGGTGTGTGCTCCTTTCAGCCGGGTCACGCTTCCGGTCAGCGTGTAGGTCATGAAGGCATTGCGGCGATTATCCTGGTTGCCGAGCGTGGTGTAGCCGGAAGCCGTGATGCGAGGAAACATCGGCAGGCCGCCGGCGGTGTCCAGCGCAGCCGGGAATCCCAGTGAAGAGGCCAGAAATCCCAGGCCCAGATTCTCGTACAGGTACAGGCTGCGCGCCACGGCGCCGCGCACGGTGATCACCGTGGCGGCGTTCGGCGTCACGGTGTAGTCAAACACGCCGTTGTGCATGCGGTTGCGCTCGTTGTTATTGGTTTCCGCGGCTTTCAGCTCCAGAGGCCAGAGGACCGGCGGCAGGTTGTCCTGGTTCCGGTAAGAGTAACGCACAAAGAAGCGATGGTTGGAGGAGAAATTGTGATCAAACCGCCCGTCAATCTGATCAATGTCCAGGGCGGTGGATCCCTGGTTGTAGTAATTGTTGGCGTTGGTGTAAGGCGCTCCCTGCGTGTTGGGCTGCGGGAAATATCTCATGATATTCCGGGCCACGCGATCCTGGCGCCCCGCGGGGATGACGTTGCCCGGGAAGGGATCCCGCACGAAGCCGCTGCCCGACGGGCGGGTCGTGAAGGGGTCGAAAATCAGCACCGGATTGTTGGCTCCGGCGAAGGTCTGCGAAAAATCACCCGTGCGCTCGAGGGCCGTGGGCACGGTCGTAGTCCGCGAGCTGAAGCTGCGCTGGCGTAAGCCCTCGTAGGAACTCATGAAAAACGTGCGGTCCTTGCGGATCGGCCCGCCGAAGGTGCCCCCGTATTGACTGCGCTTGAAACTGGCCAGTTCGACGCCGCGCATGTTGTTGTAGAAGGTGTTGGCGTCCAGCTTGGAGTTACGCAAGAATTCATAAGCGGTGCCATGGAACTCGTTGGTTCCGGACTTGTACACCACGTTAAGCACGCTGCCCGCCGTGCGACCGTACTCGGCGGCGAAGTTCGCTCCCAGCACCTTGAACTCGCCTATGGCGTCCACGCTGGGGAAGGCGGAAATTCCGGAGTAGCCCTGTACGGTCGGGTGGGAGGCCGTGGCCCCGTCAATGAGAGTCTCCATCATCGAGGCGCGGGCCCCGTTGATCGAGTAGCTCATGCTGTTGTAGTTGTTACCGATCGAGCCGGCCACTCCGGGCGTCAGGTAAATCAGCGAATAAACGTTGCGCGTGTTCAGCGGCAGGTTCAGGATGGCCCGGTTAGAGACCACTTTGCCGATAGTGGAGGAGGAAGTGTCAATGTTGGCCACAGCCGCCTCCACCGTAATGCGTTCGGTGATCTCACCCACCGTCATCAGAATGTCCACTCGGGCTTGTTGCGCCACCGCCAGCTCAATGCCGCTTTGCACAAACTTCTTGAAGCCCGGGGCGCTGGCTTCCAGCGAGTACACTCCGGGTTGAAGCGCGGTGATCAGGTAGCGACCGGTGCCGTCACTGCGGGTTTCGGTTCGGATGTTAGTGGCTGAGTTGACCGCCGCGATGGAGACGTTCGGTATTGCCGCTCCCGAAGCGTCGGTTACATTGCCAAGCAGGCTTGCGCCGAAGGATTGCGCTTGCGCCGGGGGCTGGAGCCACCAACCGGCCAGACATATCGTCAAGGCGAACCGAATCCAGGCTCCGGCGCAGTTGTCCGCCGAAACGCGGCTTTCAAGTGGTTTTGTCCGGGATGAATACATTGCTACTTCCTCCTTATAAACAGCTGGCGCGGGCCGGGCAGACAAGGACCCCATCCGACGCGGGATTCAAGTCAGGCCTCCCTGTCGCGCTCCCAGCAAGACCGAATGTACACCGGGCCGACCCCGCTTGGCAACTCACCCCGCCCTGCTGTACGCCGGCCGTCTGGCGCCCACACGCCGCGACTCAGCGCGTGTTATAAAAGTGGACCGGAAGGAGCGCCATGGAACTCATAACCCGAAGGGCATTCGCCGTCACAACCGCTTCCGGTATGGCCGCCTTCGCCGCCCAGCGGCAGCGGGCGCGCGCCAAGATCCCTATCGCCGTGCAGCTTTATTCGGTGCGCCAGCTCTGCCAGAAGGATCTGGCAGGCACGCTGGCGGGCCTCGCCAAGGCGGGCTACCAAGGGGTGGAATTTGCCGGCTATTACGGGCGCAGCGCCCAGGAGTTGCGCAAGCTGCTGGACGCAAACGGCCTGCGCTGCTGCGGCACGCACACGGCGATCAATACTCTGCTTGGCGACGAACTTCAACGCACCATCGAGTTCAACCAGACTCTGGGCAACCCTAACCTCATCGTGCCTTCGCTTCCCGAGAAGTACCGCAGCTCGCGGCAAGCCTGGCTGGACACCGCGAAGCTGTTCGCCGAGCTGGCTGAGAAAGTCAAACCGCAGAAGATGCGGGTGGGCTATCACAACCATATGGTGGAGTTCAAAGCCTTGGAAGGCGAGGTCCCCTGGGACATCTTTTTCAAGAACACGCCGCAGGAAGTCGTCATGCAGATTGACACCGGCAACTGCCTGATGGGCGGCGGCGATCCCATCGCTTACGTGAGACGCTATCCGGGACGGGCCGTAACGGTGCACTTGAAGGAGCATTCCGCCGCCAAGCGCGACGCCCTCATCGGCGAAGGCGACGTCAACTGGAAGGAGTTCTTCGCTGCCTGTGAAAGCGTCGGCGGCACCCAGTGGTACATAGTCGAAGAGGAAAGCGGCGCTTATCCGGGTTTGGAGGCCGTCTCGCGCAGCCTGGCTAACCTGCGCAAGATGGGTAAGTAGGCGGCACCGCGCGGCGCATTAGGCCGCCCGTGTCTGCTCTCTGGAACGCATCCGGGCCCGGCGCGCGTAATCCAGCCCGCTCCCGACGGTGGCTGCGGCCGCGGCCCACACCAGCGCCGAAGCCAGGCGCGCAAGCGGCGGCCATGGGCAACCGGCCGCCGCCAGCAAGGTCGCGCCGGTGATGACCTGCGTCACCGTGCTTAACTTGCCCCAACGCGAGGGTGGAAACTCGCGTATTCGCGTGAAAAGCAAGGCCGCGCCCGCCATTGCCAGGATCAGGAGGTCGCGCCCGAAGATCAAAGCCACCAGCCACCAAGGCGCCGCCCCCACTGCCGCCAGCGCCAGATAAGATCCGCTCAAAAGCAGCTTGTCTGCCACCGGGTCCAGGTAGGCGCCCAATCTGGTTACGCACTTGGTGCGCCGCGCCAGCGGCCCGTCCAGCGCGTCGCTCAAGCCCGCCAGCGCCAGCAGCGCCATGGCCGCAGCGAACCGTCTCTCAAGAATCACCCAAATAACCAGCGGGCTAATGAGCAGGCGAACGATGGTGAGCAGGTTTGCGGGATTCAGCGTGCGCATCCGCCGGCGTCGTGCGCCACGATCAAGATACCAAAGCGGCGGCCACCTGCGTGGCCAACTGGTCGAAGGTCACGATTTCGTAAAGCGAAGGGTCTGACATTAACCGGTGCACCAGAGCCACGTGCATGGCGTGGCCGGCGCGCTCGGCCACCACGTGCCCCAGCAGCGGCTTGCCGATCAGCGCCAGATCGCCGATCAGGTCCAACGCCTTGTGCCGGCAGCACTCATCGGCAAACCGCAGTCCTTCCGGATTCATCACGCCGTGCAAATCGAAACAAACCGCATTCTCCAGCGAGGCTCCGCGTATGAGGCCCATGTTCCGCAGCGCATCCAGCTCGTGGAAGAAACCGAAGGTGCGGGCCGGAGCAATCTCGCGCGCATAGCGCTCGGCAGTGACCTCCAATTCCAGGCGCTGCCTGCCGACCAGCGGATGATCGAAAAACACCTCGCAGCTCAGCAGGAACCCGTCGGCAGGCAGAATTTCGATGCGGCGTCCGCGATCCGCCACGCTGACCGGCCGGCGAATGCGCAGGTAGCGGCGCGGCCGGCGCCAGGTCCTGATCCCGGCCCTCTGGATCATCTGCACAAAAGGCAGGCCGCTGCCGTCCAGGATGGGGACCTCAAGGTTGTCAATCTCCACGTAGGCGTTGTCTACGCCCATGCTGTAAAAAACGCTGAGCAGGTGCTCGGTCGTGGAGATCAACACGCCTTTTCGCATCAGGCTGGTGGCGTAACTGACCCGGGCCACGTTGCGCCAGGCGGCCGGCACTTCGAAGCGCTCCAAGTCGGTCCGCACGAAGACGATTCCAGAGCCCGGGGGGGCAGGTAGGATGCGGATGTTCACCTGTGCGCCGCTATGCAAGCCTACGCCCGCGGCTTCGACCGGGCGGCGGAGGGTGGTCTCGAGGCGCAAGCCTTAGCTCCTTTATTCCACGATTAGCAATCTGTTAACCCAAAAGCTAAGTGAAAGATAACGCGCCAGATCCGGGCATTTGGCTGTGGCTATTTGGCCACAGCCGAGCGCGCCGCCTGTGGCTTTCGAGCCGCATCCCGCACCCCCACTCCGTTATTATGAGGGGGCGATGGCTAGCCCCAGGCTCTTCCTGATTGACACCTTCGGCTTCGTTTTCCGCGCCTATCACGCCCGCGCACGCTCCGCCGCCCCCATGATGCGCACTTCATCCGGCAGGCCCACCGAAGCCGCTTTCATCTTCAACAACATGCTCCGCAAGCTCATAGCTTCTCACCGCCCAGAGATGATCGCCGCGGTATTTGAATGCGCCGGCCCCAGCTTTCGCGAGCAGCAATTCGCCGAGTACAAGGCCAACCGCCCGGAGATGCCTGAGGAGCTGGCCGGGCAAATACCTTACATCCGCCGCATCCTGGAGGCCCTGCGCATCCCCGTGCTCGAGTACGAGGGCTACGAGGCCGACGACGTCATCGGCGCGCTGGCTCGCCGGGCCGCCGAGAGCGGCTTGGAGGTCGTCATCGTCTCCAGCGACAAGGACCTGTTGCAGTTAGTCTCCGACCGCATCTCGGTGTTGAACCCGATGAAAGAAGATCTGCCTTACCAGGCCGCCAAAGTGGAAGAACAGATGGGGGTCAAACCAGCGCAGATCCCGGATCTGCTGGCGCTCAAAGGCGACGCCATTGACAACATTCCGGGCGCGCCGGGCATCGGGGACAAAGGCGCGCGCGAGCTGATTCAGCGCTTCGGTTCGGTCGAGGCGGCCCTGGAGTCCGCCGCCCAAGTCGAGCGGCGGACATACCGCGAAAGCCTGCTCAACAACCGCGAACGAATCCTGCTGAGCAAGCGCCTGGCCACCATAGATACCGGCGCTCCCATCGAATTCTCACCGGACGCCCTTGCCGCCCGCCCTCCGGATATAGACGCCCTGCGGAGGGTTTACAAGGAGCTGGAGTTTTTCAGTCTGCTGAAGGAACTTGGACCGGAAACCGACGAGCGGCCGCGCGACTATCACACGCTAGAATCGCCCGAAGCGCTGGCAGCCTGGCTGGAAGGGATCCCCGCCGATGTTCCGGTGGCGGTCGCGCTGGAGCGCGCCGGCGCGCCGGAGACCGTCGGGTCGTTGCTTGAGGCCGCCGAGGCGCCGCAGCCGCGCCTTGGGCTGGCCTGGCGCCCGGGGGAGGGGCGCTCGGCGCCTATGGGATTGATGGAGCACCTGCGGCCACTGTTGGAGGATCCCAGGCGCCCCAAGATCGCCCATGACCTCAAGTCGCTGATGCTCACTCTGGCCGGGCGCGGCGTTCAGGTGCGGGGCTTCAACGAAGACCTTATGCTTTACGCCTTTCTGCTCAGTGCGGATCCCGGCGGTTGCTCGCTGGAGTTAATTGTGCGGCGATACCTGGACCGCGAGCTGGAACCTGCCGTTGAGCAGCAGGCGGATGCGATCCTTCAGGCCGCTGCCGTGTTGCGCCGCCAGGTTGATGAAGGCGGCTTCCGCCAGATTTACGAGCAGATTGATCTGCCGCTGGTCCCGGTACTGGCGCGCATGGAACAGACCGGCATCCGCGTTGATCCCGGCGAGCTGAGGCGACTTTCCGAGCTGATGGAGGCGGAGATTGCGCGGCTGACCGCCGAGATTCACTCGCTCGCCGGCCGGCCTTTTAACATCAACTCACCGCAGCAGCTTGGTAAGGTTCTTTTCGAAGAGCTTCGGCTGCCCGCGCCCGTGCGCTACGGCAAGGCTAAGACGGTTTCGACTGCCGCCGACGTGCTGGAGGAGCTGGCCCCGGAGCATGAAATCGTGCGCAAGGTGCTCGAATACCGGCAGCTCGCCAAACTCAAAGGCACTTACGTGGACGCTTTGCCCGCTTTGATAAACCCGCGCACCGGGCGGCTGCATACCAGCTTCAACCAGACGGGCGCGGCCACCGGGCGGTTGTCGTCCTCGAATCCCAACCTGCAAAACATTCCCATCCGCACGGAACTGGGCCGGCAGATACGCGCCGCTTTCATCACGCGAGAAGGTTGGAAGCTTGTGGTCGCGGATTACTCGCAGATCGAGCTAAGACTGCTGGCGCACATGTCGCGCTGTCCGGTGCTGGTGGAGGCGTTCCGCAACGGTGAGGACATTCACACCCGCACGGCCGCCGAGGTCTTCGGCGTGCCGCCGCTGATGGTGACCGCGGAGATGCGTCGCCGGGCCAAGGCGGTCAACTTCGGCATCGTTTACGGGCAGAGCGCTTTCGGGCTGGCGGCGCAGCTCGACATTCCCAAACACGAAGCCCAGGCTTACATTGAGAGCTATTTCGCGCGCTACGCCGGAGTGAAGGAGTTTATCGAAGCGACCATCGCCGAGGTGCGCCGCACGGGCTCCACGCGCACCCTGTTCGGGCGGCGGCGCCCGATCCCGGACATCAATAGCCGGAACCCTAACGCGCGCGCCTTCGCCGAGCGCACCGCCGTCAACACTCCATTACAGGGCACGGCGGCGGATCTGATCAAGCTGGCGATGATCCGCATCCAGGCCGAACTGGACCGCCGCCGCTTGCGCACCGCCATGCTGCTACAGGTGCACGATGAGTTGCTGTTTGAATCGCCGCCCGAGGAAGTCGAGGAAGCCAGCCGGATGGTGCGGCGAGAAATGGAAAACGTGCACCGGCTGGAAGTGCCGCTGGTAGCCGAGATCGGCGTGGGCGACAACTGGCGGGACGCAAAATAGGGGCGGCGCGGAAAGGATCCTTGCCGCCCCTGCGTGCGGGGGTCAGAATTCCAACCGCAAAGCGAACTGGCCCACGCGGTTGCCGCCGCTATCGGCGCCGCGCGCACTGGTGGCGCGGCCGAAGGCGATACTGTTGATACTGGTGCCTGGGTTGGCCAGGTTAGGATGGTTGGGCAGATTCGTGAAACTGCCCTCGAACTTCAGGGTGGCCCACTCCTTGATCGGGAACTCCTTGCCGATGCCCATCGAGAGGTTGATGGTGCCGGGTCCCACCAGAGTGCCCACCCCGGCGTTGCCGAAGCGCCCGATGGGCGCCACGTTGCAGTCGAATTGATTGGGGCTGCCGGGCAGCCGGCCCGGGCAGACGAAGGCCTCGCGGTCCCACCAGCGATCCGCGATGGGATTGTCGAGGTTGCCCGAGCGGATGGCGTCCGGCCGTTGGGTTCCACGGGCCGGCGCATTCGTCCCCGAGGGATCGCCTCCGGTGAAGCTGGCGGTCAAGTAGGGACCGGTCTGAAGCAGCAGGACGGAACTGATGCGCCAACCGCCGGCCAGTCCCTGGAGCAGCGGGTTGGCGTGCGTCATGTAGCGGCGGCCTTTGCCGAAGGGCAGTTCGTAAATCGCGTTTGTTATCCAGCGATGGCGCCGGGTGGGAGCGACGTTGCCGCGGTTGGAGCGGCGATTGAGCGAGTCGGTGACGCGGCCATTGCCCAGCTCGTTGCCCCAGCCGCTAGGCGCCGCGCCGTTGTCGCTCAGATGTTTGGCCCAGGTCCAGGCGGTGTTAAAGCTGATGCCGCTGCGGAAGCGGTGTTTGATCTCGGTCTGCGCCGCATTGTAGACGGCGTTGGCGCCCGAGTCGTAGGTGTAAATCCGGCCCCAGTAAGGGAACGGCCGGTCGGTCAGCGGGCGCTGCGTGTAGGGGATGGTGGAAGGCAGCGGCTGGTTCAGGTCCGGCGCCCAAGGCTGTTGGATGAAGCGCATGCCGATGTAGGACAGGCGCAAGCCGGTGTCCCAGCCCAAATCTCTTTCCACAGTCAGGTGCCACTGAACGGCGAACGGGTCCCGGTAGTAAGGATCCTCGGCGGTGCCGAAGTACGCGTTGCCGTAACTGGTAACGCGGATGCCGCTGCCGCCGGGTGAAACCTGGGGCAGGCGGAAAGCGGCCTTGCCGGCGGTGATGCTGTTGGTGAACTCCTGCACGCCGGAAGCGTGAATGGCGGTCAACCCGTAGTAAAAGGAGCCCAGCGGCACCATGAAGTAACGGCCCAGGCCGCCGCGGATGACGGTCTTGGTGTTGTCAAAGGGCCGGTAGGCGAAGCCGAAGCGCGGGGCCAGATCGTTCTTCTGGGCGAAACGGAGCGAGTCGGGCCAACCCACCTGATCGGCTTGCAGGAAAGGCGTGCAGGGGATTCCGTTCCAATCCGGCGCCGGGCAGGCGTTGATGGAAAGCAGAAAGCCGGGGTAGGTGATCTCCAGGGCCCGCGAGCCGGAAGGGATGATCACCCGGCCGGTGCGCGGCACGGTGCGATCGAAATTGGTGATATCGCCGTTGGCGTCCTTGTAGGCCGGGTGGTACTCCCACCGCAGCCCGTATTCCAGAGTGAGTCTGGGAGTGACCTTGAAACTATCCTGGGCGAACAAGGCGTAGTGGGCGCTGCTGCCGTCGTTATTGAGCTTGGAGGCGGAATAGCGGGACTGGTACGGCAGACCCATCAGGAAATCCGCGACGTCGGAGCGACTGAAGCGCCCGTCAAAGTTGAACTGGCCGTGATTTAGGCCGAAGCTCAAGGCTGACTGTGCGTGCAGGCGGCGCACGTCGCCGCCGAACTTAAAGGTGTGGCGCCCGTGCACGAGGGTCAGGTTGTCGTTCCACTGATAGAGATGTGAGTTGTGAAAGTCGGGTTTGCTCTTGCCGAAGGCGCTGGTGCCTTGCGAGAAGCTGAAGCCCGGCAGCCCGTTGTACACCAGGTTTCCTTCCGGCAAGCCTTGCAAGCCCATATCGCCGGTGAGCTTCCAGCCGTCGAAATGGAAGGAGACGGCATCGTCATTGACCGTGAGGCCGAAGCGGAATTCATTGAGCAGATTTGGGCGGATGGTATAGTTGTGCGAAAGCACGAAGTTGCGCGCGTGAACCGCCGAGGTGTCGGCCGGCAGCAACTGCCAGGTGGGCGAGGTCGTGGAGATCTCCTTCCAGCTCAGTCGCCCGAACAGGGATTGCTTGTCGGTCAACACGTGATCCAGGCGCACGTCGAACTGGTGCGAGGTGATGGGCGAGGCCTCGTTCTTGCGGAAATTCGCCGTGGTCTGCACATCGGACGGCCCGAAATTGGGTTGCGGGTAAAACTCGAGAACCTTGCGCGCGACGCCCACGATTTGCGAAGCCGGAATCTGGTTGCCGGGCAAGGGATTGCCGGTGAAGGGGTCCCGCAAACTCACCCGCTCCTTGCTGAAATCGCCCGCCCGCATGGCGGCGGTGGGCACCGTAGCTTGCAGGGCCGAGGAACGACGGTACTGCATCTCCTCGAAGGTGGTGAAGAAGAACGTACGGTTGCGGATTAGCCGCCCGCCCAGACTGCCTCCGAAGGTGTTGGCCACTTTGGGGGGCTTAGAGGCGGCTCCGAAGGGCACGGCGTCCAGGGCCTGGTTCTGCAAGTACTCAAAAAGGCTGCCGTGGTAGGCGTTAGTGCCGCCGCGCGAGGTGGTGGTGATGTCGCCGATCTGGCCGAACTCGGCGTTGCCGCCTACGCCCTGCACCTTCATCTCGGCGATGCCTTCCGCTGAAGGGTAGACTTCCGGCAGCGGGCTGTGGCCGGTCACGTTGACGGTCGAAATACCGTCCAGCGTGACTTCGGTTTGCGCCGGCACAGCGCCCTGCACGGCGTAGTTGAAGCTATCGTCGCTTTGCACGCCGGGCAGGAAAGCCAGCACGCGATGCGGGCTGGTGCTGCCGGCGCCGCGGTAATTCACGGGCAACTCGAGCACCGCCCGGGTGTCCAGGCTGGAGGTGATCGTTTGCGTGTCGGTGGTGATTAGAGCCGCCACCGCCTGCACCTGGACGCTCTCGGTGACGGCGCCGACCTCCAGGGCGGCGTTGATCCGCACCACCTGACGGGCGGCCAGGGGCACCTGTGCAGCCTGGAAGCTCTTGAAGCCTGCGGCCTCAACCGCAACCCGATAGGTGCCGGCTTTCAGGTTCAGCACCTCGTAGTTGCCCTGGGCATTGGTTTCGACGGTGACAGAGGTATTCTCCCCCAGGTTGGTGACAGTTACTTTGGCGGCGGGGATCACGGCCCCGCTGGGGTCGGTTACGGTTCCGACGATACTGCCGAAGGTGGACTGTGCGGGCAGCAGCCAGGGAATAGCTGCGACGAGCAGCGAGATCTTAAGCCAGGATTTCATGGGAATCTCCTTTCCGGGGTCTTAAGCGCGGCAGAATTCAGCCCGGCCATCAGTTAACAGATACCGCTCGGGGCCGGGGATTGTCAAGCCTGATAACGTGTGCAGCAAGCCAAGACTACGTGTTCATAGCCCGCCGCCCGCTCCCTCAGACTTGCTCGAAATAGCGACGCCGCTCCCAGTCCGTCACCGCTGCTTCGAAGGCTTCCTGCTCGACGCGGTAAAAATGCGCGTAGTGCTGCTGGACCTCCTCGCCCAGGCTCTGGCGGACAAAGCTGCTCGATTCGAACCGCTCAACGGCCTCCCGCAAGCAGGCCGGCACTGAAGGCAATGCCGCGGCTTGGTAGCTGTCGCCTTCAAAGGGCGCCGGCGGCTCGATCCGTCGCGCGATGCCGTCCAGACCGGAAGCCAAAGCCGCCGCAAAGCAGAGATAGGGATTCACGTCAGCGCCCGGAATGCGGCACTCAATGCGCAGGCTTTCCTCGTGGCCCAGCACGCGAAACGCGGCCGTGCGGTTGTCGTAGCTCCAACTGAGCCGCGTCGGAGCCCAGGAGCCTGCCTTGTAGCGCTTGTAAGAGTTCACCGTGGGTGCGTAGAAGACCATGAATTCCGGCGCGTGTGCTATCCAGCCGCCCAAAAACCAACCGAACAGCTCGCTGGCGCGCACCGGACCGAAGTCTTTGTCTCCGCACAGGGCATTGCGCCCGTCACGCCACAAGCTACAGTGCACGTGGCAGCTTGATCCCGCCTGGGTGGCGTCGTATTTGGCCATGAAGGTCACGCTCAGGTTCAAGCGGTCGGCGGTCTCTTTGAGGCACTGCTTGAAGAGCACGTGCCGGTCGGCCATCTCCAGCGCCTCGGCGTAGCGCAGGTTGAGTTCCTGTTGTCCCTTACCCCATTCGCCCTTGGAGGACTCCACGGGAATCGCAGACTGATTGAGCAAGCGGCGCACGGCTTGGTTGAGCTGCTCCTCGCGTGCGCCTTGCAGCAGATGGTAGTCTTCCAGATACCAACCGGCGGGCTCCAGTCCGGAGTAGTCCGCCGCGGCCGCCTGGCGGTAAGAAGTGCGAAAGATGTAATACTCCAGCTCCGAGCCGAACATTGCCTGAAGACCCATCTCAGCCGCCCGCTCGACCTGCCGCCTCAGGATCGTGCGAGGCGCCAGCGGAACCAGCTCGTGCGAGTCCGGAGCCGCCACGTCCGCGAGCACCAGGCCGGTCTTCTCCAACCAGGCCGCCATGCGCATGGTGTTCATGTCCGCCATTAGGTGAAAATCACCGTAGCCCCGCTGCCAGTTGGCGAAGCGGTAACCCTGCACGGGTTCCATGTTCATGTCCACCGTAAGCAGGTAATTGCAGGCATGCGTGCCGGCCCGGGCTGCGTGTTCCAGAAAGAACCGCGCGTCAAGACGCTTGCCCAGCAGGCGCCCGTAGAGGTCGGTGAAAGCCACCAACACAGTGTCAATCTCGCCGCTCTCGATGCGGCGACGCAGTTCCTCGATAGTGAGCATTCCCGCGTGAGTCATTCCATAAATGGTAAACCCCGCCCGCTGGGTTCTGCGGGCGGGGCGTAGGGGTATCGCGCTGGGCGGCGGCTTTAGAATTCCAGCCGCAGGCCGAATTGGCCTATGCGGTTTCCTCCGCTGTCGGCGCCGCGCGCGCTGGTGGTGCGCCCGAAAGCTATGCTGGTGATGGCGCTTCCGGGATTGGCCAGGTTCGGGTGGTTCGGAACGTTGGTGAAGCTCGCCTCAAACTTCAAAGTGGCCAGCTCTTTGATCGGAAATTCCTTGCCGATGCCCATCGAAAGGTTGATGGTTCCGGGTCCGACCAATGTGCCGACTCCGGCATTGCCGAAACGGCCAATGGGCGGCACATTGCAGTTGAACTGATCTGGCGAGCCCGGCACGCGGCCGGGGCAGACGAAGGCCTCGCGATCCCACCAGCGATCCGCATTGGGATTGTCGAGGTTGCCCGAGCGAACGGCATCCGGTCGCTGGCTGCCGCGCGCCGAGCCGTTGGTGCCGGAAGGATCGCCGCCCGAAAAGGTGGCGGTCAGATAGGGCCCGGTTTGAAGTAGCAGGATGGAGCTCAGCCGCCATCCGCCTGCCAGCCCTTGCAATATCGGATGGGCGTGGCTCATGTAACGGCGGCCCTTGCCGAAAGGCAGCTCGTAAATGGCGTTGGTGATCCAGCGATGGCGGCGGGTGGGCGCCACGTTACCTCGATGCGAGCGCCGGTTCAGCGAATCGGAGACACGGCCGTTGCCGGTCTCGCCGCCGAAGCCGGTGGGCGCGGGACCGGCGTCGCTTAAGTGCTTGGCCCAGGTCCAGGCGGTGTTGAAGCTGATGCCGCTGCGGAACCGATGGATTACTTCCATCTGCCCAGCGTTGTAAACCATGTTGGCGCCGGTGTCATAGCTGTAGACGCGGCCCCAGTAAGGGAAGGGCCGATCGGTCAGCGGACGCTGAGCATACGGAATGGTGGAAGGTTGCGGCTGGTTCAAATCCGGCGCCCAGGGTTGCTGGATGAAACGCTGGCCGATGTAAGACAGGCGCACGCCGGTGTCCCAACCGAGATCCCTTTCCACCGTCAGGTGCCACTGAATGGCATACGGATCGTGGTAGTGAGGATCCTCGGAGGTGCCGAAGTAGGCGCTTCCGTAGGAGACGGCTCGCACGCCGGTGCCGCCCGGAGAAATCTGCGGCAGTCGAAAAGCCGGCGCGCCGCCCGTGATGCTGTTGCTGAACTCGCGCACATCGGAGGCGTGGATGCCGGTCAGGCCGTAGTAGACCGAGCCCAGGGGAATCATGAAGTACCGACCCACCCCGCCGCGCACAACCGTCTTGGCGTTGTCCAACGGCCGATAGGCGAAGCCGAAGCGCGGGGCGAAGTCGGCCTTCTGAGCGAAGCGCAGACCTTCCGGCCAGCCTGCCTGATCGGCTTGCAGGAACGGCGTGCAAGGGATGCCGTTCCAGGCTGGGGCCGGGCAGGCGTTAATGGAAAGCAGGAAGCCCGGTGCGGTTATCTCAAAGGCGCGCTTTCCGGAGGGGATAATCACGCGCCCGGTCACGGGCACCGAGCGGTCGAAGTTAGTGATGTCGCCGTTGGCGTCTCTGTATGCCGGGTGATACTCCCAGCGCAAGCCGTACTCCAGGGTCAGCCGAGGACTCGCCTTGAAGCTGTCCTGGGCGAAAAAGGCGTAGTGCCAGGTGCTGCCGTCGTTGTCCATATTCGTAGAGGCGAACGCCGAATAGTAGGGCAGGCCCAGCAAAAAGTCCGCTACGTCGCGACCGCTGAAGCGCCCGTCGAAGTTGAACTGCCCGTAATTGTCGGTGCTGATGAAGCTCAGCGACGACTGGGCCCGGATGCGTCGCACGTCGCCTCCGAACTTGAAGGTATGGCGGTTGCGGACCCAGGTGAAGTTGTCGTTCCACTGATACAGATGCGAGTAATTGAATCCCGGTTTGCCCTTGCCGAAACTGCTGGTTCCCTGGCTGAAATTGAAAGCCGGAAGCCCGTTGTAAGTCAGCGTCGGCAGGTTCTGAAGGCCGATCTCGCCTGTTATCTTCTTGCCGTCGAAGTGATAGCTGGTTGCCCCGTCGTTGAACGTGAAACCGAAGCGGAACTCATTGAGTAACTGCGGGCTGATAGTGTAGTTGTGAGACACCACCATGTTACGGGCGTGCGTGTAGGACGTGTCAGCCGGCAGCAGTTGCCAGGTAGGCGAGGTGGAGGAGATATTCTTCCAGCTCAGTCTGCCGAACACGGACTGCTTGCTGCTCAGCATGTGGTCCAGGCGGATGTCAAACTGCGGTGAGGTGATGGGCGCCGCCTCATTCTTCCGGAAATTCGCCGAACGCTGCACATCCGTGGCGCCGTAATTGGGCAGCGGATAGAACTCAAAGACCTTCCGCGCAGGCCCCACGATCTGTGAAGCCGGGATTTGTTTTCCGGGGAAGGGATTGCCGGTAATCGGGTCGCGAATCGTCACCGGCTCGTTGCTGAAGTTCCCGGCCCGCATGGCCGCAGTGGGCACGGTGGCCTGTAACGCGGACTCCCGCCGGTACTGCATCTCCTCAAAGGTGGCGAAGAAGAAGGTCCGGTTGCGGATCAGTCGCCCGCCCAGGCTTCCGCCGAAGGTATTGGCGACCTTCTGCGGATTGCTGGTGGCGCCGAAAGGTATGGCGTCCAAGGCCCGGTTCTGAAGGTATTCAAACAAGCTGCCGTGAAACTCGTTGCCGCCCCCGCGTGAGGTGGTGGTGATGTCCCCGATCTGGCCGAACTCCGCATTGCCCCCCACGCCTTGCACTTTCATCTCGGCGATGCCTTCTGCCGAAGGATAGACCTCAGGCAGGGGACTGTGCCCGGTTACGTTGACCGTGGAGATCCCGTCCAGAGTGAACTCGCTCTGGGCCGGGATGGCGCCCTGAACCGACAGATTGAAGCTGTCGTCACTTTGTACGCCGGGTAGGAAAGCCAGTACCCGGTAGGGGCTGGTGCTGCCAGCGCCCCGGAAATTTAGCGGCAATTCCAGCACGCCGCGGGTATCCAGGCTCGCGGTAATGGTCTGGGTATCGGTGGTGATCACCGGCGCCAGCGCCTGCACTAAAACACTCTCGGTTACGGCGCCCACTTCCAGCGTGGCGTTGACGCGCACAACCTGGCGGGCCGCCAGAGGCACCTGCGCCGCCTGGAAGGTCTTGAAGCCCGCGGCTTCTACGGTGACCTGGTAGGTGCCGGCTTTCAGGTTCAGGGCCTCGTAGTTGCCCTGGGTGTCGGTTTGCAGGTTGATCGTAGTATTCTCGCCAAGGTTGGTGACGGTGACCTTTGCGCTCGGCACCACGGCCCCGCTGGCATCAGTTACGGTGCCTAGGATGGTGCCGAAAGTGGACTGGGCGGGCAGCATCAGGGCCGCCGCCAGAAGCACAAGAACTCCCTCCGTAAGCTTCCTCATAAGCCTCCTGTAAAGATGCGAGGAGCGGCCGTTCAGCACTGGCTTGTCCGCCCCCCGCTCCCACAGTGTACACGCCAGCATCCCCTGAACGTCAAGCTCACCTCGCCGGCGGTCGCCGGTTCTCGGCAGCATTTCGCCGCCTTGTCCGGCACCGGATCACCGCTAGCGTATATATTGGATGATTGATGCCCGGTCTTGGGGTTTTCCGGCGCTGAAACACCTTGGCTCGGATGCGCCGGAGAAATCCTTGCCGAGGCTCCGGCCCAGGGGCGAACTTCTCTGAGAGCGCCCTGATCAGGGACCGGCCGTGAGGTTTCATGTCACTGCGAACCGTTGCGCCGCTGTTGGTATGTGTTGTCTTGGCCGGACCGCTTGCTGCCCAATCCGGAATGGCCGGCTTGTTCGGGGTGGTCAAGGATTCTGACGGCAAGCTGCTGGAGGGCATCACCGTCCTGATCGCCGATATGGAGACCAACGTGGTGGTGCGCTCCTGCCTCACTGACTCGCAGGGCCGTTACCAGGCCCCGTTGTTGAAGCCCGGCCTCTACGAAATCCTAATCGAGGAAAGCGGCTATCAGAGCTACCTCGCCCACGGGATCCGCTTGGAGCCCGGCCAGACCCGGCGCTACGATCCTCAACTGGTGGCCGGCGATCCCGCGCAGAATCACGAAGTCCAAGTTCCTGATTCCCCGGTCACGCCTTATGAGGCCCGAGCGGGCGCCACGGTGCACTACAAAGGCCGCTGGAACGATGCACCCCATGCCGACCGGCATCCGGACGCCCTGGCCTTGCTCACCGCGGCGCCGGCCGTGCAAGGCTCGGCCGGCGGCGTGGTGATTTCCGGCATTGCGGCGCGTAGGCAACAGAGCTGGCTGGCCGACGGCGTCCCCGACTACGCCACCAACCAGATCCTCAATCCCGCCGTGACCGACACCGTGGAGTTGACCGTTGCCAACCCGGACGTTACCCTGGCCCATCCGGTGAGCGTCAACATGATTTCCAAGCGCGCCGGCCAGACCCTGCACGGCATGATGTTTTACAAGCACAGCTCCCCGGCGCTCAATGCACGCTCTTTTTTTGATTCCCAGAACGCCAGTTACCGCCAGCGCGAGGCCGGCGGCGAAATGGGGTGGGATCTGATCCCAGACTGGACTTGGCTATACGGCGGCGGCATGTACCAGCGCCTGCTTTACCGGCAGAACTTCTATGCGGACGTGCCAAGCACGAAAATGCGCGACGGCGATCTGAGTCAGTTCTTGGATCCCGCCATCGCGCCCGGCGGCAAGGCGGTCGCGGTGCGCGATCCCCGCACCGGTCTGCCTTTCCCGCGGAATCTGGTTCCCGCCAACAGAATCAACTCGGTTTCGCGAAATTACATCCACAGCTACTACCCTGTTCCGAACCTTGGCGAAGCCGACACGCTCGCGCGCAATTACACCTGGGTCCACCGCTTCGGCCCGGACACTTATAACGGTAACTGGCCTTTGGGACGCTGGGATCAGCGCGTCACCAATCAACACCAGTTCTACATGCGCTGGCTTCAAAACCAGGTGGCCTCGGTGGCGCCGGGCAGCATCGGGCGGCCGCTGGACGCCACCCAGACCTTGCGCTACCGCAGCCTCTCCTTATCGGACACCCACGCATTCTCCCCCACCCTGGTGAACCACCTGACACTGGCGCGCACGCGTTTTCGCGTCAAGCAAGGGGAAAGCGAGGGCGACGTTGATCCGCTCAAAGGCGACTCTGCGGTCACGACCTTGGGCCTCCAGGGCGTTAATCCGCAGGGTTTCCAGGCTATGGGATTCCCCGCACTCACCATCAACGGGTTGACCGGCCTGTCCATGCCTTACGGCGGAGGCGCCGAAGAGAACATCGCGCGCAGCGACGGCTTTTTCACGCTGCGCGAGTCAGTGAGTTGGGCACGCGGGAGACACTGGCTGAAGGGCGGCCTGGATTACACCAGTCTGTTCTGGCGACTGAGCGAAGTGCCGCAGGCCGTCTACGGGGCGTTCAGCTTCAGCGGCGCCTACACGGGACTGGCGTTTGCCGATTTCCTGCTGGGCTATCCGGCGACCACCACCCGGCAGGTGGCGCGCGTCAACCGCCGCGTGCACCAGAAACAGAGCGCTCTTTATCTGGCCGATTCCTTCCGCCTCAGCTCCCGGCTCACTTTGGACTTCGGGGTGCGCTGGGATTATTACGGCTCGCCCGTCTACGACGACGGCTATATGGCCAACTGGGATCCGGTCACAGGCAAGGTGCTGGTGGCGCCGGGCACTTATACGTCCGTCAGCGCGTATTACCCGAAAACCATCGCCGTGGCGGTTGGAAATGTCATTCCCGAGGCTAACACTCGCAACATCCGGCCGCGCCTCGGTCTGGCCGCGCGCCTCACTAACAACACCGCCCTGCGTGCCGGCTACGGCGAATTCACGGAAAGTCAGGGCTTCGGCCCGGACGGCCTGCTGAACAGCACCAACCCTTACTGGCTCAAGGAAACCTACACGAACTGGATCCCGACCACGCTGCCCGCCCTGGCTTTCCCGCGTCCTTTCCCCACCAACCCCGCCGCCACCCAACTGCCCAGCCAGAGCGTAACCGCGCTGCCCGCTCAGACCAAGGAGGGTGTGATCCGGCAATTCAACCTGAGCCTGGAACACGCCTGGCGGAAGACGGTTTTCAGCGCCTCTTACATCGGCTTTCGCAGCGTGCACATGAATTACTTATTGGACATCAACAAGCCCCCGGCCAGCACCACGCCTTTCAGCAACGCGCGCAAGCCTTACCCGCAGTTCGGCAGCGCCTATGTCGTGCGCACCGACGGCCGCTGGCACTACGACTCCTTGGTCGCCCGGCTACGTTACCTGAGCGGCCCTCTGCAACTGGATTCCACATTCAGTTGGGCTGACAACATCAGTAACTACGCCGATACCTTCGACCCGTACAACGTAACCAGCAAGTGGACGCGCGATGCGATGACGCGCCGCCTGTATTCGGCCACCACCGTAAGCTGGCCTATTCCGGTGGGCCGGGGGAGGCGTCTGTTGAAGAAGGCCGGACCGCTGGTGAACTTCGCCGTCAACCACTGGACCCTCAACGCCATTGCCACCTTCGCCTCCGGCCAGTACTACTCGCCCTGGTTCACGGGACCGGATCCGGCTAACGCCAGTGCGGGCTTCGTCACGGCGCTGCCCGATTGCGTGGGCAATCCGGACGCCGGCGCGCGCAATAAGAACTTGTGGTTCAATCCCGCGGCCTTCGCCGTGCCTCCGGCCAACGCCGGCCGTTACGGCACTTGCGGCATGAACGTCCTGGAAGGCTACCCCATCCACGTCGGCCACGTCAGTCTGGCGAAACAGTTCCCGATCAGCGAGACGATCCGGGCCGTGTTTACCGCGCAGATTTCAAACCTCACCAACACGCCGCACTTCACCTTCCCCGCCAGCAACATCACGCAGGCGAACCCGGGTGTTTTCACCGCCTCCTCGCTAGCGACCGATCAGAATCCTAATCGCCAGGGGCCGCGCCAGATCGCGCTCAAGCTGCGTGTGGAGTGGTAACAGCGCCAGGGGGCGGGGATTCTCCCGGCCGGCAAGCGGCCGCGCTCGCCGCAGGCCTCATCAGCGAATAGGCGTCTTTCTACGACCCAACAGGCCGATCCTTTCCGCTTCCTCCAGCAACTCCTGGCGGAAGGCCGGGTGCGCGATCTCGATCAGCGCCTCGGCCCGCTGGCGCAGCGTCTTGCCGTGAAGGTAGGCGACGCCGTATTCCGTCACCACGTAATGCACGTCGCCGCGCGAGGTGACCACGCCCGCGCCTGAGCGCAGCAGCGGCACGATCCGCGAAACGGTTCCCTCCCGGGCGGTGGCCTGGAGGGCGATTATGGGAAGGCCTCCTTTGGAGCGCGCTGCGCCGCGCACGAAATCCACTTGCCCGCCGATGCCGCTGTAGGGCAGCGGCCCGATGGAGTCCGCGCACACCTGCCCGGTGAGATCTACCTCGATGGCCGAATTGATCGCCACCATGCGGTCGTTCTGGGCGATGATGAACGGGTCATTACAGTAGGAAGTGGGGTGGAACTCGAAAATGGGATTGTCGTGAATGAAATCGAACAGCGGTTTGGTCCCCAGCACGAAGCCGGCTATAACCTTGTTGGGGTGCAGGGTCTTCTTTTCGTTGTTGATCACCCCGGCCTGAATCAACTCTATTACGCCGTCGGAGACCATCTCGCTGTGCACGCCGAGATCTTTGTGGTTCTTCAGGGCGCTGAGCACTGCGTCCGGTATCTCGCCGATGCCCGTCTGTAGCGTGGCGCCGTCCGGGATCAAGTCGGCCACGTGCTGCGCTATGCGGTGGTGGATTTCGGTGGGTTGCGTCTTGCGGTACTCCGGCAGCGGCCGGGAGACCTCCACAATAGCCTCGACCTTGCTCACGTGGATGAAGGCGTCGCCCAGCGTGCGAGGCATCTGATCGTTGACCTGCACGATAACGTGGCGAGCGCACTGGGCGGCGGTCAGGGCGATGTCCACTCCCGCCCCCAGGCTCATGTAGCCGTAATCGTCAGGCGGGCTGCACTGGATCAGAGCCACGTCCAGCGGCATGGCTCCGGAGCGAAACAAACCCTCGATCTCGTGCAGGAAGATGGGGATGTAATCGGCGCGGCCTTCGTGCACCGCTTGGCGTACATTGGCGCCGATGAAGAAGGCGACGTGGCGAAAGACGCCCTCGTACTGGGGCAGGGTGTAATCGGCGTTGCCCATGGTCGTCAGGTGCACGATCTCGACCTCGCGCAACGCGGACGCCCTGCCGAGCAGGGCCTCCACCAGCTCCTCAGGCTCCGCGCAGCCGCCGTGAATGTGCACCCGGTCTCCAGGCTTGACGACTTGCAGGGCGCGGTCCGCCGTGGTGATCTTGGCGCGGTACTGCTCAATCCACCTCATGGCTGCACCCGGGTAGACTGTGACGAACTCTCCTGGGCCAGTAGAGTAGCCAGATCCTGGCACGCCACGCCCCAGGCTGCCGCCAGGCGCGGCTCAACGCACGCGCCGCGGTAAAGATAAACACCGCGCGCCAGAGCCCGCGAGCCGCGCAAAGCGTCTTCGATGCCGCGCTGGGCCAGCATCAACACATAGGGCATCAACGCCTGGGCGATGGCTATGGAGGCCGAGCGCCCCATATCCGCGGTCATGTTGGGCACGCAGTAGTGAACCACTCCGTGGTGGATGAAAGTAGGCTCGGCAATGGTTGTAGGGCGGCTGGTTTCCACGCAACCCCCTTGGTCAATCGCTACGTCAATCACCACCGAGCCGGGACGCATGCGTTCCACCATTTCCCGGCTCACCACGTGAGGCGTCCGAGCGCCCGCCACCAGCACCGCTCCGATAACCACGTCGGCGGAAGCCACCGCGGCCGCCACGGTTTCCGGATCAGCCAGCGCGGTCGCCACGTGCGGCACATGCTCCACCAAGCGGCGCAGCTTCTCCCCATCAATATCCAGCGCCGTCACGCGCGCGCCGGCGGCCACCGCCGCCCGCGCCGCCCAACTGCCCACGGTGCCCGCTCCCAGGATCACCACGTGCGCCGGCGGCACCCCGGGGCTGCCGCCCAGCAAGATGCCGCGACCGCCCGAGGAAGAGCGTAGCAGATGCGTGGCCAGCGGAATCGCCATCCGGCCCGCTATCTCGCTGGGCGCGGCGAGCACCGGTAGCCGGCCGTCGTCGGTCTCAATGATTTCGCAGCCGATGGCCGTGATGCGCCCCGTCCGCAAGCGCTCGAAAATCGCCTGGCCGGCTACCGCCATATGGTAGAAAGCCATCAGGGCGGCTCCGGGTCTGACCTGCCCGAGCTCTTCGGCGCGAGGGGTGGAAATCTTCACTATCAAGTCCGAACGGTGGATGACTTCTTCGGCCGAATACGCCACTGCCGCCCCAGCCCGCACGAACTCCTGATCGGAAAACATCGCGCCGTCGCCGGCGCCCGTTTCCACCCAGACCTTGTGGTTCCGCGAGGCTAGTTGGCGGACTACCGCCGGGGTCAGCGCTACGCGCCGGTCACCCGGATTGCGTTCCCGCAATACGCCGACGTTCATAGCCGCCCCTCAGTAGCCTTCTTCCTCCAGGCGCACCTTGCCCGCGAACCGGCGATACACGAACCAGGTGTACAGCGCCACCAGCAGCATTCCCGGAATCCACCAATACAGCGCCACGCGCATGCCGTAGGGACCGGCAGCGGTGTTGTAGACCGTAAGTCCAAACTGCCGCTCTCCGGCGGAAGGCAGCACGTAAGGGTAAAGACCAAAAGCCGCGCTGGCCAACATGCCCGCAAGGTACAGGCACGAGGCCAGGAAGGCGAGCGCATCTCGGCCGGCACGCTGTAACAGCATGCCCCACAGCAGCCCCGCCAGCGCTAGCGCAGGAAAGATCAGGCCCCACGGCTGCTGGCTCAGGCGCTCGGGGACGTGCGGCTGCACGCGGAACGTCGCTCCGGTAACGATCAGGGTCATGCCCGCAACGCCGCACCAAGCCAGCCAGGCCACGCGCCGGGCGCGTCCCCGGATGGGGTCTTCGTTTTTGAGCGCCACCCACAAGGCGCCGTGCTGGGCCAGCGCCAGGAAGGCCGTCAGCCCGACGAGGATTGTGTACCAGTCCAAGATGCCGGGCTGTGGCCCGGGGCGGAAATCAGTCCACAGAGGCAGGAAAAACTGACCGTCCGCCTCCAGCGGCGCTCCGCGGACCACGTTGCCCAGCGCGGCCCCGAAGAACACCGCCAGCAAGGCGCTGGCGGCAGTGAAAACGAAATCCCAGAAAGGCCGCCACAGCGGGCCGGCAATGTGACTGCGAAACTCGATGGCCGCGCCGCGCAGAATCAGCAGCCACAACACGATCATCAGCGGCAGATACAACCCGCTGAAGCCGGAGGCGTACAAGAGGGGAAAGGCGAAGTAGAGCGTGCCGCCGGCGGCCAGCAGCCACACCTCGTTGCCGTCCCACACCGGCCCGATGCTGGCCAGCACCCGGCGTCGTTCGGCGTCGTCGCGCGCCACGCAGAAATGCACGATGCCGGCGCCGAGGTCGAAGCCGTCCAAGATCACATACACCGTAAGCATCAAGGCAATCAGGCAGAACCAGAGCGTTTCCATGGCAGCCTCCTAGTGCGGCAAGTTGTCGCCGGCATCCGCCTGCGGCTCGGGGCCGTGATCGATCTCGCGGCCGCTCAGATACAGAAACAGAATGGCCAGCACGGCGTACATGCCCGTGAAGCCCATCAGCGTGAACAGCGCGTTTGCGCCGGAGACGTTGAATGAGGCGCCTTCCGCTGTGCGCGTCACGCCGTAAATCAGCCACGGTTGCCGGCCGAGCTCCGCCGCCATCCAGCCGGCGGTGTTGGCGATGAAGGGGAACGGCGCCGTCACCAGTAACACCCACAGCCAGCCGCGACTTTGAAAGAGCCGGCCCCGCCAGAGCTTGAACCACGAGACCAGGCAAACAATGATGAAAGCGACTCCCAAGCCGATCATGATCCGAAAGCTGTAGAAAAGCAAGGGAACTTGATCCGGCCACTGATCTCTGGGAAAAGCGCGCAAACCTTTGACTTCCGCCGACCAATCTCCGTATGCCAGAAAGCTCAGAAATCCCGGGATCAGCAACGGATTGTCCATCCGCAGCTTCTCCATGTCCGGCTGTCCCACTACGGCGAAAGGCGCGCCTCTGACGGTTTCAAACATCCCTTCCATGCCGGCCAAAGCCGCCGGCTGGTGACGGGCCACATTCTTGGCCTGCATGTCGCCGGTAGGAAACAGCATTAACAAGCTGGCCACGCCCGCACTGGTCACGCCCAGGCGCACGAAAGTCCGGCCATAGGCCTGATGCTTGCCGCTCAACAGGTAAAAGGCCCCCACCGCGGCCATTACGAACCCCCCGGTCACCACCGTGCCCAACTGATTATGCAAGAACATCCAACCCAACCACGGGTTCAGCAACAGCGCCCACAGGCTCTTAAGCTCCGCTTCGCCGCCCGGCGCCAGCTTGTAACCTACAGGATGCTGCATCCAGGCATTGGTGGCCAGAATAAAGTACGCTGAAAGCCAGGTGCCCAACCACAACAGTAGCGCGATGGCCCAGTGCGCCTTCGCCGACAGGCGTTTCTCGCCGAACAAGAGCAAGCCCACGAAGGTGGATTCCAGGAAAAACGCGAATACGCCTTCCATCGCCAGCGTCTGGCCGATCACCCCGCCCGCCGCCCGCGCGAACCGCGACCAGTTGGTGCCGAATTGGAACTCCATGGGTATGCCTGTGACCACGCCCACCACGAACGTGATGGCGAAGATCCGGATCCAGAAGCGCGCGGCCCGGTGATAGTGCTCGTCGCTCGTTCTCAGGGCCATGGTCTTCAGAATGAGAATCAGCAGCGCCAGACCCATGGAAAGTTGCGCGAACAGGTAGTGGAAGGTTATGGTGAACGCAAAATGGAAGCGATGCAATCCCAGCGCGGACTCCATGGCCTAGATTCTCGGTGATCCGTAGACCTCCTCGCAACCGGGCTGCTCAGAGGGCGGCCTCTGTCGTGCCTGCTCCATGGCGATCTGATTGATGGCCGCCGGCAGCCGCGCGGCTCACCGCTTCAGGATTCGCTTATCGGCTCCCAGCGAACCCCGATGCGCGGCGCGGCGTAGCCTATCTCCTTCAAGTAATCGCCGTAAGCCATCACCCAGTGGGAGTCCCGCACCTCGTCGAGAAGCCGCCGCCAGTCGCCCAGTATCCGCACGTCTTGCTGCGAGCGGCAGATTTCGTAAAAAGGATTGCCTTCCACCATGCCCCGCAGTCCCACCCAGCGGCCGGTGGCGTACTCCGGGTTAATGAAGGTCACCGGCTGGCCCAAGGGTACTTCCACCTTGGGCGCCGCGCCGTACTCGGATTCGTAATGCGTCAGAATTCGCGCCGGCTCGTAGCGCGCTCCGTTCATACGGCGCGGCGCGGTGCAGTGCGCGCAAGTCACCAGGCCGTTGTGGGGGAAAGTCGAGTTGTGCAGGAATACAGGACGAGCGGCGATTTGGCGCAGCAGCATGCAGGCCGGCACAATTACGAAGTCCGATTCGCACAGCGCCAGCCGGCCCTCGTCGTTGAGCAAACTCAGGCTCAGACAGGCGGTGGTTTCGGCCAGCGGCAATATCGTGCCCATGCAGCCCCCGATGGTCAACGCCGCGGCGTCGCGTTCTCTGAGCAGATCGCGCAGGGCTCCGTAAAGCAGGAAGGCGTTCACCACGAAGCGGCGGTCGGTTTCCAGCTTGGTGCCGGGCAGGCCCAGGTACCGGCGCGTCCACTGTTCGGCCTGCCGGAGTTTGTCAGGATCCGCCAGCGCCGCCCGCAGGCGCGGGCCGAACTCCTCGTAGCTGACCTCCACGATGTCCAGGCGGAAGCGTTCGCGCGCGACCTGCGGGGCCTCGGCTGCGTACTTGCCGCGCGCGCCGCCCAAGGCCACGATGCGCGCGCCGAGGAAGTTCTTGACGCCGTAAAGCGCGCGCAAGCGCCAGAGCAGCTCGGCGGGTTCGTCCACGACCACGTCTTGCACCGACAGCCGCGGCGCCCCGGCCGCCGGCGGTTGGCCGCGCTTGCGGAGATAGCGCGTACTGAGCGCCTCGTACCAGTAGTAGACCGGGCCGGAACGCCGGCGCACGAAAATGATTCCATCGCCTTGCTCCGGGATGAGGGCGCGCAACAAATCGCCCGGCCCGGTGGCGGGATATATCAGCCGCACGTCGGCCTCGGAAGCGCGCAGCGCGGCGGACGCCTCCGGGCTGGAAACTTTCTCTACAGGCAGAATCTCAAGGCGGAACTCGGCCTGTTTGGCAAGGCCCTCCAGCTCGCCCGTGATGCGGCGGGCTTCCTGGGTTGCCGCCTCCTCGCTTTGCACGCCGCCCCAGGATTTCCAAGAGGTCAGTTCCCTGCGCTGGGGGACGCGGTACATCAAGACCGGTTGCACGCGCAGCGGCCGGCCGGGGCAAGCGAACGGCCGATCGGGATCCCACAGATCAGCGGGCCACTGGGTCGCAGCCCCCGGCGCAAGGGCCGCCACCGGGCCCATCGCCGCTCCCAAGAACTCCCTGCGATTCGGATGTCCGCAACACATATCGCCTATCGCCTCCTCTAGCAGCCTGCGCTCTCACATCATACGCGGAATGAGGTCGGCGGGACTAAACCGGCGGCCTCAGCTCAAGGGTGATGGGCGCGGCTGGCGCAGGGTGCGCAACGAGGTCCTGCGTTACTGTGATGCCTTACTCGCGGGCAGGGCCGACAGCAGGGAGCGCCCGAAGGCGTCGCCCAGTTGCTCGACTTGCCGGTGCAGCCGGCGGCGGTGGTCGGCGAGCACCGGGGCGAGGGCCGCCTCCGCAGCCAGGTTGGTCATCTCGCCGGGATCTTGCTCCATGTCAATCAGCATCTCTTCGGGCGGCCGTCCTTCCCAGATCACGTACTTGTACCGCTCCGTGCGCAGGCAGCGGCCCCCGGTGCACTCCACCACCAATTCCTCCCGCCAGCCTGCCGGTGCGGAACCGGATGCTATCGGCCTGAGGCTGCGGCCGGGAAGCCCTTGCGGCGGCTGGATGCCCGCGTAGTCGCACAGAGTAGGAAGCAGATCCACGCTGGCCGAGACCAGATGCTTGCGGTCAATCCGCCCGGCGGGTATGTGCCCCGGCCACGACAGCACAAATGGGACGCGCGCCGATTCCTCGTACGGCAGGCTCTTATGCTCGAATCTGTGGGCGGCGTCCATGTCGCCGTGATCGCTGGAGAAGACCACCAGGGTCGTCCGGTCCAAGCCGGTATCCCGCAAAGCGGCCAGGACACGTCCTATCTCGGCGTCCACCCGCTCGGTCAGGCGGCAGTAAGCCCAGCGGTGAAGCCGCCAGTCCTGCTCGGACCAATGCCGCCGCACCCAGCCGCGGAAGCTCGCGAACCGGCCGAAGGCGCTAGGCTCGCCTTGTGTCGGCTCGTGATTTCGCGGCACCGGCGGACAGTGCCGGGCGAAGAACTCCTGCTTGGAGACGCCGGGAGGCAAAGCGCAGGCTTCCGCCAGACGTCGGCGCTCAATGTTGGATTGCGGGTACATCACGGGCAGCCCCTCGGCATTGGTATAGGCGTCAATGGCCATGTAGCAGATATCGTGGGGATTGATGAAAGAGGCGACCAACAGGAACGGTTGGTCCTGCCGCCGGCGCAGGAAGTCGGCGCACCGTTCGGCCAGTTCGTCGCGCTCGTCGCGCGTCAGATACTCGAAGCCCGTGTTCTCAGGCGTCAGGGGACGCGGCCAGTGAGTCTTGCCTCCATAAACCGTGCGGTAGCCTGCGGCGCGGAACAGATTACCCAAGGTGTAGGGCAGCACCTCGGGCGGCAGCGGGCTGGTCTGGTTGCTCTGGATGCCGAAATGGCTCGGATAACGGCCCGTGATCATCGAGGTACGCGCCGGCACGCAAACGGGATTGGAAGAGTAGGCGCGTTCGAAGCGCATACCGGCGCGGGCCAGGCTGTCCATCGCCGGCGTCTTCAGCCAGCGATTGCCCGCGCAACTCATCATGCCGGCGTGCTGCTGGTCCGTCATGATGTAGAGGATGTTGGGCCGCGCTGGGGAAGCGCCGCGGGAAGGCCCCCGCAGGACCAACGAGGAGGCGGCCGCCAGGAATCTGCGGCGGCTGGGATGGGCAAGTTCGGTCTGAAGGAGGGTTTTCATTTCAATTCGGGCGAGCGCCTGCGCCCCGATCATTGTAGCTGACGTTACCAGTCCGCGTAGGGCGTGCCGTCCAGGCCCACTTTGTCCGAGCCGCTGCGCACGTCGAAAATGCCCGGTTCGGTCTGGTTCACGCTGGTCAGGGCGTCTTCCATGATGAGCTTCCAAGTGCGGTTGGAGCCGGTCATGGGATCCACGGGAATCTGACGCAGGTAGCCGGCCGAGACCAGGTCTTCCAGAGTTTGAGGGGCTTTCTGCTTGTCGTAGGTGTACTCGTCAATCACCGTGCGCAAGGTGAACAGGTTTTGGCGCAGCACGCTCTCCTTGGTGGCGATGATGGATTTCTGATACAGCGGCACGGCAATGGAGACCAGGATCGAGATGATCGCCATGACGATCATCAGCTCGATCAGGGTGAACCCGTCGCTACCACTCCGAATACGGCGTGCCATCGGCGGCCCTCTCCGTGCTTTTGGTGTAGACATCAAAGACGTTCTGCCCGCCCCAGCTCGTGGAGGCCGGATCGTCCTGCATGCTGCGTAGACCCCAGTCGTAGGAGTTCGTCATGGGATCCTTGGGGATGCGCCGCAAGAAACGGATCTTCTTGTCCACCGAGCCCGCCATCTTGACGCCCTCCACCAGCACTTCCAGTTTCTCCGGATAGCATTCCGTCCCTAGCTTTACCGGCCCCAGCAACTGCATGTCGCAGGCGTCCTTGTACTTGTCGATGGCGGCCCGAATCTCCCTGAGCGCGTAACGCAGTTCGCGCTCGCGCTCCCGGCGGACTTTGGCGCGGGCCAGCGGCACCGCCATCGCCGCCAGCAGCGACATGATCGTGAAGGCTACGATCAACTCCACCAGGGTCAGACCGCGCTGGTTGCCCCGCATCCGGGCCCTCCTACTTGATCGTAACGCTCAACTGCGGCGCCTCAACCGGGATGACCTGCAACTGGTAATCACGGAGGGTCAGCCCCGGAAAACTCACCGACGTGAGGCCGGGCCCGATAGCTTGGAAACTCAGGACCGCCAGCGCGCCCGAGCCGCTGACGCCGCCGGCCCCAGGCGCCCGATTCAGATTGACGATGGCCTCGCCGACGTCGTTCAGGATGTTGCGCGTGAAGACGATCTGCTTGCCGTCACCCGACAGCAGGCCGCCGGCCTGGATTTCATTCAGCCGCAACAACCGGGGATCGAATTTCACCCGGAAAGCCGCCGAAAACAGTCCCCGGGCGTTCTGGATCTCAAGTTGAACGCTGAAGGAGGCTCCCGGCTGCGTGACGATCGCTTCCGGTCGCAGCAATAACCGCGTGGCGGCAGGCGGCGCAAGCTGAGCGCCCTCGGGCTTGACCTCCGGGGGCTTGGGCTCGGCCGGCGCGGGGGCGGCCTCGGCCGGTTTCGGCGCTGCCGGCGCAGCCGCAGCGGGCTTGGGAGCTTCCGCCGGCTTGGCTTCTTCCGGCGGCGCGTAGCTGAGCTTGACTACGGTGTCGCTACCTGCGGCGATGCCCTTTAGATTCAGATCGCTGATGCCCGGCGTGCGCACCACATGCGGGATCAGTGCAATCAGCAGCTCGCTCTGGTTGCGCTCGATGCTTTCGCTGGTGAAAAGGCGGCGCAGCACCGGAATACTGCTCAGGCCGGGTACGCCGGAGACCGACTTGGTGTCCTGATCCTGCATCAGGCCGCCGATCAGGCTGACTTCTCCCTCGCGAATACGCAAATCCAGGATGGCCTTGCGCTGTCCGATCACCGGCTGCGCGATGCCTCCGATGTCTATGCGATCCCGCACGGTGGATATTTCCAGCTCGACATGCAAGCTGACCTCTTCCTGGCCGTGCACGCGCGGGGTTATGTCCACGTTGACGCCCACGTCCTTGTACTGGAACTGCGTATTCACCAAGGGGCTGATGCCCACGGTGCCGATGCCCGGCTGGAAGCTGCCGGTGGCGATCGGCACCTGGTCGCCGATGCGCAGCGAGGCTTTCATGCCGTCAGCCACCCGAATTTGCGGAGATTGCAGGACCTTGGTGCTGCGGTCGGTCATCAGCGCTTGCAGCATGGCGCCCGGCAGGGTCAGTGAGAAATCGTTGGTCGAGAGGCGCCCGATGCGGGCCAGCGAGACAAGTTGATTGGTGGTGCTGCTGGCGGTGCTGGACAGGCCGGTGTAACCATAGGCGCTGTAGCCGTAAGGGTAATACCCGTAGCCGTAAGGATTGTAAGGTGTGGTAGTCGTCGTGCCGGTGCTTGTGCTGTCGGTTCCGGTCGTGCCGGTGCTGGTGTTGGTGTTGGTAGAGCCGCCGAGCAGTACCGGGTTGCGCGGCGTGAAATAGATCGGAGAATTGAAGCCCGCAGTGCCTGCTGCGCTAGCGATTGAAGCCGCCAGGTCGCGGGTCTTGGTCTTGTTGGCCTCCATGACCAGAACGTCAATTACTACCTCGGCCTTAGGACGGTCCAGATCGTGGACGAGCTTCTCGGCCAGCGCCACCTGGTCGGCGGTGCCCCGCACGATAATTGCGTTTTGAGCGTTGGAGGTGAACACCCGGCGGATGTCGGTCAAGGCACGGATGTTGGTGGCGATCTCCTGAAGGTCCTGCGGCTGGGTGATGTTCTGGAGATAGAAGACCTTCACCACGTAATCTTCGTAATCGCGGCGCTTGGTCTGATTGTCGGCGGTGACGAAGATGGTGTTCGACGACAGCGGCTTCCAGAAAGACTTGGTCATGACCGCCAAATAATCCAGGGCTTGTTCCAGAGTCGCGTTGACCAGCTCGACGCTTTGGTTGCGGCTGGCGTTGGGGTCCTGGCGGAAGTCCGGATCGAAAATCACGTTTATGCCCGCCAGCTTGCAAACTGTTTCAAACAGCACGCGGGCCGGCTGGTTGGCCATGCGCAGGTTAATGGGCTGGCGCGAGAGCGGGCGCAACTCGGGCAATGGTTCGATGCGCTGGAGCTTGGCGATTACCTCCTGGCGGGCGCGCTCGGCCGGCGTCATGCCGCGCTCCTCGGGTTTCGACGGTTCGGCCTTCTTTTTCTCGCGCTCGATCATCTCCAGGGTTTGGCGTAGCTCGTGCTGGGCGATGGCGGAGGAGGGATCTATGGCGAAGGCTTTTTGGAATTCCAGCAGGGCTTGCTGAAGATCACCCTCGGCGCGTATTTTCTGGCCCCGGTCCACATGGGCTTGCGAAGCCTGAAAACGGACCCGGCGCACAGCCAGCAAGTAACCGGCGTCGGCCGGGTCCTCGGCCAGGGCGCCCTCGTAGTACTCCAGAGCTTTGTCCCAGTCCTTGCGGACTTCCGCCTTGCGCCCTTCAGCCATGAGCTTGTCGGCTTTGCGCGTACGGGCAGATGAAGGCGTCGCAGCCAGCGCCAGCAATACCGCCCAAATCGCCAAGAAGCTAATGCGGGCACGCATATGATTGCATTCCAAGGGCTTGTGTTAGACTGGACATTCCACGAGCCAAGTCGTTACATTTAAGTTGACGTGGGCCCGCGCGCCCGCGTGCAGGGGAATGTGTCGGAAGCCGGGGCTGTAAAAATCCTGACCGAGAACCGCCAGGCGCGTCACGACTATTTCCTGTTGGAGCGCTTCGAGGCCGGACTTGCTCTGACCGGCACTGAGGTCAAGGCCGCCCGCGCGGGTATGGTGCAATTGAAGGACGCCTACGCCCAGGTCGTTAACAACGAAGCGTGGCTGATAAACGCCCACATCAGCCCGTATTCCCACGGCAATCGCCAGAACCACGATCCCTTGCGCGATCGCAAGCTGCTGCTGCACCGCCGCGAGATTGACAAGCTGCTGGGTCGCACGCGTGACGGCGGCCTGACCCTGATCCCGACCCGCCTGTATCTTAAGAAAGGGCGGATCAAGTGCGAGCTGGCCCTGGCGCGCGCTCGCAAGTTGCACGACAAACGAGCGCTCCAGCGCGAGCGCGAGAAGGAGGCCGAAGCGCGCCAGGCCTTGCGAGAGTCCAGGCGGCCAGCCGGCCGGCAATAGGATATGCGAGTCACACTGACTTCTCAACCGTTGGACGAAATCGAGACTGAAGCTCTAATAGTGGTGGCTTTTGAACGGGAAAGTCCGGCAGGTCCGCTGGCCTGGGAGCGTACCCGCAGTGTCAACCAGGCTGCCGGGGGCTGGCTGGACGATATCTACCGGACAGGCGAATTCACCGGCAAGGCTTACGACACCATAACTCTTCACCACCCGCCGGGATTGAAGGCCCGGCGCCTGGTGGCCGCCGGCGCGGGAAGGAGCGAGAAGTTCACGGGCGTCGAGCTGCGGCGTGCGGTGGGAGCCGCGCTGCGAAATCTGCGCTCGCACTCTATTGCCGAGATGACCGTGGCATTGGAGGGCGGCGCCGAGCAGGTGGCCGCGGCCGTCGAGGGTGCGCTGCTCGGTGATTACGAGCCGGACCATTACAAGACCGAGAAGAAAAACGGCAAGCCGGTGGAAATGGTAAGGCTCGCGGTTCCGGCCGGCGATGGGGAGTCGGAAGCCGCGCTCGAGCGGGCGCGCATCATCGCCGAAGCGCAGAACTTCGCGCGGGATTTGGTCCGTGAGCCGGCCAACCGCATGACTCCTTTGCTGTTGGCCGAGCGGGCGCGCGAGATGGCAGCCGAGTACGGCCTGGAGTGCGAGATTCTGGACGCCGGACGGATGAGCCAGCTAGGCATGGGCGCGCTGCTCGGCGTGGCGCAAGGCAGCGCCGAGCCGCCTGCTCTGGTTGTGCTGCGCTATCAACCGCCCGAGGCCCCTCAAGCGGGAGTCCACTTGGGCCTGATTGGGAAAGCGGTGACGTTTGACTCCGGCGGGATCTCCATAAAACCCTCCGATGGCATGGACAAGATGAAGTACGATATGGCCGGCGGCGCGGCCGCGATCGGCGCGTTGCGGGCCATCGCGCAACTGAAACCGCCGCTGACGGTCACCAGTCTGATTCCGGCGGTGGAGAACATGCCCGGGAGCCGCGCGCAGCGGCCGGGCGACATCGTCACGACGCTTTCCGGCAAGACGGTCGAGGTGCTCAATACCGACGCCGAAGGCCGGCTGATTCTGGCCGATGCGCTGACCTACGCGCGGTGCCTGGGCTGCACGCACCTGGTGGACGCGGCGACGCTCACGGGCGCCATCGTGGTGGCGCTGGGACACGTTAACGCGGGCGTTTTCGCCAGCGATCAGGGGCTGCTGGATCGCGTTCTGGCGGCGGCGCGCTCCGAAGGCGAGAAGCTCTGGCCGATGCCGCTCGATGATGATTACAAGGAGCCGCTGAAGAGCGCTTTCGCCGATCTGCCAAACATCGGCAACCGCTGGGGCGGCGCCATTACCGCAGCCATGTTCTTGAAGGAGTTCGCCGACCCGCTGCCCTGGGTCCATCTGGACATCGCCGGAACCGCGTGGTTGGAGGACTCAAAGCCGTACATGGCCAAGGGCCCCACCGGGGTTCCGCTGCGCACGCTGGTCCGGCTCGTGCTGGATTGGCGCTAAGCGGGGCGTTTACGGGCTTGCCAGCTCCGAGCGCAGGAACTCCGTAACAAAGCGGTCGCGTCGTTGGATGACGGCGTCAAAATCACGCTTTGACCAGTCGTAGAAGCCTGCGCCTGTGCGGGCTCCCAGGCGTCCCTGCCGAATCATTTCCGAAAGCAGCTCCGGCGCGCGCGGCTCGCTGCAAAGATCGCGGGCCACGTAGTCCAGCACTGCGAAGGCCAGCTCCAGGCCGACCGCGTCCATGTGCTCGAAGATGCCGTAGACCGGCAAGCGCAAGCCGAAGCCTCTCTTGGCCGCCAGGTCCACATCCTCGGGATCCGCTATGCCCTCGGCCACGATGTAGAGCGCTTCGCGCCAGAGCGCGTGTTGGAGCCGGTTGCCGAGTTGCCCGGGCCGGTCCTTTTTCACCAGCACCGGCGTCTTCCCACAGGCTGCCAGCAACGCCCGCACGGCGGCGACCACGCCCTCGTCGGTTTGCGCGCCTCGCACGATCTCGACCAGCGGCATCAGATGCGGCGGGTTCCAGAAGTGCGTGGTCAGCACGCGCTCCGGATGCCGGCAGCGTGCGGCGACCTCACTGATACTGAGCCCTGAGGTGTTGCTGGCCAGGACCGCTTCCGGACGCGCGATGGCGTCCAGCCGCTCGAACAGCTCCTGCTTGAACTGCATGTTCTCCGGAGCGGACTCTATGACTAGGTCCGCAGCCGCCGCGACGGCTTCAAGCTCGGCAGTGGCTGTCAGGCGCTCCAGCGCGGCCTGCGCGCGCTCGGCGCCGGCCAGTCGGTTCTCCGCAAGGAAACGGATTTGCGCCCGGGCCTTCTCCAGGCCTCGCTCGGCATTGGCGGGCGTCCGGCTGATGATCTGCGTGCGCAGTCCGCCTAGAGCCAGGGTCACGGCGATCCCCGGCCCCATCATCCCGGTGCCAATGACGGCGGCGGTTTGGAAGTTGTAGCCGGCCATGCTTACTCTCTACCCGGAACGATGGTACAACAACGCCCCCTTGCGGCAGGCGGCTCAGGGTATGGTTCAATTCTTATGGATGCGATTGCGTGAGTCCCTGCTGACGATCTCGTTGTGCCTGATCTGGACGCCGCTCAGCCGGGCGCATCGCGTGCCGCCCGAGCAGGCTGAGCCGCTCGCCGCCGCTGGAGTGCAGAAACCGTCGCCGGAGTTGCCGCCAGGGGATGAGGAACAGCAAGTCTGCCGCCCGCAGGAAGGGGATGGCGACGGCAGTCTGATCCGTCCGGCAATCCGCCCCCGCAGTTCACCTGAGCTTGAAGCCGGACCGCGCTTTCAGTGGGAACCGGCGCTCAAACAGGCCGGTTTTTTCCTGGCGATCATGCACGCCTGGCGGCTGGCCACCGAACCGGGCACGCGAGCAGAGCTTCGCGGTCCTTTCTTGCGGGATTACGTTTCGGCCGTCAGAGGCCTGCGCGGCTGGGGCGACGGCGACCCCTTCATCGTGAACTACGTGGGGCACCCCTTTCAGGGAGCGGTCTCCGGGTACATACAAATCCAAAACGACCCGCGCTACCGCCGCTTGGAGTTCGGCAACAGCCGGCCTTACTGGACCAGCCGGCTGCGGGCCATGGCCTTCGCGGCGGTCTCCAGCACGCAGTTCGAACTGGGGCCGATAAGCGAGGCCTCGATCGGCAACGTAGGCAAGAACGGGGTCGGCGCCGGCGCCGTGGACTTGGTGGTCACGCCGCTGGGCGGGTTGGGCGTTCTACTGGCAGAAGATGTGCTGGATCGCCTGCTGGTCCGCCGGATCGAGAAGTGGACGAGCAGGCCGGTGCTGCGCGCCCTGGCCCGTGGCGCTTTGAATCCCAACCGCGCCTTCGCCAATCTGATGCGATTCAAGACGCTCTGGCACCGTGACAGCCGCCCGGGAGTGCTCGAGCCCTGAGGGACCCTGCGCCGCAGGTCCGCGCAGGCTGATAATCATTGCGGAGGAATCGCCATGCGGACCGCAACCTTGTCTGTCCTGCTGCTGGTCGGCTGCCTCGGCGCAGCGGGCCAGTGGAAACTGGTCTGGTCGGATGAATTCGATCAAGACGGCCTGCCGGATCCCGCCAGGTGGACCTACGAGGAGGGCTTCGTACGCAACCAGGAGGCCCAATATTACACGCGCGCTCGAGAGGAAAACGCGCGGGTTCGGAAGGGAGTGCTCATCATCGAAGCCCGCAAAGAGCGCTTCCCGAACGCGCGCTACGAACCCGGAAGCCCCGCCTGGCAACGCAACCGCCAGTTTGCCGAGTACACCTCGGCCAGTCTTACTACCGAAGGCAAGGCTTCATGGCGCTACGCGCGCATCGAGGTCCGGGCCAAACTCCCCACCGGGCGGGGAACTTGGCCGGCCATCTGGATGCTGGGGGTGAATCGGCGCGAGGTGGGCTGGCCGCGCTGCGGCGAGATTGACATCATGGAGAACGTGGGCTTCGACCCTGACACCATCCACGCCAACATTCACACTGAGGCTTATAACCACGTGCGGCGCACCAATAAGGGCAACCGGATCCGCCTCGACAAGCCTTACGCGGATTTCCACGTGTATGCGCTGGACTGGGGACCGCAGCGCATGGAGTTTTTCGTGGACGGCCAAAGTTACTTTACGTTCGAAAACGAAAACAGCGGCCCCGCCGCCTGGCCTTTCGACCAGCCTTTCTACCTGATACTGAACTTGGCCATCGGCGGTGGTTGGGGCGGCCAGAAGGGCATTGACGACTCGATTTTCCCGCAGCGCATGGAAGTTGATTACGTCCGGGTTTACCAGCGCGAAGCGCCGTGAGCCGGATCGCCGACGCCCGGCCCGCGGAAGCGGTAGAATACCGGATTCTCGGAGCATACCGCTTGCGCAGAGGAGGGTAGAGCATGGCTGAGGTGCGGTTTTCCCGTCGCTACTTCTTCTACGGTTCGCTGTTGGCCGGTGCGGTTCCTCCCGGCGGATTCTCCAGCACGTCTTCACTGAAGGCCCTGGGTTACAAGTCCCCGAACGAGAAGCTCAACTTGGCCGCCATCGGCGCCGGCGGGCAGCCGTTCGCGGATTTGCGCGCCGCGGCCGCCGAGGGCAACAGCGTCGTGGCCTTGGCGGACGTGGATTTCGATCGCGGCGCCGAAGGTTTCAAGTTGTGGCCTAAAGCCGAGCGCTACCGGGACTTCCGTCAAATGCTGGACCGCCAGGGTAAGGAGATTGACGCCCTGGTCATCGGCACGCCTGACCATACCCATATCCACTGCGCACTGGCCGCCATGCAGCTCGGCAAACACATCTATCTGGAAAAGCCGCTGGCCCGCACCTGTTGGGAAGCTCGCTTGCTTACTCGCGCCGCAGAGAAGTACAAAGTCGCCACGCAGATGGGCAACCAGGGATATTCTCACGAGGCCACCCGCGTGGCTTGCGAAATCATCTGGTCGGGTGAAATCGGCGAGGTGCGCGAGGTGCATGCCTGGACCGGGGTAGCGAGCTGGCCCCAGGGCATGAAGCAGATCCCCGCGCCTACGCCCGTGCCTGACACGCTGGATTGGGACCTCTGGTTGGGCGGAGCCGGCTGGCGCCCGTTCACCGCCGGCGACGAGAACTACCGGAAATTCGTGGAAGAGCGCAACGCTCGCCTCGGGCGCACGCCGGGGCGGGGCTATCCGGGCCAGGAGCGCTTCGGCTTTTATCTGCCTTTCAACTGGCGCGGCTTTTATGACTTCGGCAGCAGCCTCATTGGCGACTGGGGCGTGCACATATTGGGCCCGGCCAACTGGGCTCTGCAACTCGCTCCCCAATACCTGGTCAGCGTGGAATGCGTAAAGAAGGACTCGCTTCCCCCGTTTACTTTTCCAGATGAGCTGGTGATCAGGTATGAGTTCGGCGCCCGTCCCGGCATGCCGCCGGTGAACGTGTACTGGTATCACCATCGAGGCGGGGATGCCTATTTGCCGCCGGGAATGACCGCGGAGGAAGCCCGCAAGATTCCCGGGCAAGGCCCGCAGGTCGGCCCGCCACCCGGGCGCGGTGGCTTCATTCCCGGCTCCGGGGGCGCACAGCCGGGGCGAGCCGCGCCGGGCGCGCCGGGCAGAGCGTCTGGCCAGGCTGCCGGGCCGTCCCCCTTCGTGCCGCGCGGCAGCGGCTATAACTGCATCTTTGTGGGATCAAAAGGCTACCTGGGCACCAGCGGGCGCGGAGAAGGCGTAGGCTTGCTGCCGGGCAAGCGCTGGGCCGAGTATCAGCTCCCGGACCCGTACTTGCAGCGCTCCCCGGGGGCCAGCACAGGCAGTAACCATGCGGCGCACATCCGTGACTGGATCCGCGCATGCAAGGGCGGCTCGCCCGCCTGCTCAAACTTTGGCATCGCCGGGCCTTACTGCGAGTGGCTGCTACTGGGCGCGGCAGCCGTGCATTACGAGGGCAAGCTGCTTTGGGATAACGCCAAGGGTGAGTTTTCAAACAATCGCGACGCCAACAAGTGGCTGAAGCCAACCTATCGCAAGGGCTGGCAAGTGAAGCTCTGAATTCGGCAGCGGCGGGGTTGACCACATGCTGCCGTATTGCGCCGGGCGACGGCAGGAGGTCCAGGATGATCTCGACAAGACGGGAAATCATGCAGGCGATTTCGGCCGCCTTCACCTTGCCGAAATGGGCGAGGGCGGCCGGGCCTAACTCAGTCTTCGGCGGGGTGCACATCGGCGTCATCGCTCCCTACAGCTTTCGCGGCCTGCCGGGAAGCGCCGAAGATATCTTGAAGTATCTGGTCGAGCTGGGTATCAGCACAGTGGAACTGCAAAGCCAGCCGGTCGAAACTTATGCCGGCGCACCTTCCATTGGCGGGCCGATGGGTCCGCCGCCGGGGGGACGCCCGCCTGGGGCGCCCAAGCCCGGCGGTGCGGCGGCCGGCGCACCCCAACGTCCGCCGCTGACTCCCGAACAACAAGAGGCCCGTCGCAAGGCCATGGAAGAGCTATGGAAATGGCGCCTGTCGGCCCCGATGGATAAGTTCCGTGCGCTGCGGAGGCTTTATAACGACGCGGGCGTGACCATCAACGCTTTCAAGCTGGAACTCTCTCCGAACATGTCCGCCGAGCAGTGCGCTTACGTGTTCAACGTCGCCAGGGCTCTCGGGGCGACGCACGTGACCATGGAATTGAGCCTGGATCCGGCCGTCACCAAGGCTATCGGGGAGATGGCCGAGCGGCATCGCTTCTATGTCGCTTATCACAACCACACCCAGGTGAAGGCGGACAGTTGGGATACCGCTTTGTCGCAGTCGAGCTACAACGGGATCAACCTGGATGTCGGCCATTATGTCGCAGCCACGGGCGAGTCGCCGATTCCGCTCATCCGCAAGTATCATGGCCGGATCCTCAGCTTGCACTTGAAGGACCGCAAGACTCCGGCCAACGGCGCCGCCAACGTGGCCTGGGGCCAGGGCGACACGCCGCTTAAGGAAATCTTGCAGTTGATGAAACGGGAGAAGTACCGTTTTCCGGCCAATATCGAGCTGGAGTACCCCGTGCCGGCCGGCTCGACGGTGATGGCCGAAATCGCCCGCTGCGTCGAGTTCGCCCGGCAAGCCTTGAGTTGATCGCGGGCCGCGGCCGCCGCCTGCGCCGCGCGTCAGGGCGTGCTCGGCTATAATTCCCGCTGGGAGGTTTTCATGGAACATTATGCGAGTGCCGCCACGCGGCGGCAACTGTTGCGCAGCTCTGCGGCCGCGAGCGGGTTATTGATAGTCCGTCCGGAGGCGGTGCGGGGCACCCAGGCTAACTCCAAGATCTCGGTGGGTCTGATCGGCGCCGGCAACCGCGGCTCCTACGACGCCTCCATCGTGCAGGCGGACCCGCGCGCACAGGTCACCGCGCTGTGCGACCTGTTCGACGACCGCATCGAGAGCGCCATCCAGCGCATCCGCATCCCCGCCAAGCCGGCCGTTTACAAGGACTACCAGAAGCTGCTGGCCTCCGACGTTGACGCGGTCATCATTGCTACGCCGCCTTTCATGCATCCGGAACAGTTGGAGGCCGCCGTTCAAGCGCGCAAGCACGTCTATTGCGAGAAACCCATGGGTGTGGACGTGGCGGGTTGCAAACGGGTGATCGCCGCCGGGCGCAAGGCCGATCCGAAGAAATGCATTTCCGTAGGCTTCCAGCAGCGCTACGGTCCGGTGTATTTGGAAGCTTACAAGCGCATCCAGGGGGGACAGATCGGCGAGCTGGTCAACGCGCGCGCCTTCTGGATCGGCAGCGATCCCTTCAAGCGCGTGGCTTACAGCGACCCCAAGGTTGAGAAGTTGCGCAACTGGTTCTGCTACCGCGATTATTCGGGCGATTTCATAGTGGAGCAAGATTGCCACAACCTTGACGTGCTGCACTGGTTTCTGGGCGCTCTGCCCGTGCGGGCGGTAGGCTACGCCGGCACCAAGGTGCGCACATCCATGGAGATCCTGGATCATCTTACGCTTTCCTTCGAGTTCCCCAACGGCATTCACGTCAATTTCGAGGCCAATCAGATTAGTCCGGCGGGCTTCAGCCGGGTAGGTGAGGAGTTCACCGGGCGCACCGGCGTGATCGCCACTTCGCGCAGTCGGATGGTGCACACTCGCGGTCCCAAGCAAATCGAAGAGATGGTCTCGAAGCGCGACATTACTTTCGACGCCATTGAGCAGTTTCTGGGCCGCATCCTGAGCGGGGATGTGGAAAACGTGGCCGAGCGCTCGGCGCTAAGCACCCTGATCGCCATCCTGGGACGCACCGCGCTGTACGCCGGCCGAGAGGCAAGCTGGAAGAAGGACATCGGAGTGCAAGTATGATCAGGGCTTTCACGTGGCTGTTGCTGAGCGCCGGCCTGCTGGCCGCGCAACAGGAGAAAATCCGGGTGATAGCATTCGGCGCTCATCCGGATGATTGCGATTCCCGCGTGGGCGGGACCGCCGCCAAGTGGGCGGCCATGGGCCATGCCGTCAAGTTCGTCTCGGTGACCAACGGCGACGCCGGCCATCAGAGCCAGGGCGGCGGAGCGCTGGCCAAGCGGCGGCGCGCGGAGGCTATCGAGGCCGGCAAACGCTTGGGCATCGCCGAGTACGAAGTGCTCGACAATCACGACGGTGAGCTGATGCCCACGCTGGCGGTGCGCGAGCAGATCATCCGCCGCATACGCCAGTGGAACGCCGATCTGGTGTTGAGTCCCAGGCCCAACGACTATCACCCCGACCATCGCTACACAGGCATCTTGGTGCAGGACGCTGCTTACATGGTGGTGGTGCCGAACGTCTGCCCGGACACGCCGCCGCTGAAGCGCAACCCGGTCTTCATGTATTTTGAGGACCGCTTCGAAAGACCCAATCCCTTCCGCCCGGACATCGCCGTAGACATCACCGATGTCTGGGAAAAGAAGGTAGATGCGCTGGACGCTCACGTCTCGCAGATGTACGAGTGGCTGCCCTGGGTGGCCGGCACGCTGGATAAGGTTCCGGCGGATCCTGCCGAGCGGCGCCGGTGGCTGGGGCAGAGTCGCGGCGGCGGCCTGACGCCTGCCGTGCGCGCCGCCCTGGTGAAGTGGTACGGCGCGGCGCGGGCCAAGCAAATCCAGCGCGCGGAGGCCTTCGAAGTTTGCGAGTATGGGCGGCGGCCCGGCGAGGCCGAGCTGCGCCGTCTGTTTCCCATGGTCAAGTGAGCGAACAGGAGCGATTGCGCGCCCTGCCCTCAGTGGATGAAGTGCTGGGGCGCCTCGCGCATCTGCCGGGCGATTTTCCGCGCGGGCTGGTGGTGGAAGAGGTCCGCCGGGCGCTGGAGCGGGCGCGAGCCGCCATCCGGGCCGGCCGGGAACCGTCCGCGGAAAGCATCGAAGCGGAGATCGAAAGGTCGCTGGCGGCGCTCGCCCGCCCCTCGCTGCGCCGTGTGATTAACGCCACCGGCGTGATCCTCCACACCAACCTGGGGCGTGCTCCGCTGCCTGTATTCACTCCCTTAGCCGGCTATTCAAATCTCGAGTACGACCTGGAGGCCGGCAGGCGCGGCAAGCGTGATGTGCACGCCGCCGGCTTGCTGGAACGGCTGCTGGGGCGTCCCGCCATCGCCGTCAACAACAACGCCGCCGCCGTCTACCTGGCTCTGCACGAGCTGGCCGCAGGCTTCGAGGTCGTCGTGTCGCGCGGCGAACTGATAGAGATCGGCGACGGCTTTCGCATCCCGGAGATCATGGCTCAATCCGGCGCAATCCTGCGCGAGGTGGGAACAACCAACCGGACTCGGATCGAAGACTACCAGGCCGCCATCAGCGAACGGACTCGGCTGTTGCTGCGCGTGCATCCCAGCAATTTTCGCATCGTGGGTTTCACGGCGCGGCCGGAGCTGCGCGAGCTGGTGGCCCTGGGGCGCGCCAAGGGCATTCCGGTTTACGAAGACTTGGGCAGCGGCTGTCTGACGGACCTCCGCCCGGTGGGTCTGGATGAGCCCCTGGTGAAGGACAGCCTGGAGGCGGGCGCCAGTCTGGTATCTTTTAGCGGAGACAAACTGCTGGGCGGACCGCAAGCCGGCATACTGGCCGGCGAAGCCGAACTGATTGCGCGACTACGCCGCAATCCCATGTATCGCGCCCTGCGTCTGGACAAGCTCATTTATCAAGCGCTCGAAACCACGCTCCGCCATCTCTTATTGGAAGCCTGGGACCGCGTTCCGGCGTTGCGTATGATCCGCTTGAGCGCAGAGCAAGTACGCGCCCGCGCCGAGCGTCTGCTGGCTCGCCTGCCGCGCCTGTCAGCCGAGCTGATTCCGGGACGCTCGCTCATCGGAGGCGGCGCCACGCCGGAGCAGTCGCTGCCCACCTGGCTGATCGCGATCAGCGCTGCGGATCCCGCGGAGTTAGAGCGGCGGCTGCGTCAGGCCGAGCCGCCGGTGATCGCGCGCATCGAGGAAGACCGATTGCTGCTCGATCTGCGCACTGTCTTCCCGGAAGAAGAAGACGAACTGGCCGCCGCCTTGCAGCGGGCGCTGTAGTGAACGCCCGTTGCTCAGTCGGCCAGATAGACGTGCGCAGGCGGGCCGTAGGCGATTCGCGCCTCGCGCCCGCCGTTCAGAATCGAAAGCCGCCCGGCCTCCAACACTAGTTCATTGAAACGGCTGTTGGCGGGCGTGGCCATTACGCCTGCCTCATCCATTTCGCGCAGCAACTGTTGCCGTCGGGCGAGGGCCTGTGCTTCGGTCAGCCCCTGGGTCTGTTGCTCCAGGCGTAGCGCGCTGCGCAGGATGTATTCCACTGAACGATAACCGTAGCCCACCGGCGCCAGTCCCGGGCCGCCCAGATCCACGTACTGGAAGTAGTCCGGGCTGGGCTCGGCGTAGATCGTGGATCCGGGACCGCCGGGGCGCCGCGTGTAGCAGTAGCGCAGCCCGCGATACTGGTCGTCGTGCCCGATTAAAGCGCCTGCGTCCGCGCCGGCGCAATACATCGTCAATCCCTGAGTGTTGGTCCCCGGCCCCTCGTCGGGGAATCCGAGGGCGTTCTGTACGTTAAGACACGCGCCGTTGGACCAGATGACGCGCGCGTCCGTCCAGAGAAACCCCTCGTTGCCGTTGGGGTAACGATCGCGGATCCCGTACAGGCTCACTGATACCGGCAGCAGCCCGGTGATGAAATGGACCAGGTCCACATAATGGCAGCCGACATAGCTGAAGGCGTC
>Ga0272448_1000305_pt1 | contig 77377 bp, 77 predicted proteins | sample YNPCB0191_FD_202220 | JGI IMG/M metagenome (GOLD analysis project Ga0272448, IMG submission 202220) | Hot spring sediment microbial communities from Yellowstone National Park, WY, United States - YNP-CB-019-1 | ecosystem: Environmental > Aquatic > Thermal springs > Hot (42-90C) > Sediment...
TCTTTTTTTGATCGTGGACTCATACCGGACCCTCCTTTCAGTCCTATATATTCGGTAACATCTATTATGAGTCAACGATCTTATTATCACCACCCTTTGGGTAACATTTTTTATGAAGCAATTCGCACTATAATAAACAAATTGACCAAATCTCAAGTGCTATTTATCCTGATTATTTTATGACAGGAGCTTGTAAGATATTACTTGTACTATACAAACGGTAGTGGTAATTCAACTACATTGAAGGCTCACAGGTTTTGAGCGCATGAATGACGATAATCTTACGGTCAGGAAAGACTATCTATCCTTGACAATGGAAGGGTAATGGGTCAATATGAAAGGGTGGAAAGAAAAAGATTTTATACGTTAATTCTCATTCTCCTCGCTGTCCCGTTTTATCTGAACGATTTTGCAAATATCTACATTAAAGACTGGCGTATATGGCTCTTGATTGACTATATATCTGTAAAGCTATTTCCATTGATTGTCGTTGCCTGGCTGATAATTAATAAAAAGGTAGAAGCCAGTGAATTTGGGCTTAGGTCGCAGTCGCTTTTATCATGTGTGGTGGTATTTCTGATTGTAACGTTCATCGGTACCTTGATAGATCAGAATGCATATAAATTAATAGAAAAACTTCCTGGTTATTCTCCTTTGGGTTCTATGCCAGCAATCAAAAACACCCTCTGGGATTGGGTGGATCTTACATTCGGTCTTTTGATGGTAGGTATATTCGAAGAACTTATTTTTCGTGGTTTTATGTCTACATATCTGAGGTTTTATACACAAAACCATCTCGCTATAATCCTCATTTCGTCCATTGCTTTTGGTTTTATCCACTGGAGTGGCGGTTTACATGCTGTACTGGTCACTTCAATCATTGGGGCAGTTTTTATGCTTGCATACCTGAAGACGCACTCTTTACCAGCTATCATGCTTGCCCATTTTGCTGTTAATTTCATAGATTATGCAGGGCTCATACCAAAGGCTATTTTTAAATTTATTTGAGAGCTGAAGAGTCTTTGTGTTACTGCTATACTATGCTGAAAAGCAAATCCCTTTTTGTTGAATAATGTTTGAATGGATTCAGGGTTGACCAAAACCTTACGTTACAGATGGGCCATCTTCTGGATACTTGCCATCCAGTATCTCTTTGTATATTTTCACAGGGTCTGTCCTGCTGTTGTGGCACCGGACCTCATCAAATCATTTCACCTATCAGGGACTTCCCTCGGTATCCTTGCCTCTGTCTATTTCTATTCATATGGTATCATGCAGATTCCCGTGGGTATACTCTCTGACCGCTGGGGACCCAGAAAAGTTATAACCCTCTTCAGCTTCATTGCTGCTGTAGGTTCAATCATTTTTGGTTTCTCCCAAAATTTTGGTATGGCTATCATATCACGGGTTTTCGTCGGATTTGGTGTTTCAGCTATCTTTGTTGCCACAATGAAACTCCTTGCCCACTGGTTCAGGGTGATTGAATATGCGCGTATATCAGGTACATTGATGTCGATTGGCGGGGCAGGATGGCTTCTTGCCACAACGCCCCTTGCCCTTGCTGTAGAGACATTTGGCTGGCGTGGGTCTTTTGTAATAACAGGGGTAATATCCCTTGTCTTTACATGGCTTACCTGGGTTATTGTGGCTGATACACCGGCACAGAAAGGACTTCCTGATGTAACAGAGCTATCGGACATGGAAGAGGGCAGAACGCCCGCTGGGATGAGGGACATCCTCCTTGTTTTCAGAGAAAGGCATTTCTGGGCAATAGCCATCTGGTTTATTTTCAGGGGTGGAGCCCTTTTCGGTTTCTTTGGTCTCTGGGCAGGACCATATCTTGTGGATACGTATGGTCTTTCGCAATATGAAGCAGGGAACATCCTTTCCATGGTAGCCTTTGCCATGATTTTTTTAAGTCCTGTTCTTGGTTACTTTTCTGATAAAATTCTATCGAGCAGGAAAAAGATTCTTGTGGGAACATCAGTAATCAATGTCCTGTGCTGGCTTGTAATGGTAATCTATTATGACAGTCTTTCTATGTGCGGTCTTTATGTGATATTTTTCCTCATGGGCATTACGATAAGTTCAGTAGGAACAATTGCGATGATTGCGACAAAGGAGCTCTATCCTTCTGAGATTGCAGGGACTTCAATGGGTACCATGAATATTTTTCCATTTATAGGAGGGTTACTCTTCCAGCCCCTTTTAGGCTATATCCTTGACAGGTCAGGAAAGATAAGCGGAGCCTATTCAGCTTCAGGATATCATGTGGTAATCTGGTTGCTTTTTATCACAAGCCTTGTTTCCCTCATAAGTATTGCATTTTCAAAAGAGACCTTGAAAAGGGTTGAGGAATGATTGATTTACACTATTGATAGGCGATGGAGATTGTAACAGAGCATATCCCCATGGTAATATAAGAAAATTCACAATTTTTCTATGATGAAGATTCTTATTGTCTATTACAGTCTTACAGGCAACACACAGACGATGGCAGAATATATTGCTGAGGGTGTCCGTATGGCAGGACACGAAGCTGATGTTAAAAAAATTTCTGAAATCAAAAACGAACAAGATCTTGCTGGATACGATGGATATATATTTGGCTGCCCTACGTACCACAGAGATATAACAGAAAATTTTAAGACCTTTCTTTTTACAGCAAAAAAAGCAAACCTTGAAGGCAAAGCAGGCGGTGCTTTCGGATCACATACCCACAGCGGTGATGCCTCGAAAATCATCTTTGATACAATGGAATATGTATTTAAAATGAATATGGTGAGCCTTGGACCTTTCTTACTCAAGGAACATCTGATTGGCACATGGGAAGGGCTTCATGCCTGCCACGACTATGGTAAAGCTGTGGGGGCAATGCTCAAAGAATAGAATCGGTATACGGGGTATGGATGAACCTTAAACGATTGTTTCAACCACAATCGATGGCAGTTATTGGTGTTTCTCTCACTAATGAGCTACATCCTGCGAATGTAGTCTATAATAAGAATCACCTGCGTTACCGCCTTCCAGTTTATGCAATCAATACGAGAGGTGGGACAATCCACGGAGAAACAGTCTATCCATCAATAAAGGATATTCCCACGCAGATTGATCTTGCTGTCATAGCAACAAAAGCTGAGGCGGTTCCCCATGTTATGGAAGAATGTATTGACGCACAAGTAGGAGGGGCGGTCGTTATATCTGGCGGTTTTTCTGAGACAGGAATGCACGGCCTCCAGGAACGGCTTGTTGCAATAGCGCAGGAGGCTCACTTTCCCTTTATTGGTCCTAACTGTCTCGGAATATTTGCACCTTCTTACTTTGATACATTCTTTATACCGAGCGAAAGAATGGTCGTGCCCGATAAAGGGAGAGTTGCCCTGGTAAGTCAAAGTGGCGGTATTCTCATAGACCATATGGGTAAATGTGCCTTTGAGGGGGTTGGCGTATCAATGGCAGTGAGCATCGGGAACAAGGCGCTCATCAATGAGCTTGATATGCTCAGATATTTCTTGGAAGATCCAGGAACTGATGTAATTACATTTTACGTAGAAGGATTTGCTGAAAAGGAAGGAAGAGCATTTGTACTTTCTGCATCATCATGTGAGAAACCGGTTATTGTTTTGAAATCTGGTAAGACATCTGCGGGAGTAAATGCAGTGAAAAGCCATACCGCAGCTATTGCCGGTGATTACGATGTCTTTTCTTCTATCATGGCCCAATACGGTATTGTTGAAGCAAAAGACGAGTATGAAATGGTTGCCTTTGCTGAGGCACTGAGTTGTTACAAGAGAACCATTAGTGGAAACATTGGGATCATTACGGTCAGCGGAGGCCACGGAGCCATTGCAACAGACATTTGTCTCTCCCATGGACTTCAGGTGCCGGTATTCAACGAGGAAGCACAACAGGAGATTCGTCATAGTCTATCACCAACAGTTCAGAATATTGCATCATGCAGCAACCCCATCGATCTTACCGGAAGTTCAACGGATGATGATATTGTGGCAGCAGCGCGTGTATTATCACGGTATGAAACAATAGATTGTATCATCATGTTACTGCTTCCATATATACCCGGTATTACAATGGATCTTGGCGCACGCTTGAGTCTTCTGTACCATCAGAACCGTAAACCCATTATTGCGTATGTGCCCCATGTGGAAAAATACGATATGCTCATTGAGAGTTTTACATTAAATAACCTTCCTGTTGCACACTCCGTAGAGGATGCTGTGCATATGGCTGAGGCAATGAAGCGATACAAACGATGCTGAGACAAGAAATTCTTGGGGAACTGCAAGAGGCGGCAGCCAGAGGCTGGTTAATGGAACCACAGGCAAAACGGCTTCTCCGTATTGCAGGGCTCGAGGTGGCGCAATTTCTGTGGACAGAAGATATTAATGAGGCAATAGGTTTTGCACGCGAAATTGGCTATCCTGTTGTTGTCAAGGTAGTATCTCCTGACATAATCCATAAATCTGATGTGAACGGAGTTGTTGCTGGAGTGTCTGATGATGCCATGTTGAATGATGTGTTTAGAAAAATGACTCGCATCAGGGGATTTCAAGGTATCATTGTCGAGGAATATATTCATGGAATAGAACTTATTATTGGAATGAAGGTGGATCAGCAATTCGGTCCCATCATTATGCTCGGCATGGGAGGCACTGCAGTTGAACTCTATAAAGATGTGGCGCTCAGGATGGCTCCTCTTCGCCAGGAAGATGTGGAATCCATGCTATACTCACTTAAATCATATCCCCTCCTGTATGGATATCGAGGTTCAGATAGAATCAATATTAAAGCCCTTACACATATGGTTCTTACCTTTTCTGGATTGGTTATGGAATGTTCAGAAAGAGTAGAATCCATAGACCTCAACCCTGTTATATGTAATGCTACACGATGTGTTATAGCTGATGCACGTATACTCCTGGCACGAAAATAGAATAGAAAACCCTTATGGACGGACCATACACGTGTGGTTGATAAAAGATTCAATTTTGTTCATATACTCTGTCACGGCAACCATCATTAAGTCATTATGGCCTGCACCATCAATGAATAGAGAGGTTTTTTCTTCTGCACCTGAAAGTTCATAGAGCGCCCTTCCTTCGGTAACAGGTATAATCTCGTCCCATTCACCATGAATGATGAGTGTGGGGATATGTACCTCCTTTATCTTCAGGTCATTCCCGAATCCCACAAGATTTTCTCTATCACGGAAAAGATGGGCTACGCCGAGGCGTCTCGTCTGATTGTAAGCACTCGCAAAACCACTCTCTATAATGAGTCCGGAAAGAGCGTTCTGGTAATGATAGGCTACTTCAATGGCAGGAGCACTTCCCAGGGAGCGGCCCATAATCAGCAGGATGCCAGTATATGCTTCGGTTGACAGAAAGGTTTTCCATCCATGAAATATGGGATGGGCATCTTGTATCATACTGATACACGTTGGCTCACCATCACTTGCACCATAGCCCCGATAATCAGCTACAAAAAGGTTAAACCCACGCTTTTGATAGAGAGGGGCTATGTAATCGTAATCCGCTGCAACTTCACCGTTGCCGTGGAAATAGAGTATATTAGGACTGTCTTGACGGGCAGGATAGAAACGACAGCCAATGGATATGCCATCTGCCACCTGAATACAATGATTTACAGCCTTTGGATGTTCACTATCTTCTGCATATTCCCTTCTCGGAAAAAAGAGGCGGTGGTAAAGCTCCGGAAGATTATATTCTTCAAGTGCTCTGTCGAAATCGATTGCAGTCAATTGTGCATTCTCCATTACTTTTGATTGTGTTAAAACTGCAACAATAATAACATAACAGCATGGTACAAAAAAATACAGGGATGATGCGCGGGGTCAGGGTGAGCCTTTTTTCAAATATAGCCCTCTTTGTTATTAAAGGCATTACGTTCGTTATTGTTAATTCCCCTGCTATTGCTTCTGACTTTGGAATATCACTCATTGCCCTCGGTGTCTCTCTATTCCTATAGTATGCAATCAGAATGTCTGAACAACCAGCTGGCCTTTTTTATATGCACAGTGCTATTTTTTTAATTTAATCAGACGAAACAGAAGGTTACCAGCTAAAAACCTTCTGTATGTTTTATTGGCACGGATGTCATCAATAGGGGAGACCGCAGCCTCGACTATTGGTATCAGACTCTTGAACGTATCTTTCGATATGGGTTTGCCTTCTATGGCAGTTTCTGCTTCAGTAGACTCTACCACCTTTGGTCCAACGCTACCCCAGGCAAACCTCGCCTTCTCCACAGTACCATTTTTTGAGCACCTTAAAAGGGCTGCAAGGCTTGCAATGGATATGGTAAGAGATTGACGCTGTCCAACCTTTTCGAAATGATGGATATTATATATATTGCTATTATCGAGCCACACACCGTATAAAATCTCTCCATCCTTCAATGCTGTTTTTCCCGGTCCCAGTATAAAATCCCTGATAGGCATGTATCTTACATATTCTTTTGACCTTATCTCCATCTGTGCATTGAGTACATAAAAGGGTGGCAGGCTATCGCCTGCTGGAGAAGCTGTGCAGATATTACCTCCAATTGTGCCCATATTCCTTATAGAAGGTGAACCAATGGAATTTAATGCCTTCGTAAGCACAGGGAATTTTTGCAGGATTATCGGATTCAGAATCAATTGGCTATGGGTACAGCATGCACCGATAAATACCTTGCCTTTACTCTCATATACAGTTTTAAGCTCTTCAATTCTTTCCAGACAGAGAAGGCGAATATCCTTTAATGTGTGGGAACCCCTTAATTTAACAAGCATGTCAGTACCGCCAGCGTAGATCATTGTATCCGGTCGTTTATGTATTATGTGCCATAGCTCATCCAGTGTTTCTGGTAGATAAGAATTAACCTCAGGGTTTCTCTGTAGCCTGGTTCCAGAAACATGATGATTTTTTGTTCTGACAGTTCTTTTTGCTGCGACCTCTATGGCCTCAACAATCTTTTGATATCCTGTGCAACGGCAAAGGTTACCACTTATTGCCTCTCTGATTTTTCTCCTCGATGGTTTGTGGTTTTTTGTCAAAAGGTCATGGGCTACCATAACCATACCGGGGGTGCAGAATCCACATTGAACAGCACCATATGCTACAAAAGCCTCCTGGATGGGGTGCATGACCCCATCCTTTTGAAGACCTTCAATGGTCGTGATGTTTCTATTCTGGAGCTGAATGGGACACATAAGGCAGGCAAGTCTGGTTTTTCCGTCAACATAAATGGTGCATGCACCGCAGTCACCGGCACCGCAGCCCTCCTTTGTCCCTGTCAGGTGCATATCCTCACGGAGGATATCTATCACCCTTCTTTCAGGTTCTGTATCAATCTCTACAAATTTATTGTTTAAGATAAAGCTGATCTTCACTTTACTTTCTCTTCGGTTTTATCTGTGTCAAGGAGTAACAGAATCTTTTCTGCTGTCAAGGGCGCACTAAAAATTCTTTTTTTGCATGCATCGGCAATAGCGTTTGCTATGGCAGGTAAGGGCCCGCTCATTGCAACCTCTCCCACCCCTTTCAGACCGAAGGGTCCTGACTCTTCTTCTGTCTCAATAGATATGGATATGATTTCAGGGACATCCTTTGCAGTAGGGATGGTGTATGTGGCAAGGTTTTCTGTAAGCACCTTTCCTTTTTCAATTATGAATGATTCGGTTAATGCATAACCTATTCCCTGGGCAATTGCCCCCTGTATCTGCTGTTCGTATAGCTGTGGATTTATGACCCTTCCTGCATCTGTTGCTGCAAGGTATGCATTTACTTCAATCCTGCCTGTAAGTGTGTCAATTTCAGTATATACAAGGTGGCAGCCATAGGAATATATAAGGTGGGGCCCCATATATATAATGTCGAGTTTGTCCTGAACTGTAGGCATCCTGAAATAATCTGTAAAAACTCGTTCCGAATCATTAAAAAGCCGTGCTATATCAATAAAAGGGATTGTGGTGCCTGATGGTATATGTTTAACATGGCCCGGTTCAAGAAGATAATCATCTACAGTGGAACCTTCTATAAGTAGCGATGCCTTTTTAAGAAGTGCCTTTTTCAATTTATATGTGGCTCCTATTAAAGCATTTCCATATGTATAGGTCGTTCTGCTTGCAGAAGATGATCCGCTCGGTAATGTACGGGCTGTATCAGGTAACACCATTTCCATTTCTGATTCATTCTGTGCAAGGATATGACCTGCAATGTGCATATATGTACTTGCATTCCCCTGTCCCATATCAACAACCCCTGCATAGACCCTTATCTTTCCTTTATCAGTAATTTCTATCTTAGCTTCCGCCTGATCGGGTACCATGGGGGGATAGCCCATGGCATGGGCCATACATGCAACACCGATACCCCTTATCCTGTGTTGTCCAGCATTTTTCTTCCATCTATTTCCGTTTTTCCACAGAGGGTGTTTTTTTATTTTTTCGATGCATTCTGAAATTCCTACAGAATGTGTGAGGGTTACACCAATACAGTTTTTATCGCCCCTTCTAACAGCATTTTTTAAACGTAATTCAAGGGGGTTCATATTGAGTTTCAATGCAAGCATATCCATCATTTGTTCCATAGCAAAGGTAACCTGGGGAACACCAAAACCACGAAAGGGTCCGCCTACAGGATTGTTTGTATATACACACCAGCCATTAATGCTTACATTGGGTATGCGGTATGCAGAACCTGCATGTTCTGCCCCGAGTGTCATAATCTCCCCTCCAAGGGAGGCATAGGCACCTCCATTATAATAGAGCCTGCATACCAGTGCCTTAAGTGTTCCATCTGAATCTGCCCCAATTGTGTAATACATCCTTGCAGAAAGACGCTTTACACTGGCAAGAAAGCTTTCTTCCCTGCTTAACCACATCTTTACAGGTCTGCCGTGAGAATGAAGTATTGCAAGCCCGAGAAGGCACTGAACCGTGATACCATCTTTTCCGCCAAAGGCACCACCGAGATAGGGTGCAATAACCCTTATTTTTTCCATATCCACTCCAAGAACAGGAGATACTTCGAGCAGATCACGGAATGGGGTCTGTGTTGATGCAACAATTACTATTATTCCATCTTCTTGCCTATAAACCCAACCTGCCTCTGTCTCAAGATAGGCATGTTCCTGAAATGGCACATCGAATGTGCCTTCGATGACTACATCGCACCCATGCAATGCATCGGCACCGGCTCCTGTTTCAACAGATACTTTTCTTATCACATTTCCATCTTCAAACTCTTCGTGAATTATGGGTGCATCAGGTGAAAGGGCCTCTTCCACATCGAATACACCTGGTAATGGCTCGTAATCAAAAGTGATATTTTTTATTGCCTGCATTAAAGCTTTCCTGTTTTCAGCCAGAACCATCGCAACGGGGTCTCCGGAATAACAAATCTTTTTGTCTGCAAGCACAGGCTGATCCTTGCGAACTATGCCTATTCTATTTACTCCGGGAATGTCTCTATAAGTGAGGACTGTAAATACACCGGAAATATTCTTTGCCTTCTCTATATAGATATCTTTCAATACAGCATGGGGTATACCTGCCCTTTTAACACCGGCCCAGAGAAATTTTTCTCCATAGTAATCTGCTGCATATCTTTCCTTACCCGTTACCTTGGTATAAGCATCAAACCTCGGTACTGACTCTCCTATTGTGAGTTGTTTCTGTTTTATTTCCATTATTTAATGTTGTGTCCTTTCCCAGTCAGCCCTTATGAAACAAAGAATCTCTTTCGCACGGCTACTGTACAGGTTTATTCCCTCCCAATTCGGTTTTCCATATATCTTCTGCATGAAGATACCATCTGCATCAAACCATCTCGGAAGGGTTCCACCAAGAAAATAGCCTTTTGTGCGAAGGACATCTATTGCCCTGCCAATCCATGGACAATCGAGCCTTAAAAAAACCTGGGATACATATACGCCCTTTGCAAGAAGCCCTTTTTCAACGCTGTCAATAAAGGTGCCTATATCTTCGCCAACTGTGGTAATTGTAAGACGGTTCACCCTTGCAAACTCAAAGAAGTTATGGTTTCCTTTTGTTACTGAACCAGATGGTATGTCTGCCTTAGAAGGCATTAAGGTTCGTTTTCTTTTTGAATCCAGGTATAGCAATTCTAATTCTTTTGTGTAAACTTCAGGTACAAATACGTCCTGGGGCTTATCCTTCAAGCACAGGAAAAGTATGGTTGTAGAGACCCTACCTTGACTACTTGCTTCCTTAGTATAAGCTTCAAAAGGCATCAGGTCTATCTCTATGCCTGTTTCTAAATATCCATTCTGAACCACTATCTTCTGAATCTTTGTGTGATTACAGACAGATTCACCGAATATCTCTTCCAGTTCAACCTCCCCGGGTAGCCTTTCAGACAGATACTGAAAGAGCATGGTGGCTATATTCTTCCCTCTGTATTCTGGTAGAACAATTCCCGCACCTGCCTCGTAGATTTTATGATATACTGGAGATGAGCGATACACAGCCATTACCCCGATAACCTCATTTCTATCATTTAGAGCAACTACAGGATAGAAATTTCCCATAATAAATTCTTCCTGCAGCATATCTGGATTATAGACACTCTTTATTGGATATCCGTCACCATATACCTCACTGAAACATTTAGCAATCCCCTTGCCGTATTCACGTCTGTACTTATCAATTGTTATTCCCTGTTCTGTTACCATATCAGCCGCCTCATTATTATCTATTTTGTTTTGCAATCAACGGTATTAAGCTTACCGAAAGTATGGAAATGATACCACTGAATGAAAACAGCACAATGAAATTATACGTGTTAAGAATGGACGTAGCCACAATGGGCCCTATAAAGAAACCAAGGTCCCTCGTCTCTATAATAAGATTGAGGTTTATACCCCTTATAGCAGGATCAGAGATATCAAAGGTAATCCCGTTTATCAGAGGGAACATAACGCCTATGCCGATACCGAAGAAGAAGGCATAAAGGTAAAGCATATTCATTGAATTAGCCATTCCTATCAATATATAACAGAACCCTGTAAAGATAGTGGCCATAGAGAACAGGAGATATTTATTGGCCTTATCAAGCAGATGTCCTACAGCAAGCCTCACACAAATCATGGTAATAGCATAGATGGTAAAGAAATATCCAATATCCTTTGCACCCATGTGGATGGCAAAACTTTTTAAGAAATAGTAAAGGATAGAAAATGCGATAAAAGTGATTATGGAGACTGAAATGAGAGCCATAACCCGTCTATTCTTCAGGTTACTAAGCATGTCTTTGAAAGAAATCCTGTCTTTCTGTCCCGTGTTGATTCCCGTATCATGGAACGACCTTTGATTGATAAAAAAGAGTAACGGGAATACAGGGATCAAGAGAAGGGCAGCAAATATGAATGTTGCCTCGTAGCTTTTGAAAAAAGAAAGAATCCATTCCACTGCGTAGGGAATTACAGTATAGGGCAAAAGAAAACTAACAGATATGATGCCAAATGCCTGGGCACTGCGGTCATGAGGTATAAAAAGCACTGTATAGGCAGTGAGGGCGCTGGATATGATGACAACACCGATACCATGGATGCATCTCACGAAAATCATAGGGATGAGTGTGTTGACAAAAGCATACCCAAGAAGGGAGAAAAAAACGAGGCCAGCGCTCCAGAGTATTGTGGCAGGCGCACCTCGTGCAGTAAAAAAGGGGCTTATGAGGGGTCTTAGTATAAGGGCTATAAGGGCATCAAGACCTATAAGGAATCCGAACCATTGTGGGTCAATATCAAGGGTCTTCAGATAGTTGTAATAGTTAAAGAAGATGGCAAGGTTACTGAAGATGAGAAAGTAGATTGTATTTAAAAAAAGGAAACGTTTTGAAAAAAATGTGTGCGTGCTTCCCATTTAGAGTATCTTCTTGAGACCTTCAATGAAGGCCTCCATAATCGGAAGCCCTGATATGGTAACCCGAATATGGTTGGGAAAACGGAATCCTGTCATGGTGCGTACCATTATTCCCTGCCCCATCAACTTTCTGTACGCGAGTGTATCGTTTATGGGAAGCCTGATCATGATGTAATTTCCTTCACCAATTATATAAGGAAGTCCCATGCGTATTAGCTCCTTTCTTAAAAAATCTTTCCCCTCCTTCACATACTTACGTGTTTTTGCTACATGTTCGATATCATCGAGTGCAGCATGGGCTGCCTCCTGTGCAATGGCATTTACTGAATAGACAACGCAGGTCTTTCGTATGGTGTTCACCACGTCAAGATTGCCTGCAAGGTAACCGATTCTCAATCCTGCAAGTCCGTACATTTTAGAGAATGTTCTGAATACAACAAGATTGGGATATTCCGGGATGAGAGAGATGCAGTCAGGATAGTCTTCTTGTTCAACAAATTCAAAATATGCCTCATCCACCACCACAATATTCCTGTTGTCTACCCTATCGAGAAACCTCTTGATCCTCTCTTTATCCCAGTATGTACCTGTGGGATTGTTGGGATTGCAGATAAAGATTATCTTTGTTTTTTTATCTATACGTTCAAGCATCCCTTCATCATCAAAGGCATAGTCGCGAAGGGGAACAAGTCGTGCCTCAAAACCTGAGAATATTGCAACCCATTCATAGACTGCGAAGGTCTTATCAGAAGTGATTATATTATCGCCCTTCTGGCAGAATGCTTTAACAACAAAGGTTATCACCTCGTTTGCACCGTTTCCTACGAGAAATTGGTCAGGATGCATGTCAAATTTATTTGCGAGTTTCTGCCTCAGGTAATAAGAATCGCCACTGGGGTATATTGCTGCTCGGAGAGGTGGAAATTTTTTTATAATCTCTTGTGCAGCAGGTGGAGGTCCAAGAGAGTTTTCATTGTTGTTGAGTCTATGTATGAACGGTGTGTGATAGAGCTTTTTTAGTTCTTCATCAGGCTTACTCGGTATGTAGGCTTCAAATGATTTTATATAGGAGGGAACGAGCTTATTAAGAGCAAGCGGTCTCATGGCGTATACTGAAATATCACAAGGTCTGACTTTCCTCCGTAGGGAATTATTATACGCGGTTTAAAACCGCACTCCATGAGGCTGTCAACGACATATGCCTGCCAGACAATACCAAGGTCAATTTCAAAGAAACAATTAAGAATCCGTTCGTTGTTGAATATTTCGAGATGTTTTAAAATGTTGGTGAGACAGTCTTCCCCCGGCAATAAAGGTCGTATTATGACCTGATTAAGTTCCCTATCGAATTCTGATGCAAATACTGAATAATCTCCCCTGTACTCACCAGAGTAGTCTGTGAGATATACCTGTCTTGGAAGGACAAGCCGTTTGTATTCTGCCTCAATAAATGATGCTATGGTCCCGGGAACATACACGTAAGTGCCAGTATCTTCGTGGAGCTGGCGATAGTAGCATGGAAATTCTATTTGATTTCGTTGATGCTGATAGGAGGTAGTAATTCCTATGGATTCAAAATATTCTGTGGGAAATACTTCTGTTGGATATCTGCAGAATGCCCCTATTATTTCTGTTCTTGCGAGCCCCTCGAGACAGGCATTGACCAAGGACTCAGCCATTTTATTGTTACCCTTCTGGTTAAAGAGGTATGGACCAAAAAATTCAACGATTTTTTCATTCATGCGTTTCCATATGATACCACCACCTATAAGACCTCTTTCATCAGTTGCAATGGATATTCCATAAATAGAACTTGATACCATATCCACAAGTTTACCAGGGTATCTGAAGGCATCGGGGAAAGGGTAATCCTTATAATGCACTGGAAGGAGGCGAGAAAACATCTTTATTTCATCGACTGTTGGAATTTTCAGGGCAAATGAGGCCATGGGAGGGATATCAGGTAATTCTATTGCCTCAGGAGAAGGGTAACTTTTTTCTTTTATGAGTCTCAGTACAAGCCGTTCACCTGAAGCCTCTTCAAGGGATAGGCTATCCACAGAACGTGCGGCAATCAGAAGGCCCATTTCCTTGAATGATTCCTCGCTTTCTGAAGAGGGTGTGGCTGTAATATTAAATGCCTGAAGGCCGAGTTCAATTTTGTCGAAGGAAAATTCGACTGATACAAAATAGATACCTCCTGTGCAAATGACATCGAGTACTTTATCTCCCTGTATAACCTTACAGAGATAGGAGAATACCTCCTCCGATGCAAGGGTAAGCTTGAGCGCCCCCTGTTTATCAATACCAAAGACACATGAGGAGTTTTCTATAAAAGTGGTAATAACTGGAAGAAAATCTGTATGAAGGGGGGTTGATATTTTAAGTGTTTTCATGAAGATTTCTGCGTTGTGGATTCAACTTTATAATGGAACCCGCCTCAAAGTCAATGTTGTTTTATATGATTCTCTGAACATACAACTACCTTTTACGACGATTCTGTTGATTTTCTATCGGTAATTCTTTACAATGAAAAAAAACATAAGGACAGTATCATGGAAATCACTACTCGACAGGAAAAAGAAATAACCATAGTGACAGTGAAGGGCAGAATAGATGGCGTGACTGCCCCTGAATTCGAAAACTACCTCTCAGAACTCATTGTACAGGGCAGACGAAGCTTCATCATCAACTGCGATGGGCTGGAGTATATTAGCAGTGCCGGACTCCGTAGCATTCTCATCATAGCAAAAAAGCTGAAGACAGAACAGGGCAATATCTATTTTTCTGGGCTCAAGGGTGCTGTTGAAGAGGTATTTAAGATTTCGGGGTTTTATTCACTCTTTACAATCTACGATTCTGATGCATCAGCACTAAATAGTATCTAAGATTGTGGAAATCCTTTTCAATATACAGAGACCTGCCAGGCTCGACAATCTTAATTACCTAATAGACATGATAGGCAGTTGTGCAAAAGAACAGGGATTGAGCGACAAGCGAATCAATGAGATACGTATTGCCGCAGAAGAAGCCCTCATGAATATCTTCAATTATGCATATAAGGAAAAGGAAGGAGATGTAAAGGTTGTATGTAAGACAGAGCAGGGAAGCACATTTATTATTGAAATTACAGATACAGGCATTCCTTTCGACCCTTTTTCTGTGGCTGAACCAGATATAACACAGGACATTGACATGCGGCAGATTGGTGGTATGGGTATATTCCTTATAAGAAAACTGACAGATGATTTCCGTTACAGGCGTGACGGTAATAAGAATATACAGGAATTAGTCATAAAGCTTACGCCACAGGATTAAACCTCGATTTCCATTCCATCATAGGCGAGGTCTATGCGAAGAGGATAGGATTCCGCATAGAGCGTAAGGTAGCGCCTTGTTTTTTCAAGAAACTCTTCAAGTTTCCCATCATCCACAGTTGGCTCATTGTGATACATGCAGAGATGCTTCACGCCTGACCTGACACTCAGTTCAACAGCATTCAGGTTGTTTGAATGACCCCAGTCCTCTTTTGAAAGGGCATATTCTGAAAAAGAATACTGGGCATCAAATATCAAAAGGTCGGCGTTTCGAAAAAAATTGAGAAAGGGATACCGTACATCTTCAACATCCTGTTTATGCTCTGCATCTGTGGAATAAACAATGCTTTTGCCATCTTTTTCAAACCTGTATCCATAGGAATGGCCCGGGTGTTTTTGCTGAAATGTTTTTACTGTGAACCCTCCTATTGTATAAATCTTTTCTGACTCAAGTATAATAAATCGTATGTTACTTCCCATGGATTTCAGGGGGACAGGAAAGTTTTTAAAATCCTGCTGTGTTATCAATGATGCTTCGAGGTAATCATGACATCCATAGATGTTTACAGTGTTGTGTGGAATGTAGGCAGGGATAAAGAAGGGAAAACCCTGGATATGGTCCCAGTGAAGGTGGGAAAGAAAGATATGGAATGTATGCTGTTTTTGAGGTCCTTGCTGCATAATATGGTTGCCAAAGTCCCTCAAGCCTGTTCCTGCATCGCAGAGTATATAGTCCTCACCACCAATAATCTCTGTGCAGGATGTATTTGTACCAAAACATCCCCGTATGGAGAAAGGAAGGCTTTCTACGAATTGACTGAGTGTACTATCATCCTTCAAAATGTGGCCCTGCGATGCCTGTATTGCCTTTGTAATTTTTGCCCTCACTGTCCCTTCAGTAACTGATGCAGGAAGAGATCCCCTCGTTCCCCAGAAATGTACCTTCATATGAACCTGCCTTTCATAAATTTTTAAAGTTGTTTCTACCCATCACCTTTATATGTAATCATCATAATGGTTATATCGTCAGATTGAGGTCTATTGCCTGTAAACGCCTCGATTGCTCTCATGATGGATGTTACAACCTCCTCACTGTTCTTGTCCTTTAGTTGCTGTAACTCTTTCTTAAGGCGTTCTTCTGAAAATAATTCGCCCATTGCATTCATTGCCTCTGTCACACCGTCTGTGTAAAGAAATAATGAATCGCCAGATCCGAGGGTAATCTCCCGGGTAGTATAGAGGGCATTTTCGATAGCACCGACAAGAAGTTCGTTTGTTTTCTCAAGGAAGGTCACTTCGCCATTTGTGCGAATGAGAAGCGGTGGGTTGTGCCCGCCATTCGTATAGAAGATTTCCCCTGTTTTTACATTAAGAATACCGCAGAAGACAGTGACAAACATATTCATATCATTACCAATACAGAGGTCTTCATTGGCCTTCGAGATAATCTTATCCGGAGTAAGGCCTGCCGTTGCCTTTGCCTTTATCAGAGTCTTTGTGAGCGCCATGAAAAGGGCAGCAGGTATACCCTTGCCTGAAACATCAGCGATGACAAAGCAGAGTTTTTCATTGTCTATAAAAAAGAAGTCATAAAAATCTCCACCTATTTCCCTGGCTGGCTTAATTGTGGCGTATATCTCAAATTCTTTTCGTTCAGGATAAGGAGGAAATTTTTTCGGAAGAATTCCCATCTGTATATCATGGGCAATTTTTAATTCACTTTCCATGCGTTCCCGTTGTCTTGTTACCTCTGTCAGTTCGCTGATATGTTTCTTCAGTGATTCTCGCATAAAAATGAATGCCTCGGTGAGTTTCCCCACTTCATCACCGGTTGTAACCGATGGTAATTCAATATCGAGATTCCCTGATCCAATATGCTCTGTTACTTTTGATAAATGGCGCAATGGTTTTGTAATTGACCTTGATATGAAGACAACGGCTATTGCGAGGAGAAAAAGACCCAGAATGCCAAGGAAGAGAACAACCTGATTCAGGCTTATTATATCCTTCATAATTTCATCGTGCGGAAAAAGGACACCGAGAGACCAACCGCTTGTCCTTATGGGCACATATACCATCCAGCAGGATTTTCCGGTTACTGCACTTTTAACCTGCATGGGCGCAACACCTGATTCTCCCTTAATCATTTTACGACCAACTTCCCTGAGTTTAATATCTTCCCGTGCCTCTGCAATCGTAAAGATTGTTTCGTTCATAATAAATTCTTTAAGGGGATGTGTGACAAAGGTGCCGTTCTTTGATATTAAAAACCCGTAGCCCGATTGAAGTATCTTGATGGAAGAGACAATTTCAGTCAGTTTTTCGAGGGATATGTCAACAACGACAATGCCCGCAAACTGCCTTTTATTATCTATTTTCTTATAGAATGGAACTGCGTAGGAAGACATGATAATGCCACCACCCTCGCCGAAATACGGTTCAATCCACTGGGGACGATTAAGTTCCTTTGGGATCTGATACCACTCCTGTAAAAAATAGTTATAGTATCTATCAAGGAATTTAAAATTTATTGACTCAGTGGTCTTGTATATATACGGTGCAAAATATTCAGAATCCTTTTTGAATGCATATGGTTCAAAGGCAATCGCAGCACCATATATTTCTGGATTTTTTTCAACCACTGCACAGAGAACCTGTAAGAGTTCTTTTTCATCATTGCTACTATTTTCAAGGAAATATGCTATGTTTTCCGGCACCTTCTGGGTAGCGGAAAGCAATGCTTCAATTTTGTTTGTGGCTGCCATAATAATATTTTCCGAATTTTCACTGATTGCCTTCACAATCAATTGTCTGGAAACAAAATAGTTATAGCTGAAGATTGCAGCGAAGATGGAGGAACTGCTCAATACGAAAAAGAGTACCAGTTTAAAGGCAATTCCTTTAGTTTTTAGCATGCTGTCCACACGTTCTATAAAAAAGACCGAAATCAGGTATTGTTTGTATCAATCCATTCTGCTTCAGTTCCCTGGCAACTCGGAGAAAATCCTCTTTATTCAGTATGCCAGCAGATATATCAGTAGTTCCCTCAGGAAGGATAAGATCCTTCATCCTCATAAGCATCCATTTCTGATGAACCCTGTTTGCCGATACATTTGCTGTCTTCATATACTTAAGAACAATATCGAGCGCTTCTTCCGGATGTTTGAAGGCATAAAGCCAGCCTTCAATAGATGCCTTTACAAAATTACAGGCAAGGCTCTGGTTTTTCTTAAAGGTCTCCTCGAGGGTGTAGATACCATCTTCAGGAAAATTTAATCCATACGCATGGAAGAAAAAGCTTGTGAGTTCGTCGGTATTGATACCTGAGCTTAAGATTGTATGATATTCGTTGTACCACATGGCTGATGCAACATCTACCCCATCCCTGAGAAAAAGGTTGACCGATTGAGCCTGGGGAACGATTGTGACATTCAGGTTGAATTTTTTAAACAGAGCCATGGGCTGTAAGCGAAACTCATCCCTCCATAGCCCTATCCTTTTTCCGTTGAGATCTTCTGGTTTGGTTATGCCTTTTTCTTTTTTTGCAACAAGCATGAGTGCAGAGCGTTTAACAATCTGTGCAATATTAACAAGCTTTAAACCCTGCGAGCGTTTCTGTATTGCTGTAGAAAGCCATGCAGTGCAGAAGTCTACCTTGCCATCCTCGAGCATTGTGAATGGTACTCTGTATGGGCCTCCCGTAAGGATATTCAGATTGATACCATACTTTTTGTATATCCCTTTTTCATATGCCACATAGTATCCTGCGAACTGTGCCTGAGGACTCCACTGGGGAATGAACGAGGCATTATGGAGGGTGTTCGTAGCATTAACAGTGATTGGAACAAAGGTAAATAGCACAGTTACGAGACAGCAAATGAGAGCGATACGCTCACTAAGGATAATTCTTTGCATGCGCCTATTCATTATTGTTGTATAGTGTTTCAATAGTCAACAGTAAAATCACAAAAACTATTAAGTATGGTCTATCGTAAAATAGGGGCCGTTTATGCTGATATTCCTGTACTGTTTTCTGTGACGAAGAAAATGAATCGAATCGATATCGATGTAATCGAACCCATCCGTGCCTGAAGCAAAAAAAATGCTCGCAGAAGCACCCACCATTGTCTCAATCATGGACCCTATCATGAGTGTAAGATTATGCCTTTTTGCAAGATTGAGAATCTTCATAGATTCGCTGATGCCGCTTTTTGCAATCTTGATATTTATACCATGGCAGAGTTCATTATGAATGGCGTACTCCGCATCTCTAACTGTTACGATTGTTTCATCAAGGATGACGGGTACAGGTGAAAGTCTCTTGATTGCCTTAAATCCCCTGTAATCATCTTTTGCTAATGGTTGCTCAAAGAGCTCAATATTGTAACCCTTTTTTTGTATATACCCAATCATGCGGGAGAATGTTTTAACGGTGTAGCCCTGATTACCATCAAGACGAAGGATACCATGTGGGTGATGCTCCTTAACGAGTGAATAGACATAGGATAATATCTGCATGTCTATATCTACGTCACCGCTCACCTTGAGTTTGAATATGCGAAATCCTTTTTGGAGGGCATTATGTATCCATCGAGAGAGGAAAAGGGTGTTGGTAATAAACGGCACTGTTATATCTGTTTCTATAACCGTGGTTTTACCACCCCAGTACGAATGTTCTGTGAGATTTTTACTCATGATATATGCCCTCCACAGCGCAACCTCTAAGCCTGATATGGTCATAGGATATTCGATGTAGTGCTTACGGATTCGTACAATGTTTTCTTCATATTCATCAATGGATGTGCTGGCAAGGTGTTTTGATGCTTCTTTCAATATGTACTTTATCACCGGAATTGTCTCCTTTTTGAAGGCGAAGCTTGTGGGGCATTCACCAACACCGTATGAACCGTCCTTCAGCGTTACCGTTACAATAACGCTCCTCATCACGTCCTTTTTCCCGAGGGATGTGGAGAAGGTAAAGCGCAGGGGCTTTATAATCTCCTTGCAATGAATATAGCGTATATAATCTGAAGACGATGCACTCATGCGACTACAGTCCCGAAAGAAATCTTTTTTTTCTCTGTAACAAAATCTTTCCTTGAGAGCTGTTCAAGGGTAAAGCCAAACTTCTCTTTGAAGGTAGTTACGTTCACCCTGCTTCCTGTTTCTGATGACTCTATGAAACTATCTCCTTCAAGGTACAACATGACGTGGGTAATGGTGTCAAATGAGCCTTCAGCAGAGGCAAAAATAAAATCAGCCTTTTTAAGAAGTGTGTATGGAATTTCCTTGGCACCCCATTTCTGGTCACCGGCATTCCGAGGAATGTCTATACCATTGACTCTGTATACAAGATTTGTAAGACCGGAGCAATCCACACCACTGAAGGTACTTCTTCCACCCCAGAGATAGGGGAGATCCAGAAATAGCATGGCTGTCTTTGCAATCGACTCTCTTATAGTCTCTTTTGATACATGGCGTGGTATTGTGTATACATCTTCATCTTGTATCCATCCCTCAGTACCATCTGCAAGCTCAACGCATAGATACCCTTGCGATACTATGTCTTTGCCTTTGAACCTTGTGCCAGCTGAAACAACAAAAGGTGGTACAGTTTTTTCAAGGGAACGAAATACCATAGCCGTTACTTTTTTTACAACGAGGTCATATAGAGGGGGAGCGTCCACAGGCATAATATTCTTTTTCTCTACCCACCCAGGATAACCGTGCCAGGTTTTATCGCGTGATAATGTTTTTTGCTCCAGTGCCTCAACATAGCACCAACCCTCATGTTCATGCCTGAAGATGACCACTTCATTGTAGAGGAGCTGTGTTTCCTGAAGATCGTCATGGATATAACCTCCGTGTGCTCCCACAGGTTCTTTTCTCAGATCAGCATAGGGCGTACACACAATAAAGACCTTATCCATGACTTTATTATACATAAATGAGTGTTCATATACACTCATTTACATTGTGGATACAGACGTTCTCTGATAGAATGAATAGCTATGGAGTTCTGTGATTTGCTGTGCCGGTATGCTCGGTTGCCAGAAGAAGAGGCTATTGATGGTTCGAGAAGTTGCAGAACCTTTATTGGCATCTATTGCACATTAAAGAAGTCGTTTGTGCATAAGAATCTTCCCTGTGTCAAAAAAGTATATAGAATTGATAAAAGTAAGATTAAAAAATCCAAGAATAAAACACGATAAGTATACTGTTCATCCCTCTACAGTATTTTCCTGAGGGAAATCTTTTTTGAGCCCTTTGCCTTTTTTAATACCCTTGCATCGCCTACAATTTTTCCTACATGGTTGACTTTGCTTGCAGGAACAGGATTCATTCCCGTGCTCAAGGGTGTTGGACCGAAAAAGATAGCCAGGGCATTACCCGGAGGCCAGTATCCTATATCACCGATTGTGACATCTGTTGTCGCTGTCTCATCAAGTGGTAGTGCAAGGGGAATTTCAAAATAAAACTCATCACCCCATTCTTCAGGTGCTGCCTGGATGGGAAGTATGTCCGTAATAGCCTTTGCGCAGGCTGTGTCAAAAAGCTCAGCCTCACATATGACGGTACCAATCATAATCTCGATCTTTTCTCCCATGGTGTTTCACCATTCTACCAATGTCTATTCCCTGTATTCTTTTCACATAAAAAGCCATCCAATGCAATATAATTATTGCACCAGTCCGATCTTGAAGCACTGCTGTCTCTATGGTAGACTTCCCTGGACATGAACATTATAAAACCTGAACGATTACGCGAGGGTGATACTATTGCGATAGTATCACCTGCCTCCCCTTCATTGACCTTTGAACACTATACAAAAGGGAAAAGGGCACTTGAAACAATGGGTTATAAAGTGATTGCAAGTAAATACGTGCACAGCAGACATCTCCTCTTTGCCGGCGATGCCAGAACGCGAGCTCAGGATATACACCGTACCTTTAGTGACACATCGGTACGGGCAATCATATGTATGCGTGGCGGGACAGGTACCTCGCAGATTTTACCCTTCATAGATTTCTCGATAATACAGGAACATCCAAAGATCTTTATCGGTTACAGTGATATTACTGCCCTCCAGATAGCCATATTTAACAGAACTGGACTTGTTACATTTTATGGTCCCATGATTGCCACAGATATGGGGAAAATTTTTACACCTTATACACGGGAAAATTTATTCACAATACTTACCACAGCGGACAGTCCTCTTGAATTGAAGAACCCTTCAGGTAAAAAGGTAGAGACCATATATCCTGGAGAGGTAAAAGGACAACTGATAGGAGGATGTCTCTCCATCATAGCCTCCTCCATAGGGACAGACTACGAGATTAACACACGGGGCAAGATTCTATTTTTTGAAGATATTGATGAAAAACCGCACAGGATAGACAGATATCTTACCCAGATGATACAGGCAAAAAAGTTTTCCGGGGTCAAAGGAATTATTTTTGGTACCTTTCGACGATGTCACTACACAAAAAAGGACACCTATTATCGTTTTGGTGTAACAGTTCTTGATATTATAAGGGAGAGAATTGCGCCCCTTGCCATACCCTCCGTCTATGGACTGCAGTTTGGTCATGTGGTCAATAAGCTCACTATGCCTCAAGGTGTCACTGCAACACTGAATGCAACAGAGTGTCGTCTTTTTATAGAACCAGCAGTCCTATAAAAGAGCTTATGGCTCATCGCTTGAATCAGAACCAACGATCAGTGAATGATGAGTACATTTCTTACCTGAACTCTATGTCTCTAAATTCGCAGCATCGTTTGAAGGCGGTATAGCGTTCCCTGATTTCTTCATATTTAAGTTTCTTGAGCCTGTTTATACTGAAGTCTTCCACATTGAATGATGCCATGACAGAACCCATGACAGCAGCCTGCTTGATGGTTTCAGAGGAAACCTCACCGATGTTTGCAAGGTATCCCATGAAACCGCCTGCAAAGGTATCACCGGCTCCTGTGGGATCAAAGACATCCTCTAAAGGGAACGCAGGCGCAAGAAAAACCTCATTTTCACTCATCATAAAGACGCCGTACTCCCCGCGTTTGGCAATAATCCATGATGGTCCATAAGCCATAATCTTACGGGCACCCTTTACAAGATTATGTTCTTTTGAAATTTCCCGCAATTCTGCTTCATTGATAATGAGCATATGGATTTTTTCAATAGCTTCCATGAGGGTGTCATACTTATGCTCTATCCAGAAGTTCATGGTGTCGAGTACAATGAGCTGTGGAGCGTTCACTTGGTTGATCGCTTCTATCTGAAGCCGTGGATCGATATTTGCGAGAAAGACGAATGATGCATCCCTAAAAGACTCAGGGATCTGTGGAGCGAATTGCTCAATCACATTGAGCTCAGTTTTAATGGTGATTGCCTGGTTGAGATCATACCCGTATTTGCCTGACCACGAGAAGGTTTTACCTTCACCAATCGCAATTCCACTGAGATCAACATTGCGCTCTTTCAAAAAATCAATGTCTGAAAGCTCAAAATCCTTTCCCACTGTGGCAACAATACCCACATCGGTAAAGAAGCTTGCGGCATTGGTAAAATGAAGTGCAGAGCCACCAAGTACTTTTTCTACTTTTCCGAAAGGTGTTTCTATTGTGTCGTAGGCTACAGTGCCGACAACGAGTAGTGTGATCACGTTCCCATTTCCCACGAGGCAAGGTAGCGCTTTTGTTCCTGTGTAAGTGTATCGATAGTAACACCTTCTGACCGGAGTTTGAGAAGAGCGACCTGTGTATCAATCTCAAGAGGGACACTGTATACCCGTTTTTCGAGTTTTCTCCCTTTCTTCCATAGATACTCTGCGCAGAGCGCTTGATTTGCAAAACTCATGTCCATTACATCTGATGGATGGCCCTCAGCACAGGCAAGATTTACAAGCCTTCCTTCACCGAGAAGAAATATCTTCTTGCCATTGGGAAGGGTATATTCATCGATAAACTCCCTTACTCGACGTTTTGACTTTTTCATGGTTTCTAAGGCCTTGAGATCAATCTCCACATTGAAATGGCCTGAATTCCCGACTATCGCCCCATCTTTCATGTTCTTAAAATGTTCTTTCCGTATTACATTGATATCACCAGTTGTAGTGATAAAAATATCTCCTATAGGTGCTGCCTTTTCCATGGGCAGGACTTCAAAACCATCCATATGGGCTTCCAGAGCTTTCAATGGATCAACCTCTGTTACAATCACCCGTGCACCAAGCCCTTTTGCACGCATAGCAATACCCTTACCGCACCACCCGTATCCGGAAAGTACAAAGATTGTCCCTGCAAAGAGTATGTTGGTTGCCCTCAGTATTCCATCTATAGTGCTCTGGCCAGTGCCGTAACGGTTATCGAACATGTGTTTGGTAAGGGCATCATTAACAGCAATGATGGGAAAACAGAGTACGCCCTCTTTCTCCATGCTTTTTAAACGTATGACACCTGTTGTTGTTTCTTCTGAGCCGCCTATCACATTTTTTATGAGCTGAATCCTCTTTTTTTCCGGTAAAGCCTGAAACCACCCCTTTATTGTGGAATGGAGTAAGGTATGGCGTTTGAGGGCAATCATATGGAGGGATCCCACAAGGTCTGCGCCATCATCCATAGTAATATGGGGCATGTGTGCCAGGGCCTGCATAATGTGGCTATAATACTCTGTTTCACTTTCCCCTTTAATTGAGAATGTGGCTATTCCAAAATATTTTACAATTGCTGCTGCCACATCATCTTGAGTGCTTAAAGGATTAGATGCGCAGAGGGCAACGTGTGCACCACCATCTTTAAGTGTTCTCACAAGGTTCGCTGTTTCTGTGGTAACGTGAAGGCAGCAGGAAATCCGCATGCCTTTCAAAGGCTTTTCTTTCCTGAATCGTTTCCGTATTGTTCTGAGAACAGGCATTCTCAATTCAGCCCATTCAATCTTTTCACGCCCCTGATCAGCCAGTTTGAGGTCTTTTACATCATATTCCATATTGTCTCCCTTCTATTCATATCCATTTGTCACTGGCTTACATGCCTGCTTTTTTTCTTATTTCCTCGACCATATCAAGCCGTTCCCATGTGAATTCAGGCTCATTTCTTCCAAAATGGCCGTAGACTGCCGTTTTTTTGTAGATGGGTCGCAGAAGATCAAGTCTTTCAATAATTTTTCTCGGCCTCAGATCAAAGAGTTCATTGACAATCTCTGCAATTCTGTCAGGGCTTATTTTGGATGTTCCGTGTGTATTCACCATAACAGAAACAGGCTTTGCAACGCCGATAGTATAGGCTATCTGGATTTCCAGTCTATCAGCAAGACCAGCAGCAACAAGATTTTTTGCTATGTAACGAGCCATATATGAAGAGCTTCTATCGACTTTTGAGGGATCTTTTCCAGAAAAGGCACCGCCTCCATGACTTGCCTGACCCCCATAGGTATCGACGATGATTTTTCTGCCTGTCATACCGCAGTCAGCCCGTGGTCCACCTACCACAAACCTGCCTGTTGAATTAATAAAAATCTTTGTATTTTTGTCCATCATACCTTCGGGTATAACCTTTTTGATAACCTCTTCAATGATGCCCTCCCGGATTGTATCGTAGGTGACATCAGGATTGTGCTGCGCTGCAATGACAACGGCATCAACACGGCGCGGCATTCGGTCAATATACTCCACGGTCACCTGGCTTTTGCCATCAGGCCTTAGAAAATTAAGAATCTTCTGTTTTCTCACATCAGCGAGCCGTTTTACGAGTTTGTGGGCAAACATGATAGTCATGGGCATTAACTCTTCAGTCTCATTACAGGCAAAACCAACCATTAACCCCTGATCCCCTGCTCCCTGCTCATGGTCAGGTCTTTCATTGACTCCTATGGCAATATCCGGAGATTGTTCATCAATGGCGGTTATGACCGAACATGTCTCCCAATCAAAACCCATATCAGAACTCGTGTAACCAATATCCCGTATTGTACCCCGTACGATCTCAGGAACATTGGCATAACAGTTAGTTGTAATCTCACCGCCCACAAAGACTAACCCTGTTGTCACAAGGGTTTCACATGCTACCCGTGCGTTTTTATCCTGTTCAATGATGGCATCGAGAACCCCATCAGAAATCTGGTCTGCAATCTTATCAGGATGACCTTCTGCAACTGATTCAGAAGTAAAAAGAAACCTGCTCATTCCCATTATTTTTCCTCCTTTATGTTATGATAGTACAGCTCTATGCTGAACCGTATAATCCATGAGTACCTATTCTTCGTAATATTCTATAAAATCATCAGGAAATAACCGTCTCATCTCTTTTCGTACAATTGCTTCCGCATCCTTTGGAGAATCTTTTCTGAGGACTTCCTGGAGGAGCTCTTTACAGTAGCTCTGCTCAAGAGCCCGTATGACCTTTTTAGTCTTTGGAATTATATAGGGATTCATACTTACCTCATCAAGTTCCAACCCTAACATAATGGGAACATAGAGCGGTTCCCCTGCCATTTCTCCGCAGAGTGCTACCTCTATATTGTTATTGTGACCATCGGTTACCGTTTTCTGTATCATTCTCAGCACTGCAGGATGGAGGGGTGCATAGAGATACGAGACATATTCATTGACCCTGTCTATTGCAAGGGTATACTGAATGAGGTCATTGGTGCCGATACTGAAGAAGTCCACTTCCTTTGCAAGGACATCGCTGATAAGACACGTTGAGGGTACTTCAATCATGATACCTATTTTAATGTTTTCATTGAATGGTACCTTTTTATAACGGAGTTCATCCATACACTCTCTGATAATTTCTTTTGCCTTTCTCACCTCATCGACCCCTGAGATCATAGGTATGAGTATACGTAATGGGCCAAAGGCGCTTGCCCTCAATATTCCCATGAGCTGTGCTTTAAAAAGGTCTATCTCTTTTATGCAGAGCCGTATTGCACGTAAACCCATAGCAGGGTTTATTTCTTTTGTCATTTCAACGTCTGATACGAACTTATCGCCACCGATATCAAGGGTGCGTATGGTAATATATTCTAACGCTTTGTTTTCAGCGAGCTTCTTATAGATATGAAAATGATCCAGTGCTGAGGGGAGTGTTTTTCGTGAGAGATAGATGTACTCTGTTCTGTATAGACCAACACCCAGAGCGCCATAACGGACAACTATATCCATTTCTGCCAGAAGTTCTATGTTTGCACCGACCTTCAGTTTAAACCCATCTTTTGTCTCCGGTTTGAGCCGTGCAATACGCAAGAATTCTCTTTTTTGTGTTTTGAGACGGTGTTGTTTAATAACGTACTCTTTCTGGGTTTCTTTTGTCGGGTTAATGATGACAATCCCTTCATCTCCATCAATAATAATCGTGTCATTATTTCTGATGAGACTGGTTACATTGCCAATACCAACAACAGTGGGAATCTCAAGCGCCCGTGCAACAATTGAGGTATGCGATGTTCTTCCGCCAATATCGGTTGCGAACCCTACAATGCGGTTGAGGTTTAACTGGATTGTGTCTGCAGGTGATAAATCGTGTGCCACAATCAATGCTTTATCACGTATATTGTGCCGTTCAATGCCAGATTTTTTTCCTTTGACGAGTATTCTTACCAGGCGATCATAAATATACTTAATATCCTGACCTCTTTCCCTGAGATACTGATCTTCAACCTTCTCAAATCCTGCAAGAAATTTTGAGACCACAATGTCGAGTGCCCATTCTGCATTAATTTTTTCATTCTTGATCGTATCAATAACACTTTTGACAAAAAAATCATCCTGCAGCATCAGCATGTGCGTATCAATAATAAACGCATGTTTTTTAACATCATCATCGGGTATGGTCTCTTTGATGTTGTTCAATTCATCTATGGCAGCGTGTACGGCATGGCGAAATTTTGTTATCTCCCTGTCCAGAAGTTCTTCCTTAATGGATACCTTAGTAATCGGTATCTTTCCTCGTTCAAGGAGATAGACTTTTCCAATCGCAATCCCTGATGAAACGCCAATACCCTTGAGTATTTTGTTTACAAACGGTTCTTCAGTCATTCTTCATAAAACCCATCGTCAATCAATTTGCCCAGTACCTGGAATGCCTGTTCTTCATCAGGCCCCTCAACCCTGAGTAGCACCTTACTGCCGAGAGGACATGCAAGCATGAGTATGCCCATGATACTCTTGCCATTGATTTTTACTCCATCCTTTTCCATCCATACGTGGGATTCAAACTCACTCGCCTTTTTCACAAATATGGCAGCAGCCCGTGCATGGAGTCCCAATCTATTCTTTATAGTAAAGAGTGCTTCCTGCATACTGTTATTCTTTTTCTCTCGCTTTGAGGACATCGGTGGCACGATAGATATTTTTCCTGCCATATTCAGTTATAAATTCTGCAAGTTCATTTAACGATTTCCCTTCCCTGTACATAAGAAGCTTGATGAGCATGGGAAGATTTACTCCTGTCACAACCTCGACCCTACCTTCTTCAAGAAGGGAGAGACTTATATTAGAGGGAGTTCCACCGAACATATCTGTTAAAATGAGAACACCATGGCCTGTATCAACACTTTTCAGTGCCTGTGTCATTCTCATTTTAATATCATCCACATCATCGTGAGGAGCAATATTTACATAGACAAACTGGCTATGTTTACCCACTATCAATTCTGTGGCCGCCGCCATCTCCCGTCCAAGATTAAAGTGGGCTGCAACAATAACCCCTATCATGTCACCCTCCTGTTTTATTAATATCTCTGTGGACAACCGTGGTAGGGTAGTTCATCAGAGAAAGCTGTGTTGCGAGTTCTTGGACAATCGCAGGAGACCTATGTTTTCCACCAGTGCAGCCGAACGCTATTGTGAGGTAGCTCTTTCCCTCTTTTTCAAACAAGGGGATCAGGTATGCTATGAAATCGAAGAGAAGACCAAAATATGTTTTGTAGGTTTCGTTCGAAGTTATGTATGCTTTCACCTCATCTGTAAGCCCTGTCTTATCTTTTAATGCATCGACAAAGAAAGGGTTGGGAAGGAAACGCACATCAAAGACCATATCCGCCTCAAGGGGTATTCCGTAGGTGTATCCGAAGGATGTAAGTGTCACCTTCATTTGTATGCCGTTTTCACTGTACGTGTTCAGTACAAACCGTCTTAACTCGTGAGGGGTAAATTGTGATGTATCAATCACTCTATCTGACATATCCTTAATCCAGCTCATGAGCCGCCGTTCTTCAGCCAGGGCCTCTATGATGTTTGATGCTGTGTCGAGGGGGTGAGATCTCCGTGTTTCCCTGAACCGTTTCAGTAGAATGCTGTCAGGGCTTTCAAGAAAAATAATTTCTGTATTGTAACGCTCCTTTAATGTTGTGAGAATACCCATTCCTTCATCAAAAAAACTTCTTTCCCGTACATCAATAACAAAGGCACACTTATTGATTGTTGCTGAGGTGGTTGCACACAGCTCTAAAAACTTAAGGAGCAGAATAAGGGGAAAATTGTCCACACAGAAATACCCACTATCTTCAAGTGCACGGATAAAGGTTGTTTTTCCAGAACCGGAGATACCGCTGACAACAAGGACTTTCAATCTTTTCTTTCACCTTCCGTTAATCTTGTAAGAATGCACGTGTACCCTGATGTACATACCTTGATCATGTGGCTCATACCATCTATACCTGTCAGAGTTTTTTATCCTCCTCGATAATGTGCGTATACAGTTCATGAACACTTGAAAGTTCCATAAGCCTCTTTCGAAAGAGTGGATCCCGGAGTATCTTGGTGATGCGCGATAACATCTTGAGATGGGCGCTCACAGGATTTTCAGGAGCTATAAGGAGAAAGAACAGGTGCACTGGTTTCTGGTCAACAGCATCAAAGTCAATACCGTCTATGGATCTTCCAAAGGCGCAGAGGAAGGTGTCTAACCCGTGCATTTTTCCATGGGGAATGGCAACGCCATCTCCAATTCCTGTACTCCCGAATTTTTCTCTCTCCTCTACGACGCGAATGGCTTCGTCAATATTATCGATGAGGCGTGCATTCTTCAACGCTGTCACAAGTTCCCGGAGTACATCCGCTTTTGTTTTACTCTGAATATGGCTGATGACACAGGATTCCAACAAAATGTCTTCTATTTTCATGGAATTTTACCGGTTGTCTCTATAATGCTGAAATTACCATCTTTTCTCTTGTATATGACACACACATTACCCTTTTCCCTATCGCTGAAGATTATAAAGTGATCACCGGATGCCTCAAGCTGCATGACCGCTTCTTCAGGGTCCATGGGCTTTGCATCGATTGTTCTCGAAATAATAATTTTTGAACCTTTTTCTTCAGCGGGAGGTGCCATACGCCGTGTCTTTGTTTCTCTGTGGGTTTTGAGTTTTTCTCTGTACCGAATCAAACGTCGTTCAAGCTTATCCATAATTTTATCAATGGCTGCATACATATCATCCATCACTTCGTGGGCGTTAATGGGAACACCATTCAACATAAAGCTCACATCGACCCGGTGTCTGTATTTTCTTTCTAGAGAAAGGACTACATGAATGTCCAGGGGCACTTCAATATATCGTTGTAATCGTGCAATCTTTTCTTCAACATACCGCTTGATCTGCTCGTCTGACTCGAGGTGCCTAAAGCTAATAGTTATATCCATACTGCCTCCAATTGAGTGGATACATGTGAAAGGAGAATCAACCTACAAAACTAACAAATCTCATAGGTTATGTCAATTCAAATTCATTTTGTGAACTATCTAACATCATGATTATTTTCAATTTTATTTGAGAATACGATAACAGGGTGCTACGCAATCCTTCTGTCTTTTGAGGGTTGTATATTGAGAATTTCCCTGTATTTTGCCACTGTTCTCCGGGCAATGCGTATATTGTGTTCTTTCATCAGAATGTCCACAATCTTCTCATCAGTGAGGGGTTTTGTTTTATCTTCGTGACGAATGATTTCAGCAATAAGGTCCATAACCACATCTGTAGAAAGCATGTTGCCATCGTTTTTTTCTATGCCTGTGGGGAAAAAGAACTTCATTTCAAAAATGCCGTGAGGTGTACTCATGTATTTATTCGTTGTGATTCTACTGATTGTAGATTCATGTACACCAATATCGTGGGCGATATCCTTTAATATCAGAGGCTTTAGGTATTTGATCCCGCCTTCGAAAAATTCTTTTTGAAATTTTACGATACTTGTAGCAGTCATGTATAATGTACGCTGTCGTTGCTGAAGGCTTTTTATAAACCATTCTGCTTGTCGTATCTTGTGTTTGATATATTTTTTTGTTTCAGTATTGAGTTTTTTCTTTGCGTAGAGCTCAACATAATACCGACTCAATCTCACATCGGGGATGTCGTCATCATTGAGGAAGACTTCAAAACCACCCTCTGTTTTTACCACATACACATCAGGAATAACATAGGACGTGTAGTCATCAGAAAAATTCCTGCCTGGTTTTGGATCAAACTCCTTTACCCAGCTTACAATTTCTTTTATTCTTTCAAGGGGATAGTGTGTTCGTTTGGCAATTTCTTTCAGGTTATTTTTTTGAAGGAGGTCAAAGTGTGATGCGATAATGACTTCAAATAAGGGGTCTTTCTTGTCCTGTAATTCATACTGGATGAGGATACATTCCTGTAAATTCCGTGCGCCAACACCAGGGGGATCGAGTTTCTGAATCTTCTTCAAAACTTTTTGTAATGTCTCTAAAGGATACCCTGATGTTTTTACAATCTCATCAAGGGGATAGGCAAGATACCCGTTATCATCAATATTTTCTATAATCCATTCAGCCACCACCCGTTCATGGGAATCAAATTCAGACACACCAACCTGCCATCTGAGAAAATCTCTCAGATTGGAGGGTTTTTTTACAATGTTTTCATAATCAGGATACTCTCTTTCCTCCCGTAATCGACTATCCTCTGATGGAGAAAATCGTTCCAGCAATTCAGTTACCTCATCACCCTCTTCCCGTACTGTTTCTACAGTATCGTCTGTGTCATCGCTGGTCTCTTTAATCTCAAGTACTGGGTTTTCCTTTAGCTCTTGTTCAATGGCTTCCAGCAATTCTATCTGGGATAATTGGAGCAGTTTTATTGCCTGCTGAAGTTGCTGGGTAAGAATGGGCGTAAGCTTTTGTGTTTGTTTAAGTTCCAACATCGATATAGAATTCCTCTCCCAGATATACCTCTCGGACGACCTTATCCTTTGCCACATCCTCTGGATTTCCTTCCAGCAATATCTTCCCGTTATTGATGATATAGGCTCTGTCACAAATGGGCAGGGAATCTCTTACATTATGGTCGGACAGAAGAATACCGATGCCCTTCTTTTTTAATCCGAATATGATTTTTTTCAAATCAGAAACAGAAATGGGATCAATACCAGAAAACGGCTCGTCGAGGAGCATAAACCGTGGGGCAATCATAAGGGCTCGTGCTATTTCAAGCCTCCTCCGCTCACCGCCAGAGAGTGACTCTGCAGTATTATGGGCAAGATGTTCTAATCTGAATGCTTCCATAAGTTCTGTAACCTTATGTTCCATGAGTTCTCTGTCCATATCATTGAATTCAAGGATAGACCGGAAGTTATCCTGAACAGTCATCTTTTTGAAGACCGATGGTTCTTGTGGCAAATAGGTAATACCCTTACGTGCTCTCATGAACATGGGAAGGGATGTAATATCCTCTGAATCAAGAAGAATCTTTCCTCCGTCTGGTTTTATAAACCCTATAATCATATAAAAGGTTGTTGTTTTTCCTGCTCCGTTAGGACCAAAGAGCCCTACAATGTCACCGGTGTGAATCGTTATACTTACACTGTCAACTATTTTCCTCGTATTATAGGATTTTGATATGGTATGGGTAGAAAGTGTTGCAGTCTCAGACATTATTTCTCCAGCCTCATTTTTGGTTTCTCCACAGAAAATTTTTTATTTGAGAGGTTATAGATAATCGGTTCTCCTTCCATCTTTATATTATCCTTATATACCCTTGGCGAATCTGTAAAGATTATTTTATCGTCTTTAAAATGATATACCGCCTTTTCACTTTTGGCAATAGTACCTTTTGATATAAGACGTACCCTTCCTTTGGCATCAATCTTATCTATAGTATCGCCTGTACTGTATAGGTAGAGTTTTTCGCATAGGAGGTTCATGTCAGAACCCTTCATAATCACTTTGCCTTCAAGAATATAGACACTGTCTCGAATAAGATAGGTAAAGATATCGGATTGAAAGTTGAACCGTCCTTTATCAGTTTCTATAAACCCAGACACATCCTTCTCAATACGTACTGTCTGTTCTGCTGTTTTTGCAGTAAGGCCGATACCGGCAAGGGAAAGTTTTGCTCCTTTAATAGTAACCACTGCAGGGGTGGATGTAATCCCCTGTTTAAAATTGAAATTCATGAGTTTTGTGACAAGCTGGTACTGATTGTATGTAATGCGGACATCCTCAACAGTTCCTTGCTCTTCATCGGTATTAATAATGCCCCTGGTACCGGTAAAGTGTACAAGGCCCTGTTCCTGCGGTTTGTATTGGCCCTCGATACCCTCCATTTCCACTATGGGTTTATCAATGGATTTGCGCGCAACCTTTGCCTGTATCTCCCAGTCGATGCGCCCTTTTTTTTCCCCTGAATACTTAACATCATTGAAAACAATCATTTGTTTTGTTTCTTCGGATATGGGAGCGGTAATCCTGGCTGGTTTTTTAAAAAAGAAGAATAATGCAGTGAGAAGGGTTACTGCAATAATACCAGATGCGATATATAGGAATAACTCTCTCTGTTTCATGTGTCCTCATATACAACAATCAGAGCCGTACTGTAAAATAATCTATAACAAATTGTTTTAACTTCAAAACCATTGCATCATACAATCTTTGCCTTCAAAAGATCATGGATGTGGATAATCCCTATGGGTTGTTTCATTCCCTCTCCTTCAACCACAAATAGAGATGTTATTGAAAATTCTTCCATTCTTTTGAGGGCAAATGCAGCAAGGGCATCTTTGTGTATAACCTTGGGGTTTCGTGTCATTACATCATGTGCTTTATTCTTGAGAAGATTTTCAAATTTTTCAAGGGCTCGCCGAAGATCACCATCAGTAATGACACCGATAAGGCCACCCTCTCTGTTCATGACTGCAGTAACACCCAGACGTTTCGAGGTTATTTCAAGAATGACATCCTTCATGAGTGTGTCCTCATAGACACGGGGAAAAGCCTCTCCAGTATGCATGAGGTCTTCTACTTTCAGGAGTTTGCGTCCTATGGTACCTCCTGGATGGAGGGAAGCAAAGTCGTCAATTCTAAAGTTTTTCTTATCCATAAGACTGACCGCAATCGCATCGCCCAGTGCAAGTGTTGCAGTGGTACTGGATGTGGGAATCATATTATACGGACAGGCTTCCTCAACCCGGACAGTGAGGACCACATCGGCGAAGCGTGCAATAGTTGAATTGACATGACCGGTAATGACTATTATTGGAATACCCATTCTCTTTATCCAGGGGAGCATTGTAATGATTTCTTCAGTTTCACCACTGTTACTTACAATGCAGACAACATCCCCCTTCTGGAGCATGCCAAGGTCTCCATGAAGGGAATCAGCAGGATGAAGGAACAGAGAAGGGGTGCCGACACTTGAGAGTGTTGACGCAATCTTCTTGCAGATAAGTCCTGACTTCCCTATTCCCGTGAATACCACCCTCCCTGTGCATTCGTAGATAATATCCACTGCCCTGTTAAATTGTTCGTCGAGTCCCTCCATAACAGAAAGTATTGCCTGTGCTTCTTTAGTAAGGACTTCCTTTCCTCGTTCATAGGGTGTTTTCATAATGCTTCCTCAAGCCTCTTTAAGCTTTTCAAATAATGGATAAGTTCATCGAGAGGAACAGAATTATCACCATCGCATAATGCTTTTGAAGGATTTTCGTGGACTTCCATAAATATGCCATCAGCACCTACAGCGAGTGCGGCTCTCGCAAGGGGAAGTACAAACTCCCGTTCACCTCCTGAATATGTTGTTTGTGCCGCTGGTTTCTGGACACTATGGGTGGCGTCAAATATTACTGGGTATCCGAAGGCCTTCATAATAGGTATTGCCCTGAAATCATTAACAAGGTTGTTGTATCCGAAACATGTGCCCCGTTCAGTAATAAGAATCCGGCTGTTACCAGTTGAGAGTACTTTGTGGATGGCAAAATACATCTCCTGGGGAGACAAAAATTGCCCCTTTTTGATGTTTACAGGTTTTCCTGATTTACCGCAGGCAATTAATATGTCTGTCTGCCGTGAGAGCAGGGCAGGTACCTGTATAATATCGACCACTTCGGAGACCATCGGCACTTCCTGCACAGAGTGGACATCCGTCAATACAGGAATGGAAAAGGATTTTTTCACTTCTGCAAGGATATGCAATCCCTGTTCAATACCAAGCCCCCTGTAACTTGTAACGGATGTTCGGTTCGCCTTATCATAGGAAGATTTGAATATGAAAGGAATATTTAATGAGTGCGTGATAGATACAATCTTTTCAGCAGTGCGTAAAGTAATATCCCTTCCTTCAATCACACAGGGACCGCCAATGAAGACAAAGGGGGCACCACCAATTTTTATTCGACCAATGGTTATCTCTTTCTGCATCGTTCCTTTCCCATATGATATTTCATAGCTGCCTTAATAAAGTCAATGAAGAGAGGGTTGGGGGCAAAGGGTTTAGATGTGAACTCTGGATGGAACTGGCATGCTAAAAAAAACGGATGGTTCTTCAGCTCAATAACCTCAGCGAATTTATTGTCAGGGGAGATTCCTGTTATGACCATGCCACATTTTTCAAGACGCTCCCGATAGGACATATTGAACTCATATCTGTGGCGATGGCGCTCGTAAATGAGACTGCGATTGTATGCCTTCCGTGCAATACTCCCGGCTTTTAATTTACAGGGATACGCACCCAGCCGCATGGTACCACCCATGTGAGAGGTTACATCTCGTTTCTGGACTTTCTTGTTCCTATCCACCCATTTTGTGATGAGATAGATGACAGGATATTCTGTACCTGGATTAAATTCAGTACTGTGGGCACCCGACATATGCGCAAGATTTCTACTGATTTCAACAACGGCGAGTTGCATACCAAGACAGAGACCCAGAAAAGGAATCTTCTTCTCCCGTGCAAAACGGATGGCGGATATTTTTCCCTCTATACCCCTATCGCCAAAACCACCTGGTATGAGAATACCATCAACATCGTCAAACTGTGTTGAAAGCCCCTTCTCAATCTCTTCTGAATCCACATACCTGATATGCACGTTACAATCATTTGCTATGCCACCATGGACAAGGGCTTCATTGAGACTCTTGTACGAGTCCTTCAAGCGTACATATTTGCCCACGAGGGCAATGACTACCTCGTGTGCGGGGTTTTTGATTGTTTCTACAATCTTGTGCCATTGTGAGAGGTCAGGTTTCCGTGCCCAGATATTGAGAAGAGAGGTGATTTTTTCATCAAGACCTTCCCTGTGAAAGAGAATCGGCACCTCATAGATTGTTTCCACATCCCGTGCAGTAATAACTGCGTCCTTATCCACATTACAGAAAAGGGCAATCTTATTTTTTAAATCCTGTGAGAGAGGCTTTTCTGTTCTGCAAAGGAGAATATCTGGTTGAATACCTATTTCTCGCAATTCTTTTACACTGTGTTGGGTTGGTTTTGTTTTCATCTCATCCGCTGTCTTGATAAAGGGTACCAGGGTGAGATGGATAAACAGAGTATTCTCCTTACCAAGATCATTTCTCAGCTGGCGAATTGCCTCAAGGAAAGGGAGGCTTTCGATATCGCCGACTGTTCCACCAATTTCAACAATTGCAACGTCAACACCTTCTTCAACATGTACAATACGTCGTTTGATCTCATCAGTTATATGAGGGATAACCTGTACTGTACTACCTAAATATTCCCCCTTCCGTTCTTTTGATATAACGGTGTCATAGACCTGGCCTGTTGTGAAGTTACTCTCCTTTGACGTCCTGGTATGGGTAAAGCGCTCGTAGTGGCCCAAATCAAGGTCAGTTTCAACACCATCATCAGTAACGTATACCTCGCCATGCTGGAACGGGTTCATCGTACCGGGATCAACATTGATATACGGGTCAAGCTTTTTCAGTGTCACTGTTAAGCCACTCGACTCAAGGAGAGCCCCAATGGATGCTGAAGCAAGGCCCTTACCTAGGGAAGAGACAACGCCTCCAGTGACAAATATAAATTTCTGTCTCATGGCCTATACTCTTGTATGAATCGTTCTATCAATTCTTCACCAGTAAACACTTTTTCACCAGCATGCTCATGATAGCCAGACGCACACCCCTCCCATGTTTCGTTCTTCTGGAATATAACAAAGGGAACAGGACAGGCATAGTGTGTTTTCATGGTGATTGGTGTTGCATGGTCAGTGGTGATGAGAAAACGGGTATCATCCCCTGTTTCCTTGAAAAGCACATCCACCACCTCACTGTCTATGCGTTCAATAGCCCGTATCTTTTCTTCCACACTGCCATTGTGTGAAGCTTCATCAGGAGCTTCAATGTGGATATAGACTATATCGTGATGCTCCATAAGTTCAAGGGCAGTACGCGCCTTTGCTCCATAATCTGTATCAAGGTATCCGGTGGCACCCTGTACGAGAGGGGTGTCAAAACCTATCAAATGACTTATACCTTTCACCAGATCCACTGCAGCAACGGTTGCCCCCCTCAATCCAAATCTACTTTCAAACGCAGGAAGGTGTGCCCTTTTTCCCTGACCCCAGAGCCATATACTGTTTGCAGGACGTTTGCCTGAACCTTCCCTTTGCCTGTTGACAGGATGTTCTTTCAAAAAAAGATGCACCCTATCCATGAGCGCGATAAGTATGTCTGCTCCGTTGCCTTGTGGGAGGTAGCGGGCAATATCCTGGTCTGTAATATCGTGGGGAGGTGTTGATGTCATCTCTGCACTCCCTCCATGCCATACCATGATGTGTCTGTAGCTTACACCAGGAAAGAACGCGAATTCTCCATTACCAAAAGTGTTGTTTATATCATGGATGAGAATCCGCGCCTCTTCGGTACTTATGTGGCCGCCGCTGTAGTCTCCCATGAGCACCTTATCTGATAAGGTTTCAAGGTACACGAGGTTGCATCTGAAGGCAACATCACCATCCTCCAGTGTAATGCCCATGCCGTGAGCTTCTATGGGTGCTCTTCCTGTATAGTAGTGGGCAGGGTTGTACCCGAATATGGACATACAGGCAACATCGCTGCCTGGAGAAAAGCCCTCAGGAATTGTTGTTACGTTACCGCAGAATCCATTGCGGGCCATCATATCCATACATGGTTTGTGTGCTGCCATCAGGGGAGTTTTACCGTGGAGTTCAGGAAGAGGGAAATCGGCCATACCATCCCCGATTATAACTATATATTTCATGTTACAACATGCCTTCTTCGATCCTTATATGAACAGTCTTTCCTTTGATGATTGGAAGTTTATTAATCTCTTGTTTTGCCTGTTTGAGGTTTTTTTCAACTGCTTCATGGGTGACCATAACAATGGGTACGTGCCCGCTTTCTTTTCTTCCTTTCTGTATCACTGCTGATATGCTGATATTATGATGTGCCAGTATGCCAGATATTTTTGAAAGCACGCCAGGTTTGTCCTTGGCATTAAACCGAATGTAATAAGGAACACGGGATTCTTCTCCGCTTCGTATCCGTTTTTTTTCTATATGGATAGGCACGGTTGCCCTGTGTGTTCCGCTCGTAATACGCTGTGCCATGGTAACAATATCGCTCACCACTGCACTTCCTGTTGGCTCACTCCCGGCACCTTTTCCGTAGTAGAGATTTGGTCCTGTCATATCGCCCACAATGTATGTGGCATTGTACACGCCATTGACATTGCTCATTGGATGATTTTCAGGTAACATGGCTGGCTCAACCCTGGCCTCAATAGCGTTATTATCTTCTTTCGCAACAGCGAGCAGCTTAACCTTATACCCGAATTCTTTTGCAAAACTAATGTCAACAGGTTCTATGCTGGTTATACCACTTCTCACAATGTCTTTAATCGTTATAGGACAGTGAAAGGCAAGCCGTGTGAGTATACATAGTTTATGGGCAGCATCGATGCCTTCGATGTCAAGGGTTGGGTCCTGCTCAGCTATACCCATCTTTTGTGCATCACGGAGCGCCTCAACAAAGGACAGGCCTTCATCGGTCATCCGGGAAAGGATATAATTACTCGTACCATTGAGAATTCCAAGGATGTAGCGGATTTTATTTCCCACCAGACCTTCCCGTATTGCCCGTATCACAGGAATGCCACCGCACACAGAGGCTTCAAAGCCTATTTCACAGTTATGGCGTGCAGCAAGATTAAAAAGATCATCCCATTTTTCGGCAAGGAGCGCTTTATTGGCAGTCACAATCCATTTTCCCTGTTTTATGGCACGGGTAATATAGTCATACGCAGGTTGTATACCACCGATGAGTTCTACAATAATGTGAACCCCTCTGTCGTTAATCACATCAAGAGCATTCTGGGTAAAAATATTCTTTTCTATTACTAAGTCTTTTTTTCGTGTACGATCAATGTCAGCAATCTTTACAACCTCAATGTGGAGACCTGTTCTATGCTTGATAAGAGCAAAATGCTCTTTAAGAATTTTGTACGTCCCGGTGCCTACAGTGCCTAACCCTATAATGCCAATGCCAATCATGGTTTTTTGACTGAATAGAGAAGATTTCGTATGCCTCGTACTGCCTGTTTAATCCTGTGTTCATTCTCAATAAGGGCAAACCGTATATAACCTTCTCCATACTCACCAAAGCCTATACCTGGTGATGTAGCTACCTTTGCCTCTGTGAGTAATAGTTTTGAAAATTCAACGGAACCCATGGCAGAGAATGGTTCAGGTATCTTTGCCCATACAAACATGGTTGCCTTAGGTTTTTCTATTTCCCATCCATACCGGTAGAGACCTTCGCAGAGGGCATTACGTCGTGACTTATATTTTTCAACAATTTCTACAACATCCCTATCGCCTTCATTGAGCGCAATGATGGATGCAATCTGAATGGGCTGAAAGACACCATAATCAAAATAACTCTTTATCCTGCCAAGGGCATTGATCATGTGGCTGTTGCCAACAGCAAATCCCACCCTCCATCCAGGCATGCTGTAGCTTTTGGAAAGGGAAAAGAACTCAACACCCACTTCCTTTGCATCTTTTGCCTGAAGAAAACTCGGTGCTGTATACCCATCATAGACTAAATCAGCGTAGGCAAGATCATGAACCACCATAAGCTTATGTTCTTTGGCAAATGATACAGTTTTTTCAAAAAAGCTAAGATCCACAACCTCAGTGGTCGGGTTATTGGGAAAACTGATGATCAGCATTTTTGGCTGAGGCCATGTGGTCTTAATAGCAATATCCAGCCTGTCAAAGAATTCTTCTTTTGGAAGAAGGGGTATGGTTCGTAAATCTCCACCGGCAATCACGACAGAATAGGTGTGTATGGGATATGCAGGACTTGGAACAAATACAATTTCGCCGTGGCTTATGGTTGCGAGTACAAGGTGCCCTATGCCTTCCTTGGCACCCATGGTAACCACTACCTCTGTTTCAGGATCGATATCAACGTTGTACCTTCTTTTATACCAGTCTGATATGGCGACACGCAGTTTCGGTATACCACGGGTTACTGAGTACCTATGGTTTTTTGCATTCCGTGCTGCCTCTATAAGTTTGGTAACAATGTGTTTGGGGGTTGGTATGTCAGGGTTTCCCATACCGAGATCAATAATATCTTCACCTTTTCGTCGTGCCTCAATAAGGAGATCCCTTACAATACCAAATACATACGGCGGGAGCCGTGATATTCTATAGAACTCTTCCATTGTGAGTGAAAATTACCATGTATGCGGCTGTACAGTCAATATAAATGCTCTAATGCATTACAATTTGTATCTGAATCGACGGAGCAATTCTTTCCGAGCCTTTTTATCCTCCTCCTTTTCTATACCCTTCGGACGAGCCCCATCAATCACACCGAGGATACCATTGCCCTGTTCTGTTGCAGCAACAATAACCTGAAGTGGATTTGCAGTTGCACAGATGATGTGGCATACTTCCTGACAGTTTTTCAATGCGTTGAGTACATTGATGGGATACCCATCCTTGAGAAAGATGACAAAGGTGTGGCCACAGGAAAGGGAAAAGGACGTTTCGTACGCCAATTTCATGAGTGTATCATCATTTCCCTCATAACGAGTCAGGCAGGGGCCGCTTGCCTCCGAGAAGGCAACACCGAATTTGAGGGACGGTGATGAGGCAACGAGAATTTCATAAATATCTTCCACAGACTTAACAAAATGGGATTGGCCAATAATGATATTCAATCCTTCAGGAATATCAATTGTAATGGTTTTTATTTCCATAGATACCTCCGTATACAGAATATTTTGTATTCCTATCCTTCCAATCAGTTTTCAAAGGGTTTTGCTTGATTAAAATCTGGCACAAAAAGTTCTGCACTTTCAAGTTCCTGAGTAAATACATTGCGAAAATCAAGGTCCACGAGAACGTTCAGGACCTGGTGGTACTCTCTTTGAGTAATTCGCCGATTCAATAACGGGTATTCTGATGCCCTGTGGGTTGGGTAATACTGGGACATAAGACTTATATGTGTATCCTTTCCCAGATAATCCCTTATCCACAGGAGTATGTTTTTTGTTCCGGAAAGATTGCCAGGGAGCACCAGATGACGGATAAGGATACCCCTTGTTGCGATGCCATTCTGTATGGAGAGGTGTCCTACCTGATGCTTCATTTCGAGTATAGAAGCCTGCACATGGTGCCGGTAAGCAGGGGCATCAGAAAGCTTTCGTGCAATATGTGTATTCCAGTATTTGAAGTCAGGGAGATAGATATCAATGAGGCCATGAAGGGTCTGAATGGTTTCTTTGTTTTCATAGGCATTGGTATTATAGACAAACGGAATTGTGATACCCCTTTCTTTTGCTTTTTGTATAGCAATGGCGATGAGGGGAACGTAGGGTGTAGGACTTACAAGATTAATGTTATGAACACCCTGTTGTTCGAGATGGAAGAAAAGAGCTACAAGGTCATCTATGGAGAGTCTTTCCCCTTTTGTGGCAGTACTTATCTGATAATTCTGGCAATAGATGCACCGCAAGTTACAGGATGAAAAAAAGATATTGCCTGACCCCTTTATTCCTGTAATGGGTGGTTCTTCACCAAAATGGGGACCATAGTGGGAAACGATAATATCGTTGCCTATACCACAGTATCCCCTCTCACCGTTTAGACGGTTGATGCGGCATCGGCGTGGGCAGATCTCACATGACTCAAGGAGCGAACGCATATTGTCCATGGAATTATTATAATGGCTTTAAAATGGGATTGGAAGGTTTTTATCCAGTGCATACAGGCAATGATTATTTATGACTTTTTGCCCTATCTCTGGTACACTATGAATAATTGTTATTACCCGGAATAGGGTTTCATATTATGTGAGGTGGCATGATGATAATAATTCACATACTGTTAGTTGTCGCTATTATTTTACTACTCATAAATCTTGTAATGTCTTATAGGTCTACAAAACTTGGGGATAAGGGCCTTGCAGATGACGTTAAATTCAAACTTGATGAATTTGATAAAAGCCTTGCTAAAACTGAGTCGTCAGTCAGGGATGAATTTGTGAGGAACAGAGAAGAACTGAATAAGAACCTCAGAGAAGTCAGGGAGGAGCTACGAAATACCATAAAATCCTTTGAAGAAACTCTTTCACAAAGGATGAATGACCTTATGCAGATTACCGAACAGCGACTCGATAAAATGAGAGAGACAATCGAGACAAAACTCAACGCAATTCAGGAGGATAATAGTAAGAAACTCGAAAAAATCAGAGAAACTGTTGATGAAAAACTTCACGATACCCTTGAGAAGAGATTGGGTGAATCTTTCAAAATCGTCAGCGAGCGATTGGAACTGGTACATCAAGGATTGGGAGAGATGCAGAATCTTGCAACAGGCGTTGGTGATCTCAAAAAGGTTCTGACCAATGTCAAGGCGAGGGGTGTATTAGGAGAGTACCAGCTGGAAAATATTTTAGAGCAGATGCTGACCCAAGAGCAATATGCGAAAAATCAAAAAACAAAGAAAGATAGTACTGCTTTTGTTGAATTTGCTGTCAAGCTTCCTGGCAGGGATGATACGAATAAGACAGTATGGCTTCCCATTGATTCAAAATTTCCCACAGAGGATTATCAGTTATTACTGGAGGCTTATGACCGGGGAGACCCTGCAAGTATAGAGCAACATAAAAAATCCCTTGTGAACAGAATTAAGACTTCAGCCAAGGAGATCCGTGATAAATACCTTGATCCTCCGAACACGACTGATTTTGCTATTATGTTCCTACCATTTGAGGGGCTTTACGCTGAAGTGTTGAGGAACGCAGGCTTATTTGAAGCAATTCAGAGAGATTATAAAGTTGTTATCACAGGGCCTACTACCATCTCAGCATTTTTAAATAGTTTGCAGATGGGATTCAGAACGCTTGCTATAGAAAAAAGATCCAGTGAGGTCTGGGAACTGCTTGGTGCTGTAAAGACAGAGTTTGGCAATTTTGGTGCAATCCTTGAAAAAACCCATAAGAAGTTAAAAGAAGCAAGCAATGTTATAGAACAGGCAGGTGCCAGATCAAGGGTGATTGAAAGAAAGTTGCGTGATGTTCAGGAGCTTCCAAAGGAAACGTCAACGAAATTACTGGGAGAAACCGGCCATGGTAGCTTCGATGAGATGAATGAAGAAAATGAATAGCAATGTGTCAATCGGACCTTTTTTCTGTTATTTCTTACCATTTGCCTTACCGGGTTCAGGAAATCTGGGAGGAAGTCACTACAAGGTACGAGAACAAGACGAATGAGATTGTTGCCGGTGTCGATGTTTCGTATAACGGGACATCCTATAACGCAGCGCTTATACTCTTTCAGAATGGTGAAATCAAAACTATACAAAAGTTACATGGCATATCGAATGAGCCCTATAGAACCTCATTATTTTTTCTCAAAGAAGCACCCATCATCTCACAACTCATCTATCAGCAACCCATTGACCTTCTGTTTGTGAATGGCCATGGCATATGTCATCCCTATAACTTTGGCTTGGCAACGGTCATTGGATTAACCCACAGGATTCCCACAATCGGCATTGCAGAGAAGCTTATTGCAGGTACGTATAGGGTGGTAACTTCGGAAAATCCAAATATACAGTTCATTGTAAGGGATAGTGTCATTATTGGTGTGGCAATAGGACATACACAATCGAAACATCCCATCATAGTTTCTCAGGGATTCGGAATCAGTCTTAAGAGAACGATAACAGAATACTTTACGTGGGTAAAAAAAGGAAAAGTGCCAGAACCACTGAGGCTTGCCCATATTCATGGAAAATCTGAAAGGACGATGAGAGTGTAGCACTTAGATTGTAACTGTTACGCTATCACCCTTCCAGATGCTATGCTCTTCTCGAAAATTTCCCCTATACGTGGCAAACTCGAGATACCCTGAACTCCCAACAAGGCACACCTCAGTATCTTCAAAGTAGCTTTTCCGTAAACTGGTGAAGCGCATCTTTCCAATGCGTATTGTAAATGGTTTGCCTTCTGTAAATCGCTTGAATAACTCATAGGAAATATTAGTAAGGGCATTGCCAAACCTGTCAAACCTAACCACCTCTCCATAGAGAATATTGTGATCAATCTTCGGGTGGATAGTATCGAGGAGCACTGGGTTCGATACAGGAGAACCGAATGATGTCAGCGGGGTGCCTCGGGCGAGATAGGCTGCGGCAGGGGCAAAGATATCTCTTCCGTGAAAGGTCGCGCTTATTGTTTCGCTCATAACGTCACGATTCTCTATTGTGTATACCATGTAGTTGTCATGGAAAAGGAGGGTACATATGCCGTTATCAGGACCAATGAAAAACTGGTTATGTGCTGACACAATAATAGGATGTCTCTCGCTTCCCACTGTAGGATCAACAATACACAGGTGAATTGTTCCTCCAGGAAAATACTGATAATAGCTTTCCACAAGGAACGCTGCTTCTCGTATGTCCTGGCTTTCTACCTCATGGGTTATATCAACAATTTGTACATGGGGGTGGATAGAGATAATAACCCCTTTCATAATGCCGACGTATGGGTCCTTTGTACCGAAATCGGTGAGGAGCGTAATAATTTTCACTGTGTCTTTGTAAAAAGCATGGGGATGAACTTTCGGAAGGGTTTTTCAATAATGCCTTTCTCAGTGATAAAGTGGGTAATATACCGGGCAGGAGTAATGTCAAATGAGTAATAGCGTGCTACAGCATCCTTCAGGGTAATGAGACTTCTCCGTATGTATTTAACTTCTTTGCCATCCCTCTGTTCAATGGCAATATACGTTCCATTCTGTATAGTGCTGTCGAATGTGGAAACAGGGGCTGCAACATAGAAGGGTATGCGGAATCTGTGTGAGCAGAGGGCTATCATGAATGTCCCAATCTTATTTGCCACATCGCCATTGAGCGCGATTCTGTCAGCGCCTACAATGACCTTATGGACACTTTTATTGGCACAGAGAAGACCCACATGGTTATCTGGAACAAGCTCTGCATCAATACCATCGTTGAGTAATTCGAACATGGTAAGTCGTGCACCCTGTAAATACGGTCTTGTTTCTGTGGCAATGACCTTTATCTTTTTTCCATTCTCATGGGCTGCCCTGATGACACCGAGCGCGGTGCCGTATCCTCCGGTTGCGAGGGCACCTGCATTACAGTGAGTGAGTATGGTATCACCATCATCGATTAATTCAGCACCATACAGCGAGAGCATCCTGTTATTCTCAATATCTTCAACGTGAATTGAGATAGCTTCCTCAAGCAGGGCATCAAGGATATCCTTGTCATGGATATGTTGAGTGAATGTTTGCTTCATTCGCTGTAATGCCCAGAAAAGGTTCACTGCTGTAGGTCGTGTCTTCACAAGCCTCTCACAAATGCGTTCCAGTGCCTCCGGTGTGATCGTCCCATGTTTCCGTATAATGCTCTGAACACCTATGACAACACCGTATGCTGCTACAATACCAATGAGAGGTGCACCACGAATCACCATATGGGTGATGACCCGTATAATATCCTGGAGCGAAGAACAACGGACATATTGTTTTTTGAACGGAAGAAGGCGCTGGTCAAGAAGATACAGAGAACCGTCTTTCCAGTAAATATGATCAGTCATAACAATACTCTGTTACTCCTTGAGTCTCTGTATGAGAAGTTTGTTAAGTAATGCGGGGTTCGCCTTACCCTTTGTTTCTTTCATGATCTGTCCAACAAAAAAGCCTAATAATTTTTCTTTTCCAGCTTTAAACTCTGCTACCTCTTTGGGATGACGGCGTATCACCGCATCAATGATTGTCAAAATTGCATGCTCATCAGATATCTGAAGTAATCCCTTTTCTTCAACGAGACGCTTCGGGGAGGCCCCGGTTTTGAATAATTCGGGGAATATGTCCTTGGCAATCTTTGCGCTGATTGTTCCATGTTTTATAAGCCATAAAAGCTCTGACATATGCTGGGGTGTGAGGGGTGCCTGCTGAGGTGATACAGCGGCCTCTTTCAATTCCCTGAGGAGCTCTGTCATCATCCAGTTACTTACTGTCTTCGGTTCAGGGAACAATCGGGTCACCTCTTCAAAATAACTGGCAAGAGATTTGTCGGACGTGAGAATTTCCACATCGTAGAGAGGCAGCTGATACTGTTCCATAAAGCGTTTCATCTTTTGAAAAGGAAGTTCTGGCAGTGTCTTCTTCACCTCTTCAATCCATGCGTCATCTACGACCAGGGGAAGGAGATCAGGTTCTGGAAAATATCTGTAATCATGAGCCTCCTCTTTCCCCCTCATCGAGTATGTGATACCCTCATTTACATTGAAGAGCCGTGTTTCCTGAATAATGTGACCACCCTTTGTAATGACTTCAATCTGTCTTTGAATCTCATAGTCAAGGGCCCGTTCTATATGTTTGAAGGAATTCAAATTTTTCAGTTCTGTCCGTATGCCAAGCTCATGAGCGTCCCTTCGTTTCACTGATACATTTGCATCACAGCGGAAACTGCCTTCCTCCATATTGCCATCACATATTTCGAGATAGATGAGAATATCGCGCAGCATTTTTAAGTAACTTACCGCTTCTCCTGGTGTTGCCATATCAGGTTCACTCACGATTTCAAGAAGAGGGACGCTTGATCTATTATAATCCACAAGGCTATATGTGCTTGTTTCTATGGTGTTTTCATGGACAAGTTTTCCTGCATCCTCTTCCATATGGATCCGTTTAACCCGGATTCTCTTGGTGTTGTTGTCAGAAAAGATATCAATATACCCATCGGTACAGAGGGGATCTTCGTACTGGGAAATCTGGTACCCCTTTGGTAGATCAGGATAGTAATAGTTTTTCCGTGCAAAAATACTTTTGTGGTTGATGGTACAGTTGAGCGCGAGCCCAAGTTTGATTGCGAACGTGACGACCTTCTTATTTAAAACAGGAAGAGCACCAGGAAGACCCATACAGGTGGGACACGTGTGACTGTTTGGTTCAGCACCGAATTTTGTTGAGCAACCGCAGAATATTTTACTGTCTGTCAAAAGGTGGGCATGAACTTCAAGACCTATGACAGCTTCAAAATCGTCATGTTTCACAAAAACCTCATAAGTTACGCCACTTGCTACAGAGGAACGTCTTCTTCAACCTCAGGAATAAAATCCTCCTCTATCTCTCCCTGAATTGTAGGGGTTGGTTTCCGTTCGTCTCGATCAGAAAAGGTGCCGGTACTGAGCATCTTCATATCCGTTGCAATTATTTCCACATTCCTTCTTTTTACACCATCTCTTCCTTCAAATTCACGTGATTGAATCCTGCCTTCTATATAAACAAGCCTCCCCTTTTTTAGGTACTTTTCTGCTATCTCTCCAAGCTTTCTCCAGGCAACTATCCTATGCCATTCTGTTTTATCCTGCCTGTTACCATTCTTATCACGCCGCTGTTCTGTAGTTGCAACATTGAAGGTTGCAACCGGTACACCATCAGCTGTATAGCGTAATTCAGGATCGGCACCAAGCCTACCGATAATGATTGCTTTATTCAAACTTGACATGTTCTTCCCCCCGTTCTGACAGTCATGTGATATGTATAGTTAAACTTATAGTATTGGACTCTAAAAGTCAATGGAAGTACCGAATCATCCACCCACTAATCTGGCACAGAGCATTAAATATGAAAGTGTTAATTACGACAGGAAATGTTTGTTTCCATTGTTACCGGCATGGGCACTTTTGTCTTTTATAGTGAATCGCCACTGGCAGAATAGCTCTTTGTTAATGCCCTCCCGTGCCTTATCGGTCGTTAGACGTACCCTGTGACATCCTGCCGATTACAGAGTATCTGAAATCATAGCGATTCACATTGGTCCTGAAGCCGTATTGTTCAAGCATATCGGAGAGTACCTCAGGTGAATAGAACGTGGCAGGCTCCTTGAAAAACCTTTCCATTCTGCACACAATGCCTCCGATCAATGTATCGGGGTTAATGTCAAATATGAATAAGCAGCCATTGGGCTTCATACAGTTTTTTATTTCTGCGAGTACCGTGTCAGGGTCATCTATGTGGTGGATGGTATCGCCCATTAAAACGAGATTGAAAATGCTTTTCAGCGGTAGCGATTCTGCAACTCCCACTGTTTTTAAAGCATATTGTGGAGCATATTGTATCATGCCATACGCCTGGTCAAGGGATACATATTTGAGGTCATCTCTGACAGTATGGGCAAACTCTATAAGCACCCCTGTGCCTGAACCCACATCGAGCACATAACTTTCGGGCATGAGTTCCTTGACAAGGTTTGAAATGTCCCATAAGACCTTTTTGGGGTAAACAAAGCGGGAGAACAGCTTGAACGGCAGACCCAAGCGGTTAAAGGGAATCATGTTGTTTGTCTCAGATAATGGAGTATGTCTGTCAGGGTGTCGAATATCTGATAATCACCGTATTCATTCCAGGGCATCCTGAGACCGCAGCCTATTATACCTGATTTAGCTGCCTTGTCCAAGATGATGGGGCTATCGTCGACAACGGATATGCAGTTGTCGAAGAGGACTGATTTGTCATAGCTCAGATGGATGTCGTCAAAAACAAGATTATGCTTATTCAGCCAGTTTATGGTGGCCTGCAATGTTCCTTTTTCCCTGTGGCTTGCTATAGTTATGTGAAAGCCCATATCCTTCAGAGAAGATAAAAACTGCGGGGCATCGGGATAAGGAATGAACCGTTCCTGTTCTATGTGTATGCTATTGATAATCGAGTAGAATTCTTGTGGGGTGAAATAGGGCCTCCAGAAATTGAAGTCGTGCCATTCTGACGGCTCTGTGACATCAGCATTTAGTGCTTTCATCCTTTCATAGAGGACAGAGACAAAATGCCACAGAGTGTTGTCTATGTCGACGATAATCCTTTTCATTGGGGTTAACTTATACCATGTATGCAGATGGATTTAAAGACGTGTTGTACTGGAAAGGTTCAGATATTGTGAAGGGCAGATAGTGAAGAGGTTAATACCCTAAAGAGCCGTGCCTTGCTTGCCTTGCCTGTAATAAAATCCCAGGGAAAAAGTTCATCCTTTGCACGTTCCCGTAATGTGTAGAAATTAAGATTCACCGGGCTTTCCCTGAGTACCTTTGTAAAACTCTCACCAGTTGCAAATCTCACAACAATATCGTTTATACGCCTGTCACCCCGTGCGAATATACCCTGTATAAAACTGTACTTCACTGACTCATGGGTAAAATACGTATTATCGACCCTTGCAAAAGCCTTCTTCAACCTTCCTATCTTTTCTTTTAAGGCATCCATATCATCCATGGGAAGCCACTGGAAGGGAGTGGATGGTTTTGGAACAAAGGGGCTCACATGAACCGTAATACTTCCTACAGCACCGACCTTTGCGCCTCTCTTTACCATGATATGTTTGACATGTTTCACTGTTTCCACAATACCGTCAATATCTTCGTATGTTTCACTGTAAAGGCCAATCATAAAATAGAGCTTGAGGTTGAAAGGCTTGATAGAGATGATTGTATCAATTCTCTCCATAATACCTTTGTCTGTTATTGGTTTGCCAATAAAGCGTCTCAGTCGTTCTGTGCCAGCCTCTATACCAAAGGTGAGTGTCTTGATATCATCCCTTAAGAGTTCAATCACAGGAAGAGACATTTCGTCCATCCTGAGGGAGGGCAGATGAATGGTCTTACCTTGTTGTTTTAATGCTTTTATAATCTCTATAAGGTGGGGATGGAAAGAGATGCCACCACCGATAATGCCAATGTGGTCTTGATCAGTATTGATATGCGTCATGCTGTCGTATTTAAAAATATAGGTATGGCCTAAAAGGCAGAAGGGGCATAGAGAAGGGCAGCCTCGCGTTCCTTCTATGAGGAACATATCAGAAAACTCAGTTGCCCTGGTTATAATTGTCGATGTTCCGAAACGAGTGCCTTTATAGGGAAGAATCTTTCGTTTAAATGAAGGGGGGGTGAATGTTGCTATGGTGCCATCGTGATTATAGGATACAGAAAGTTGTTCAGGATTATAGACCCAGTCAAAACAAGAGAGTTCTTCCTTGATTTCAGCCCTTGGTTTATCGTGCATGAGGAGATATTGTTTCATAAAAGGGGGAATCGTTGCTTCTATATCCCCAAGAATAAAGAGATCAAAGAAAGGCGCAACAGGTTCTGGATTTGCCATGACACATATGCCCCCTGCAATGACGAGCGGTTCTTTTTCGCTTCTCTCATGAGAGAAGATATGCAGTGGTGATGCACGGAGAATGGCTGGAATGTTTACATAATCAAGTTCATAGGAGAGGATGAAAAAGACCAGTTCAAACGAAGCAAGGGGTTTTTTGCTTTCTATAGAAAGAACTGAACCATTGTCTTCAAAAAAGCAGCGTTCACATACCACTTCATCAAAAGCATTTAAGGTTTTGTAGAGGATATGGGTGGCAAGATTCGACATACCCACGTGGTAAGTATTTGGATAGACGATACATATGGGAATTTTACCCCGCCATGGTTTACGAATTGTACCTTGTTCTGATGCAATGTGTGTTGTGCCGGCTGTTGAGTGCTGATATTTTTTGTGCGCCACCTGTCAGTTGTACCCTTTCATAACAACCGATCACCGAGAATGGTTATACCCCACTAATCTGCCTGTTTTCGCAGAAATGTCGGAATGTCATAGCGGTCATCATCAATATCAATATTATCACTCTTCGATTTAATCTCCTTGTAGTCAATCGTAACCTTTTTTCTCATAAAGGGCGGAACATTCTCGTCGAATAATTGTTTATCCACTGCCTGTGGTGCATACTTATCTTCATCCACCTGCACCTTTTCTTCAAAACCCGTAGCAATGACGGTGATCCTTACAGAGTCTTCCATGGTATCATCAAAAACGAGTCCCCATATAACCTTTGCGTCTTCATGTGCCTGTTCTTGAATCAATGTAGATGCCTCGTACACTTCGTGCAGTTTCATATTACTATGGCCGGTTACATTTATAAGGACACCCCGTGCCCCATGAATCGATATGTCTTCGAGGAGTGGACTTGATATGGCCTTCTGGGCAGCATCACGTGCTCTGTTTTCTCCTGATGCAGTTCCCACACCCATGATTGCCATGCCCCGTTCGTTCATAATAGTTTTTACATCTGCAAAATCGACCACCACATGTCCTGAACCAACAATCAAATCAGATATGCTTCTGACTGCGTTAAGAAGCACCTCATCTGCTTTGTAGAAGGCTTCAAGTATCGTCATGTGTTTACCACCTATAGATAAGAGTCTTTGATTCGGGATTGTGATGAGCGAATCCACACGATGTTTGAGTTGGGACACACCGTAATCCGCCTGCTGCATACGGTTTTTTGCCTCAAATGCGAATGGTTTTGTGGCAATGGCAACGGTGAGGGCACCAAGTTCTTTTGAAATATCAGCGATGACAGGAGATGCGCCTGTTCCTGTGCCACCTCCAAGGCCACATGTAATAAAAACCATGTCTGCACCCCTCAGATGCTCGGTAATCTTATCCACATCCTCCAGAGCAGCCTGCTTACCGACTTCGGGATCTGCACCAGCGCCTAAACCACGCGTCAACTTTGCCCCTATCTGAACCTTGATGGGTGCTTTACACATGGCTAAAGATTTGACGTCTGTGTTTACTGCAATAAACTCAACGCCCTGAACTTTTGCGTCCACCATATTACTGAGGGCATTACACCCACCACCACCGACACCCACAACCTTTAACTTTGCAGTAAACCCGTTGTTTTCATCCATGTAAAATTTGTTCACCGTGCACCTCCTAAAAAATTTCTTTAAACCAGTCACGTATCCTTTTAAAGAGTGTCCCTCCACCAAATAGTGAGCCACTCTTTACGTATCGTCTCTTTCTTCCTTTTGAGTTTTTGAAACCATAGAGGAGGAGCCCGACGCCTGTTGAGTATATGGGATTATTCACAACATCGACGAGCCCTCCTACACCGATTGGGTAGCCCCGACGCGTGGGAAGGTTGAAGATATTTTCTGCAAGCTCAGTAATGCCTTCAAGGTTTGCGCATCCCCCTGTGATAACGACACCGGACGCAAGGAGCCTCTCGGACCCGGATTTTTTTATTTCTTCGTAGATGAGCGAGGTAATCTCTTCCACTCTCGGTTCAATAATATCGGCAAGGGTTTTTCTCATGAGGGTTCTGGGTTTTCTGCCACCCACGCTGGGGACCTCTATGGTTTCGTTTGCACCCACCATATTTGAGAAGGCACATCCGTATTTCTTCTTTATTTTTTCAGCTTCTTCCAGGGGTGTTCGGAGGCCAATACCAATATCATTCGTGATATTATTACCGCCAAAAGGAAGGACCGATGTATATTTCAGACTTCCATTGGTAAATACGGCAATATCACTTGTGCCACCACCGATATCCACAATAGCAACACCAATCTCTTTCTCTTCGGGCGTCAAGGTCGCTTCTGCTGATGCAAGTTGACCAAGGATAATGTCATCGACAGTGAGGCCTGCAAGCCTGCAGCATTTTATGATGTTCTGTGCAGACGCAACACTCCCCGTCACAATATGGACCTTCACTTCCAGCCGTACACCGGTAATTCCAATAGGATCTTTGATACCATCCTGATCATCGATGATGAATTCCTGTGGAATAACATGGATGAGCTCTCGATCAGCAGGGATAGCAACAGCCTTTGCTGCGTCAATAGCACGGGTAATATCATCCGGTCGGACCTCTTTATCCTTAATGGCAACAACACCGTTGCTGTTAAAACTCTTAATATGGGCTCCACCTATGGCTGCAAGACAGGATTCAATCTTGATACCTGCCATGAGTTCTGCCTCCTCCACAGCCTTTTTGATGGAGTTTACAGTGCTGTCCATATTGACCACAACGCCTTTCCTCAGACCTGTTGAAGGGTGGGAGCCGATACCGATTATATTGACCTTACCCTCTGCAGCCTTTGCCACAACAACACATATTTTGGTTGTCCCTATATCAAGTCCGATGAGGAGTTCATCATCTCTCAACATCTCATCCCTTCCTTTCTCGTACTATGGCTCCCTTTTCAAACCGTGCATCAATGCATTTGATTAAGAAACCTCTTCGTTTTGCGTCCTCGAGCACTGCCATTGCCCTTTTAAGCCTTCCTTTCTGGTCTTCTTTACCAAGTATAATTTCGATGCCATCGTCAGCGCCAAATATGGTTATATTACCTTCAACATAGGTGACTTCAGAGACAATCTCTCGTGGAATGATACCCTCTGAAAACCATCGATTTACCTGATGGAATACGCTTTGCATATCATTCTTTTCCCGTGCATTGATAATGTATAGACCCTTTACAGCACCCTTGCCTAAGGGCCTGTATGGTTCACCATACTCATCGAGAACCTGGACTTCCCCAGTATTTCTTACCCAGAGTGCTGAGGGCGTTTTTTCCTTTACATCAATGACCAGAGAAAAGGGATAGACCCTTGTGATCCGCACCTCCCGGATAAAGGGATGGGATGTGATGGCTTCCCTCATCTGTGTTACATCCATCTTAAAGAGGCTCTCTTTTAAAAATGGTGCAATACGTCCCATAAGTTCCATTGTCTGGAGCTGGTGTACCCCATTGATCTTGATATTCTTGAGCGAGAAGAGAGGCTCATCCCTCGTAAAGAGATACATAATAGTAAGCATGGAGAGAATTGAAAGAGGTACGATAACAAGGAGGGAAATAATTTTTTTCATAGTTTCACCTGTGCCCCCATTAACAGCTCTTCCACAAGCTCATCAAAGGTCTTCCCCAGATACCCCCACGCCTTGGGCACAAGGGATGTTTCTGTCATGCCAGGAGACGTATTGATGTCGATGACCTGCGGAGTAGCCTTGTCAACTAACATATCAATACGTACGCAGCCACTGAGCTCGAAGCTTTCATAGATCGTTGATGCTATCGCGTATGCCGTGCGCTCTACCCGTTTGCTGATAGTGGCCGGTATAATATACTCTGTCATACCTTGTGTATACTTTGCCTTAAAATCATAGAAACCCGTGGATGGTCTTACTTCAATGATGGGGAGTAGCCTTCCATTGACAATACCCACAGTGATTTCTGGTCCATCAATATATCGCTCAATGAGTATTTTTTTGTCATAGGCAAATGCCTGTTGTATGGCACGATTCTTTTCTTTGTTTGTTTGTACAATGGAAATACCAATCGTTGAGCCTTCGTTCGCTGGTTTCACAACAAAGGGAAGAGGGAATTGAATCTTTGATTTTTGAGTGAAGACAGCATATGGCGGTGTAGGAATTTGTAACCCCATCAGGATATGTTTCATAATTGTTTTATCCATGGCAATGGAAGAGCCAAGAACTCCCGACCCTGTATAGGGAATGCCCATGAGTTCACAGAGACCCTGGACAGTGCCATCTTCACCCCATCTCCCGTGGAGGCTGATAAATGCAATCTCTATTGTTTTTTGCATAAGAGTTGCAATGAGTCTGTCCCCTGCATCAATGCCGACAGCGTTATACCCCATTCTTAAGAGACTCTGGAGAATAGCAGTGCCACTTTTGAGCGAGATCTCTCGCTCCGATGATTTACCGCCCATGAGTACACCAATCTTTTTTCTTTTTAAGGTTTTCTTATCCATCAAACCCCCAGAGTTCAACCTCTTCGTGAAGTGTCACACCCAGTTTTTCAAAGACCTCCTTTTTAATGGTATCGATTAACCGTTTAATGTCCTGAGCTGTTGCATACCCACGATTGATGATAAAATTTGCATGCTTTTGAGAAACCTGGGCACCACCAATCTGATACCCCTTTAACCCTGCCTGTTCGATGAACTTCCACGCCGGGGTACCATGTACCTGTTTGAAAATGGAGCCAGAGGAAGGAAATTCCATGGGGTGTCTTTTTTTTCGCTCGCCATAGACATATGCCATGTCTTTCTGGATTGCCTTTTTATCTCGCGCAGTGAGATAAAATCGTGCGCTTACCACACACTCCGATGTATGGACTGATGATGTTCTGTAACCAAATAACAGTTCATTTTTTGGCACGGTCTTTACAATACCCTGTCCGTTAATAATGCGAATTGCTTCAAGGGTATCTGATATGGTACTTCCGAAACTTCCTGCATTCATTTTTATAGCACCGCCGATAGTACCTGGAATCCAGTACAGCTTTTCAAGACCCGAAAGCCCTTTTTCCGATTCATGGAGTATAAATGTCCGTAATGATACACCACCTGCAACATCCACATAGGCACCATTCTCTGTTGCCCTATGGCGTGTATGAACCATTCTCGTAATCCTGATAACAGCCTCATTGATTCCTCTGTCGTCCACAATGACATTTGTGCCATTTCCAAAAAATCTGTAGCGAATACCTTCCTGTTTCAGGTGTGTGAGTGCTGCAATAAGGTCACTCTCATCCAGAGGATAGATGAGGTATTTGACCGGGCCACCAACCTTCATGGATGTGTACCGTTTCATTGGAACGTCTTGCATGACTACCCCTTTAATTTGAAAACCCTTTGCACACACTGTTTTTCTGCCTCACCGTCCTTTGTTGCTCCATGCAGAGACCAATGTTTCATCGATTTTATAGATATCGCCTGCACCAAGGGTAACCACCACATCACCACGTTTCACTAATTTCAGAACCTCTGCTGCTGCCTCATTGTGTGTAGGAACGAATAGTACATGTTTGTGACCACTGGTTCTTATTTTTTCAGAAAGGCGCCCACCTGTTATGCCTTCTATTGGTTCTTCTGAGGCCGGGTATATCTCTGTGATAATGAGGATATCGGCTTCATTAAACGATGTCGCAAATTCATCCATAAGTGCCTTTGTGCGGGTGTACCTGTGGGGCTGGAATACAACGATAATCCTGCCCTTACACATTTGTTTCACTGCTGAGAGGGTTGCCTTTATTTCTGTAGGATGGTGACCATAGTCGTCTATCAATGTGATGGGACCATCCAGTTTTACCTGAAGCCTTCGCTGGATACCGGAGAAGTGTTTCAATGCCTCCTGTATTGTTGAAAATGGGATATCAAGCTCTATGGCCACTCCACAGGCTGCAAGTGCATTCACCACATTGTGAATACCGGGTAGAGATAATTCAATATTACCCAGCTCGTTTCCTTTAAATATGACAGTAAACATCGTTTTCATACCGTCATAATGGATAGTTTCAGCTCTGAGGTCAGCCTGCTTGGAAAGGCCATAGGTCGTATACCGTCTCTTCAGGAGGGGAATAATACTTTGGACGTTGGTATTATCAATACAGATGATATCAAGACCGTAGAATGGTATTTTATTCAGAAAAGCCACGAAGGCGTCTTTAATCTCATTGATATTCTTATAAAAATCGAGATGCTCAAGGTCGATGTTTGTTACAACAGCAATTGTGGGAAAGAGGAGGAGAAATGTACCGTCACTCTCATCTGCCTCAGCAACGAGAAACTTGCTGCTTCCAAGCTTTGCATTGCTCCCGAAGCTGTTGAGTTTCCCGCCCACCACACATGTAGGATCCATCCCTGCCTGACCGAGAATAGAGGAAATAAGGGATGTGGTGGTTGTTTTGCCATGAGAGCCTGCAACGGCTATACTATATTTCATTCTCATAAGTTCAGCAAGCATTTCAGCCCGTTGTATGACAGGGATAAAGAGTTCCTGCGCCTTCTTGATTTCTGGGTTGTCGGGTTTGACCGCGGATGATACGACAACAACATCAACGCCTTGTATGTTCCCTTCACGGTGGCCATAGAAAATTGTGGCACCGAGACGTTCAAGTCTCTCTGTTGTTTCAGTCTTTTTTAGATCAGAACCGGTCACTGTAAAACCAAGATTGAGAAGAACCTCCGCAATACCACTCATTCCAATACCGCCAATGCCAACAAAATGGATCTTCTCAATATTATGCAGTACCACAGAACACCTCGTTGTGAGTACGGTTCACCGTATGCTTGTTAAAATTATTTTTTCGTCTTCTCATAGATATATCCAATGATACGTTCTGCTGCATCCTCTACATAGAGGGTTCCGATATTCTCGCCCATTGTATGGAGTAATGTATGGTTGTCCATAAGCTTTTTCAGAATGCGGTAGAGCCTTTCTCCCGTAACCTCATCATTTCCAATGACGTATCCTCCACCGATAGACTCAACAAGGGAGGCATTATGCCACTGGTGGCCCCCTGCTGAAAAGGGGTAGGGAATCAATATGGCAGCTTTTTTGAAAAAGGCGAGCTCACATATAGTGGTTGCGCCAGCACGGCAGATGACAACCTTTGACAGATTGTAGTATTTTGCCATGTCATTGGTAAACGCAAATACCTCATGTTTAATGTGTGTCTTGTCGTATGCTTCTTTCACACGGGGAAAATCTTCGCTCCCTGTCTGATGGTACATGACAGTATTCTGATAGCTCTCGAGAAAGGGAAGTAACGTGAGTATTGATTCATTGATGCGTCTGGCACCTCTACTGCCACCAAATACAAAAATACCAAAGGTATCAGAATGATCTTCTTCCTTCCTTGTTGTGAGTGTTTTCCTGAGCGGGTTTCCCGTATGATATACATGTTGTGTTGAGAGATACTCTTTTGTTGCTTCAAAGCTTATGAATGTTGCTGTCGCAAACCTTGCAAGTACCCTGTTGGCAAGACCCGGTTGCACGTTTTGTTCATGGAGAAAACGGGGTATTCCAAGAAGAAATCCTGCAATGATAATGGGTACAGATGTAAAACCACCCATCCCGAGGATGGCATCAGGCTTTTCTTGTCTGATGAAACGTATTCCCTGGTAGATGCCCTGTAACATATGGATGAGCGTGAGTATTTTGTAGCCAATACCCTTACCTAAAAACTGCCGTGCCTCAATATAGAGAAGTTTGAAACCATGGCTGGGGATAATTGTCTGTTCAAGGCCCACCTTTGTGCCGATAAAGGTGACCTGGTTATTGTTATCCTGAGCCATAAACCGTTCAGCTACAGCAATGCCAGGAAAGATATGCCCACCTGTACCTCCTGCAGCAATGAAGAGTTTCATGCCGATTCCCCTCCTGTGCGTACTAGGGAACCAAGTATGGGTGCCACAAGAAAGAGTGCAATAAGGGGCTGGTATATCATGCCTCCGGACAGCCTTAAGCCCACAACCATAAAAAGATCAATTGTGATATACAGAATGCCACAAAATGCGAGAAGTGCAATGGCATGTGTTCGTGTGAGAAATGCTGAAAAGCCAAAGAGCAGGAGGAGAAAGGATGGTATGAGAAGAAGGTACCTGTGAACGTCACTTAACGCTACACCCATACTGAGAATTGTTATCTTTTTATAGAAAAGGATGAGGATAACGAGGACAGTGTATCCTGCAATACACGGAATAATTCGGCTCTTCCCCAGAATAAAGAGGAACAGCATAAGGGTCACAGCAATGGGAATCATGGAGACGAGCCTCCCGACCATAAAGAGATTGAAGGCTGATGAAGAAAAAATTATGGAAAGGGCTATCATATCCCTGAAGAAATCTTTACCCTTTTCTTCCATGGTGATGAGGTAGAAGAAGATACTGTAGAATGAGACAAATGTAACAATACCTTCTGTAGGGTATTTGGAAAGGAAGGTTGGATATACAAAAAAGAGTATGGTTGTTGCAAAGGCAAGAAGAATAACAGGGTATTTCATGGACAGTATATAGCGAGATGGTATCAGAGATACCCCGTATATAGCTGCGATGCCGCAGCACATAAAGAGAATTTTTAAAGGGGTAAATTCGCGAAAGAGACTATAGACAAAAAGTGATGTAAGTATGAGTATCACAATCTTTTTCATAAGGACTCCACAATCGTCTTAAACGTTTCGCCCCTGTGCTTATAGTCACGAAACATATCGAAGCTGCTGCACATGGGGGAGAAGAGTATGACATCGCCTGCCTTTGAAAGATGCCATGCCCTCATCACTGCATCCGTTAGGTCATGCTCTATATACGTGTCCGTATATTCACCGAGCTCATTCTGTATCCGTTCTTTTGCCTCGCCAATGAGTATCAAGGCTTTTACTTTCTTCATTGAATCAACCAGGATCTTGTAGCTTCCACCCTTATCCCTGCCCCCTGCAATGAGAATGACATGGCCGGTGATACTCTCAAGGGCTCTCCGGGTGGCATCAACATTCGTTGCTTTTGAATCGTTGTAGAATGTGACACCACGCAACGTACGAACAGGTTCTACCCTGTGGGGAAGCCCTGTGAATGTGTGGAGAACGTCCTCTACTATGGTATGCTCCACATTGTAGAGGTGGCATACAAGGAGGGCAGCCAGTATATTTTCTGTATTATGGATGCCCACGAGTGGTGAACGGGAACGTGCATATGTATATTCTTTGTCTCTGAGACGAACATGCATCAATCCGTTTTTGAGGAAAGCACCTTCCTGTAATCCAGTATCTGTTGAAAAGCGGAATAAACGGGCATGGATAGTGTGAGAGAGAAGGAGGTTATTATTGATCACCGCATAATCATCAGGTGTCTGATTTTCAAATATCCTGTATTTAGCATGTGTATAGTCTTCGTAACTCCTGTATCGGTCGAGATGGTCTTCTGAGATATTGAGAAGCACCGCAAGGTTTGGTTTGAATTGCTTTATGGTCTCAAGTTGAAAACTACTTATTTCAATGACAATATAGCGTGCCCTCTTTTCTCCTATGACATAATTGATAAGGGGATTGCCAATGTTTCCTCCGATAAAGACATCTCTGAAGGCCCTGGTAAATATCTCTCCGATAAGAGTAGTGGTTGTTGTCTTTCCATTCGTACCGGTAATTGCAATAATAGGTTCCTGTATAAAAGCAGAGGCAAGCTCTATTTCCCCTATGATTGCAATTCCGTGTGATTTCGCTTCTTTTAATACAGGTAGTTCACTATCAACACCTGGACTGAGAATAATCATGGGGTACATGAGGAAGTCTCGTATGGAATGAGGACCGAAGTGTCCGGTAAAAGGTATGCCATTGAGCTGTGTGAGTACAGGCATTAAATCTTTTTCTGCCTTTTCATCAGCGAGGCCAATCTGTCTTCCCATACTGTGAAGAAACCTGGCAACCGCTAATCCTGTTTCACCAAGGCCAACAACAAGTACTCTGTCAGGAATTCTCATCTGTTTCATCTCACCGTAGTTTTAACGTACTCAACGCAATGAGACCCAGTATAATTGAAATAATCCAGAACCGCACAACAATCTTTTCCTCGTTCCACCCCTTCAGTTCAAAATGGTGATGTATGGGTGCCATCTTGAAAACCCGTTTGCCCCGTAGTTTGAAAGAGGCAACCTGAATAATGACAGATGCTGCTTCAGCAACAAAAATACCGCCGGCTATAACGAGTAAAATTTCCTGTTTTATAATAACTGCTATGGTGGCAAGGGATGCACCAAGGGAAAGGGAGCCTGTGTCTCCCATAAAGAGTTCTGCTGGATAGGTGTTGTACCAGAGAAACCCAATGCCTGCCCCCAGCATGGCACCACATAAAATCGTAAGCTCTCCAGCCCCTTTCACATAGAAAATCTGGAGATACTGAGCGAATTTTATATTTCCTACAAGGTAGGAAAATAAAAGAAAGGTGGAGCATACAGTCAGAACAGGACCGATGGCAAGCCCATCGAGACCATCGGTGAGATTGACGCCGTTCGATGTCCCCACAATGATAAACATACAGAGAATTATGTAGAATGCACCAAGGTCAGGTGTAATATTTTTGAAAAAAGGAACCGTGAGTTCTGTAATAAATCCGAATTTGAAATATATGAGGAGGCTGATGATTAAGGAAGAGATGATCTGGAGAAAAAATTTTGTCTTCCCAGGGATTCCTTTGCCATTTTTACTTCTCAGTTTTGTAATGTCATCAACAAAGCCTATGGCGCCAAAAGAGAGGAGGGCAAACGTGACTATCCATACATAATAGCTTCTCAAATCTGACCACAGTATCGTAGGAATGATAGTAGAAACAAGGATGACGAACCCTCCCATTGTGGGTGTTCCTTTTTTTTCGCTGTGTCGTTCAGGGACGTCCTCACGCATGTCACTCTTGATCTTCCATTCATGAAACTTCCGGATCATGTACGGGGTAAGAAAGAAGCTGATCGACAATGCTGTCAGGATAGCAAGCACTGTCCTGAATGTGATATAGCGGAATACATTGAATGCACTCCACTTGACATAGAGTGGAAACAAAAGATGGTAGAGCATTTAAACGAGAGCCTCCACTATATCCTCCATTTTCATTGCCCGTGAACCCTTTACAAGAACCACATCGCCTTCTGCGATATGCTCTTTTACATAATTGATGAGAGCTGTTTGATTGGTAAAGAAAAGGGCACGTTTTTGTTTTATTTCATTGAATGCATCCTTCATCTCATCACCGATAAGGAGAATCATCGAGATGGTACTCTCCTTCAACAGTCTGCCAAGGTGCGTATGATAATAGAGTGTGTGTTCGCCAAGTTCTTTCATACTGCCAAGAATTGCTATCTTTTTTCCGGTACACGGTAAATCATTAAGTATTCTGATTGCCCATTCCATAGAAGCGGGATTTGCATTGTATGTGTCATCAATAATCGTGTACCCATGTTGTGAGTGTCGTGGGTTAAAACGCATTGAGTAAGGACTGAATGTTTCGATAGTTTCTTTGATATGGTGTGCATCAAGTCCCGCACTGCAGGCGATTGATGATGCACAAAGAATATTATAAAGGTTATATCTACCGAGGAGGTGCGTGCGGGCCTGTAGAGTGCCACCGGGCACTGTGAGGGTAATTGAGAAGCCAGACCAGCCGAGGTCCTCATCAATACGGAGAGAAAAATCTGCTTTGTTTATGATGCCAAAGGTATAGGATGTGCGGTTTCCGTACCTCTCCTGCTGTGAGATATGCGGATCGTCTGCATTAATGAAGATAGTACCATTCTCCTTTGTGCAGTAAAAAAGATCCAGCTTTTCCTGAACAATACCATCAATTGTTCGAAGACCTTCAAGGTGGGAGGGGTGGATATTGGTAATTAAGGATATATCAGGCTCTGTTATACGGCCGAGTTGTTGGATTTCGCCTGGACTATTTGTACCCAGTTCAAAGATACAGAAATCAGGCGTACCACTGATAGCAAGTATTGTCTTTGAAACGCCGATAAGATTATTGTAGTTCTTTTCGTTATATGCAACTCGGTAGGCGCTCTTCATCATGGCGACGAGAATTTCCTTTGTGGTAGTTTTGCCATTGCTGCCTGTGATTGCAATGAATGTTCCGGCGATTCGTGTGCGTTTGAATCGGGCAAGTCTGAGCAGTGCTTCCAGAGTATTATCAACGAGTATGATCGTCCCGCTGGCATTTGTGATAGCGCCTTCCCGTCCTCTTGTACAGAGGGCCCCGCCATGGGATTTACTGTAGGCCTCATGGATAAAGGCGTGGCCATCGAAGTTATCTCCAGAAAGGGGAATAAACAGTTCACCCTCAGAAATTGTTCTGGTATCTGTTGATATTCCAGAGAAGACGTCTCGTTCCATTCGATAGACTGTCCCGTTTACTGCTTTCACAATGTCATGTATGTGCCACATCCAGTGCTTCCTCAACCACTTCCTTATCGCTGAAATGGATAACGGTGTTGCCAATAATCTGGTAATCTTCGTGTCCCTTACCTGCTACGAGGAGAATATCGTGCTCTTGCACAGATCGGATGCCTTCAATAATAGCCTCTCTTCGGTCAGGTATAATTTTGAATGAATTACCCCTGAAACCTTTCTGTATATCCTCAATAATTTTTTGTGGGTCTTCACTTCTCGGATTATCTGATGTAATAATGGTAAGGTCTGCGAAACGTGAGGCAATGTTACCCATAATGGGTCTCTTTCTTCTGTCCCTATCACCTCCACATCCAAAAACAAGTACCAGCTTCCCTTTTTTGATACGGTTGAGCATGTCGAGCACTTTTGTAAGGGCATCCGGTGTATGGGCATAATCGATAAAGACAGTCACACCCTTTTCATTCTTGACCCGCTCAAGCCTGCCCGGTACACTATGGAGGGTTTCAATGCCTTGTTTGATTGTCTCGTGCGGGATGCCCATGAGGTGACTCACAAGCGAAGACGCAAGAATGTTTGATGCATTAAACATTCCAATGAGTGGTGAATGGAGTTGTAGAGGAGATCCAAAGAGTGACACATCTAAATATAACCCGTGTATATCCTCCATGGCAGCTATTACATAGGCGTCCGCCGGTTTATGCAGGCTGAAGAAGAATGTTTGTATAGGTTTTGGGGGCATAAGGTCCTGTGATATGGGATCATCAAGATTGAGCAGGGCATACCGTTCTTGTTTACTACTTTGAGGGAGAAAATAGGAAAAAAGGCGTTTCTTTGCCTCAAGATAATGCTCAATATCACCATGGTAGTCAAGATGATCGTGGGTGAGATTTGTAAAGACGGCACAGTCAAAATCAATCCCTTCAACCCTGTGCTGATCGAGTGCATGCGATGAGACCTCCATGATGACATAGTCGCATCGCGCATCACATATTTCTTTCAGTAGTGCCTGGAGTTCTACTGCACCCGGTGTGGTATTCTCTGCCTTGAAGGTATGACCATTGTACCTGTGGGATATAGTGCCAATGAGTGCAACCCCTTTATGCGCAGTTTTGAGAATAGACTCAATGAGGTAGCTCGTTGTTGTTTTCCCATTCGTACCAGTAATGCCCACAACAGTAAGGTTACGGGAAGGGAAGCCATAAAATTTTGATGCCATGGCTCCAAGGAGTGCCTGTGTGTTGTCTGCAATAATGAGGCAGGGCACAGGTATTTCAAGTTCCCTGTCTGCAACAATTGCCCTTGCTCCTTTTTGTGTTACGTCCTGTATGTATGATTCACTCTTTTTTGTGGCAAAAAATATGTAGCCCTCTTTAACCTGCCGTGAATCCTTTGTAAGACCGGTAATATCCACATTGGTATCGCCTTTGACACTACGGATAGGCATATGAGCAAGAAGCTCCATAAGTTTCATTGAGTATCCGTTCTCCCGTATATGACGCACTCAGATTCGCCCTTCATCCTCTCAAAAGGTTTTGGGTGCTGTTCAATCACATAACCAGACCCATAGACCTTTACATGGGAAGTATGGGCAGTAATTTTTTCAATAGCCACTCGTAATGAAAGATTGGTAAGATTAGGCATAATCCATTCAGTACTCTCTGAACCCCGCGATTGTGTGGACACACGGTTACCGGTCATTAATTCGAAACCCATGCTTCCGTGGTGAATAACAATTCCCCGCGCGGTATAGGGGATAAGGGAAGAACACACCTGTGTGACATAGGTACTGTACAGTGAGAGCAGTTTATCTTTGCTCATAGTGTAACCTCTGCCAAGCATAATATCCTCAGCACTCAATTCTTTAGAATAGGCGATGCCTTCTTTTTTCAGGAAGCCGAACGGGTATTGCGTACCGATTATTTTGAGGATGCTTTTAAGACCTTCTTCATCTTTATCCTTCAGTATCTCGACCGGTTTCTTGCATTCAGGAGTATTGTATGCACTTTTTTTTATAAAAATCAAACCTTCTGGATCGAGCAATGTATCTCTCATGGCTGCACACACAATGGGTACTGTTATGAGGAATGATGGCTCCAGTGACTCTGTAGGTGAGGATTCTCTGTGCCCGGTGCTGTGGGAATCTGTTCCTGCGTGCGGGAGTGCAATATTCATTGTATGCGGTTGAGCGTGTGGCGCATGTACTATGCGCCTGGCACCCACCTTTTCTGGAATCTTGAAAATCAGCGCAATATACACGAAAAACATAATGACACAGATGAATAAGGCCCTTCTATTAGCCCTTTTATTCATCGGAGAACAACAACCTCTTCTTCCTTTGGTTTCTTCATACCGAGCCTCTCTTGTGCCTTAAATTCGAGATAGTGGGCATGGGTAATAGCTGAAAGCTCCATCTTCAACGCATTATGGGTGTCAATAATCTCTTTCTCCCTCTTTAACTCTTCGATGAATTCTTCACGGAGATCGTTGTATGCACTTCTCATAAAGAGAGAAACAATTAGAAATATGAGGAAACAGATGAGAAAGAGCATAAGAGACGTCACGTTGCTTTCATGAACCACTTTTTTTGTTGTTGAATACATATGGTGCATTGCTATCTCCTCTATACCTTCTCAGCAATCCGAAGCTTTGCACTCCGGGCACTCGGATTAGTACGAATCTCATCTCTTCCGGGAACTATGGGTTTTTTCGTGATTATCTGAAAAGAGGGTGTCTGTTTAAACATATTTTTTACTATTCTATCTTCGAGAGAATGAAAGGAGATGACGCCTATTCTCCCGCCGGGTGCGAGCATGTCCATGGCGTGGTGAATACCGGTTTCTATGTTGTCAAGTTCCTTATTGACTTCCATACGTATAGCCTGGAAGGTCTGTGTGGCAGGATGTAAGCGCGTCCTTCTTTTTTTCACCTCACATACAATGCGACTCAATTCTTGTGCAGTGGTTATGGGTTTTTTCTTTCTCTCCTGTATAATCATCTGTGCAATTTTTGTTGCTTTTTTCTCCTCACCAAAGTTCTTGAGCATGTTATACAGCTTGGTATAGGTATAGCGATTTACCACATCATAGGCTGTAAGCGCTGCACGTTGATCCATCCTCATATCAAGGAAGGCTTCGCTATTGAAACTGAATCCCCGTTTTCCCATAAGCTGGTAAGTAGAAAGACCAAGGTCAAATAAAATAGCATCAAAGGAAGAAACCCCCCTCTGTTTCAATAATGCCTTCAAATCTCTAAAATTCCCCTGTATCAACAATACCCTGTCTTTAAATCTCCATAGCCTCCTTTGGGCAATCTCAAGGGCCTCTTCATCAACATCAATGCCAATGACCTGAATATCCTCATATCGCTCCAGTATGTGGTATGCATGCCCCCCACCTCCAATAGTTGCATCTACAAAGAGCCTGCTTGTAACACCCACCAGTTTGTCAATGACATGGCCAAGGAGAACCGGTATATGCTCACCATTCATCAAAGGCCGAGATCAGAGACGATATCAACCATCTGTTCAAGGTTTGAAGTTGCCTTGTGAACCAACTCTTCCCATTTTTCTTGTGCCCAAATTTCTATTTTTTTATTCATGCCAACAATCGTGACATTCTTTTTAATCTGTGCATAGGTTTTCAGTGACTGGGGAATAAGAATTCTCCCGAGCCTGTCAATAGTGCACTCTGAAACACCTGAATAGAAGAATCTTAAGAATTCTCTGGCTTCTTTTCTAATGGCGCCAAGTTTTTCTATTCTTTCCTGAATATTTAACCATTCCTGGTAAGGGTATGCCACAATACAGCTATCAAGATTTGTAAGTATAAGGCGCATATCATATTGAATTGAAAGAGTTTCCCTGAACTTGGAGGGTATGCTTATTCGGTTTTTATCATCAAGGGCATATTCAAATCTTCCAGCAAACATTATCCCACCTTATAACACACTTTACCACCTTCAACCAATATACTTGTAACATTTTATTTTGTCAAGGTTTTTTTGTTTTTTGTCGTAAGAAAATCTTTTGGTATCTTCAATATTCAAAAGTGCCTATCGGAGCAGGATTGAAAAGAATTTGTGGACTATTTTATGAAAGGATATAGAATATATCCAATGGTAAAAAGTGTCATAAATAGTATATATTTGGAGTATGGTGAGGCATGAGTAAACTGATTGCCATTATAGACGACGAACCTGATATCGTAGAGCTTGTGAGTCTGCACCTCAAAAAGGTAGGGTTTATGACAAAGGGATTTTTTGAGGCTGAATCATTCTATAGATTTCTTTCAACCCAAACGCCTGACCTCATTATTCTTGATCTTATGCTTCCTGATGCAGATGGATTTGAAATTTGTAAGTACCTGAAGAAAGAAGAGAAACATGCGGCAGTCCCTATTCTTATCCTCACTGCAAAGGCAGATGAAACTGATAAGGTTCTCGGTCTTGAGCTTGGCGCTGACGACTACGTAACAAAGCCTTTTTCTCCACGGGAGCTTGTTGCACGGGTCAAGGCGGTATTACGAAGGCGGGTGGGAGAGGAGGAAGAAAAAAAGATAATAATCGGAGATGTGCTTACCATTGATTTGAATAAATTTGAAGTGATTGTTGACAAGAAGAAAGTAGTACTCACATCCACTGAATTCAGAATCCTTCAGCTCCTTTCCTCAAAACAGGGGTGGGTTTTTTCTCGGGAACGCATTCTTCAGCATCTGTGGGGGCATGAAAAGACTGTTGTGGATAGAACCATAGATGTCCATATCAGGCACCTGAGAGAAAAGCTGGGTAAGGCAGCACATCTTATAAAAAATATACGGGGGGTTGGTTACAAAATAGAGGCGTGAAACGGTCTATATTGTATAAAATATTTGGCGGCTATCTTCTTATTATCGTGTCTCTTTCATTATTAATTCCTTTTATTGCTTTTAAGGTAATCCGGAACCATCATGTGAATGCCCTTACAGAAAGCCTGAAAAATATTGCCATCACACTGCAACCAGCGATACTGAGGTTGTTAGAAAAGAATAAGACACGTGCCCTGGACAGTTTTGTGAAGGAGATGGGACAACAGATTCATGCGAGAATCACAGTGATCAATGGTGATGGTACAGTGATTGCAGATTCACAAAAAGATCCTGCAACAATGGAAAACCATAAATCGCGTCCAGAAGTCATTGATGCCCTTTCAGGAAGTATTGGACGGTCAATGCGTTTCAGCGTAACCCTTGAGGAGGAGATGCTGTACGTTGCAGTGCCGCTTGAGAGGACTGGAAAGCCGCTCACTGTCCTCCGTCTCAGTCTTACATTACAACAGATCAATACATTGATTGCTACTGTCAGGGTAAGGATTGTACAGATAGCCCTTATCTTTACAGTACTGTCACTCATTATAGCATTTGTGCTCTCCCGGGGATTTTCACGGACTCTCCGTGTGCTCATGGGTGGTGTACAAAGACTTTCACAGGGTGATTTCAGCACACGGATATACATGAAAATGGAAGATGAAATGCAACAGCTCGCACAGGGGTTTAATGAGATGGCAGAGAAGATGGGACGTCTTTTCAATGAGCTGAAAGACCAACATGAAGAACTGCATATTATCTTATCGTCTATTGAAGAGATGCTTATCGTCTTGGACATGGAGGGCAGGATAAAACTGAGCAATGAGAGTTTCAAAAAGATGATAGGGGTGAGTACTGTTGATGGACAATTTTACTGGGAGGTTGTAAGGTCACCTCAACTCAGTGAGCTGATAAAAAGAATTACTGATGAGAAAAAAAATATTACAGATGAGATTGAACTTTTTAACCGACACTTTCTCTGTAGCCTGTCCTTTGTATCGTCTGGACAGGTTGTCATAGTGCTTCACGATATTACAGACCTCAAATATCTGGAAAAGGCAAAGAAAGATGTTGTTGCCAATATTTCTCACGAACTGAGAACACCACTCACTGCAATTAAAGGATTCGTTGAAACACTGGAAGAAGAAGAACAGATAAAGAATATACACTACCTGGAGGTTATTAAACGACATACAGACAGGCTCATGAATATTGTTCATGATCTTCTCATTCTTTCTGAGCTTGATGAAAAGACGATGCCATTCACGTTTGAAGATGTTGCATTACCCCATCTTATAGAGAATATTGTAAAGATATTCCAAGATAAGGCCAAGACAAAAGGTATCACCATACGAATTGTTGGAGGTACCGATATTCCAACCATTACGGCTGATCCCTTTCACATTGAACAGGTTTTTATAAATCTTATTGATAATGCAATAAAATATACCGAACACGGTGAGGTCACGATTACCTTGAGACAGGAAAAGGACACTCTCATAATAGAGATAACCGATACCGGGATTGGTATTCCACGGGAACACTTACCGAGAATCTTTGAACGATTCTACGTGGTCGATAAATCGCGCTCAAAAACATTGGGTGGTACAGGCCTCGGGCTGTCTATTGTGAAACATATTATCCTGTCCCACAATGGGACCATCCATGTGGACAGTATAGTTGGAAAAGGTACTACGTTTACAATAACGCTTCCCCTCCACAGATGAGATAGTCTCGTCAGAATCTAAAAATTAACTGAATATTAACAGATAGTTTACAATACATTAATTTTTGCTCTTTATAATAGACACATAATATCTGTTAAAGGAGGTCTTTGTATGGCACGTTTGCTGAAAGTTTTTGTATGGATCTTTGTTATGTTCCTTATGGTAGTAACCGGTGGTTCTCTGTATGCAGCGGAACGGGAGCTTATCGGTGCTGGTGCAACATTTCCTCAACCCCTCTATTCGAAAATGTTTGATGTGTACTACCAGCAATTTAAAATCAAAGTGAATTACCAAGGTATTGGATCAGGAGGGGGGATTAACCAGCTTATCAAAAAGACAACAGATTTTGGCGGTACAGATGCTTTTATGACAGACAAGGAGATGAAGGAGGCAGGCGCTCCTGTACTGCACATCCCTACCTGCCTTGGGGCTGTTGTGGTGACCTATAATCTTCCTGGCAACCCGAAGCTTAATTTTACCTCAGACATCATTGCTGATATCTATCTCGGAAACATTACAAAATGGAATGATTCAAGAATTGCAGCAATCAATCCCGGTGTAAAATTGCCTGACCTGACTGTCAGTCCTGTTCACCGCGCTGATGGCAGTGGCACAACATATATATTCAGCGAATATATGAGCAAAACAAACAAAGCATGGAAAGAGAGATTGGGTACTGGTAAGTCGCTCAACTGGCCAGCAAATCAGATTGGTCAGAAGGGTAATCCCGGTGTTGCAGGGTATGTAAAACAAACACCTGGTGCAATCGGATATGTAGAGCTTCTCTATGCGTTGCAGAATAAAATGGCATACGGCAATATCAAAAATAAATCTGGACAATTTATAGAACCAACACCAAAGTCTGTAAGTCTTGCCGCAGATGTGAAAATGCCTGATGATACCAATATATCTCTCACTGATACAGAGGCAAAGAACGGCTATCCTATCAGTGGTTTTACATGGCTCATTTTCTATAAAGAGCAGAATTATGGTGGAAGGTCTAAGGCACGGGCAGAGGCACTGGTAAACCTACTCATGTGGATTATAAAAGATGGACAGAAATATGTAGAGCCCCTTCAGTATTCACCACTATCAAAAGAGGCTGTGTCAAAAGCAGAAAAAATCATACGCTCTATGACCTATGATGGTAAACCACTTGTCCAGTAGTTAATAGCAATAAAGACATAAAGCCCATGAGAGAATCCAGTGCAGGTGTTGGTACTACAGTTCTGGAAATAAATAAAGCGGTTGATATGGCCAATACACACGTTCATTCGAATATTGACACATCTGAAAGACGTTTCAACACTATCCTTACACTTTCAGCCCTTGTTATTGTTATTCTGCTCCTTGCAGTTTTGTTGACCCTTATTGTCAGTTCCATGCCTGCTATAAAAACCTTTGGCATCTCCTTTTTTGTCAGTAAGACCTGGGATGCTCCAGCCTCTCAATTTGGCGCCCTGCCCTTTCTCATAGGTACACTCCTCACATCCTTCCTTGCCCTCCTTATTTCCATCCCATTCTCTGTATCAATTTCAATTTTTCTGGGTGAATATTTCCGGGAGGGAGCCATTTCAACCTTTCTAAGGAGTTCTATCGAAGTCCTTGCAGGTATCCCATCGGTTATCTACGGCCTCTGGGGTTTGTTTGTTCTCATGCCTCTGGTGCGGTATCTTGAAATAAAGATGGGCGTTGCACCATATGGTGTCGGTATTTTCACCTCATCGGTTATCCTTGCTGTTATGGTCATACCGTTTTCAGCCTCCATTGGGCGCGAGGTCATAACACTTGTGCCCGCAGATCTTAAAGAAGCTGCATACTCTCTTGGTGCAACGCGATTTGAGGTAATAAAAAACATTATCATCCCCTATGCGCGTTCAGGAATTATTGCAGGGATACTTCTTGCCTTAGGACGGGCAATCGGTGAGACCATGGCAGTAACCATGCTCATAGGTAACAGTAATTTTATTCCCAGAAGCATCTTCAGCCCTGCCAATACTATGGCAAGCGTTATTGCTAATGAATTTGCTGAGGCAACAGGCATCGCAGCTGCGTCATTGATTTATATTGGTCTTGTCCTCTTTATTGTGACTACAACAGTCAATATAGTGGGGACATATGTTATTAAAAAAATTAGTGTTGAGGCATCCAGAGAGGTTGGCTGATGGAAGGACGTGTGGTGTTCAGAGTAATAAAAGATCACGTTTTCAAAATTTTTGTAGTTCTCTGTGCCATTATATCACTTGTCCCTCTTCTTCTTATTCTCTATTACATTACAAAAAATGGTATTGCTGTCATAAACTGGGATTTTTTTACCCAGCTACCTCGGCCTATCGGTGAATCAGGCGGAGGCATCTTCAATTCCATTGTTGGTACCATCATACTGATACTCCTTTCCAGTATACTGTCTGTGCCTGTTGGTATTGCTGCAGGCATATACCTCTCTGAAAATAAAGAAGGAAAGCTTCCCAATCTTGCTCGATTATGTGTTGTGATACTGCAGGGTACACCATCCATTGTTCTCGGTATTGTTGCCTATGTCTGGGTTGTTGCTCCTGTTCAGAGCTTTTCAGCCATTTCCGGAGGTATTGCACTGAGCATCATGATGCTCCCTGTGATTATCAAAACCACAGAGGAGACACTCAAACTTATCCCCTATCATCTGAAAGAGGCATCCCTTGCCCTTGGCGTACCCTATTACAGGACAATACTTAAGGTCATACTGCCTGCAGGTATGAGTGGTATTTTAACAGGGTTTCTGTTGAGTGTCGCACGCATTACAGGTGAAACTGCTCCGCTCCTTTTTACTGCTTTCGGTAATCAATTTATGAATTACAATATTTTAAAACCCATTGATTCACTCCCGTATCGTATTTTTTTCTATGCCATGAGTCCATATCCAGAATGGCACGCCTTTGCCTGGGGAGCATCATTTATACTTGTTGTTATTGTGTTAGCATTTAACCTTATAGCACGGGGAATATCGGTAAAGTGGAAAGTACAATTTTAAGAATAGAAGACTTCTCAGCGTATTTTGGGGAAAACCAGGTGTTAAAGGACATCAATCTCTCCACATCAAAAAATCTTGTTACCGCCTTGATGGGTCCTTCAGGGTGCGGGAAGACAACACTCATCAGGTGCGTGAACAGGATGCATGAGCTCATTCCCGGCGCGAGAGTATCGGGAAAGATGTACCTTACAAATGAAGATGTCTATGGTATGAAACCAATTGTTCTGAGACGAAAGATCGGGATGGTTTTTCAGAAACCGAACCCCTTTCCCACAATGAGCATCTACGACAATGTTATTGCCGGATATAAGCTGAATGGTATCAAATTGTCCAGAGATGATGCGGATACCATTGTGGAGCAGTCATTAAAAAGCGCAGCTTTGTGGAATGAAGTAAAGGATTCCCTCCACAGAAAAGGAACATTTCTTTCAGGAGGGCAGCAGCAGAGACTCTGCATAGCACGTGCTATTGCTATGAAACCCGAAATACTCCTTCTCGATGAGCCCACGTCTGCCCTCGATCCAAAATCTACCGCCCATATAGAAGAGCTCATCGTGGAACTAAAAAAGACACAGACCATGCTCCTTGTGACTCACAATATTGCCCAGGCAGCACGGGTCTCTGATTACACGGCGTTTCTCTACCTTGGCGAACTTATAGAATTTGGTCCCACAGAGAAACTATTTACGGTTCCCAAAGACAAGCGAACAGAAGAATACCTGACAGGAAAATTTGGATAGTGAAAGGACAACGATGCTTGAAGAAAGACTGACAGCACTGCGAAAAAGTATTATCGAATACGGGACCCTTGTTGAGGATATGATTGACCGATGTATCAAAGGTCTTGTAAAAAAGGATAGGATTCTTCTAACGGATGTTTTGGAAAAGGATGAAAAGAAGGCAAACGATTCAGAGATTACCATTGAAGAACTCTGCATTTCCCTGATTGCCCAATTTGAGCCAAAAGCAAAAGATTTACGCACAATCCTTATGGCATTGAAGATTAATAATGACCTGGAGCGTGTTGCTGATCATTCAGTCAATATTGCTGAAAGCAGTCTTTTTCTCATTGAACGTCCTTTTATTAAACCTTTTATTGACATACCCCGCATGGCTGATGAATCAATAGGCATGCTCAAAGACAGCATTGAAGCCTTTGTGAAAGAGGATTCCCGGATGGCGTATCATGTATGCGAACGGGACGCAATTGTCGATTCTCTGGAACAACAGATATTGAGAGAGCTCATAACCTACATGGGTGCAGATCCTTCCACAATTGAACGATCCATAAAGATTCTCACAATTGCAAAAAATTTAGAGCGCGTAGCAGATCTCTCAACAAATATCAGTGAAGATGTTATTTACATGGTAGAGGGCAAAATCATCAAACACCACAGCAACAGGGAATGACGGTACCGTTCTAAGTCCTTATTTTAACAATTGATTCAATACACCTTCTGTGTTATAAGTGGGCATGATTCGTCTTAAGAAGATTGTCCTCCTTATAAGCCTCATTGGTCCTGCCATTATCACCTCAAATATTGATAATGATGCAGGTGGTATTGCCATCTACTCTATTGCCGGCGCCCGGTATGGGTATAACCTTCTCTGGACGCTTTTTCCCACTGTCTTTCTTCTCATCATCTGGCAGGAGATGGCAGCACGGATGGGCATGGTGACAGGAAAGGGCCTTGCAGACCTCATACGGGAGAATTATGGAGTGAAAACAGCCTTCTGGGTTATGGTATCTCTCTTTTTCACCAATGTAGCCAATACGATGGCGGAGTTTTCAGGTTGGGCAGCAAGCCTTGAACTCTTCAATGTGAGTAAATATATCTCTATACCCATTGGTGTCCTCTTTGTGTGGTTCCTTGTTATGAAATGGAATTATACAATCTTTGAAAAGATCTTTCTTGTTGTCTGTTTTATCTACGTAACCTATATTGTTTCTGCGTTTCTTGCAAAACCTGATTGGGGAGAAGTGGTGCGAAAGACAGTTACTCCCACCATAGAGTGGACACGCGGGTATCTCATCATTATTGTGAGCATTATAGGAACCTCCATTACCCCGTGGCAGCAGTTCTACCTCCAATCCGGTGTGGTTGAAAAGGGGTTGAATGAAAAGGATTACTGGGCATCCAAGATTGATGTAATCTTTGGCGGTATCATGATGGGTGTTGTTGCCTACTTCATCATTGTGGCATGTGGTGCAACCCTTTATCCAGCAGGGATTATGGTTGAATCTGCAGAAGAAGCTGCCCTTGCATTGAAACCCCTTGCAGGAAAATACGCATATATTCTCTTTGCCATAGGTCTTGCAAATGCCTCTCTCTTTTCAGCCTGTATTCTCCCCCTTGCTACCACCTACTACATATGCGAAGCCATGGGATGGGAAGCAGGTGTGGGTAAAGGATTTCGAGAGGCACCTCAGTTTATGTCCCTTTTTACCATCAACCTTGTCATTGGGGCTGCCTTTGTGTTGATACCCAATCTTCCACTCATAAAGGTGATGTGGTTCAGCCAAATCATAAACTGCATTCTTTTACCTGTTATTATTATATATATGTTGCAGCTCATCAATAACAGGTCGCTCATGGGTGAATTTAAGAATTCCCTATGGATGAACATTGCAGGATATCTTGGTACTGCCATATTGATTGCCCTGAATCTCCTCCTTCTCTTTGATACGGTTACCTATGTTTTCAGATGAATAATTCTTGTGCTGAAATCCTTTTTCTCCTTTTCTTTATCCCTCTTTTCCTTTAGAATTTATATAAGAAGATCACGCACATGAATAAGAACATATCGTGTATGTGTATACTCATTCTATCAGTAGTATTCATGGCTGTCCTGTCTGGCGACCTCTATGGTTTTGGCGACCTCGGGCTGTCTGTTGAACGAATACAGGATATACACGTGGACCGCTGTCATTACTGCGGGAGATCGTTCAAGGGAGGAAGTATCCATAGAAATGCTGAAATGGTCGTAATGGAAAAGATGAAAGAGAGTCTCACTGAACGCAATATCGGTTTCAGGGAAGATACAAAACAGGGACGATACATCCATGTGCTTATCTATAAGTATGAGGAACGAAGAGGGGGAAATTTTGCTGTGGAAAGGCCTGCGAGCGTGGGATTCCATATGCACCTTATGGAAGGTAATACAGTATACAAGACCTATCAATTTGATGAATACCAGCAGGCGTTAAGCGAAAACCTCTTCAATATCGGTAAGTTCTTAAAACGTGGTGCCCGGTGGGTTACTGCCGAGGAACTCATAGAAGAAGGCATCACTAAAGGATTCGATGTACTCTTACAGGGTCTGGAATGAAGCTTCTCTTTGCAATGGATCTCCTGAATAATCAGTGCGTGAGATTACAGAGGGGTGATTTTACAAAGGTAACGGTCTATAGTGAAAACCCTGTTTCCACGATTGAAGAGATGCGCGAGAAAGGGGCACAGGATTTTCATATTATTGACCTTGACGGCGCCCGTACTGGAAGACGAGTCCACCATGAGGTAATCACCACACTCCGTAAAACAATCACAGGATACATGGAGGTTGGTGGAGGTATCCGAAGCCTTGAGGATATCAGGTATTATACTGACCATGGTATAGATGGTATTATAGTTGGTACCAGAGCCATAGAAGATGAGCAGTTTCTTAAAGAAATCTCACAGTACAGGAATATCATACTGGGGCTTGATCTCTATAATGGCCAGCCAATGGTGCGGGGCTGGAAAGAGGCAATTGAGAGAGATGTGGAGGCTCTTCTCAGACAGGCAGAAGAGAATAGTATCATGGCAATCCTCTGTACGAGTATTGAAAGGGATGGCATGCTCGTGGGTCCTGACTACAAGGCTATTGAGAAGGTTATGGGTATGACACGTATCCCGCTCATTGCAAGCGGTGGGGTTACGACTGCCGATGATGTAAAACGATTAAAGGCGATGGGTGTGTGGGCAGCCATTCTTGGAAAAACAATCTATGAAGGGTTATTAACCGTAGAAGAGGCCATACAGTATGCTGATTAAGAGCATTACCTTTGATAACAACGAACGATGGAGTGCGTAATGTATCCATCTTGTATTACAGGAGTATACCGTGTCATCGGTCACAGGTGTTTGACATGTGTATTTCACGGTCCACTGATATATAAGGAGGAATGATAAAAAGTCTTCATAAGCCGTGAATTGGAGTATACTGCTTGAAACTTTACAGTTTTGGGCAGCAAGGTTACTGCTCGGCATGACTAATGGTCTTCGAGACCGCAAAGGAGAATG